>FSVW01001316.1_pt1 | contig 17668 bp, 12 predicted proteins | sample 1637551 | NCBI WGS metagenome assembly FSVW01 (sample SAMEA3914814, study PRJEB12502) | metagenome | biome: forest; material: soil | place: USA | collected 2011-09-16 | depth 0.1 m | reverse complement strand
GGCTAGGCGAGGGAAGCGCTCGAGGTTTTCCACGTCTTGTTCTGCGAAGCCACACCGGTGTCAAGCTCGTGTGGCTTCAAAATTACCGGTAATTGAAAAACGTCGTTTAACGATCTTGAGGACAAGTATGAAAAAGTCGATCCTGTTGGCTTCCCTGGTTGCTGCTGTTGCTCTGGCCGCTTGCGGCAAGAAGGAAGAAGCGCCCGTGGTTGCTACTCCCGCTCCCGCCGCTTCGGAAGTCGCTTCGGCTCCCGCCATGGACGCTTCGGCTCCTGCGATGGACGCTTCGGCTCCCGCAATGGCTGCTTCGGACGCTGCCAGCAAGTAATTCTCGGGCGCCCTCGGGCGCTCTCTGAGTTAAACGCTGCAAAAGCCGCCCTGGTGAAAACCGGGCGGCTTTTGTCGTTCTAGAAATCGATCCAGGGCAGGCCCAGGGCCTGGTCGGCCACGAGCACATCGGCGTGGCTGCAGCCCAGCACCGGCGCCAGTGCGGCGCGGGCCAGCTCGGGCCGATTGTTCCGCTCTGAGAGATGGGCGGCCGCCACGGCCTTCAGGCCTGAATGCAGCACCAGGGCCAGCAGTTCGGCCGACACATGGTTGGCCAGATGCCCATGCGTACCCAGGATGCGGCGCTTGAGCGATTCCGGGTAGCTGGAGCTGCGCAGCAGCGCCTCCTCGTGATTGCACTCCAGCAGCAGGGCGTGCTGGCCTTGCAAGGCCTCAACCACGCGCGGGGCGATGGAGCCGATGTCGGTGATCAAGGCCATCCTGCGCGCACCGTCGCTGGCGCGCAGCTGCAGCGGCTCGTTGGCGTCGTGCGGCACGGCGAAGGGGCGCAGTTCGATGTCGCCCAGAGCGACGGTATCGCCGTCCGCCACGAAGCGCAGCAGCGCATCATCAAAGCGCTCGTCCGCCTTGGGTGCGATGGCCCGCCACGTGCCGCGGCTTGTGTAGACAGGAATGCGATGCTTGCGTGCCAGCGTCAGCACGCAGCCGGCGTGGTCGCCATGCTCGTGGGTGATGAAGACGGCGTCGAGTTCCCTGACCGCGCAACCCGCGCGCTCCAGCCGCCGCTCCAGCTCGCGCAGCGAGAAGCCGCAGTCCACCAGCAGGCGCGTCTGCGTGATGCCCTGGCTGGCCTCGATCAGTGTGCCGTTGCCGCCGCTGCCGCTGCCCAGACTGCAAAAGCGCATCGCGCCCGCTCCTTCTTCAACAAGAACAAAGCCGCCGGCCTTGCGGCGGGCGGCTCAGTATCGAGGTGATCCGCCTTTAGCGCAGATCGCCCATCAGCATGCCGAGAATGCGCTTGGCATTTTCGTCGGTCACCTGCTTGCCGGTGTTGTCCAGCACCATGACCGTGCTGCGGCTGTCCGTCGAGAGCACCTTCACGCGATAGCGGCCGGCGGCGCCGGTTTCCTTGGCGCCAAAGAGCTTCTGGAAGAAGTTGGGCTCGTCCTTGCCGGCTTGCGTCGGGTCGGCGTAGCGCAGGTAGAACAGGCCTTGCGTGCGGTCGCGGTCTTCCACGGTGAAGCCATGACGATCCAGCGACTGGCCGACACGGCGCCAGGCGCGGTCGAAGTCCTCGGCCATCTCGATCTGGTCAGGCACGGAACCAGGCGTGATGACCGGTGCATCTGCAGCGACAAGCGCCGGCTTCTTCGCAGTTGCGTCCGAGGCGGCCGGTGCCGGAGTGGCTGCTGCGAGCGTGCTCGGATCCACTTCCTTGCCGCCGAGCTTGAGCATCAGGCGCGAAAGCATGAGGGCTTCCATCTGCGGATCGTTGGGGCGCGGCTGCCAGGCTGCGTTGTCATGCTGGGCGTTGGTGTAGACCTCGGCCAGGCCCTGGTGGCTGATGTAGATGTTGGTGCCGCCCTTGGGGTCGCGCTCGAAACGCATGCGGTACTTGTCGCGCAGGCCGCTGTCCCACAGGCCGTCGAACACCTTGCCCAGGGTGCTGCGGATGATGTCGCTGGGCAGCTTGGTGCGGTCTTCCTTCCAGCCGGTTTCCAGCAGGCCGATCTCGGCCTTCTCGGTGGCGATTTCGAAGCCCTGGTCCAGCCAGAAATTCTTGGCGGTGGGCCACAGCGCTTCAGGGGTGGAGCTGCTGTGCAGCCAGCGTTCGGTGCCGGCGCGCTCGAAGCTCACGTCGCCGGCGGTGTTCAGGGCCACGCGCTCTGTGGCTGCGCGCGGAGCTGCAGCGGCGCGCGGCGCGCCGGGCGTGCTGGCTTCGGCCTGCAGTTGGGCGGCGCTGACCACGGTGCCGGGTGCCACGGTGCGGTTGTCCAGCTGGCTCAGGTCGGGTGGGACCTGGAGCGCTTCAACCTGGCGAGCCTGGTTGCGGTAGCTGTTCTTGTCGGAGCCAAACCAGCCTTCGATGGTGCTGCAGCCAGTCAGGGAAGCCGCCAGGGCGAGGACGGCCAGACGGACGGGCTGCGAGGAAACGGGGAAACGGATCACGCTGGAAATCTCCAAAAGTCGGGCCGCTTCAATGGCGGCCCGGCAGAACAGAAGGGCCGATTAGAGCAGACCCGCTTCACGCATCGCCTGCTCGACGCCGGACTGGCCGGCGGCGCTCAAGGCGGTGATGGGCAGGCGCACCGTGGGCTTGATGCGCCCGAGCTTGGCCAGGGCCCACTTGGCCGGTGCCGGGCTGGGCTCGCAGAACATCTGCTTGTGCAGGGACAGCAGCTGCATGTGGATGCGGGCGGCTTCGCGCACGTCGCCGGCCAGCGCGGCCTTGCACAGGTCATGCATGGCGCGCGGCGCGGCGTTGGCTGTGACGCTCACATTGCCATGGCCGCCCAGCAGCATCAGGGCCACGGCGGTGCCGTCGTCGCCCGAGTAGATGCCGAAGCCCTTGGGCGCATGCTTGATCAGCCAGGCGGCGCGCTCGATATTGCCGGTGGCTTCCTTGACGCCGAACACGCCGGGCAGCTCTGCGCAGCGCAAGGTCGTCTCAGCCTGCATATCGGCCACGGTCCGGCCGGGCACGTTGTAGAGCATCATCGGGATGCTCACGGCCTCGGCGATCGCCTTGTAGTGCTGGTAGATGCCTTCCTGCGAAGGCTTGTTGTAGTAGGGCACGACGGACAGCGTGCAATCGGCGCCGACCTCCTTGGCATAACGGCTCAGTTCGATGGCTTCTGCCGTCGAGTTGGCGCCGGTGCCGGCCATGATGGGCACGCGGCCCTTGGCGTGCTCAACCGCCACGCGGATGACCTCGCGGTTCTCGTCCATGCTGACCGTGGGCGACTCGCCCGTGGTGCCGACGACGCAAATGCAGTCAGTGCCCTCGGCGATATGCCAGTCGATCAGGGCGCGCAGGGCCGGGTAGTCGATCGCGCCGTCTTCCTGCATCGGCGTCACCAGGGCGACGATGCTTCCAACAAGTCCGTTCATGGAGATGAAATCTGAAGTAATCCCGCGATTCTAGACGGGGCGGACGGCGGCAATCCGCTGCACGTACCGAGGGGATTCACCCGGAATGTAAAGGTCTTCGTAGGCCACCACGCGCAGCGCCGCGCAGGCCTGGATCAGCTCGCCCGGCTGCAGCAAAAACTCAGGCCGCGCCGGGCGGCCGATGCGCTCCTGGCCGGCGGCAAAGGTCTCGTAGACCAGCCAGCCGCCGGGCGCCACGCTCTGCACGATGGCCGGCAGCAGCGGCCGCCAGAGGTAGTTCGTCACCAGTACCAGGTCGAACTGGCGGCCGGGCAGGGGCCAGGGGCCGTTCTCGAGGTCGGCCGTGATGATCTCGGCCAAGTCGCGCCAGGGCGCGGTGGCTTCGGCGTTGATGTCCACGCCGGTCACGCTCATGCCCAGCGAGAGCAAGTGGCGCAGATGGCGGCCGCGGCCGCAGGCGAGGTCGAGTGCGTGGGCGCCCGGTTGCATGGCCTGCGGCCAGCGCAGCAGCCAGTCGGAGGGTGGAGCGAGCGTGTTGTCTGTGGTGTCCATCGTGTTCAGTGTGCGGCCGAGGCTTTGCTTGCGGGCTTGGCGGCGGCCTTCTTGGCGGTGGGCTTGGCCGTCGTCTTGGCGGGTGCCTTCTTCTTGCTCTTGCTGCTGGTACTGCTCTTCTTGGGGGGCGTGTCGGTGCTCAGGCTGGAGTTGTCCGCGCTTTCCGCCACCTCCTCATTCTGCGTCAGCAAGCGGCCCTGCTTGACGCGCAGCAGCGGCTGCATCAGCGCGTCGATGTTCTTCAGCGGATCGTTCGCCAGCAGCAGGAAGTGTGCCTCGCAGCCCGGCTCGAAGCAGCCGAGCTGCCGCTTCGGAAAGAGCGCGCGCGGCGTGGTGATCGTGGCCATGCGCAGCAATTCGGCATTGGAGAACACGCCCGCTTCCTCCAGCGCGCGCAGCTCGGTCTGCACCGTGCCGTTGAAGAGATCCGAGCCTAGCAGCAGCGTCACGCCCGCTTCCTTGAGGAACTGCAGATTGCGCCGCAGCACGTCGGCCTGCGCGGGCTTGAGCTTGAACAGGCTGCTGGCCGCCAGGCCGGTGATGACGGCGGTGTTCTGCTTCACGGCCATCGAGACGCTCTCCGCGCTCAAGGCAAAACGCTCGGGTGGCTCGTTGTAGGCATTGGCATAGCCGGGCACATGGTCGATCACATCAACGCCGGCGCGAACGGCCGCCTCGAAGTCGGCCGCGGTTTCCACATGGGCCACCACGCGCAGGCCAGCCTTGTGGGCGCGAGCAGTGAGCGCTGCAGCGGTCTCCGGCGTCATGCCCTGCCGGCCCGAATAGCCCAGTGTCAGCCGCAGCCAGTCGGTGCGGCGCAAGGCCACCAGCGGCCATTTGCGCTCCACATCCTCGGGCTTGTCCATCACGATGACGGCCTTGTCCACGAAGTCCGCTCGGGTCTTGCCCGGCGACGTGGCCAGAAGCGCCGGCAGCGGCTGGCCGTCGCTGCTCGTGACGCAGGCGGTGACGAAGATCACGTCGGGCGTGTCCGGCGTCTTGAAGCGCTCGCGCAGCGGGTCGGCATTGGCCGGGTCATCGCACAGCATGGCGGCGAAGAACACACCGTCCTGCATGTAGCGCGTGGTGAAGTTGCTCGCGCCCCAGTCGTTCTGCAGGTTGTAGTTGTGCGCCTCGGCCAGCGGCGGCACCAGGAACTGGTTCTTCAGATCCATGCTGCGGTTCACGCTCTTGGGCTTTTGCGCGGTGAACTTGCCGTCCACCACATAGAGCGTGCCGCGCTTGAAGCCCTGGCCGTCAAACCATTGGGCGTTCTTGAGTTGCAGGGTCAGCGGTGCGCTGGCCACGAAGGGCTGCGGAGCTTGTGCGAGGGCCGCGCCTGGAAGCAGGCACAAGGCCAGGGCGCGAAGCAGGAAGGACATAAAGGCAAGCGAATGAAACTGCCGGATGCTACGTCAAGCACATCAGCAGCCCTCCCTACAATCCCCGTCCATGGCAACAAAAAGCATCTCTCCCGGCGCCTATGGCGAGGCCTCCATCCGCGTGCTCAAGGGGCTGGAGCCCGTCAAGCAGCGCCCGGGCATGTACACCCGCACCGAAAGCCCGCTGCACTGCATCCAGGAAGTCATCGACAACGCGGCCGACGAGGCCCTGGCCGGTTTCGGCAAGCGCATCGACCTCATCCAACACACCGACGGCTCGGTCTCCATCGCCGACGACGGCCGCGGCATCCCTTTCGGACTGCACCCGGAAGAAGGCGTCTCGGTGATCGAGATCGTCTACACCCGGCTGCACGCGGGCGGCAAGTTCGACAAGGGTTCGGGCGGCGCCTACAGCTTCTCGGGTGGGCTGCACGGTGTCGGTGTCTCCGTAACTAACGCATTAGCCAAGCGGTTGGAAGTGACGGTCTGGCGCGACAAGCAGGTCGCCACCATTGCTTTCGAGCATGGCGACGTGAGGGAACCCGTCAACGTGCGTCCTGCAGCCAGCGGTGACCGCAAGCAGGGCACGACGGTGCGCGTCTGGCCCGATGCCAAGTATTTCGAAAGCGCTGACCTGCCCAAGAACGAGCTGGTGCACCTGCTGCGCAGCAAGGCCGTGCTGATGCCGGGCGTCACCGTCACGCTGAAGAGCGAGAAGACGGGCGAGGTGCAAACCTGGCTCTACAAGGGCGGCCTGCGCGACTACCTGATGCAGAGCCTGCCAGCCGATCCGGTGATCCCGATGTTCGAGGGCGAGCAGTACGCCACCCCGGCCGAGAGCGAGAACTTCGCTGAAGGCGAGGGCGCGGCCTGGGCCGTGGCCTTCACCGAGGAAGGCACCGTCATGCGGGAGAGTTATGTCAATCTCATCCCGACGGTGGCCGGCGGCACGCACGAGTCCGGGCTCAAGGATGGCCTCTTCGGCGCCGTCAAGGGTTTCATCGACATGCACAGCCTGCTGCCCAAGGGCGTCAAGCTGATGCCCGACGACGTGTTCTCGCGCGCCTCCTTCGTGCTCTCGGCCAAGGTGCTGGACCCGCAGTTCCAGGGCCAGACCAAGGAGCGGCTCAACTCGCGAGACGCGCTGCGGCTCGTGTCCGCCTACGTGAAGCCCTCGCTGGAGCTGTGGCTCAACCACCATGTGGAGTTCGGCAAGAAGCTGGCCGAACTGGTCATCAAGCAGGCCCAGACCCGCCAGCGCGCCAGCCAGAAGGTGGAAAAGCGCAAGGGCTCCGGCGTGGCCGTGCTGCCGGGCAAGCTGACCGATTGCGAAAGCCGCGACCTGACGCTGAACGAAGTCTTTCTGGTCGAAGGCGACTCCGCCGGTGGCAGCGCCAAGATGGGTCGCGACAAGGAGACGCAAGCCGTGCTGCCCCTGCGCGGCAAGGTGCTCAACGCCTGGGAGGTGGAGCGCGACCTGCTGTTCAAGAACAACGAGATCCACGACATCGCCGTGGCGCTGGGCGTTGACCCGCACGGCCCTAACGACTCGCCTGATCTGACAGGCCTGCGTTACGGCAAGGTCTGCATCCTGTCCGACGCCGACGTCGACGGCTCGCATATCCAGGTGCTGCTGCTGACGCTGTTCTTCCGCCACTTTCCCAAGCTGGTCGAGACCGGCCACATCTACGTGGCGAGGCCGCCGCTGTACCGCGTGGATGCGCCGGCCCGCGGCAAGAAGCCCGCGGCCAAGATCTACGCGCTCGACGAAGGCGAGCTGACCGCCACGCTCGACAAGCTGCGCAAGGAAGGTGCTCGCGAGGGCTCCTGGACCATCAGCCGCTTCAAGGGCCTGGGCGAGATGAGCGCCGAGCAGCTGTGGGACACGACGCTCAACCCCGAGACGCGCCGCCTTTCGCGCGTGGCCCTGGGCGAGCTGGACTTTGGCGCCACGGTGGAGCTGATGAACAAGCTGATGGGCAAGGGCGAGGCGGGTTCGCGCCGCGAGCTGATGGAGCTTCACGGCGACTCGGTCGAGATCGACATCTAAGTGCTGACGCTCCGGCCCACCATGCTCTCCGACCTGGACTTCGTCGTCTCGGTGGAAAGCGACTTGCGCAACCTGCCCTTCATCACGCCGTGGGAGCGTACCCAGCACGAGGGCGCGATCCGATTTCCCGATTCGCGCCACTTCATCGTGGACAACGAGCACGGCGCCGCCGGCTTCGTGATCCTGCAGGGCTGCCGCAATCCGCATGGTTCGGTGGAGCTCAAGCGCATCGTGCTCGACCCCGCGCACCACAGCCGCGGCCAGGGGCGCGCGGCGGTGAGGCAACTCAAGCGCCTGGCCTTCGAGCAACTGAAGGCGCATCGCTTCTGGCTCGATGTGAAGGCGCTCAATACACGGGCGCAGAAGCTCTACGTCTCCGAAGGCTTCACCGAGGAAGGCCGCCTTCGCGAGAGCGTGCGCCTGAGCGGCGCGGCGGATGGCTACGACTCGCTGATCGTGATGTCGATGCTGGACCGCGAATACCAGGCTCGCAAGGCGCTGGGGCTGGAATGATGAAGACGTTGCTGGCCGCATTGCTGCTGTTCTGTGTCTTCAGTGCACACGCTGAACTTTGGGGTTATGTGGATGGTCAGGCCGTCGCGCACCTCGCTGATCGCCAGATCAACGGCAGCTACAGCCTCGTGATGGGCACGAGCGATGTCGGCCGCGTGCTCGGCAAGACCGACGGCAGCGAGCAACTGCTGACCTGGCTCGACATCGCGCCCGAGGTCAAGGCCGTGCAGCCGCTCTTGCGCGAGGCCGCGGCCGATCACGGCGTGGACATGGAACTGCTCAAGGCCGTGATCACGGTCGAATCGGGCTACAAGCAAGGCGCCATTTCACCGCGCGGCGCGATCGGCCTCATGCAGCTGACGCCCGACGCCGGCCAGCGTTACGCACAAACGCGCAACCAGCAGGCGCTCTTGAACCCGCGCACCAACATCCAGGCCGGCGCGCGCATGCTGGCCGACCTGATCAAGCGCTTCGGCCGCATCGACGCGGCCCTCGCAGCCTGGAATGCCGGCGAGGGCGCCGTGCGCCGCGCGGGCGGCCAGGTGCCCGACATTGATGAAACCCAGGCCCATGTGCAGCTCGTGTTGGAGCTGTACTGGGCCCTGCTGCAACGCAGCCTGCCGGCGCAAGCGCGGCACTTGAAAATCGAAACGCAATAAATGACCCAGACGACGATGGATTTCACAGCGCCCGCTGATGGCGGCGCAGGCAGCAACAGCGATGCGCTGACCCTCGCGGCCTACGCGCAGCAGGCTTATCTCGAATACGCGCTCTCGGTCGTCAAGGGCCGCGCGCTGCCGGATGTGTGCGACGGCCAGAAGCCCGTGCAGCGCCGCATCCTGTTTGCGATGGAGCGCATGGGCCTGAGCTTCTCGGGCACCAGCGGCCCCAAGCCGGTCAAGGGCGCGCGCGTGGTCGGCGATGTGCTGGGCCGCTTCCATCCGCACGGCGACCAGTCGGTCTACGACGCGCTGGTGCGCATGGCGCAGGATTTCTCGCAGCGCTATCCGCTGATCGACGGCCAGGGCAACTTCGGCTCGCGCGACGGCGACGGCGCTGCGGCGATGCGATACACCGAGGCGCGCCTGGCGCCGATCTCGCGCCTGCTGCTGGACGAGGTGGACGAAGGCACGGTGGATTTCGTGCCCAACTACGACGGCTCCACCGACGAGCCGCGCCAGTTGCCGGCACGCCTGCCTTTCGTCCTGCTCAACGGCGCGAGCGGCATTGCGGTCGGCCTGGCCACCGAGATTCCGAGCCACAACCTGCGCGAAGTGGCGGCGGCTTCGGTCGCCTTGCTGCGCAACGAAAAGCTCAGCGACGACGAGCTGTATGCGATCTTGCCCGGCCCCGATTTCCCCGGCGGCGGCCAGCTCATCAGTTCGACCGAGGACATCCGCGCCGCCTACGCCTCGGGCCGCGGCAGCCTCAAGCTGCGCGCCCGCTGGAAGGTCGAGGACCTGGCGCGCGGCCAGTGGCAATTGGTCGTGACTGAACTGCCGCATGGCGTCAGCAGCGCCAAGGTCTTGGAAGAGGTCGAGGAGCTGAGCAACCCCAAGGTCAAGACCGGCAAGAAGGCGCTGACGCAGGAGCAGCTACAGCTCAAGGCCGGCCTGCTGTCGGTGCTCGACGTGGTGCGCGATGAATCGAGCAAGGACGCCGCCGTGCGGCTGGTGTTCGAACCCAAGAGCCGCACGGTCGAGCAGCAGGACCTGATCAACACGCTGCTGGCGCACACGAGTCTGGAGACCTCGGCCTCGATCAATCTGACCATGATCGGCGGCGATGGCCGGCCCACGCAGAAGAGCCTGCGCCAGATGATCAGCGAGTGGCTGATGTTCCGCCAGGCCACTGTGCAGCGCCGCACCCAGCATCGCCTGAACAAGGTGCTGGAGCGCATCCATGTGCTCGAAGGGCGGCAGATGGTGCTGCTCAACATCGACGAAGTGATCCGCATCATCCGCAATGCCGATGAGCCCAAGCCGGCGCTGATCGAACACTTCAAGCTCTCGGACCGCCAGGCCGAGGACATTCTTGAAATCCGCCTGCGCCAGCTGGCGCGGCTGGAGGCGATCAAGATCGAGCAGGAGTTGAGCAAGCTGCGCGAGGAGCAGGGCAAGCTTGAGGACATCCTCGGCAACCCGAGCAGCTTGAAGCGCACGGTGATCCGCGAGATCGAGGCCGATGCCAAGCAGTTCGGCGACGAGCGCCGCACGCTGATCCAGGCAGAAAAGCGCGTGCTGGCCGAGGTGAAGATCGTCGATGAGCCGGTGACCGTGGTCGTCTCGATGAAGGGCTGGGTGCGCGCGCTCAAGGGCCATGAGGTCGACGCCGTGCAGCTGACGTTCAAGTCGGGCGACGCGCTCTACGGCGTCTTCCCCTGCCGCAGCGTCGACCCGCTGATCGTCTTCGGCAGCAATGGCCGCGTGTACTCGGTGCCGGTGTCCGCGCTGCCCGGTGGGCGCGGCGATGGGCAGCCCATCACCACGCTGATCGAACTGGAACCGGGCAGCCAGATCGCCCACTACTTCGCCGCCACGGCCACGCAGAAGCTCGTGCTCGCCGGCACCGGCGGCTTCGGTTTGATCGCTCAAGTCGGCGATCTGGTCGGACGCCAGAAGGCTGGCAAGACCTTCCTCACGCTGGAGGGCGCCGAGGCGCCGTTGCCGCCCGCCGCTGTGCCTGTGAATGAGGTGTTAGGCGTGCAGCTCGCCTGCCTGGCCATGAGCGGCCGGCTGCTGACCTACGCGCTCGATGAGCTCAAGCACCAGCCCAAGGGCGGCCGCGGTTTGACCCTGATCGATCTCGAACCCAAGGACGCGCTGATCAGCGTTGCCGCCTTCACGCAGACGCTGCAGGTGCTGGGCAGCGGGCGCGGCGGCAAGCCCAAGGAAGAGCTGCTCAAGGGCGTTGCCCTGGCCGCTCATGCGGGCAAGCGAGCGCGCAAGGGCAAGGCGGTCGAGGGGATGCAGAAGGTACTGCGCGTGATCGGCTGATTCATTCATCAGCCGGCCAATGACTTTTCCAGGCTCGCCATCAGCTCAGGCAAGGGGTTAGGCCCGTCGCAGGCGATGACCGCGCGCTGCGGCATGCTGCGCAGCCAGGTGATCTGGCGCTTGGCGAGTTGGCGAGTGGCGGCAATGCCTTTTTCGCGCAAGGTGCTGAAGTCGCCGGTCTCCAGTGCCTCCCAGGTCTGCCGGTAGCCGACGCAGCGCATGGAGGGCAGATCGGCGTTCAGGTCGCCGCGCGCGCGCAGGCCTCGCACCTCATCCACAAGGCCGGCAGCCAGCATCTGGTCGAAGCGGATCGCCAGGCGCTCGTGCAGCCAGGCGCGGTCGTCCGGTTCGAGCGAGAAGAGTGGCCAGTTCACGCCGGGATCACGCTGCTCGTGCAGCTCGCTCATCGGCCGACCGGCGAGCGTGCAGACTTCGATGGCGCGCTGGATGCGTTGCGAATCGTTGGGTGCCAGGCGCGCGGCGGTGGTCGGGTCCAGCTTTGCCAGCTCGGCATGCAGAGCGGGCCAGCCTTGGTTCGCAGCTCTGGCATCGATCTCTGCGCGCAAGGCTTCGTCGGCCTGGGGCAGGGCGGAGAGACCGTCGAACAGGGCCTTGAAGTAAAGCATCGTGCCGCCCACCAGCAGCGGCATTCGGCCACGCGACAGGATCTCGTCGGCCAGCTTGCGCGCCGCGCGTACGAACTCAGCGGCCGAATAGACCTCCGTCGGTTCGATGATGTTGATCAGATGGTGCGGTGCCACGGCCAGCTCGTCCGCCGATGGCTTGGCCGTGCCGATATCCATCCCGCGATACACCAGGGCCGAATCGACACTGATGATCTCGACCGGTAGCCGTTCGGCAATCGCCAGCGCCGCCGCCGTCTTGCCGCAGCCGGTCGGGCCGGCCAGGCAGACGGGCGTCAGAAGCGTTCCCACGGCGACAGGTAGCGCCATTGGCCCACCGGCAGATGGCCGAGGTTGATGCGGCCGATGCGCACGCGCTTGAGGCCGACCACCTTGAGCCCGACCAGCTCGCACATGCGGCGGATCTGGCGCTTGCGGCCCTCGCGCAGCACGAAGCGCAGCTGGTCGTCGTTGATCCAGCTGACCTTGGACGGCTTGAGCTGCACGCCGTCCAGCTCCAAACCATGGTTGAGCAGCGCGATGTCTTCCTTGGGCACCTTCTGCATCGGCGCGCCCTCGCCCTGGTACTCCACGCGGACGAGGTATTCCTTCTCCACGTCGGAGTCCTCGCCGATCAGGTGCTTGGCGATGCGGCCGTCCTGCGTCAGCACGAGCAGGCCGGTGGAGTCGATGTCCAGCCGCCCGGCGGGCGCGAGGCCGCGATGCTGGCCAGGGTGGAAGCTGTTGTCCGAAGGGTCCTCGCTCCAATGCGTGTCGGCCTTGAACAGCACGGATGCGGGTTCGTAGCCATCTTCGGCCTGGCCCGAAACATAGCCGATGGGCTTGTGCAGCAGGACGGTGACGCGCTGCGCCTGCTCCTTGTGGGCGCGCGGGTCAACCTCGATGTTCGCATCAGGCCGCACGCGCTGACCCAGCACGGCCATCTCGCCGTCCACCAGCACCCAACCGGCCTCAATCCATTCGTCAGCCTCGCGGCGCGAGGCGATGCCGTGCTCGCCCATCAGCTTGGAGAGGCGCTCGCCTTCCTCGTTGGGGGTGGGCTTGGGGCGCGGTAGGCGGGGGGCTGACTGCGGGCCGGTGGCACGGCGCTGGTCCTTGCGGGGAGGCGGCGATGGCGCTTCCTCGCGCACGAAGCGGGGCGCTTCTTCCCGCACAAAGCGAGAGGGCGCCGGTCTCGGTGGCGCAGCCCTGCGAGCGGGTGGCGGCTCCGGGCGACGCTCGTCGCGCTCGCGCTCGGCTTGCCGCGCTTCAAATGCGGCCTGCTTGACCGCACGCTCGGCTTGCACCTGTTCCAGTGTCTGGCGCGGACGCGAGACGCCCTTGCCACGAACCGGCGCGCGCTTTTCAGTGGGAGCTGCAACAGCGGGTTTCTTGTTCAACTTCAGAGTAGCCATTCAGCGACCTCGCAAAAAAAGCGCATCGAGTTCGCGCATGGTGAGCTGCCGCCAGGTGGGGCGGCCGTGGTTGCATTGGTCGGCCCGCTCGGTGCGTTCCATGTCGCGCAGCAGGCCGTTCATTTCATCGAGCGTGAGCTGCCGGTTGGCGCGCACGGCGCCGTGGCAGGCCATGGTGGCGAGGATCTCGTGCTGGGCGCGCTCGATCGCTTGAGACGCCTCGAACTGCCCCAGCTCGGCCAGCACGCTACGCGTCAGTTCCACCACATCGCCGCCGGCCAGCAGGGCCGGGCGCGAACGGATAGCCAGCATCTTGGCCGACAGCGGCGCCACGTCGAGGCCGAGCTTGTCCAGCGTCGCCGCATGGGCCTCGGCCGCGGCAATCTCCTGCGGCGTGGCCGAGAAGGTGACCGGGATCAGCAGAGGCTGCGTGTCGATGCGCGCGGCGCCGAGGCTCGCCTTGAGCCGCTCGTAGACCACGCGCTCATGGGCCGCATGCATGTCCACGATGATCAGGCCCTGTGCGTTCTCGGCCAGGATGTAGACGCCCTGGATCTGCGCGACGGCGCGGCCCAGGGGCCAAGCTTCGTCGGGCAGCGTCTGAGCGGGCGCAGGAGCCCTAACGGCTTCCGTCGGCGCATACAAGGTTGCGACTTCGGCGAGCGCCAGCGGCACCTGGTTCTGTGGTCGCATGTATTGCGGCGCGGGCTCGGCGGCGAACCAGGCCGGCGGCTGACCGGGCGCGGGGCGTGGCAGCTCGGCGTTGTAGCTCGGCGTGACCGGGGCGACAGCCGCATCGCTCGTACGCGACAGCGCCAGCGCGTCTTGCACTGCATAGCGCAACTGCTGATGCATCTCGCGCCCGTCGCGCAGCCGCACCTCGATCTTGGTCGGGTGCACGTTCACGTCCACGCGGTCGGCGGCCAGGTCGAGGAAGAGCACATAGGCCGGCTGGCGCTGGCCGTGCAGCACATCGTCAAAGGCCGAGCGGATGCCGTGGGCGAGCGTCTTGTCGCGCACGAAGCGGCCGTTGACGTAGAGGTACTGCGTGTCCGCCCGCGCACGTGCCGCTTCGGGCAGACCCACGCGGCCCATGATGCGCAGCGGGCCGGCTTCCTTGAAGACGGCACGGCTGGCACCCATGAAGTCCTCGCCGAGAACGTCCTTCAGCCGCTGCTCGCTGCTGGCCGCGCGCCACTGCTCGACGAGCTTGCCTTCGTGCCAGATGGCAAAGCCCACTTCGGGCCGCGCCAGCGCATGCCGGCGCACGGTCTCCACGCAATGCGCGAGTTCGGTCGCGTCGGTCTTGAGGAACTTGCGCCGGGCCGGCGTGCTGAAGAACAGCTCGCGCACCTCAACGCTGGTGCCGCGCGAACGGGCCGCAGCGCTCAGCTCGCCGCTGCGCGCGTCCAGACGATGGGCATGCGGCGCGTCTTCGCTGCGGCTGAGCAGGGCCATCTCGGAGACCGAGGCAATCGCGGCCAGCGCCTCGCCGCGGAATCCCATGGTCGCGACCGACTCCAGCTCCTCCAGCGAATGGACCTTGCTGGTGGCGTGGCGCTTGAGGGCCAGCGCCATTTCATCCACGGGAATGCCGGCGCCGTCGTCTTCCACCACGATGGCGCGCACGCCGCCGGCCATCAGCTTGATTTGAACGTTAGTCGCACCGGCGTCGAGCGCGTTGTCCACCAGTTCGCGCACCACGGAGGCAGGGCGCTCGACGACCTCGCCGGCCGCGATCTGGCTGATCAATTCATCGGGGAGTTCTCGGATGGGGCGCCGGACGGCTCCCGGATCTCTGGCATTCATCGCGCGATTGTAGTTTTGTGCCCTGGGGCTAACCCAGGAACGTGACGGGGTCAGTCTCCCTATGATCCCCGCTTCGCTTAAAACGACTCATCGACGAGACATCACGATGCAAACCTTCCGCCCCACCTTGCTGGCCGCCGCATTGGCCCTCAGCAGCACCGCCCAGGCCGAGCAGACTTTGATGCTGCACCAGCCGACCCTGTCCAAGGACCGCATCGCCTTCGTCTACGGCGGCGACATCTGGACGACAGATCGCCAGGGCGGCAACGCGCGCCAGCTGACCAGCAGCGCCAACGCCGAGCGCGATCCGCAGTTCTCGCCCGATGGCCGCAGCATTGCCTACACGGCCACGGTGGACGGCAACACCGATGTCTATGTGATCCCCACCGCCGGCGGCGCCGCGCGGCGGCTGACCTGGCATCCGGGCGCGGACGTGGTGGACGGCTGGAGCCGCGACGGCAAGCGCGTGCTCTTCACTTCGGCGCGCGAGGTCGGCGCCAGCCGCAGCGGCCAGTTCTACGAGGTGCCCGCAGAAGGCGGCATCGAGAAGAAGGTGATGGAAGCCGTGGGCGTGGCCGCCGCCTGGTCGCCCGACGGCAAGCAGCTGGCCTACCAGCCCTACACGACGGCCTATGGCGGCACCTCGGGCTGGCGCCAGCACCGCGGTGGCGACACGCCGCCGATCTGGATCATCGACCCGGCCACGCCGGCCGGTCAGCAGCATTGGGAAAAACTGCCGCACGTCAACGCCTCGGACACCAACCCGCGCTGGTCGGGCAAGCAGGTCGTCTTCATCTCGGACCGCAATGATGGCGCGGCCAATCTGTTCGCCTATGACACGGCAACTAAACAGTTACGTCAGCTGACGCACGAGAAGGTCTGGGACGTGCGCTCGGCCGATGTGGATGGCGACACGGTGGTGTTCGAAGCCGGCGGCAAGCTCAAGACGATGAGCCTGGCCAGCGGAGCTCAGCAGGAGCTGCCCATCCAGCTCGAAGCCAGCGGCCCGCAGACGCGCGTGCAGTGGAAGGACGCCGGCAAGGCGATGACGCGTGCCGTGCTGTCGAGCACGGGCAAGCGCGTGCTGGTGACGGCGCGCGGCGAGGTCTTCAGCGTGCCGGTCAAGGATGGTTCGGTGCGCGACCTCACCAACACCGATGGCGTGCGCGAGAGCGGCGCGCTGTGGAGCGCCGACGGCCAGCAGGTGGCCTATCTGTCGGAAGCCGGGCAGGGCATGAGCCTGCACCACGTGCTGATGCTGCGCGACCAGCAGGGGCTGGAAGCACCGCGCGTGATCGAGCTGGCCAAGACCGGCTACTACTCGCTCGTCGACTGGTCGCCCGAGGGCAAGACCCTGGTGCTCGCCGACAACCACCTGAATCTCTTCACCGTGGACGTGGCCAGCGGCGTGCAGACGCGCATCGACACGGCCGCGCGCCGCATGGAGGACGAACTCGGCCTGCGCGTGAGCTTCTCGCCCGATGGCCGCTACCTCGCATATCACGTGCTGCAGGCCAATTACCTGAGCCAGCTGCGCATCTACGACATCGCCGGCAAGAAGGTGCATGAGGTCAGCGACCCGCTGGTTTCGGCCACCGCGCCGGCCTTCTCGCCCAAGGGCGATGTGCTGTATTTCGCGGCCTCCACCAATGCGGGCGCCACCGATCCGTCGCTGGACATGTCGAGCAACGACCGCCCGCGCCGTGCTGCGATCTACGCGCTGGTGCTGGCCGGCGATGGCAAGTCGCCGCTGATGCCCAAGTCTGGCAACGAGGACAGGAAGGACGAGAAGAAAGACGAAAAGAAGGAAGAGAAGAAGGACGACGCGAAGGCTGACAAGAAGGCCGAGGACAAGAAGGCCGACGACAAGAAAGACGCGAACAAGTCCAAGGAAGAGAAGAAAGAGACCCGCATCGACTTCGACGGCCTGGCACAACGCTCTGTCGCCTTGCCGCTCCCGGAGCGCAACTACGACGCGCTGGCCGTGGCGAGCGATGGCGCGCTGTTCTACATCGAACGCGAGCAGCCCGGCGCTGCCGAGTCCAAGCCGGGCACACCGGAGGAAGCGGCCAACCAGCTGTTCCGCTTCGACTTCGAAAGCAAGAAGGCCAAGTCCGTCACCAGCGACGTCAAGGAGTTCAGCTTCAGCGCCGATGGCAAGAAGCTGCTGGTCCGCAGCTCCAGCGATTCGCTGCAGGTGAGTGACGCGGGCGAGAAGTTCGACGGCAAGTCGGTGGACTTGGGCGGCCTGCGCATGCGCGTGGACCCGCGCCGCGAATGGCGCCAGATCTTCGACGAGACCTGGTGGATGGAGCGCGAGTACTTCTACGACCCGAAGATGCACGGCCTCGACATGGCCGGCACCTATGGGCGCTACCTGCCGCTGCTGCCTTCGGTGCAGCGGCGCGAGGATCTGAACGACCTGCTCGTCAACATGATTGCCGAGCTGCAGGTGGGCCACAACCGCATCGGCGGCGGCGATGTGTTCAGCGAGAAGCCGGTGGCCGGCGGCCTGCTGGGCGCCGACTTCGCGCCCGAGCAGGGCCGGATGCGCATCGCGCGGATCCTCGAAGGCGACCGATGGAACCCGTTTGTCTCCAGCCCGCTGGCGCAGCCGGGCTTGGGCGTGAAGGTGGGCAATTTCCTGCTCGCCGTCGATGGTGTGGAGGTGCGCGCCGACCAGGCCAATCTGTTCGAGGTGCTGGCCGGTACGGTGGGCAAGCAGGTCACGCTGACGGTGGCCGATGACGCGGCGGGCAAGAACACGCGCCGTGTGGTCGTGGTGCCGATTGCCAACGAGACCCCGCTGCGCTGGGGGGAGTGGATCGAACACAACCGCCGTTACGTGGACGAGAAGAGCGGCGGCCGCATGGCCTATGTCTACATGCCCGACACCGGCGGCCCGGGCTTCAAGTACTTCAACCGCATG
>FSVW01002750.1_pt1 | contig 17699 bp, 16 predicted proteins | sample 1637551 | NCBI WGS metagenome assembly FSVW01 (sample SAMEA3914814, study PRJEB12502) | metagenome | biome: forest; material: soil | place: USA | collected 2011-09-16 | depth 0.1 m | reverse complement strand
CCTGACCAAGCCCGAGCTGACCGGCAACTGGGAGTTCAAGCTCGCCGAGATGGAAAAGGGCCGGCTCAACCGCGACGACTTCATGGCCGAGATCGCGGCCATGACCGAGAAGATCGTCAAGAAGGCCAAGGAATACGACCGCGACACCATCCCGGGCGACTACGCCACGCTGCAAACGCCCTGCCCCAAGTGCGGCGGCGTGGTCAAGGAAAACTACCGCCGCTTCACCTGCACCGGCAAGGCCGGCGCCGAGCCCTGCGGCTTCTCGATCGGCAAGATCCCGGCCGGCCGCAGCTTCGAGCTGAGCGAGGTGGAGCAGTTCCTGCGCGACAAGCGGATCGGCCCGCTCGAAGGCTTCCGCTCCAAGGCCGGCTGGCCCTTCACGGCCGAGCTGGCGCTGGTGTATGACGAGGAGATCCAGAACTGGAAGCTCGAATTCGACTTCGGCGAGGACGCCAAGAAGGCCGAGGAGAGCGGCGAGCCGGTGGACTTCAGCGGCCAGCAATCGCTGGGCGCCTGCCCCAAGTGCAAGGGCCATGTGTTTGAACACGGCAGCAACTATGTCTGCGAGCACTCGGTCGGACCCACGCCGACCTGCGACTTCAAGACCGGCAAGATCATCCTGCAGCAGCCGATCGAACCGGAGCAGGTGAAGAAGCTGCTCAGCGAAGGCAAGACCTCGCTGCTGGAGGGCTTCATCTCCAACAAGACGCGCCGTTCCTTCAAGGCCTACCTGGCCTATGACGCCAAGGAGGGCAAGGTGGTGTTCGAGTTCGAACCGCGGGCTTCGAAGTTCCCGCCCAAGCCCGGCGCGAAGACGGCGACGAAAGAGGCGGCCCAGCCAGCGACGGAAGCTGCAGCCGGGGCGCCGGCCAAGAAGGCGCCTGCCAAAAAGGTGGCGGTGAAAAAGACCGCTGCGAAGAAAGCGACAAAGAAGGAATGATCCTCCCCGCGCAGCCGGCCTGATGGCCTATGCTGCGCTGACAAATTAGGGGGCAGGCTGGATGGCGCATGCGCCGGTGAGGTTCGGAATCCAGGCCAGGATGATGCTGGGCATCATGCTGATGGCCAGCCTTGCGGTGCTCGTCGTCGGCAGCTACTGGACGGTGCGCGCCGAGCACGAGCAGGTCGAGGCCCTGCGCCAGCGCCAGGAGCGCATGGCCGGCCTGGTGGCGCGCGGTTTTGCGGCGCCGCTGTGGAATCTCGACGTCGCCACCCTCAACAACCTGCTCGACGCCGTGATGGCCGACCCCGAGGTCCATGCCATCGAGGTCAACGGCGTGGATGCCGGCGGCCCGCCGATGACGCGCGAACGCGAGGAAGCCGCCGTCGATCCGATCCGGCTCGGCTTCGAGATCACCCACAACGATGCCGGCGGCCCGCGCGTGGTCGGCCATGCCTCGCTGGAGTTCAGCCGCGCGCTGGTGATGCAGCAGATCGTGCAGATCCGCCGCTTCGTGGCCGGCCTGCTGGTGGCCGTGCTGGGCGCGGTGCTGATCGCCAGCTATTTGATGATCCGCCTGCTGGTGGAACGGCCCGTCTCGCGCCTGGGCGCCATGGCCAACCGCGTGGCGGTGGGCGAGCTCGGCGTCTCGCTGCCGGTGGAGCGGCTGGACGAGGTCGGCGCGCTGACGGTCCAGTTCAATGCCATGAGCGAGCAGCTGCGCGCCTCCAGCGAAGGCCTGCGCCAGAGCGAGGCGCGCTACCGCGGCCTGTTCGAGAACGCCACCGAGGGCATCTTCCAGGCCGACGCGCGCGGACGCATGCTGCGCATGAACCGCGCCCTGGCCCATCTGCTGGGCTTTGCCGGGCCCGAGCAGGCACGCGCCACCAGCCGGCGCCTGCGTGGCCTGGTCCATGTGGAAGACACCGAATACCGCCGCATCGTGGGCGCGCTGTCGCGCCACCGCGTGCTGCAGCAGGTGCCCCTGCATGTGGTGGCGCGCGACGGGCGGCCGCTGTGGGTGGAGCTCAGCGCCAACGTCGTGCACAGCCCGGACGGCCGGCGCCTGCTGGTCGAGGGCCGCGTCAGCGACATCAGCCAGCGCCACCATGCCGAGCTGGAACTGACCCGCCACCGCGACCATCTGGAAGAGCTGGTGGCCGAGCGCACGCGCGAGCTGACCGACGCCAAGAAGCGCGCCGAGGCCGCCAGCCGCAGCAAGAGCCGCTTCCTGGCCACCATGAGCCACGAGTTCCGCACGCCGCTCAACGCCATCCTCGGCTTCTCGCAGCTGCTGCAGATCGACGAGAACCTCGCCGATGCGCAGCGCAGCAAGGTCAACCTGATCCGCGACTCCGGCGACCACCTGCTGGGCCTGATCACCGACGTGCTCGACATGGCCAGCATCGAAGCCGGCAAGGTGCGCCTCATGCCCGTCGTGCTGGACCTGCGCACCTTGATCGAGGTTTCCAGCGACGCCGTGCGCATCCGCGCCGAGGAAAAGGGCCTGCAATTCATTTGCACCCTGGACGCCGGCCTGCCGCAACGCGTGCTGGCCGATGGGCAGCGCCTGCGCCAGGTGCTGCTCAACCTGCTCTCCAACGCCGTCAAGTTCACCGATGCCGGCAGGGTCTCGCTGAGCGTCAAGGTCGTCGTGATCGAGGCCGACTTCGTGCGCCTGCGCTTCATCGTGCAGGACAGCGGCATCGGCATGAACCCGGAACAGCTGGACCGGCTGTTCCAGCCTTTCGAGCAGGTGGCCGAGGACGCCCGCCGCGACGGCGGCACGGGCCTGGGGCTGTCGATCAGCCAGCAGCTCGTGCGCCTGATGGACAGCAGCATCGAGGTGCGCAGCCAGGCGGGTGCGGGCAGCACGTTCAGCTTCGAGCTGGTCTTGCCGACGATGGACTGAAGGATGGCCCACCCCCGCAGCCGCGTCGCGTCTCCTCCTCAAGGGGGCGCACCCAGTGGCCTGGCAAAGCCAGTTCCACGGCTGCCGCTGGGCTCGAGTGCAGTCATTCCGCGAGATGGCGGCTTCGAAGCCGTGAGCCACTGAAATGTTCAACTTGGCTTTGCCCGTGATCCAGGCGCCCATGGCCGGCGCGCAGGACTGGGCCATGGCCGCCGCGGCGTCCAATGCCGGCGGCCTCGGCTCGCTGCCCTGCGCGATGCTGAGCGCCGAGCAGCAGCGCGATCAGGCCGCCAAATTGCGCCAGGCCACCAGCGGGCCGATCAACTTCAACTACTTCTGCCACACCCCGCCCGTGCCCGATGAGGCGGCCGAAAACGCCTGGCGCGCGCTGCTGCGGCCCTACTACCGGGAGCTGGGCCTGGAGCCCGATGCGCGCGCACCGGCCGCCGCGCGCCAGCCTTTCGACGAGGCGGCCTGTCAGCGGGTGGAGGAAGTCAGGCCCGAGTTCGTGAGCTTCCATTTCGGCCTGCCCGATGCGGCCCTGCTGGCGCGCGTGAAGGCCACCGGCGCGAAGGTGCTGGCCAGCGCCACCACGGTGGCCGAGGCGCGCTGGCTGGCCGCGCGTGGTGTCGATGCCGTGATCGCGCAGGGCTCCGAAGCCGGCGGCCACCGCGGCATGTTCCTCAGCGACGACATCGCCACCCAGATCGGACTCTTCGCCCTGCTGCCGCAGATCTGCGCGGCCGTCAGCGTGCCCGTGATCGCCAGCGGCGGCATTGCCGGGCCGCGCGGCGTGCGCGCCGCGATGGCCCTGGGCGCGGCCGGCGTGCAGGTCGGCACGGCCTATCTGTTCACGCCCGAGGCGCGCATCACCGCGCTGCATGCCGCCGCCCTGCGCGGCGCAGCGGCGGAGGCAACGGCCCTGACGCGCATCTTCAGCGGCAGGCCGGCGCGCGGCATCATGAATCGGATCATGCGCGAACTGGGGCCGATGAACCCGGCCGCGCCGGCCTTCCCGACGGCCGGCGCAGCCATCGCGCCGCTGCGCGCGGCGACGGAAGCCCAGGGCTCGGACGAGTTCCTGCAGATGTGGTCGGGCCAGGCCGCGCCGCTGTGCCGGCACGACCTCGACACGGCCGCGCTGACGAGGTGGCTGGGCACCCTCTGAGACAATGGCGGCATGAATGCCGCTTCCGATCTCAGTGATCTGCACCTCACCATGGCCCGCATGGGCGAGGCCGCGCGCGCCGCGTCGGCTCGCATGGCCGCTGCACCCACCGCCGCCAAGAACCAGGCCCTGCTGGCCCTGGCCCGGCGCCTGCGCGAGTCCGGCCCGCTGCTGCTGGGCGCCAACGGCCGCGATGTGCAGGCCGCCAAGGACCTCGACGCACCGCTGCTGGATCGCCTGAAGCTCACTCCGCGCATCATCGACACCGTCGCAGAAGGCTGCGAGCAGATCGCCGCCATGCCCGATCCGATCGGCGAGATCACCGGCTTGAAGTTCCGCCCCAGCGGCATCCAGGTCGGCCAGATGCGCGTGCCTTTGGGCGTGTTCGGCATGATCTACGAGAGCCGGCCCAACGTGACCATCGAGGCCGCCTCGCTGGCGATCAAGAGCGGCAATGCCTGCATCCTGCGCGGCGGCTCCGAGGCCTTGCACTCGAACATGGCCTTAGCCCAGCTGGTCGGCGACGCGCTCGAGGAAGCCGGCCTGCCGCGCGAAGCCGTGCAGCTCGTGCCGACGACAGACCGCGCCGCCGTGGGCCTGCTGATCACCATGCCGCAGTACGTGGACGTGATCATCCCGCGCGGCGGCAAGGGCCTGATCGAGCGCATCAGCGCCGAGGCCCGCGTGCCTGTCATCAAGCACCTCGATGGCAATTGCCATTGCTATGTCGATGCCGACGCCGACATCGAGCAGGCGCTGGCCGTGGTGATGAACGCCAAGACGCAGAAGTACAGCCCCTGCAACGCGACCGAATCGCTGCTCGTGCATGCTGAATCGGCGCCGGTCTTCCTGCCTCGCATCGGCGCGCTGCTGGCCGAGAAGGGCGTGGAGATGCGCGGCTGCCTGCGCACCCTGGCCTTCATCCCCGGCGCCATCGCCGCTGTTGAGGCCGATTGGTCGACCGAGTACCTCGCGCCCATCCTCAGCATCAAGGTGGTGGACCGCCTCGACGAGGCGATTGCCCACATCAACCGGCACGGATCGCACCACACCGATGCGATCCTGACGACGAACCACGGATCAGCCATGCGCTTCCTGCGCGAGGTCGATTCGGCCAGCGTGATGGTCAATGCGAGCACACGTTTTGCCGATGGCTTCGAGTACGGCCTCGGCGCCGAGATCGGCATCTCCACCGACAAGTTCCACGCCCGCGGGCCGGTCGGGCTGGAGGGGCTGACGTCGATGAAGTGGGTGGTGCTGGGGCAGGGCGAGGTGCGCGGCTGATCAGCTCGCCACGCGCACCTCTCTGCGCGCGACAAGGAATCCGACTGCCACGAGGCCTAGGCCCAGCAGCACGTAGCTGGCAGGCTCGGGTACAGCGACGGTGAAGGTGAACGTGCATGCCCCATTGCTGAGATCGCCGCAGGTGCCGGCAATGACGGGGCGATTGACGGCCGCCAACCAATTGCCGCTGCTATCGACGCCCGAATAGTCCAAGGTCATCTGCGCGTAGCCCACCGAATAGGTGCCCGCCGTTGCGCCGCCGGCCTTGGGGGTGAGTTGGGCGAACAGGTAGTCATAGCTTTGTCCTGGGCCCAGATTGAAATGATCCTGGTAGACAGGACCGGGGACGTCCGGGTTGAGCGTGGACCCGAAGGCGAGGGTGTAGCTGGCATAAGTCTCGTCGCTGCAGCAGCCCATGGCCGCGCTGATGCTGGCCGCGTTGATCTGCGCGAAGTTCTCGTAGATGTTGGGGCCGGCCGGGGAGTCGTAGCGGTAGCCCTCGGGGGAGAGATCCGCCGCGGAGATGCCCGTCAGGGGATTGCTCGAGAAGCTGAAAGCGGGCGAATCGGCGTCGAGCGTCAACCGTACCCAGATCTGGACGGGGTCGTTCGGGCCTGCCGTGACGTTTGGCGTGAGGAACTGCAGCGTGCCGTGCGGCAGGTCTGCCCATGCAGCGTGGGCGAGCGTCAGGCCGGCGAAGGCCCCAATCAATCGCGAGATCCATTTGCGCATCGGAAACCCCTTGGCAAGCCAGTTGAAGGAAACCCATGCAGTATTCGTCGGGGGCCGGCTTGCTTGTCCTCAGGTAATCCCTCAACCGTGCGCTGTGAGAATTCACTTTTAGATCAAGACCGGAGCTGAAGATGTCCACGACTGTTTTGAAAAGCCTCTTCGGCTACAAGGCCTGGGCCAACGAAGAACTGTTCACCGCACTGGCCACGCTGCCGGCCGAGCAGGTCCGCGTGGGCCTGCGCACGCTGAACCACATCTACGTGGTGGACCGCCTGTTCCGCGCCCATCTGGCCGGCGAGCCGCTGCCTTTTGACGGCACCAACACCTCGGAGACGCCGCTGCTGGCCGACCTGCACCGCGAGGTGCGGGCGACCGACGCCTGGTACCAGCAGTACGTGGCCGGTGTCTCGGACGCCACGCTGGCCGAGGTGATCGACTTCAGCTTCACCGACGGCGACAAGGGTCGCATGTCACGCGAGGAAATGCTCATGCACGTGACCCTGCACGGCACCTACCACCGCGGCAATGTGGGCCAACTGCTCAAGCTGGTCCCGGTGGTGCCGCCGCGGGATCTGTATACGAAGTTCCTGCATCAGAGCGAGCCTGCGCGTCGGGCTTGACGGCGTCGTCGCGCGCCGCGCCGCAGCGCTGGCACAGGCCGCGATGGTTGGAGCCGCAGCGGTAGCAGACCTCGCGCCCGCAGCCTGAGCAGGCCATCAGGTTGTCGTTGTCGTAGCTTTCGCCGCAAATGCCGCAGTTGTCGGAATAGCTCATGTTCGCCTCCGGTGTTCAGCGCAGTCCGTCGACCCGCATGTCCTTGGGATAGCTGATCGTGTAGTCCGCGGTCAGCTTTTGCGTGGCGTTAGGTGCGAGCGTGAACTCCCAGACCTTCACGCCCGGCTGCTCGCGCCAGGGCTGCGGCGCGGGGTTGAACCTGGCCTCGGCCTTGATGTCCTCATGCTGGCTGACCGGGCTGGCTTCGAGCACCTGCACGGTGAAGGGCTTGCTGTGCTGGCTTTCGATGCGGTAGGCGTGCGAGATGCGCTGCTCCACCCGGCTGCCGATGAAGCCGCGCTCGCCGGCATTGCGGGTCTGCGGCTCCACCACGACGCGGATCTGTTCGTCGCGGCCGAAGGGCAGGTCGAGCTTGCCGTCGGCGGGCATGCTCAGGTAGCTCGCGCCGATGAAGACGCCGTCGCGGAACATCTGGGCCTGGCCGGCCGGCCACACGCCCGCAGGACGGCTGGCCTCGGCGACGAGGAAGGCCTGGGGTGCGTCTTGCGGATCGACGCGCGCGACCACGCGGGCGTCGAGCGCCGTCTGGCCCAGCGCCAGCGTGACGCGCTCGCCCGAGGCGGCCACGTTGACACGCGCGGGCACGGCGAACTCGGTGGCGAATTCGCCCTCGAAGACGGAGACGTCGAAAGACGGGGCTTGCGCGAGCATCGCCGCCTTGGCCGCGACAGGCGCAGGCGCGGCCCGCATCGCCATCACGCTGGACGAGCGGACATCTCGGGCGAGCGCTTGCTGCTCCACCTGCATCTGCAGCAACCAGGCATCGGGCAGCGGGCCTGCCACGGCCTGGTTGGGCTGCGCGGTCGACAGCCGCAGGCTCACGCCGCTCCAGTCCTCGCCGCTGCTTTGCGCCACCTCGGCGCGCCGCTCCAGCTGCACCTTGCCCGTGGCGCTGTCGAGGTAGGCGCGGTACACCGGCTGCCAGCCCGCGTTGGCGCTGCGGTAGAGCAGATGCAGCGTCGCCTCTTTGGCCGCACTGATGCGCGCCGTCAGCCTGGACAGGCGCGGGTTGGCCTGCTCCCAGCGCTTGCGCTCGGCCAGCAGCGGCGCCAGTTGCCTGCCCAATTCGTCGATGCCGCGTTGCAGCTGCGATTTCTTGAGCAGCGCGGCCTGGGCCTGTGTCTTCACGGCTTCGCTCGCGCTGCCGATCTGCGCGGCGCCGATGCTCTGGCCCAGGTTCTTCAGCGTGGTGAGCGCCGCCTCCTGCGCGCCGGCCTCGGCCTGCAATTGCGAGCGCTTGTCCTCCACCTCGCGGATGCGCGCCTCCAGGCCTGGGTTGACGCACTCCGGCGCGGCTGCGCGTTCCACCGTCGTGACGTTGATCTCGCCGATCTGCACGCCTTCGCCGCTCATGCGCAGGGTCTGCGCGTCGAAGCTGCCGGGCAGGCAGGGGAGTTCCAGCGTTTGTGCGCCGGCTTTGACGGTTAGCACCCGCTCCACCTGGGCGCCGCCGGGATAGACCAGGACGCTGTCGATGCGCGACTGCGCATGCACCAGGGCAGGGAGTGTGAGGGCGAGCAACAATGTCTTGCGCATCAGAGTCTCCAAAGTCGTCGAGGGACCATAACATGCAGGCCCATGAACACGCCTCACCCAGCCCCTCCTCAGGCGAATGCGCAGCGCAAGGCGCTCGTGCTCTTCTCCGGCGGCCAGGATTCCACCGCCTGCCTGGCCTGGGCGCTCGATCGCTATGCGGCGGTCGAGACCATCGGCTTCGACTACGGCCAGCGGCACCGCATCGAACTGGAATGCCGTGTCACGGTACGTAACGAGTTAGTCGCTCAGTTTCCGCAATGGGCGCCCAAGCTGGGCGAGGACCATCTGCTCGATCTCTCGCTGCTGGGCCAGATCTCCGACACCGCGCTGACTGCGGATCGCGCCATCGAGATGCAGGCCAACGGCCTGCCCAACACCTTCGTGCCGGGCCGCAACCTGCTGTTCCTTGGCTTCGCCGCCACGCTGGCCTACCGGCGCGGCGCCAGCGTGCTGGTTGGCGGCATGTGCGAGACCGACTACTCGGGCTACCCCGACTGCCGCGACAACACGCTCAAGGCCCTGCAGGTCGCCCTGAGCCTGGGCCTGGACCAGCCCATGACCATCGAGACGCCGCTGATGTTCATCACCAAGGCCCAGACCTGGGCGCTGACGGAAAGCCTCGGCGGCGTGGCGCTCAACGAGCTCGTGATAGCGCACACCCACACCTGCTACCTGGGCGAGCGCACGCAGCGCCATGCCTGGGGCTATGGCTGCGGCACCTGCCCTGCCTGCGAGCTGCGCGCCGCCGGTTACGCCGAGTACCTGGCCCGGCCATGAGCGCCGCGCCGGGCCGCCCCAAGCAAGCTCGCATCTCCCTGGGGGATCGGCCGACGTACCCGTCGGCCGAGGGGCCGAGATGAGCTTCGGCGGCGTTGGCGTGGGCTTTCTGGCGGTGCTGCTGTTCTGGGGCATTGGTGCCTACAACCGCCTGATGCAGCTGCGCAACCAGATCGGCGAGGCCTTCAAGCAGCTGGACCAGCACCTGAGCGAACGCAGCGAAGTCGCGGGCCGCGTGGTGGCGGCGCTGGCGCCGCTGTGGCCCGAGGAGCAGGCCAGTTTCGACGCGCTCGAATCGGCCCGCAACGAGACCCAGGCTGCAGCAAGCGCGGCGCGCAGCAAGCCCTATGCCGGCGAGCCCGTCGGCCAGCTGGCGGTGAGCAGCGCCGTGCAGGCCGCGGCGCTGACGCGGCTGATGTCCATGCTCGAAACCCACCCCGAGCTGCGCGAGCGCGCCGGCATCGACGCCTGGGTGGACGAATTGAAGCTGATCGAGCGCCAGCGCGCCTTTGCGCGCCAGCTGTTCAACCAGGCCGTGACGCAGTACAACGAGGCCAAGCAGCAGTTCCCGACCCGCGTGCTGGCGGGGCTTTACGGTTTTGACGAGGCGAGATCACTCTGAAGGAGCGCGATCCATGCGTCTGCTTTTGGCGTTGGTTCTGATGACCGCATGGCCGGCGCTGGCGCAGCCTGAAGCCACCGTGCTCCGCGCCCGCGCGCTGGCCGCCAACTGCGCCGCTTGCCACGGCACCGAGGGCCGTGCGCCGGCCGAGTCGCTCGTGCCGGGCCTGGCCGGCATGCCGTCGGCCTACTTCATCACGCAGATGAAGGCGTTTCAATCCGGCGCGCGCCAGGGCACGCTGATGCCGCAGTTGGCCAAGGGTTTCAGCGATGCGCAGCTGCTGCAGCTGGGGCAGTATTTCGCGGCTCAAAAAGGGACGGCCAAATGATGCGCCGCCGTGAGCTGCTGATCGGCGCCGCAGCTGCGCTTCCGATGGCGGCACGCGCCGCGGCCAGGGCGCGTGTGCTGGTGGTCGGCGGTGGTTATGGCGGCGCCACGGCGGCCAAGTATCTGCGGCTGTTCTCGGGTGGCGCCATCGAGGTGATCCTGATCGAGCCCGAGGCGGCGTTTGTCTCCTGCCCGATGTCCAACCTGGTGCTGGCGGGCCAATGGCAGATGGCCGACATCACGCGCAGCTACGGAGAGCTAACGGCCAGACACGGCGTACAGATCGTGCGCGACACGGTGACGGCCATCGATGCCGACAAGCGCGTCGTCCGCCTCGCCAAAGGCCCAGCGCTCAGCTACGACAAGCTCGTGCTGAGCCCCGGCATCGAGATGATGTGGCCCGAGATCGAAGGCCTGCAGGCCGCGCGCGGACGCGTGCTGCAGGCCTGGAAGGGCGGCGAGGAAACGGCCGCGCTGCGCCGCCAGCTCGAAGCCATGCCCGACGGCGGCGTCTTCGCCGTCGCCATCCCCGAGGCGCCTTACCGCTGCCCGCCCGGCCCTTACGAGCGCGCCTGCCTGGTGGCCGATTACTTCAAACGCGCCAAGCCGCGCGCCAAGGTGCTGATCCTCGACGCCAACGAGGACGTGACTTCCAAGGGGCCGCTGTTCAAGCGCGTCTGGGCCGAGCGTTATGCCGGCATGGTCGAGTACCGGCCGCAGAGCAAATGCGTGGCCGTGGAGGGCGACACCCTGCGCTTCGAGCTGGCTGACGACGTGCGCGCCGACGTGCTCAACGTGCTGCCGCCGATGCGCGCCGGCGCGGTTGCGGTGAGCGCGGGGCTGGCCAACAGCAACGGCCGCTGGTGTGCTGTCAATTTCCTGGACTTCGAATCCACCGCGGCCCGCCACATCCACGTGATCGGCGACGCGATCCAGATCGTCAACGCCATCCCCAAGAGCGGCCACATGGCCAATGCGCAGGCCAAGGTCGCCGCCGCGGCCATCGTGGCCGGGCTCGCCGGCCTGGAGCCCGACCCCGCGCCGATGTTGACCAACACCTGCTACAGCTTCGTCGACGCCGAGCGCGCCGTGCACGTGGCCAGCGTGCACGCGTACGTCGCGGCGGAGAAGACCTTCAAGCCGGTGCCCGGCGCGGGGGGCCTGTCAGCCGCGCCGAACGAGATGGAGGCGCGCTACGCCTTCAACTGGGCGCGCACGATCTGGAGCGATACGCTGTCCTGAGCCGCAGCGCGCGCACGGGAATCTGGGCCGGGCGCCGGGCCGCTCCCAAGCCGGTCCGTCAGGCGAGGGGCACCACGTCAGGCGCCGCGCAGCGACAGGAACTCGCGCCGCAGCGCCGCGTCCTTCAGGAAAGCCCCGCGCATCACGCTGCTGATCATCTTGGCGTTGACATCCTTGACGCCGCGCCAGTGCATGCAGAAGTGGTCGGCCTCCATCACCACGGCCAGGCCGTCGGGCTTGATGCGCTGCTCGATCTCGTTGGCCAGCATGACGATGGCCTCTTCCTGGATCTGCGGGCGGCTCATCACCCAGTCGGCGATGCGCACGTACTTGGACAGGCCGATCAGGTTGGAGTGCTCGTTCGGCAGCACGCCGATCCACAAGCGGCCCATGATCGGGCACAGGTGGTGCGAGCAGGCGCTGCGCACGGTGATCGGGCCGACCATCATCAGCTCGTTGAGGTGCGCGACGTTGGGGAACTCGGTCACCGCAGGTGCCTTCTCGTAGCGGCCCTTGAAGACCTCGCGCACGAACATCTTGGCCACGCGCTTGGCGGTGTCCTGCGTGTTGTGGTCGCTGTCGGTGTCGATCACCAGGGCCTTGAGCACCTCGGCCATCCTGGCCTGCACCTCGGCCTGCAGCTCGTCGAGTTCACCGTCCTCGATGTAGGACGAGATGTTGTCGTTGGCGTGGTGGCGGCAGCCGGCAGAAACAAGCCGGTAACGGATGCGTTCGGAAGCGGGCACGGTGCTCATGAAGACTTCTCTGCAAAGGCAAGGCCGTCATTGTGGCGCCTCTACACTGCCCGGGTGGTTTCCCCGTCTTCTTCTTCCGCTCCCCTGCACCAGCTGCTGCGCCAGACCGCCGAGGCCGTGCAGGCCGTCCGCAAGGGCCGTTCGCTGACCGATGCCCTGGCACGCTGTCCGGCCGAGCTGCGCCCCGGCACCCAGGCCCTGAGCTTTGCCGTGCTGCGCCGCCTGGGTGCGGCCGAAGCCCTGCGCCTGAAGCTCGCGCCCAAGCGCCCGCCGCCGGCCGTGGAAGGCCTGCTGCTCAGCGCCCTGGCCCTGCTGTGGCCGCAGCCAGACCCGCCCTACACCGACCACACGCTGGTGGACCAGGCCGTCAAGGCCGCGCGTGCGGTGGCCGCCAACAGCGCCGGCTTCGTGAACGCCGTGCTGCGGCGCTTCCTGCGCGAGCGCGAGGCGCTGGTGGCCGCCGTGCAGCAGGAGCCGGTGGCCGCGCACAACCACCCGGCCTGGTGGATCGCCCGCTTGCAGCAGGACTGGCCCGAGCATTGGCAGGCCCTGCTGGCCGCCAACAACCAGCATCCGCCGATGACCTTGCGCGCACGCCAGGGGGCTAACGCCTATCTTCAGCGGCTTGCCGAGGCCGGCATCGCGGCGCGCCAGGTCGGTCCGCAGGCCGTGATGCTGGAGCGCGCTCAAGCAGTCACCGCCTTGCCGGGCTTCGCCGAGGGCGAGGTGTCGGTGCAGGACCTGGCCGCCCAGTACGCGGCGCCGCTGCTGCTGCAAGAGTGCCCGCAGGGAGCGCATGTGCTCGACGCCTGCTCGGCCCCCGGTGGCAAGACCGCGCATCTGCTGGAGCTGCGCCCCGACCTCGACCTGCTGGCCCTGGACAGCGATGCCACGCGGCTGGAGCGCGTGGGCCAGAACCTGGCGCGCCTGCAACTGGGCGCGAAGCTGCAGGCCGCCGACGCGCGCGACACCGCCGCCTGGTTCGACGGCCGGCTGTTCGACGCCATCCTGCTCGATGCGCCCTGCAGCGCCTCGGGCATCGTGCGCCGCCATCCGGACGTGCGCTGGCTGCGCCGGGCCGAAGACATCGCCCAGCTGGCGCAGATCCAGGCCGAACTGCTGGACGCCCTGTGGCCGCTGCTCAAGCCTGGCGGGCGCCTGGTTTACGCCACCTGCTCCGTCTTCAAGGCCGAGGGGGTGCACCAGATCGACGCATTTTTGCAACGCCAGGGCGATGCGCAGGCTCTCGATGTGGCGGGCATCACGGGGCATCTGCTGCCCCTGGCCGACAATGAATCCGGGGCTGCTGCCGCCAGCCTCGACGGATTCTTCTACGCCCTGCTGGCCAAGCACTTTTGAACCCACGCCACCCCACAACCGCCAAGCTGCCGCCGTCGGCCCTCGCCTTCTGGGTGCGCGGGCTGCTGGTGCTGGCATTGGCGATCGGCCTGGGCCTGCTGGCGCGCATGGCGCTGGCCGAGGGGGCGGAGCTGCAGCAGCTCTCGACCCAGCGCACGGACGAAGGCCTGGACCTCAACTACGCCACCCGCTTCGAGCTGCCGCGCGGCGCCGAGGAAGCCTTGCTCAAGGGCGTGCCGATCTACTTCACGGTCGAGACCACCGTGCTGCGCAACCGCTGGTACTGGCGTGATGCTCGCGTGGCGCATGCCTCGCGATCCTGGCGCCTGTCCTACCAGCTGCTCACCAAGAGCTACAAGGTCAGCAGCGGCGGCCTGAACCAGCCCTATCCCACCCTGGCCGAGGCGCTGAGTTCCATCCGCGGCATGGCCGGCTGGCGCATCGCCGAGGCCAAGGACATCGAGGACAGCGGCAGCTACTACCTCGAGTTCAGCTTCCGCCTGGACACCAGCCAGCTGCCCAAGCCCATGCAGATCGGCCTGGGCGCGCCACAGGGCTGGGGCCTGTCGATCGAGCGCAGCCTCGTCCTGAACCCTGATTTCAGCGTGCACGTCGCCCCCACACCATGACGCGTGCGACTCGATGGGCCTGGGTGGTCTCCCTGGTGGTGATCACGGGCATCAGCGGTGTGCTGGCCTTCCTGCTGTCGATCGGCGCCACCGGCGGGCGCGGCTTCTTCGAGCGCCACTACGTCTGGCTGTTCTGGCTCAACGCGGCCGTGGCCACGCTGCTGGTGGGCGTCATCGTGACGGCCGGCGTGCGCCTGGTGCTGCGCGTGCGGCGCGGGCGCTTCGGCAGCCGGCTGCTGCTCAAGCTGGCGGGCATCTTCGCGCTGGTCGGCGTGGTGCCGGGTGTGCTGATCTATGGCGTCTCGTATTCCTTCGTCAACCGCAGCATCGAAAGCTGGTTCGACGTGCGCCTGGCCACGGCGCTGGAGGCCGGCCTCAACCTCGGCCGCAGCACGCTCGGCGGGATGGAGGCCGACCTGGCCCAGCGCAGCCGCGAAGCCGCCGAACGCGTGGCGGACAGCAGCAGCAACGCCCAGCCTCAGCTGATCACGCTGGAGCGCCTGCGCGAGCAGCTGGGCGCGCGCACCGTGGCCATCGTCAACGGCAGCGGCCAGATCATGCTGTCCAGCGGCGGCGACACCAGCTCGCTCACGCCCGAGCGGCCCAGCGACACGCTCTTGCGCCAGGCGCGCAGCGGCGGCTCGGCCAGCATGGTGGAGGGGCTGGAGGATGACGCCCAGGCCGTGCAGGGCCAGGCGCGCATCCGCGTGCTCGCCCTGATGCCCGGCGGCGAGGTGCGGCTGGGCTTGTCGGGCGCGGGCAGCAACGAGCGCTTCCTGATGGTGGTGCAGCGCATCCCGATCGGCGTGCTCTCCAATGCCCTGGCCGTGCAGAACGCCAGCAGCGAATACCAGCAGCGCGCGCTCGAGCGCGACGGCCTGCGGCGCATGTACCTCGGCACGCTCACGCTGGTGCTGGTGCTGGCCGTGTTCGCGGCCCTGCTGCTGGCCGTGACCCTGGGCGACCAGCTGGCGCGGCCCCTGCTGCTGCTGGCCGATGGCGTGCGCCAGGTGGCCCAGGGCGACCTGTCCGTCAAGGCCGTGCTCGGCGCCAAGGACGAGCTCTCGGGCCTGACCCGCTCCTTCGCCGACATGACCGAGCAGCTGGCCGACGCCCGCGCCCTGGTGGAGAGAAGCGTCTCGCAGCTCGAAAGCGCGCGCACCCATCTGCAGACCATCCTGGACAACCTCAGCGCCGGCGTGATCGTGTTCGACGCCTCGGGCCGCATGGCCACCGTCAACCCCGGCGCGGCCCGCATCCTGCACCAGAGCGCGGCTGCGCTGCGTGACCACCGGCTCGACGAAGTCACCGCGCTGCAGCGCTTCGCCCTCGACGTGCGCCTGCGCTTCGACCAGCATGCCACCGAGGAAGGCGAGCAGGACCACTGGCAGGAAACCTTCGAGCTGCAGCTGCGCGCCGGGGCCGATCCGCTGACCCTGCTGGTGCGCGGCGCCGGCCTGCCGCAAGGCGCGCGGCTGATGGTGTTCGACGACATCTCCGAGATCGTCTCGGCCCAGCGTTCGGCCGCCTGGAGCGAGGTGGCGCGCCGCCTCGCGCACGAGATCAAGAACCCGCTCACGCCGATCCAGCTCTCGGCCGAGCGGCTGCAGCACAAGCTCGAATCCAAGCTCGAAGGCACCGACCAGGCCATGCTCGTGCGCTCGGTCGGCACCATCGTCAACCAGGTGCAGGCGATGAAGCAGCTCGTCAACGAGTTCCGCGACTACGCCCGGCTGCCCTCGGCCCAGCTGCACCCGCTCGACCTGAACGAGCTGGTCATCGAAGTGCTGACGCTCTATTCGGAGGCCCAGGAGCGCGACCGCCTGCGCGCCCAGCTGGAGCCCGCGCCCTGCCGCATCGTTGGCGACGCCAGCCAGCTGCGCCAGGTCATCCACAACCTCGTGCAGAACGCGCTCGACGCCGTGCACGACCGGCCCGATGGCCACGTCATCCTGCGCACCGAACAGACCTACACCCCCGAAGGCGAGCCGCGTTCGATGCGCCTGGTCATTGCCGACAACGGCCCCGGCTTTGCCGAAAAAGTGCTCAAGCGGGCCTTCGAGCCCTATGTCACCACCAAGAGCAAGGGCACCGGACTGGGCCTCGCGGTGGTCAAGAAAATCGCCGACGAACACGGTGCGCGCATCCGTCTGGCCAATATCCAGGCCCATCCCGACGGAGAATCCGGGGAAACCGAGGGACCATCCTCAGTGACTGGGGCGCAAGTTTCGCTATCATTTTCAAAACTTGCGACTGCCGCCGATGCGGGTCACTCCCGTTCCAGCCCGCTAGATACTTAGGGATCCATGGCCACTATTCTTGTCGTCGATGACGAACTGGGCATTCGCGCCCTGCTGTCAGAAATCCTCAGCGATGAGGGGCACACCGTCGAACTCGCCGAAAACGCCGCGCAGGCGCGCGCCATGCGCGAGCGGCTGCGGCCCGACCTCGTGCTGCTCGACATCTGGATGCCCGACGTGGACGGCATCACCCTGCTCAAGGAGTGGGGCGGCCTCGGCCTGCTGAACATGCCCGTCATCATGATGAGCGGCCACGGCACCATCGACACCGCCGTGGAAGCCACCAAGTTCGGCGCCATCGCCTTCCTCGAAAAACCCATCACGCTGCAGAAGCTCCTGCGCGCCGTCGAGCAGGCCCTGGTCAAGACCGTGGCCTCGCGCCCCTCGCCCGTGGTCGGCCTGCCCAGCTATGCACGCACCAGCGACATGCCCACGCATATCGCGCCCTCGATGGGCATGGTGCAGCCGGTGGCCCACACCATCTCGGCCGGGCTGTCTTCCGAGCAAAGCTTCGAACTCGATCGCCCCTTGCGCGAAGCGCGCGACGCCTTCGAGAAGAGCTACTTCGAGTTCCACCTCGCCAAGGAAAACGGCTCGATGACCCGCGTGGCCGAGAAGACCGGCCTGGAGCGCACCCACCTCTACCGCAAGCTCAAGCAACTCGGCGTCGACCTCTCGCGCAACAAGCGCGGCAACGGGATCTGAGCCTCAGTGCTTGGCCTGGGGCCTCGCCCCATGCTATAGTCGCGGTCTTCGCTTTTTTGGGCGAAGGCAAAAGACAAATGGCCTGGTAGCTCAGTTGGTAGAGCAGCGGATTGAAAATCCGCGTGTCGGTGGTTCGATTCCGCCCCAGGCCACCAAGAATCGTAAGCCCTTGATTCCTAATGGACTCAGGGGCTTTTTGCATTCTGGCGCATTGCTGAGCCGGTTGGTCTGGTACACCAGACAGGTACACCGTGGCTCCTTCAGCGTCTAGACTCGCCGGCTCTAAAACTCAGCAGCGCCGCCGCCATTCATTCATGGCCCAGCCGATCAAGTACTCCTCGGGCATTTACTACATCCGCCGCAAGGTCCCCGTCAAGTTGCGCAGCATCGTTGGGGCTCTTGAGTACAAGAAATCGCTCGACACACGCGACTGGAACGAGGCGAAGACGCGCTTCGCTGTCGAACTCGTGGCGAGTGACAAGCTGTTTGCCAATGCGCGTGCGCAGCTTGCCGGGCAGGACACGATTACGCCGCGTCAGGCCGAGCGGCTCGCCGCCGAATGGTTCCGGGGCGAGCAAGAGCGCCTGGAGCTTTCCAAGGCGTTTACGACCAT
>FSVW01003076.1_pt1 | contig 17834 bp, 15 predicted proteins | sample 1637551 | NCBI WGS metagenome assembly FSVW01 (sample SAMEA3914814, study PRJEB12502) | metagenome | biome: forest; material: soil | place: USA | collected 2011-09-16 | depth 0.1 m | reverse complement strand
CGGTGGAGACGCAGGGCGAGGTGGCCTCGCTCAAGGACACCATCAACGAGATGATCCGCAACCTCAAGGACACGACGCAGAAGAACACCGAGCAGGACTGGCTCAAGACCAACCTGGCCAAGTTCTCTCGCATGCTGCAGGGCCAGAAGGACCTGGTCACCGTGGGCCAGCTGATCCTGTCGGAGCTCGCGCCCGTGGTCGGCGCGCAGCAGGCCGAGTTCTACGTGCTGCGCATTGCCGGCGAGCAGCAGCGCCTGCGCCTGTGCGCGAGCTACGCCTCGGGCGGGCAATCGATGCATGGCAAGGAGATCGACCTCGGCCAGGGCCTGATCGGCCAGTGCGCGCTCGATGCCGAAAAGATCCTGCTGACCAACGTGCCCTCGGCCGCCTTCCGCATCGCCTCGGGCCTCAGCGACAACGCGGCCATGGACGTGCTGGTGCTGCCCATCGTCTTCGAAGGCCAGGTGCGCGGCGTGCTGGAGCTGGCCTCGCTGGAGCGCTTCAATCCCTCGCACCAGGCCTTCCTCGATCAGCTGACCGAATCGATCGGCATCGTGATCAACACGATCGAGGCGAACATGCGCACCGAGGACCTGCTCTCGCAGTCCCAGTCGCTCGCGCAGGAGCTGCAGAACCGCCAGCAGGAGCTGCAGCAGACCAACCAGGAGCTGCAGGAAAAGGCCAGGTTGCTGGCCCACCAGAACCAGGAAGTCGAGCGCAAGAACACCGAGGTCGAGCAGGCCCGCCAGGCGCTGGAGGAAAAGGCCGAGCAGCTGGCGCTGACCTCCAAGTACAAGTCGGAGTTCCTCGCCAATATGTCGCACGAGCTGCGCACGCCGCTCAATTCGCTGCTGATCCTCTCCGACCAGCTGTGCAAGAACCAGCAGGGCAATCTGCTGCCCAAGCAGGTGGAGTTCTCCAAGACCATCCACGCCTCGGGCAACGACCTGCTGATGCTGATCAACGACATCCTCGACCTCTCCAAGATCGAGTCGGGCACGGTGGCCGTGGATGTGTCGGAGCTGCGCCTGGACGACGTGCAGCGCTCGGTCGAACGCGGCTTCCGCCACTTCGCCGAGAGCAAGCATGTGGACTTCAACGTGCAGGTGCTGCAGCCGCTGCCCAAGAGCATGGTCACCGACGTCAAGCGCCTGCAGCAGATCATCAAGAATCTGCTGTCCAATGCCTTCAAGTTCACGCACCAGGGCGAGGTCACCTTCTCGATCGCGCTGGCCAGCGAGGGCTGGTCGCCCGACAACCAGGAGCTCAACCACGCCGCCCAGGTGATCGCGTTTGCCGTGGCCGACACCGGCATCGGCATCTCGCCGGACAAGCAGCAGATCATCTTCGAGGCCTTCCAGCAGGCCGACGGCTCGACCTCGCGCAAGTACGGCGGCACGGGCCTGGGCCTGGCCATCAGCCGCGAGCTGGCGCGGCTGCTCGGCGGCGAGATCCGCCTGGCCAGCGCGCCGGGCAAGGGCTCGACCTTCACCCTGTACCTGCCGCAGAACTTCAGCACCGGCCGCGCCGCGCGCTACCCGCGCGGGCTCGAGCAGCAGCGCAGCAGCGAGTTCGCGCCGGCCGTGCGCACGCCCGCCGTGGTGCTGAGCAAGGGCGGCGACGAGACGGTCAGCGACAGCGTCGTGTTCGCCAACCTGGCCAACGACGACCGCGACGACATCTCGTCCGAGGACCGCGTGATCCTGATCGTCGAGAACGACCTCGCCTTCGCCGGCGTGCTGCTCGAGGCGGCGCGCCAGGCCGGCTTCAAGGGCGTGGTCAGCACCACCGGCGCCGGTGCGCTGACGATGACGCGCGAGTACCAGCCCGCGCTGCTGACGCTGGACATTTTCCTGCCCGACATGCAGGGCTGGCGCATCCTGGACCGGCTCAAGACCGACCCGATGACGCGCCACATCCCGATCTGCGTGGTCTCGACCGACGAGTCGCGCGACCGCGCGCTGCAGGCCGGCGCGATCGGCTTCCTGGCCAAGCCGCTGCAGTCCAAGGACGCGGTGGACCTGGCCCTGGCCGAGCTCTCGCGCTACCTGGACCGCGAGGTCAAGCAGCTGCTGGTGGCGATGCCGGATTCGCCGCAGCGCGAGGAGTTCCTGGCCGGCCTGGACGACAGCGTCGCGGCCCGCGTGGTGGACAACGCCGACGAGGCGCGCGCAGCGCTGCCCGAAGCCGATGCGCTGGTGGTGGACGAGGGCAACGGCTGGCTCGGCCCCGAGGACGTGCTCGATGCCATGGAAAAGCGCGGCAACACCTGGCAGCTGCCGGTCGTGCTGTTCGGCACCGAGGGCGGCCGCGACGACGGCCACTGGCAGGGCCAGCAGCGGGCCTTCTCGGTCCGCAAGGCCGGCAGCCTCGACCAGCTGGTGGCGCAGGTCGCCTTCGCCCTGCACCGCGACCCGGCCAACATGACGGAGCGCGAGCGCAACATCGTCGAGTCGCGCCACGGCGCGCCGCGCGCGCTGGAAGGCAAGCGCGCGCTGATCGTGGACGACGACATGCGCAACATCTTCGCGCTGGCCACCGTGCTCGATGACCAGGGCATGATCATCGTGACCGCCGACAACGGCCGCGACGCGATCCGCCTGGTGCAGGACGACCCGGACATCGACATCGTGCTGATGGACATCATGATGCCGGAGATGGACGGCATCGAGACCATGCAGGAGATCCGCAAGCTGCCGCGCGGCCGCGAGCTGCCGATGGTGGCCGTCACCGCCAAGGCCATGCAGGGCGACCGCCAGAAGTGCATCGAGGCCGGCGCCTGGGACTACCTGGCCAAGCCGGTCGACTCCAACCACCTGCTGTCGGTGCTGAGAGGCTGGCTGTGCCGCTGACATCGGCGTTCGACGAGCTCGATGCAGACGACGGCGACAAGGCCAGTATCCTGATTGTTGATGACCTGCCCGAGAAGGTGCTGGTCATCGAGACGATCCTGGAAGAGCTGGGCCAGAACCTGGTGGTGGCGCGCTCGGGCAGCGAGGCCCTGCGCGAGCTGCTGCGCCAGGAGTTCGCCGTCGTGCTGCTGGACGTCAACATGCCCGACATCGACGGCATGGAGACCGCGCGGCTGATGCGCACCTACCGGCGTGCCCACCACACGCCGATCATCTTCATGACGGCCTATGCCGATGAGTTCCAGACCGCGCAGGGCTACTCGCTCGGCGCGGTGGACTACATCCTCGCGCCGGTCATCCCCGAGATCCTGCGCAGCAAGGTGCGCGTGTTCGTGGACCTCTACAAGATGCAGCGCCAGCTGCGCGTGCAGGCGGCCGAGCGCGTGGCGCTGGCGCGCGCCGAGGCGGCGCAGAAGGCGGCCGAGGAGAACACCCGGCGCCTGAACTTCCTCTCCCAGGCCAGCCGCGCGCTGGCCGGCTCCCTGCATGTGGACGTGGGCATGCACCGCCTGCTGGAGCTGATCGTGCCGCAGATGGCCCACAGCGCCACGCTGTGCCTGCTCGGCGACGAGCGCGAGGCCGACCGCGTGCTCGTCTGCGAGGCCATGGTCGGCGAGGCCGGCATGTCGCGCCGCTTCCTCGAAAGCAGCATGGACGAGCTGCCCGCGCCGCTGAAGGACAACCTGCGCGCCGTGCGCGGTCCGGCCGGCGCCGCGTCGACGGCAGCTGCTTCGGCGACCTTCCTGCCGCTGACGGCGGGCGAGCGGCCGCTGGGCGCGCTGGTGATCGACGGCGCCCACGAGGACGTGGACCGCGCCACCTGGGGCGAGCTCGCGCACCGCGCGGCGATGGCCTTCGAGAACGCGCGGCTGTACAGCGTGCTGCAGCAGGAGATCGTGGAGCGCCGCCAGGCGCAGAGCGAGCTCTCGGAGGCCAGCCAGCGCAAGGACGAATTCCTCGCCATGCTCGCGCACGAGCTGCGCAACCCGCTGGCGCCGATCCGCAACGCCGCCGCCGTGGTGCGGCGCCTGACGAGCGGCGCCGACGGGCGCGTCGGCTGGGCGCTCGACGTGACCGAGCGCCAGGTCAACCACCTGGCCCAGCTGGTGGACGAACTGCTCGACGTGGCCCGCATCGGCCAGGGCAAGATCGACCTGCGCCAGGAGCCCGTCAACCTGCCGGCCATCATCGAGCAGGGCATCGAGACCGTCAGCGACCTGGTGGACAAGCACAAGCACCAGCTCGTGCTGCGCCTGCCGGCCGAGCCCGTGTGGCTGCGCGGCGACGTGGCGCGGCTGACCCAGGTGGTGGCCAACCTGATGCACAACGCCGCCAAGTACACCGAGGAGCAGGGCGTCATCGAGCTGAGCCTCGAACGCGAGGACGACAAGGCCGTCATCACCGTCAGCGACAACGGCGTGGGCATCGACCGGCAGCTGCTGCCGCATGTGTTCGACCTGTTCGAGCAGGGCGACCGCTCGCTGGACCGCAGCCAGGGCGGCCTGGGCATCGGCCTGACGCTGGTGAAGCGCCTGGTCGAGCTGCACCAGGGCACGGTGGAGGCGCACAGCGCCGGCGTCGGCCAGGGCGCGTCCTTCAAGGTGGTGCTGCCCGGCGTGCTGGCCGATGGCGCCCAGGATGCCGAAGCCGGGCCGCCGCAGGTGGCCGATGAGCCGGGCGCCGCAGCCGGATTCGGCCAGAGCGTGCGCCGCGTGCTCGTCGTTGAAGACAATGTGGACATCGCCGAGACCATCGTCCGCTACCTGCAGCTGGCCGGCCACATGGTCAGCGCGGTCGGCGACGGCCCCGCGGCGCTTGAAGCGAGCCGCCAGCACGCGCCCGACGTGGTCATCCTGGACATCGGCCTGCCGGGCATCGACGGCTACGAGGTGGCCCGCCGCCTGCGCACTATGGGCGAGTGCTCGGACTCGCTGCTGATCGCGATGACGGGCTACGGGCAGGCGGCCGACCGGGCCAAGACCCAGAGCGCCGGCTTCGACGCCCATCTGGTCAAGCCCACCGATCCCGAAGCCCTGGTCCGCCTGATCGACGAGTGGCCCGGCCGCCGCTGAGGCTTGCTGCTTCGTCCTCAGTGCACGAACAGCGCGATCAGGATGATGATGGGAATGGGCACGCCGAGCAGGAACAGAAGGATCGAGCGCATGGGGGTTCTCCTTTGATTGGTGGTGACGACGGCTGCTTGTCGTTGCTCAAGCCAGGTCGCGGCGATGGCCGCCATAGGTGGCCGCGAGACTGGCCACGAAGGCGCCGATCAGCAGCGAGATGAACATCCACAGCGTGGCGTGGGCGGAGGCCTTGCGGGCCTTGTCCGCCGCTTCGCGGGCCGAGGTCTCGGCCGCGTTGAGCCGCGCCTGCAGCTTGTTGAAGCCGTCGCTCACGCGCGCCTCGGCATCGGCCTGCGTCAGGCCCGTGCGTTGCGCCACCAGCTGGCCGAGGTACTTGACGTCGTCCGCCGGCAGCGCGCCGCTGGCGTGGCCGCGGGCGATGATGCGCGCGACCTCGGCCGTGCTGCGGGCCTGGCCGGCGCCGGTGGCCGTTGCGTCGGTCGGTGCCGGCGCGCTGGCCGGGGCCGCCGCGGCGCTGGTGTCCACGCGGAACAGGCGGTCCACGTCATAGGCGCTGTCGGTCATCGACGACGAGCCTCTGGCACCCGCCGCCGTGGCGACCGCGCCCTGCATGCCGCCGGTGTCGGAGACGGCCGCCGTTCCGGCTGCCGTCGCGGCGGCCGTCGTTGCAGCCAAAGGTGCACCGGCCTCCGCCGCATTGCCCGCGATGCTGCCCATGGCCGTCGTCAGCGTGGCGGCGGTCAGCAGGGTGGCCACGGCCCAGGCCAGGAAGCCGTGGGCGGTGTCGCGGAAGTAGACCTCGTCGGCCGGCGTGCGGCTCCAGCGGTGCCTCAGCCGGCCGGCCAGGTAGCCGCCCAGGCCCGAGGCCGCGAGCTGCATGAAGGCCAGCCACGCGATGGTGGCCGCGCCGAGCGTGGCCGCTGCCGCGCCCTGGCCGCTCCACGGCGACACCGAGGACAGGCCCAGGCCGACGCCCAGCAGCAGCAGGATCAGCGAGAGCGCTGCGGCACCTGCCGCGCCCGCCAGCACGGCGGACCATGAGACCGCACTCAGCGCATGCGCGCCCAAGCCGTCATCCGCGATGTGTGCCGTGTGTTCTCCGGCGGTTCCCAGCAGCTCATTGGCTCTCATGTTGATCTCCTTTGTAGGCCTGGGCCGATTCTTCGGCGGCACCCCCTGGGCCGGCGTCGGTGCACGGCGATCGGGCGTGTAGGACTAAGGAGCGCCTTGTTCAGCGCCGTGTTCGGCAGCGATGAGCTGGTGGATGAACTGCAGTTTCTCGACCACCGGCGGCGGCACGGTGAAGGGATAGCTGTCATGCGTGCCGAGGCTGCGGTCCATCGCGTTGATGAACTGCGAGACCGGCAGCCACTGCTCGATCAGCGCCGATTGCAGCGGCTGTGCGGCGTCCAGCGGGCGCGGCTCGATGACCGAGCTGCCCGGCGTTGCATGCGCCAGCCTCAGGCCCCAGGCCGAGGCGGTTTCAAGACCGTCGTGCAGGTGCATGTAGTGGGCCCAGCACTCGGCCCAGTCCTCCCACGGATGGGAGCTGGCGTATGCGCTGATGAAGCTCGCGGGCCAGTCGGCGACCGGCGCTTCGTAGTGCCGCTGCAGGGCCTGCGCGTAGTCCTCGCGCTCGTCGCCGAAGAGCCGGCGGAACTCGTCGATCCAGCGGCTTTCGGCGATCAGCCGGTCCCAGTAGTAGTGGCCGACCTCGTGGCGGAAATGGCCCAGCAGCGTGCGGTAGGGCTCGTGCATGCTCGTGCGCATCTGCTCGCGCTGCGCGTCGTCGGCCTCGGCGATGTTGAGCGTGATGACGCCCTTGTCGTGGCCCGTCATGACCTTCTCCTGCGCGCCGTCGGCGAGGAAGCGGAAGGACATCTGCGTCGGCAGGCCCAGCGCGAGCAGGCCGTAGAAGAGCCGGCGCTTGGCCTGCTCCAGCGCGGCCCAGCGGCTGCGGTTCTCGGGCTCGTTCAGCGCCGGGATGATCTCGGTGCTGCTGCAGCACAGGCACAGCTGCGCATCCGAATCCGCAGGCACCATCCAGTTGCAGACGTGCTCGGCCGTGTAGTTCGAGCAGGGGCGCTGCGCAGGCCCTGCAACGCCGAGCCGCTGCCAGGTGCCGCCGGCTTCTTCTTCTTCTTCTTCTTTGCCCACTTCGAACGCGCCCATGGCCAGCTCGGCCGGCACGAAACCCAGCGCCGCCTGGCAGGCATCGCACTGCGTGTTCTCGAAGAAGACCCGTTGGCCGCAGCGCTGGCAGCTCAGCCGCCTCATGGCACGAAGTCCAGCACGCGCATGGCGGTGCGCAGCGTCTGGCTCTTGCTGGCGGCGTAGGCCGACCAGGCCTTGTCCTTCGTGCCCAGGCGCTCGGCGATGGAGCGCACCGTCCAGTGCGCGCCGCTTGTCAGGCCCGGCAGCTCGTCCCAGGCCACCGGCACCGAGACGCCCATGCCCGGCCGCGCGCGCGCCGACCAGGCGCAGGCCGTGGTCGCGCCGCGGCCGTTGCGCAGGTAGTCGATGTAGATCTTGCCGACGCGGTTCTTCGGCCCGCTCTTGGCCACGAAGCGCTGCGGAAAGGTGCTGGCCAGATGCTGGACCACGGCCTGCGACAGGCCCTTCACCGCCGTCCATCCGAGGCCGCGCTTGAAGGGCACGAGCACATGCAGGCCCTTGCCGCCGCTGGTCTTCAGGAAGCTGTGCAGCGACAACGCCTTGAGCATCTCCTGCATCAGCTGCGCGGCCACCTGCATCTCGGGCCAGCTGACGCCTTCGCCCGGGTCGAGGTCGAAGAACATGCGGTCGGGCGTCTCGATGGCCTTGGCCGTCGCGTTCCAGGTGTGCAGCTCGATCACGTTCATCTGCACCGCGCCGAGCAGCGCGCCGGCCGTGGCCACTTCCAGCAGCGGCGGATGGCCGGGGTCGAGCTCGGGCGGCAGCAGCTTGATGCCCGGCACCTTGAGCGCCTCGCCATGCTTCTGGAAGAACAGCTCGCCGCCCACGCCCTCGGGCCCGCGCACCAGCGAGACCGGCCGGCCCTTCAGCTGCGGCAGCAGGCGCGGGGCCAAGCTGGCGTAGTACTCGGCCAGCTCCTGCTTGGTGATGCCGGTGGAGGCGTCGATGACGCGGTCCGCATGCGTCAGGCGCAGGCCGGCGGGCAGTGTCGTCTTGCGGGTGGCGCTGACGGCCTTCTTCGGCGCAGCAGCGAGCGGCTTCTCGCGCGTGATCGCGCTGGCCGGCTTGTCGCTGCGCAGGCCGTGGAAGACGGCCTGGCGCACGCGGCCCTCGCGCGTCCATTCGGCAAACGACACCTCGGCCACGAGCCTGGGCTTGACCCAGTTGGCGCGCACGCCCGCGGGCACCGGCGTGAACGGCGCCTTGGCCGCTGCCAGCGGCACCAGCTGTTCCTTCAGGCGGCGCAGCACCGCGCCGCTGAAGCCGCTGCCGACATTGCCCGCGTAATGCAGCGCGCCGGCTTCGTCGTGCACGGCCAGCAGCAGGGCGCCCAGGCCTTCGCGGCTGCCCTGGGGCTCGGTGTAGCCGGCGATCACGAACTCCTGGCGCTGCGTGCACTTGAGCTTGATCCAGTCGGCCGAGCGGCGCGACTGATACGGCGCATCGGCGCGCTTGCCGATCAGGCCTTCCATGCGCATCTGGCAGGCCGTGTGCAGCAGGTGCTTCGGGTCCACCTGGAAATCCTCGCTGAAGCGCAGGCGCGGCTGCGGCGTGGCTTCGAGCAGCGTGCGCAGCAGCGCCCTGCGTTCATGCAGCGGCGACTCGCGCAGCTCGCGGCCATTGCAGAAGGGCAGGTCGAAGAGGTAGTAGACGATGTCCTCGGTGCGCGCGGCCTCGAACGCGTTCTGCAGCGCCTGGAAATCCGGCGCGCCTTCTTTGCCTTGAACGACGATCTCGCCGTCGAGCCAGGCCGACTGCAGCTTCAGCTGCGCGATCTGCTTCGCCAGCGTCTTGAGCTTGGAGGTCCAGTCGTGGCCGTTGCGGGTGAACAGGCGCACCTCGGCGCCCTCCACGCGCGCGAGCAGGCGGTAGCCATCGAACTTCATCTCCCAGATCCAGCCCTTGGCGTCCCGCGGCGCGGCATCGACCAGGGTCGCGAGTTGCGGCGCGAGCGTGAGCGGCAGCGGGCGGGTCCGCGCGGCTCTTGTCTTCACGGGCGGCTTGGCGCCGCTCGTCTTCTTCCTGGTGCCGCCGAGCACGCTGTCCGGCAGCTCGTCCACCACCTGGAACTCCGCCGCCGGCCGCGCCGCCTCGTCGCGCTCCTTGATCAGCAGCCAGGGCTCCTTCTTGTCGTCCCCGCGGCCGCGCATGCGCACCAGCGTCCAGTGGCCGTGCAGCTTCTCGCCGCGCAGCTCGAACTTGAGCTTGCCGGCCTGGTAGCCGGCCTGCGCATCGCCTGTCGGAATCCAGCTGCCGCGGTCCCAGACGATGACCGTGCCCGCGCCGTACTGGCCCGCCGGGATCGTGCCCTCGAAGCCGCCGTAGCTCAGCGGGTGGTCCTCCACATGCACGGCCATGCGCTTGTCCTGCGGGTCCAGGCTCGGGCCCTTGGGCACGGCCCAGCTCTTGAGGCTGCCGTCGAGTTCGAGCCGGAAGTCGTAGTGCAGCGCGCGGGCCGCGTGCTTCTGGATCACGAAGGAAAGCGCCTTGCCTTTCTTCGGGATCGGGTCGCCCGCAGGCTCACTGGTCAGCGTGAAGTCGCGCTTGCGCTTGTATTCGTCGAGTGGTGCGCGGTCGCTCATGGCTTCAGGCTTTCTTGCGTTTGGCCGCAGTCTTGCCGCCGGCCAGGCTGCGCTTGAGCAGGTCGGTCAGGTCCACCACATTGGACGGCGCACCTGCCTCGGCCGGCGCTTCGAGCGGCGTGACGCGCTCGGTCTTGCCGGCCTTGACCTTGGCTTCGATCAGCTGCTGGATCGCGGCCTTGAATTCATCCGCGTAGTCGTCGGCATGCCAGGGCGCCTTCATCTCGTCGATCAGCTGGCGCGCCATCTTGAGCTCGCCGTCCTTGACGCCCGCACCCGTCTTGCCCGCGGGCGGGAACTTCAGCTCGGTCCATTGCCGGATCTCGTCGGGCCAGCGCAGGGTGTTGAGCATCAGCGCCGCGCCGGTCGGGATCAGCGCGGCGAGGTGCTGCTTGTTGTGCATCACCACGCGCGCGATGCCGATGCTGCCGTCGGCCACCATGGCCTCGCGCAGCAGCGCGTAGACCTTGCCGGCCTTGCCCAGCGGCTCCAGGTAGTAGGGCCGCTCCAGGAAGAGGAAGGGGATCTCGGCGGCGGTGACGAAGGCCTCGATCTCGATCGTCTGCGTGGTCTGCGGATAGGCGGCCTTGATCTCCTCGTCGCTGACGAGCACGTACTCGCCGTCCTCCTGCTTGACGCCCTTGACGATGTGCTCTTTCTGAATGGCCTTGCCCGTGCGCTTGTTGATGCGCTGGTAGCCGACCGGGTCCATTGAGCGCTTGTCGAGCCAGTCGAAGTCGATGTCGTCCTCGCGCGAGGCGGGGTAGAGCGCAACCGGCACATGGACCAGGCCGAAGCTGATTGCGCCTTTCCAGATGACGCGCGGCGCGGCCATCTCAGATCGCTCCCACGCTGCCCGTCACCGGCAGCACGATGCCCGTGATGTAGCCCGCGCAGACGGGCGAGGCGAGGAAGACATAGGCGGGCGAGAGTTCCTCGGGCTGGGCGGCGCGGTGCATGCCGGTCTTCTTGCCGAACTCGGCCACCTTCTCGGCCGGCGCGTCGGCCGGGTTCAGCGGCGTCCATACCGGCCCCGGCGCCACCGCGTTGACGCGGATGCCCTTGTGCTGGACGTTCTGCGCCAGCGCCTTGGTGAAGGCGTGGATGGCGCCCTTGGTGGTCGAGTAGTCCAGCAGCTCGGGCGAGCCTTCGAGGCCGGTGACCGAGCCGGTGTTGATGATGCAGGCGCCGGCCTCGAGATGCGGCAGCACGGCCTTGGCCATGTGGAAGTAGCCATAGACATTGGTGCGCAGGGTCTCGTCGAAGCGCTCCTCGGTGATGTCGGTCAGCTCCTTGGCGTGCTCCTGGAAGGCCGCGTTGTTGACCAGCACGTCGAGCTTGCCGAAGGTGTCGACCGTGGCGCGCACGGCGCGCTCGCAAAAGGCCGGGTCCTTCACGTCGCCGGGCAGCAGCAGGCACTGGCGGCCTTCGGCTTCCACGCAGCGTTGCGTCTCCTTGGCGTCCTGGTCTTCGTCCAGGTAGACGATGGCCACGTCGGCGCCTTCGCGCGCGAACAGCACGGCCACCGCGCGGCCGATGCCCGAATCGCCGCCGGTGATCAGCGCGGACATGTTCTGCAGCTTGGCGCTGCCGAGGTAGTCGGGCGCGAGGAACTGCGGCTGCAGCTGCAGCTCGGCCTGCACGCCGGGCTTGGCGATGTGCTGGGCCGGCAGCTCGGCCGGGTGCTCGCGCGCGCCGGCCTGCACGGCGGCCTTGGAGGGCTTGCCGGCCGCGCCGGCCTTCTTGCTGTCGCGCGCGTCCTGGCTGCCCTGGATCTTGCGCTGCCTGGACGCCGTGGCCGCAACGGCCGTGTTGCTTCTTGAACCCATGGTGTGCACTCCTTTGCTGACATGCTCGGCCCGCGCCGCCTTCGGCTGCAGCGGCATCCGCCGCGCCTGCGCGTAGGCCTGTGCCTACGGTTGTCGTCGTTCAGCCCAGAAACAGCAGCAGCCGCTGCTCCGGCATCTGCAGGCCGGCGCGTGGCCGCCTGGCTTGCAGCTGGGCGAGCCGGCGCCGCGCGGCCGCGGCCTCGGTGGCCGACGAGTCCAGCTGCTGCCAAAGCGCCAGCACGGCCGGGTGGACGTAGGAGTTGCGGCACACGGCGGGCGTGTTGCGAAGCTGCCCTGCCACCTCCGCCAGCACGGCCTTGGCATCGAAGGATTCGGCATCGGCCTCGCAGGCCAGGCGCGTCAGCTCCAGCGCCTGCACGCTGGCATGCCAGGTGCGGAAATCCTTGGCGGTGAAGCTGGGCCCATCGGCAGCCTGGCAGGCCTCGCCGAGATAACTGTTCACATCGGCGGAGCCGATGCGGTGGACGCTGCCGTCTTCCTCGTACTGGAACAGCTCCTGGCCGGGCAGGCTCTGGCAGCGCCGCACGATGCGCGCCAGCCGCGGGTCGTCCACGGTGATGTCGTGCGGCACGCCGCTCTTGCCGCGGAACTGCAGGCGCAGCTGGCTGCCGTTCACCTTGGCATGCGGGTGGCGCAGGGTGGTCAGGCCGAAGGAGCCGTTGCTGCGCGCGTACTCCTCGTTGCCGATGCGCAGCAAGGTGGTGTCGAGCAGGCGCAGCAGGGTCGCCATCACGCGGGCATGGGTCGGGGCCGTGGCCTCGCCCGTGCCGCCGCGCAGGTCGCGCCGGATGCGCGCACGCAACCGCGGCAGCGCCAGCCCGAACTGCGCCATGCGCGCGAACTTATCCGAATCGCGCCGGCTGCGCCAGCGTGCGTGATAGCGGTACTGCTTGCGGCCGCGCGCGTCGCGGCCGGTGGCCTGCAGATGGCCGTTGGCCAGCGGGCAGATCCAGACATCGCGGTAGGCCGGCGGGATCGCCAGCTGCCGGATGCGCTGGATCTCGGCGTTATCGCTCAGCCAGCTGCCGGCGCTCGACCGGTACGCAAAGCCCCGTCCCCGCCGCACGCGCTGGATGCCGGGCATCCCGTCGCTGACGTGGACGAGGCCCCGCTCACTCGGTCTGTGGCCAGTCGGCATGGTCCGTGCGCTCGCGCTCGGCGCGGTCGTCGATGCCGGCTTCCAGCAGGACGGTGCCGGCGGCGTCCAGCACAAAGGCATGGCGCAGGCCCGGCTCCAGGCTGTGGATGACCTCCAGCACCTCGGCCGGGTCTGCGCAGCTGCGCTGGCGTTCGACGCCGTCCTCGGCCAGCAGGCTGTAGCACAGCGTCAGCCGCTGGTCGCGCAGGCCGGAGTCGGGCACCGCCGCGGCGCTGCCGGCCAGCCGCTCGTAGGCGTCGATCGCGGCATGCGCCAGCTCGGCGGCGTGTGTCACGGCCTCGGTCGGCGTGGACCAGCAGCTGTCCAGCGATTCGGCCTGGCGCGGCCCCAGCGTGTGGCCGGCGGCCGGCTGCAGCATGAAGTCGGTGCGGTAGAGGCCCTGCCATGCGCCGCCGCGCGCCACCGCTTCAGCCTTGAAGCGGTGGCCGCGGTAGCGCTCCAGTGCCCGTAGTTGTTGTTGTTGCGATTCCATGCAGGAACTCCTCAACAGTGCTTGGGTGGAGCGCGCCCGGCTCAGAGCCAGGTTTCGCCGTAGTAGTCGTAGACCTTGCGGCCGTAATCGTCGCTGTAATCGGGCTCGTCGTCATCCGAATACCTGGGGGCCTTGTCCAGTTGCGACTTGTCGAGGCTGACGACATAGCCGTCCTTGGCCGTGTCATAGCGCAGCTTGTTCCAGGGCAGCGGATAGATGTCGGTGCCCATGCCCAGGAAGCCGCCGAACTCCAGCGCGGCATAGCGCACCTGGCCCGAGCGCTTGTCGATCATGAGGTCGTGGATGGAGCCGAGCTTGTCGCCGTTGGTGTTGTAGACCTTGGTGCCTTCAACCGTCGAAGAGGAAATATTGGAGCTGGTCATGACGAATCCTTTCAGGGATAAGCGAGGGTGAAAGCGCCAGCCGAGCGTGCGGCCGGCACCTGCTGCAAAAAGGCGATCAGTGCGCCTGTTGCATTTATCCGCGAAGGGGCGGGCCGCGCCTGTAGGGCGAGGTATTTCGTGCATGTAGGAACCGGCCCGCAAGCCGGGTGGGCGCGGCTCAGTGTTTGCGAGCATGCGGCCGCAGGCGGCCCGGCTTCCGCGCGACGCGGCGAAGGAGATACATTGACGGCTTCTCTACCCGCAAGGAGGCCCCCATGCCCAAAGGCGTACAACGCAGCGACAAGTCAGCCAAGAAACCGAAGAAGGACAACGGCGCGCCGAGCAGCGCGTCCTCCTCCGTCTCGGACCGCCCCGTGCCCCCGATGACCTCGGTGCTGCCCAAGGGCAAGCTGAAGAACAAGCCGGGCTGAGCCGGGCTGCGGCATGCCGCGCTACATCGCCTTCCTGCGCGGCGTCAGCCCGATGAACGCCAGGATGCCCGAGCTCCAGCGCGCCTTCGAGGCGGCCGGCTTCAGCGAGGTCAAGACCCTGCTGTCCAGCGGCAACGTGGTGTTCAACGCACGCAGCGCCGGCCTGCCGGTGATCGCGCGGCGCGCCGAAAAGGCCATGCTCGCCACGCTGGGCCGCAGCTTCGATGTCTACCTGCGCAGCAGCATGGACATGCAGCGCCTGATCGAGTCCGAGCCGCATGCCGGATTCGGCCTGCCGCCCGAGGCCAAGCCCGTCGTCACCTTCCTGCGCGGGCCGCCCTCGGCGCCGCCCGCGCTGCCGGTCACCCGCGATGGCGCGAGCATCCTGACGATCATCGGAGCCGAGGTCATCGGCGCCTACCTGCCTGATGCGAATGGGGCCAACGGCCCGGCCTTCATGGCCCTGCTGGAGCGCAGCTTCAGCAAGCAGATCACCACGCGGACGCTGGAGACGGTGCGCAAGTGCGCCCTGGCTTGAAGGGACGACGCGTTCAAGGCTTTGACTTCAACGCTTGCGCTGTGGCCCCGCCGCTGCCATGCCGGGGCTGCGCCCATAGCGCTCCTGCGCCACTGACCGCAGCATGCCCACCATCGCCTCCGCCCCCGGCGAAAGCTGGTGCTGGCGGCGCGTGACGATGCCGTAGACATCCATGCGCAGGCCCGGCTCGAAGGGCAGCACGGCGAGCGTGCCGGCGTCGAGCTGCGCCTGCACCAGCTCCTCGGGCAGGGCGACGACCATCTCGCTGCCCATCAGGAGCGTGGAGATCATCGGCAGGGCCAGGGTCTCCACTGTTTCCTGCGGCGGGTCGAGTCCGGCGGAGAGGAAGAGGGCGGTCAGCCGGTCGCGCAGGATGCTGCCCGGCGGCGGCAGGATCCAGGGCTCGCGCTGCAGGTCGGCGAGCTGCAGGTCATGCCGCGCGAGCAGCGGATGGCCGGCGCGCACGATCAGGCTGTGCGGCTCGTCGGTGATGGGCTCGAAGCTCAGCTCGTCCACCGAGTCGGCATCAAGGATGCGGCCGATCACCAGATCGAACTCGCCGGCGCGCAGGCGCTGCACCAGCACCTTGCTCGTGTCCACCGTGATGGCGATCTGCACGCGTGCGTGGGTCTTCTTCAGGCGCTGCACCGCTTCGGCCAGCAGGCCGGTGGAAGGCGTCATCACCGTGCCGATGGCCACGCGGCCCGAGAGGCCGGACTGCAGCTCCATCACCTCCTGGTGCGCCGCGTCCAGCTCGGCCAGCGCGGCACCGGCGCGGCGGATCATCACCTCGCCGTAGCGCGTGGCCTGCACGCCGCGCGGCAGCCGCTCGAACAGCGGCACGCCCAAAGCGTGTTCCAGCTCGCCCAGCAGCTTGGAGGCGGCGGGCTGCGTGAGGTTGGCGGCCTGCGCCGCATGCAGGATCGAGCCCTGCCGGCCCAGCTCGACCAGCAGCACCAGCTGGCGCAGCTTCAGGTGCGAGCGGACGAAGCGGTTGGCGCGGGCGTCTTGCATGGATAGAGGGAAGTAACGCGTTATCTACTCGTGATACAGCTGGGACCGGCCACCGTCGATCAGGATGTCGGTGGCGTTGATGAAGCGGGCCTCGTCGCTGGCGAGGAAGAGCGCAGTGTAGGCAACCTCCTCGGGCTGGCCGATGCGCTTCACAGGCAGCAGCTCGGCCTGGCGGCGGGCTTCGCTTTCGGGCATGGAAGCCAGCCAGGCCTGCACGCGTTCGGTCAGGATCAGCCCCGGCGAGATCGAGTTGACGCGCACGCCGTGCGGCGCGTATTCAACGCCGAGCGAACGCGTCAGGCCGATCAGCGCGTGCTTGGCCACCGGATAGGGAAAGCAGCCGGGGATGATCTTGTGGCCATGCACCGAGGCGATGTTGACGATGCTGCCCGCACCGGCGCCGATCATGCCGGGCAGCACCGCGCGGCAGCAGTTCCACGCGCCTTCGAGGTCCACCGCGAAGCAGCGCTGCCATTGCTCGGGCGTCATCTGGAGCGGGTCGGTGAACATGTCCATGCCGGCGTTGTTGACCAGCACATCGACGGCGCCGAAGTGTTCGGCGGCGCGCGCCACCAGGGCCTGGACTGCGGCGGCGTCGGCAATATCAGCCTGCACGAACAAGGCATTGCTTCCCAGCTCCTCGCGCAGCGCCGCGGCGTGTTCGTCGTCGCGGTGGCTGTTGAAGACGACCTTCGCGCCCTCGGCCGCAAAGCGCCGCGCGATGGCCTTGCCGATGCCCAGGGTCGAGCCGGTCACCAGGGCGACCTTGCCCTGCAGTCTCGTGCCCTTCATCGCCGCGTCTCCCTCTGCTTGAGCTGGTCCAGCAGGACCGCGGCCAGCAGGATGATGCCGCGCACCAGGTACTGGTAGAAGGCGTCCACGTCGAGCAGGTTCATCACGTTCTCGACCGTGCCCATGATCAGCACGCCGATCAGCACGCCGAAGATGCGCGCCTTGCCGCCCTGCAGCGAGACGCCGCCCAGCACGCAGGCCGAGATCACGTCCAGCTCGAAGCCCTGGGCCGCATTGGGCTGGCCGCTGGTGATGCGCGAGGCGAGGATCAGGCCGGCCATCGCCGTGACCAGGCCTTGCAGCAGGAAGATCCACACGCGCAGGCGCTCCACGCGCACGCCGGCCAGGCGCGCGGCCTCGGGGTTGCCGCCGATGGCCAGCGTGTTGCGGCCGAAGACCGTGTGGTTGAGCAGCACGCCGAAGACGAGGAAGCAGGCCGCCGTGGTCCAGATCGGCAGCGGCAGGCCCAGCACCGCGGTGTCGCCGAAGCTGATGAAGCTGTCGTCGGCAATGCCCACGGCCTGGCCGTGCGAGACGATGAAGCCCAGGCCGCGCACCATCAGCATGGTGGCCAGGGTGGCGATCAGCGCGTTGACGCGCAGGTAGGCGATCAGCACGCCATTGCCCGCGCCGATCAGCGCACCCGACAGCAAGCCGCCGACTATGGCCAGCGCGACGCTGCCCGTGCGCTCCAGAATCGTGGCGCCGAGCACGCCGGCAAAGGCGATGGTGGAGCCGACCGAGAGATCGAAATCGCGCGAGGCCAGGCACAGCATCATGGTGCAGGCCACCATGCCGATCTGGGCGACCGAGAGCATCAGCCCGACCACATTGGCGGTGGAGAAGAAATTGGGCACCAGCACCGAGAGCACGATGAACAGCAGGCCGTAGCCCAGCGTCATGCTGTGTTCCTTGAGCGCGGCGTGGTGCGTGGCGGTCGTCGTCGTGGTGTTCATGCGGGGACTGCTTCGTCGTCAGGCAGGGCAAGTTGCAGGGCCGCGGTCTCGCTGGCCTCGGCGCGGGCGAGCTGGCCGCTGATGCGGCCCTCGCGCATCACGATCACGCGGTCGGCAATGCCCAGCACCTCGGGCAGCTCGCTCGAGACCACGATCACGCAGCAGCCGCTGGCCGCCACCTCGTGGATGAGGCCGTAGATCTCGTTCTTGGCGCCCACGTCGATGCCGCGGGTGGGCTCGTCGAGGATCAGCACCTTGAGTGCCGGCTCGGCCAGCCAGCGCGCGAGGATCACCTTCTGCTGGTTGCCGCCCGAGAGCAGGCGGATCTCCTGCTCGCGGTTCGGTGTCTTGATGCGCAGGCGTGCGATGAAGGCATCGGCCAGCTCGGCCTCGCGGCGGTGGCGCAGGAACACGCCGCCGAGCAGGCCATGGCGGCGGCAGCTGATGTTGATGTTCTCGGCCACCGAGGAATGGGCCAGGATG
>FSVW01001202.1_pt1 | contig 18004 bp, 20 predicted proteins | sample 1637551 | NCBI WGS metagenome assembly FSVW01 (sample SAMEA3914814, study PRJEB12502) | metagenome | biome: forest; material: soil | place: USA | collected 2011-09-16 | depth 0.1 m | reverse complement strand
GTTCTTGGCCGTGTTCATGACCTCGATGTTGTTCTGGTACGAGCGCGAGGCCGAGATCATGTTGACCATCTCGTCCACCGCGCTCACGTTGCTGTAGGTGACGTAGCCGTCGGCATCGGCCTGCGGGTTCTTGGGGTCGAGCACCTTGCGGCCTGGCGACTGGTCTTCGCTGAGCTGCGAGACGCGCACGCCCGCGGCGCTCATGTCGCCACGCGCGCCGACCAGGGCGGTCTGGAACGTGACCTGGCGCGCCTTGTAGGGCTGGCGGTCGGGCCCGGCCACGGTATCGACGTTGGCCAGGTTGGAGGCCACGACGTTGAGCCGCTGCGCCTCCGCGCTGACGGCGCTACCGGAGATATTGAAGATCTGAAGCATGGACATGGGGAACTCCTAACTTCTGAATCAAGCGGCGTTGTAAGGCTTCATGGCATCCATCGTGGTCTTGACGGCGCCATTGATGAAACGCAGCGTGGCTTCGTACTTGACCGAGTTGTCCACGAAGTTGGCGCGCTCGCGGTCCATGTCCACGGTATTGCTGTCCAGGTTGGTCTGCGCCGGCTGCGAGAAGAGCTTCTGCGAATCGGCCAAGGCACCGGCCGCCGGGGCCATGTGTCCGGCCGAAGTCGTCGTCATCGAAGGAGATACGGCCTCGCCCGAGGTGGCTTCGCGCAGGGCGCGGGCAAAGTCGATGTCGCGCGCCTGGTAGTTGGGTGTGTCGGCATTGGCGATATTGCTGGCGAGCAGACGCTGGCGCTCCGAGCGCAGGGACAGCGCCTGGGCCTGGAAGTTCAGCGTATCGGTCAGTCGGTTCAGCATGGTGTCCACCCAAAGAGGGGCTTTGGGCCATTGTTTTCCGAGGGGTGCAAAAGCTTTAGCGAGAAAAGCAGGCGGAAGGGCCGGCATTTCCTGCCCTCTGCTGCGCCTGTCCACGCGAACAATCGCGGCATGCGTACGCTGTTCGCGCCCCTGCTCATTGCCATGCTGTTCATCCTGCTCGGCGTGGCGCTGCCTGCACGCGCGCAGAGTGGCATCGAAGCCTTGCTGCAAGAGCAGGTGCGCCAGATGGCCAGCGGGGCGGCTGCGGCCAAGGCCAGCGATCCCGGCCGCGTGGCGCGCATCGAGGTCGAGGTCGGGCAGCTCAATCCGCGGCTGCGCCTGGCCGCGTGCAACCGGATCGAACCCTATCTGCCCGTGGGCCTGCCCATGTGGGGCCGCACGCGGGTCGGCCTCAAATGCCTGGACGGCCCGGTGCGCTGGAATGTGAGCCTGCCGCTGGTCGTGAAGGTCTATGCCAGGGCCCTGGTGGCCGCTGAGGCGCTGCCGACGGGCGCCGTGCTGACTCAAAAAATGCTCACGACGGCCGAAATAGACATTGCTGCCGATTCGAGCGGCGTGTTCACCGAGGCCGACGCGCCGCTGGGCCGTATCCTGGCCAAGCCGCTGGCGGCCGGCGAGGCCTTGCGCGTCGGCGTGCTGCAAAAGCGCGAGTGGTTTGCCGCAGGCACCAACGTCACGGTCGAAGCGGCCGGGCTGGGCTTCACGATCGCCGCCGAAGGCCAGGCGCTTTCGGCCGGTGTCGAAGGCCGGGATGTCCGGATTCGCATGGAAAACGGTCGCACCGTCACCGGCCGTCCGGTGGGTGAACGGCGGGTGGAGGTGTTGCTGTGAACAGCGCCTTCCCTCTGAAGAAGGGCAATTTGCCAAATATTTTCATGTTCAGCCCTCAAGTTCTGCGGCGCTGCGTCGATAGAACCGGAAGACCTGAAAAGGTTTGTCCAAACTGCGAAGAATGGCTTCGGCCGTTCTTGAGGAGAGCATCATGAAAATCGGCAACAGCTCTGAAGTCGCTGCCGCCTCGGCCGCCATCGAGAAGGCGGGCGTGTCCGGCCACAAGGCCAAGTCGCCCAGCCAGCCCGTCAAGGCGGCGCCGGCGAACGAGGCCCAACAAAGCGCGCCCGAGGCCAGCACCCAGCTGGAACTGTCCAGCACTGCCACCCAATTGCTGCAAGGGGCGGGCGCCACCACGGAGTCCTTCGACGCCGAGAAGGTCCAGCGCATCACCCAGGCCATCGCCGACGGCAAGTTCCAGGTCAATGCGGATGCCGTGGCCGACAAGCTGCTGTCCAACGCACGTGATGTGCTGGGCGACCGCAACTCGTCGCACTGAGCAGGCTGCTAACTCTACGGTCACACGCCATGTCCGCCTCCGCCGCCCCCATCAGACCCGACCTGGAGCTGCCATTGCTGGCGGTGGAAGGCCGTCTGAACCAGTTGGGCGAAGCGCTGCTGCAGCGTGATCTGGCGGCTGTCGAGCAGCATGCCGCGGAACTGCATGGCGCACTGGCCGAGGCCGTCGAGGCCTTCCGTTCAGCCGCCCGGCTCGGCGCCTTGCTGCAGCCCCTGCGCAATCGCCTCGTGGTCGCCGGTGGCCGTATGGCCGCCCAGCGCGAATCGCTCTCGCGCGCCAGCGTCGCGCTGGACCGCGCCATCGACGTGCTGATGCCTGCCGACCCGGGCGACGTCTACGGCTCCGGTGGCAAGGCCGAACGCCGCGCGCGCCTGCGCGGCTCCATCCAGGCCTGAGCTTTTTGCGGCGCCCTGCTCGGCGAGAGCACAGGGGCACACAACAGCACAAGAAAAAGGCGGCCTCTCGGGCCGCCTTGTTGCTTCTGTTCAGACCTCAGATCACTTGGACTTGCGACGGCGTGCTGCGGCGCCCATGCCGGCCAGCGCAATGCCGACCAGCGCCAGGCTCGCGGGTTCCGGCACGCTCGCGGCAGCGGCCTCGAAATCGTAGCTGCGGTTGTAGCCGGTGCCGAAGCTGTCGCTGATCGAGACGTTGTCGAAATAGCCGGTGACGCCCGGGTTGTAGGTGCCCAGTCCGATCGTGACGCTGACCAGCGACGCGTCGCCGAAGCCGCCGTCGAAGGCTGAGAGCCAGCCGGAGAGCGTGTTCAGCGGCGGGCCGCCGGCGCTGTTCGCTTGGCCGAAGCCGCCGTTCTGCCAGAACAGGCCCTTGGTGAAGTCGATGTCCACATGCGTCCAGGCGTCGGAGGCGGGATTGCCGCTGCCCTGCCAGTAGGACTCATAGATCAGGGTGACGAAGCCATCGCCGGCATAGGTCGGGTTGTAGAACGTCAGCTTCAGCGAAGGCGCAGCTGCGGCGTTCTGGCCCGCTGCGTTGCTGCGGTAGAAGTCATAGCCCAGCGTCAGGCTGCGCAGGATGTCGCCGGCCTTGCCATAGCTGTCGCTGACGGAGACCTCGGTCCTGGCGGTGTTGGTATTGTCCGTCCTCAGGACCGCGGCGCCGCCCGGCAGCGGGGCGTTGTTCTGGAGATTGCCGCCCTGGCCCGCCAGGCTTTCGATGGAGGCCGAGCCACCCGCGGTCTGCGAACTCTGGTACCACTGGCCGTTGGCGGTGTAGGCGGCGTCGAAGGCCGTGACGGTGTCGGCGCATGCGGTGCCGGCGAGTCCCAGGGCTGCAACCGCGATCGCGCTGCACGCCAGCGTTGTCTTCAGGGGAGGCGTTCGAAGAATCATGGGTTTCCTTGTAGTGTTTTGGGTCAAAGGGATACGGTGAAGCCCCGATGAGTACACGGTGAGTAGCAAGCTTCATTCCATGCCGGGATTTGCTCGTAGGCATGGGGTCCACGTTGGGTTTGACGAGGCGCGCAGTGCTCATGGCGTCAAGGAATCCGACACCGGGTTGTTCCGCGCATCGCGCGCAGGCGCCTTCTCGACGAGAAGTACTAACCCGCAGGATCAGCGGATGCGCCCGGCTAACGCCTTACGACGACTGACACACCAATCGCCGTCAGCGCGATGCCGGCCACCGTCAGCGGCGTGATCACCTCGCCGAACAAGCCCCAGGCCATCAAGGCCGTCGTGGGCGGCACCAGATAGAAGAGACTCGTCACCTGCGTGGCCGCGCCGCGCTGGATCAGCAGGTAGAGCAGCGAACTGCCACCCAGGGTCAGGCCGAGGACCGACCAGGCCAGGGCGGCGCTGAATTCAGGCGTGAGCTGAATGCCCTCGGTTTCCATCAAGGCCAGGGGCGCCGTGACTACCAGCGCCGCCAGCAACTGCACGAAATTGGCGCTGCGCACATCGCAAGACGCCACGAAGCGCTTCTGGTACAGCGTCCCGACCGTGATGCCCAGGAGCGCGAACAGGGCGAAAGCGAGATTGGGCAGGTTCACCTCGCCATGGCCCAGCTTCTGCCAGACCACCATCAGGAGGCCCGTGAGCCCGAGCGCCAAGCCCGCCCACTGCGCCAGCGCCACGCGCTGGCCACGGCCCGAGAGCCACACCGCGGTCAGCATCGGCTGCAGGCCCACCAGCAGGGACACCAGCCCCGCGCCCATGCCCAGCTTGACGGCACTCCACACGCCGCCGAGGTAGATCGCGTGCATCAGCACGCCGGTGACGGCCAGGTGCCCCCACTGCTGGCGGCCGCTGGGCCACTTCACGCCCGCCGCCAGCACCCAGGCGCCGAAGCACAGGGCTGAGAGCGCATAGCGCAGGGCCAGGAACTTCATCGGCGGCGCATGCGGCATGCCCAGGCGGGCGACGATGAAGCCGGTGCTCCAGATCAGCACGAACAGGCCGGGCATCAGCCTGAGCCATGCCGCCTTCATCGGGTGGCTGCGCTGCGCACGGCGTCCAGGTAGACATGGCCGTCGGGCGGCAGGCCGCTGCGCTGCGAGGTCCAGATCATCTCGCCCAGCGCCTCCATGGCCACGTGGTGCGCCTCGTGCAGCGAGTTGCGGCGCGCAGCCAATAACTCCACGGCTTGACGGATGCCGGTCGGCTGGTCGATGGCGCGCTGCTCGGCGATCGTCAGGTGCATGGAGAGGTGCAGGAAGGGATTGGTGCGGCCGTCTTCCACCGTGTAGACCGCGGCCAGCGCGCCCTCTTCATCGGCCAGGTCGGCATGGTATTCAGGATGCTGATCGATCCACTCGGCCGCGATGGCTTCCATGGGAGAGAGCGGCATGCCGTCCTGGATCCTGCGGTAGGTGGTGCAGAAGAAGCGGCGGACTTCGAGTTGGGAGGGGGCGAACATCGCTCAATTGTCGCTGGGCTGGCCGTCCGCCGCCGGCAGGCTCCAGTCATGCCTTTGCGGCTTGCTGGCCTTTCGCTGCGCCTGTTCCTCGGCGATCAGGGCCTCGAACTGCTGGCGGCCGGCCTTGGCGGCGGCGAGCAGGGCGCTGCGGTCGCCGCGCAGGGGGATCAGCTGCTCCAGCTGTTCGAGGTTGTGCTGGCGGAAGCGCCAGGCCTGCTTGCGTGCGGCGTGCGGCTCCCAGCCCATCAGCTCGAGCACGCTGCGTCCGCTGTGCAGGGCGGATTCGAAGGTCTCGCGTTCGATCAGCTTCACGCCGGCTTCGCGCAAGCGGTACAGATGGGTCACGTTGCGAGCCCGGGCGACGAGCTGAAGTTGTGGGAAGTGCTCCTTGGCCAGTCCGGCGATCTCCAGGCTCTGCTCCTCGTCGTCCACCGCGATCACCAGCACCCTGGCCGTGGCGGCGCCGGCGTTGCGCAGCAAGTCCAGCCGCGTGGCGTCGCCGAAGAAGACCTGCCAGCCGAAGGGCCGCAGAGACTCGATGATGTCGGCGTCGTGGTCCAGCACGGTGGCCTGCAGGCCGTTGGCGAACAGCAGCCGGCCGACAATCTGGCCGTAGCGGCCGAAGCCGGCAATGATGACGGGCGCGGTCTGCTGCTCGCTCATCTTGGCATCCTCGGGCACCGCGCGGCGCGAAAGGCGCGGCACCAGCAGCCGGTCGCTGAGCTGCAGCAGCGCGGGCGTCAGTGCCAGCGAAAGGGCCACCGCCACCACGAGGGCCGATTGCTGGCCGGCGCTGATCAGTCCGCCGGTGGCCGCCAGCTGGAACACCACGAAGCCGAACTCGCCGCCCTGGGCCAGCAGGATCACGAACACCGGCCGCTCCGCAGGCGGGATCTGCATCCAGCGCGACATCGCCACCAGCAGCAGCGTCTTCACCGTCAGCAAGGCGGCGAGCAGGCCCAGCACCAGCAACGGCTGCTTGAGCAGCACCGTGAGGTCCAGCCCCATGCCCACGCCGATGAAGAACAGGCCCATCAGGAGGCCCTTGAAAGGCTCGAGGTCGGTCTCCAGTTCGCGCCGGTATTCGCTCTCGGCCAGCAGCACGCCGGCCAGGAAGGCGCCCAGCGCCGGGCTCATGCCGACCAGGTGCATCAGCGCGGCCGTGCCCAGCACCAGCAGCAGCGAGGCGGCGGTGAAGATCTCGGGCGTCTTGCTGCCGGCGATCCAGCGCAGGGCGGGGCGCAGCAGCAGCCGCCCACCCAGCACGATGCCGGCCATCACGCCGATGACCTTGGCGGCCTCCAGCAGTTGATGGCCGAGGCCGACGGGCGCGTGGGCCGGTCCGTCGCCCAGCGCCAGGATGGGCACCAGGGCCAGGATGGGGATTGCGGCCATGTCCTGCAGCAGGGCCACGCTCAGCACATTGGCGCCGGCCGTCGTGCGTGCGAGATTGCGCTCGGCCATCACGGCCAGGGCCACGGCGGTGGAGGACATCGCCAGGCCCAGCGCCGCAACCAGGGCCATGCGCCAGGGCCAGCCGAGCAGCACGGCCAGGCCCATCAGCAGCGCGGCCGAGCCGAACAGCTGCAGCGAGCCCCACACGAAGATCGGCCGGCGCAGGCTCCACAGCCGGCGCGGCTCCAGTTCCAGGCCGACGAGGAAGAGCATCAGCACGACGCCGAACTCGGCCAGCTCCAGGATGGTTTCCGGCGCGTCGATCAGGCCCAGCAGCTGCGGGCCGATCAGCACGCCCGCCACCAGGTAGCCGAGGATGGAGCCGAGCTTGAGCCAGCGCGCCAGCGGCACGGCCACCACGGCGGCGGCCAGGAAGACCAGCGGCAGGTAGAGCAGGTTGCCATGGTCCATCAGCGGCCTCCGCCCAGCGAGCTGAAGAGCGCGGGACGCTCGTCCAGCGGCACTTCCACGGGTTCGGGTGCGGCATCGGGCCCCGCCCACTGCGGGTAGCTGCCCAGGCGCTGCACGAAGCCACGCGCATGGCGGACCAGTTCCTCGTCGCTGACCTGGTGGGCCGCATGCAGGATCAGCGGCGGAAGGAAGCGCATGCCGCAGTAACCCGCCGTCTGCGTGTAGGGCAGCAGGTAGGTGTCGAGCGGATGGGCGTTGTGGCCGCTCGCGCTGTACGAATCGGCCGTGCCGCCCGTGGAGCTGACGATCCACAGGTCCTTGCCCGCGAGCGCGCGGCCGCCAGGCCCGTAGGCCCAGCCGAAGCGCAGCACCTCGTCGATCCAGAGCTTCTGCAGGCCCGGCATGCTGTACCAGTGCAAGGGATGCAGCAGCACGATCAATTGCGCCTCGGCCAGCGCCTGCTGTTCGGCGGGCACGTCGATGGCGTAGTCGGGGTAGCGGCGGTAGAGGTCCACCACCCGCACCTGCGGGAGCGCGGCGGCCTTGGCGGCGGCCAGCATGGCGTGCGTGACGCGTGACAAGGCGAGGTCGGGATGGGCGGCGAGAATCAGGATGTCGGACATGGCGGCAGAGCGTACCCGAACAACACTGCGGCGGCCTCGCGTCAACGCTCGATTGCCGGGGACTTGGCTCCGCAGCTAACATCCGCCGACCCCACCCAGCCACAAGGAGGCGTGCATGCCGGTGATCCTGATTGCCAACCCCAAGGGTGGCGTTGGCAAGAGCACGGTCGCCAGCAACGCGGCCGGCTATCTGGCGCGCCGCGGCTTGCGCGTGATGCTGGGCGATGTGGACCGCCAGCAGTCGGCGCGCCGCTGGCTTGCGATCCGCCCCGCGCAGCTGCCGCTGATCGAAGGCTGGGACCTGGAAGGCAAGGACACCGTCAAGCCGCCCAAGGGCGTGAGCCACGTGGTGCTCGATACCCCGGCCGGCCTGCATGGCAAGCGGCTGGAGGCCGTCTACCGCCTCGCCGACAAGGTCCTCATTCCGCTGCAGCCCAGCCTGTTCGATATCCAGGCCACCTTCGACTTTGTGCAGACCCTGCGGGCGCTGCAGGCCGAGACGGGACACAAGCCCCAGCTCGGTGTGGTGGGCATGCGGGCCAAGGAAGGCACGCTCTCGGTTGAACAGCTGCAGCATTTCCTGCAGGAGCTTTCCGTGCCCGTGCTCACGCTGCTGCGCGACACGCAGAACTATGTGCAGCTGGCTGCGCGCGGCGCCAGCCTGTGGGACGTGGCGCCCAGCCGCGTCGAGCGCGATCTGCAGCAATGGCAGCCGCTGTGCGCGTGGCTGGAGCGCTGAAACGGACCGCAGATGCAAATTCTTCTGATCGATGACCACCCGCTGATCCTCAGCGGTCTCAAGATGCTGGTGGAAGGCCTGCGCGAAGGCGTGCAGGTGTGCAGTGCCGACAGCGCTGCGGCCGCGCGCGCGCATCTGCAGCGAGCGGCCGCGGATTTCCAGCTCGTGCTGCTGGACCTGCACCTGGGCGACGCCAACGGGCTCGACCTGCTGAGCGAGATCCGCGCCGCGCATCCGGCCCTGCCCGTGGTGATGATCTCGGCCTCCGAACGGGCCAGCGACGTGATCCGCGCCATCGACCTCGGCGCCATGGGCTACGTGCCCAAGCGCAGCAGCACCGAGATGCTGAGCCAGGCGCTGCAGCTGGTGCTGGCCGGCGGCATCTATGTGCCGCCGCTGCAGCTCGGCGTCGACAAGGGCTTGCTGCCCGAAGAGGAGGCCATGGCCGATGAGGCGCAACTGGGCGGACCGGGCGCGCCCGGTGCCGTGTCGCTCGACGGCCTCTCGCTGACCCCGCGCCAGCAGGACGTGCTTTCGCTGCTGCTGCAGGGCATGCCCAACAAGCTGATCGCGCGCGAGCTGGGCCTCTCGGTGGAGACCATCAAGGACCACGTGGCCGCCGTGCTCAAGGTCCTGGGCGTCAACACCCGCACACAGGCCGTGCTGGCCGTCAGCGAGCTTTCGCGCCGGGGCGCCAACGGCTTCACCGCCTGGAAGCCGCGTTAGTTCCAGGCAACGCCGAAGGCAAAACTTCACGCAAAGCCCGGCGGCGATGGCCGCTTGTCATGCGCTTGTGCGAGCCGTGGAGCAGCATGTCAGCCATGCACAGAATGCGTCCCAAGCGCGGCGGGACCTCTTGATCTGTTGGACGTGTCGCGCGCTACATCAAAGAAGAAAACCATGCGCTACCCACAGACCAAGATGGAAAGCAATGAACTGCTGCGTCTGGCCCTGCCGCTGCTCTCGCAGCATGGCTCGGGCTGCCAGCCGCCGAGCTACACGCTCTGGTACGAATATGTCGTCGGGCAGAACAAGGGCTTGTGCGACGAGCTCGCCATCCGCATGGCGCTGGGCAAGCCGCTGAGCATTGACGAAACCCACGCGCTCTACGCCAAGCATGTGGCCGAGCCCGACATTGTCGCCACCGACGAACTGCAGCACCAGTTGGAGGGCACGCTGGACAGCCTCTGGCAGGTGGCCAGCAGTGCGGGCAGCGAGGCGCGCCGCTACGGCGAATCGCTGCGCGACTGCGGCGAGCAGCTCGAAGCCCCTCAGGGCGTTGACGCCGTGCGCAAGATCGTCAACGCGCTGGCGGCCGAGACGCGTCGCATGCAGGAATCGAATGCACGGCTCACGGCCGAACTGGAAAGCAAGCGCAGCGAGATGAGCGAACTCTCCGGCAAGCTCGCCAGCATCCGCAGCGAGGCGCTGCAGGATCCGCTGACAGGCCTGACCAACCGCCGCGGCTTCCAGAAGGTCATCGACGAGACCCTGGCTGCACGCAAGGACGGCCTGTCCAACTGGTCGCTGCTGATGGTGGACATCGACCATTTCAAGAGGGTCAATGACACGCACGGCCACCTGCTCGGCGACAAGGTGCTGCAGGCGGTGGCCAAGGTGCTGCGCAACTTCATCAAGGGCGCGGAAATGGCCGTGCGCCTGGGCGGCGAGGAATTCGCCCTGGTGCTGCCCGACACATCGCAAGACCGCGCCGCAGCCCTGGCCGAGGACATCCGCAAGACCGTGGCCAGCGGCACCATCCGCCGCGCGGACCAGAAGTCCATCGGCGCGGTGACCGTCTCGATCGGCGTGGCCGGCTACCGCATCGCCGAGAGCATCGAGCAATGGCTGGAGCGCGCAGACAAGGCGATGTACACCGCCAAGCAGGGCGGCCGCGATCGCGTCGCCCTGGCGGCCGCAGCCTAGGACGGTGTGTAGGCCAGGCGCACGTAGATCGGCGCGAAGGCCTCGGCCTGCGTGATCTCGAGCAGGTGTTCGCGCGAGAGTTCGAGCATCGCGATGAAGGTCACCACCAGCACCTGCTGGCCGCGGCTCACATCGAAGAGATCCTCGAACATCACGAAGCGCTGGCCCTGCAGGCGGCGCAGGATGATGCTCATGTGCTCGCGCACCGAGAGCGCCTCGCGGCTGATCTTGTGATGCTGGTTGAGCTTGGCGCGGCGCAGGATGTCGAGCCAGGCCTCGCGCAGCTCGTTCGTGTCCACGTCGGGAAAGCGCGGCACGAGCGACTGCTCGATGTGGATCTGCGCCCTCAGGAAGTCGCGCCCCAGCACGGGCAGGGCGTCGAGCTTGGCCGCGGCCAGCTTGACCTGCTCATACTCCAGCAGCCGGCGCACGAGCTCGGCGCGCGGGTCTTCGGCTTCCTTGCCGTCCTCGGTCTTGCGCGGCGGCAGCAGCATGCGCGACTTGATCTCGATGAGCATGGCGGCCATCAGCAGGTACTCGCTGGCCAGCTCCAGATTGCTCTTGCGGATTTGCTCCACATAGCTCAGGTACTGGCGGGTCACGTCGGCCAGCGGGATGTCGAGGATGTTGAAGTTCTGCTTGCGGATCAGGTAGAGCAGCAGGTCCAGCGGGCCCTGGAAGGCTTCGAGGAAGACCTCCAGCGCGTCTGGCGGGATGTACAGGTCCAGCGGCAGCTGGAACAGGGGCTCGCCGTAGAGGCGAGCGACCGCCACGCCATCGACGACATCCGGCACGACCGCCTCAGCGGCCGGCGCATCGGCGAGCGCCTGCTTGCTCAAGACGGGCTCAGGACTTGGTCTGGTAGACGTAAGCCTGTTGTTCAACGCGAGCGGCGTCGAAATCGGCCTGAGCGCCGCGATCCTGCAGCTTGTCCCACAGCAGGCCGCGGCCTGCGCGTTGCTCGGCTTCCAGCGTCGGCTTCTTGGCCTTCAACTCGTCGATGAAGTTGGTGACGTCGGACTTGTAGGGCTTCCAGAAGAGGGGCATGGCGGCGGGTCAGAGGGAAAAGCGCGATTTTAGGCCAGTGCGGCGGCAAGACTGTGCAGCGCCGTGGCGATGTCTTCCTCATCGATCACGCCGTAGCCAAAACTGACGGCCAGCATGCAGTTGCGGGGATCGTTGGCGTATTCGGCCACGGCCTGGGCGCCGGGCGTGTGCCGGCGCACGGCGGCGATCACGCGCTCGGCCTGGGCCGGGTCGCGAATGCGCGCGGCCAGGTGCAGGCCGGCCTCGCTGGGCAGGGGCTCGAGCCATGCCGCCAGCGGCCCCTGCAGGCCGGTCAGCAAGGCCTCGCGGCGGCGCGCGTAGATCGGCCGCATGTGGCGCACGTGGCGGGCCATGTGGCCTTCGCGGATGAAGGCTGCGAGCACGGCCTGGCTGACGGCGTCGGAGTGCGCATCGGCGCAGTCCTTGACCGCCAGCAGCGCATTGCGCGCCCAGGCCGGCGCCACGATGAAGCCCTTGCGCAGGGCCGGGAACAGGCTCTTGGAGAAGGTGCCGACGTAGAACACGCTGTCGTCGCGGTCCAGGGTCTGCAGCGCGTCGAGCGGCCGGCCGCCGAAGCGGAACTCGCCGTCGTAGTCGTCCTCGATGATCACGGCCTTGTGGCGGCGGGCAAACTCAAGCAGGGCCAGGCGGCGCGGCATCGACAGGGCGGCGCCCATCGGCGACTGGTGCGAGGGCGTCACGGCGATCACGCGCACGTCCGTGGGCAAATGGTCCACGCGCAGGCCTTCGGCATCGACCGGCACATGCACGAGCCGCGCACCCGCCGCGGCGAAGGTGGCGCGCAGCGGCGGATAGCCCGGCTCCTCCACGGCCACGCGGGTCTGTCCTGGCGTGACGAGCGCGCGGGCCAGCAGATCGAAAGCCTGCTGCGCGCCCGAGGTGACGATGACGGAATCGGCCGTGCAGGCCACGGCGCGCGCAAACGCCACGTGGCCGGCGATGGCCTCGCGCAGCGCGGCAATACCGGCGCCCGGCGCATAGGAAAAGCTGCTGCGCCGCGACCAGGCGCGCAGCGTGCTGGCCCACAGCCGCCGCCACACCTCGTGCGGGAAATGCTCGATGTCCGGGATGCCCAGCCGGAAGCAGCGCGCCGGCAGCACGCCCGGCGAGAAGGGCGCGAACGGCGTGCGCCAGAGCGGGTTCAGGCGCGCATCGCCGGCGTGCCGCAGCGGCTTGGGCGCATGGCTGCGGCGCGCCTGCACGGCGGCCACCGTGGCGCGTGCGCCGGGGCGTGCCAGCACATAGCCTTCGGCCATCAGCTGATCGTAGGCCGCGACGACCGTGTTGCGCGCAAGGCCGCAGGACTCGGCCAGCGCACGCGTTGCCGGGAGCGCCGTCCCGGCGGCCAGGCGCCCGTCCAGGATGGCGTCGCGCAGCTGCGCGTGCAGGGCCTGGCGCAGGCCGCCGCGCTGCTTCGGCAATTGCAGGTCGAAAGGCAGAACTGGTTCCATCAACTCTGCGGGAACTGGCACTTTCATGGAACCAGCATAACCCTAAAGTTCAGCGCATGAACACCCGAGGAGCTCACCCATGAACGCCTGGATCTGCCAGACCTGCGGTACGCAATATTCACCCGGCGAACACCCGCCGATGAGCTGCGCCATCTGCAGCGATGAGCGCCAGTACGTGGGCCGCGACGGCCAGTGCTGGACCACGCGAGAAGCGCTGGCCCAGGCCCACAAGCTGCGGCTCGAGGATATGCACGGCATGCTGACCCTGGGCCTGGCGCCGGCCTTTGCCATCAACCAGCGCGCCTGGCACCTGAAGACCGACGCCGGCAACATCCTCTGGGAAAGCCTGAGCCTGGTCACCGATGAGGCCGTCGCGGCCCTGCGCGAGCGCGGCGGGGTCGACATGATCGCGATCTCGCATCCGCATTTCTATGCGGCCATGGTCGACTGGAGCGAGGCGCTGGGCGACGTGCCCATCCTGCTGCACGCGGCCGATCGCGGCTGGGTGCAGCGGCCGGACGAGCGCATCCGCTACTGGGATGGCGACATCTTCCACCTGTCGGACGACGTCGCGCTGGTCCGCAGCGGCGGGCATTTCAGCGGCAGCACGGTGCTGCATTGGCGGGCCGGCCCGCGCCCGGGTGGCGCTCTGTTCTCGGGCGACACGCCGCAGGTCGTGGTGAACCGCCGCCATGTCGGCTTCATGTACAGCTATCCGAACCTGATCCCGATGAAGGCCGCCGACGTGCGCGCGATGCGCTCGCGCCTGGAGGGGCTCGAGTTCGAGGACGTGCATGGCTACACCTGGGGCCGCGACATCCTCGGCGACGGGCGCGCTGCGGTTGACGCTTCGTTTGAGCGTTATCTCGCCGCCGTCACCGCTTGAACAACAAGGACGCGCGCATGCATGCGAAAGATCTCTTCGTCCCGGCCCAATTCACAGCCGCCAGCGAACTGCCCTGGATTCCGTCCGGCACGCCGGGCAAATGGGCCAAGCCGCTGCGTTTCCTGCCCGACAACGCGGGCTTCGTCGAGCTGCTGAAGATGGCACCCGGCGTCGTCATGCCCCTGCACCGGCACAGCGGCGCCGTGCATGCCTACAACCTCAGCGGCACGCGGCGCTTGTGCACGGGCGAAATCATCGGCCCCGGCGACTACGTCTACGAGCCGCCCGGCAACACGGATTGGTGGGAGATCGTCGGCGACGCGACCATGGTGGCGATGGTCGTGGTGATGGGCTCGGTGGAGTTCCTCGGCCCGGGCGGCGTGGTCACCGGCCGGGCCGATGCGGCCTCGATGAAAGCGGAATACGAGCGCTATTGCCGCCAGCAGGGGCTGCCCGTGCTCGACGTCTAACGGCGTGGTTCAGCGCACCCGCATGCCCGGCTGCGCGCCTGGGTTCGGCTCCAGCACGAAGATGCCCGGATTGGCTTTCTCGTCGCCATGGCTGGCTGCCAGCACCATGCCTTCGCTGATGCCGAACTTCATCTTGCGCGGGGCGAGGTTGGCGACGAGCACGGTCAGCTTGCCTTCGAGCTCTTCGGGCTTGTAGGCGCTCTTGATGCCGGAGAAGACATTGCGAAGGCGGCCTTCGCCAGCGTCGAGCGTGAGGCGCAAGAGCTTGTCCGAGCCTTCGACATGCTCGGCCTTGACGATCTTCGCAATGCGCAGGTCGACCTTGGTGAAGTCGTCGATCTTGATCTCGGGGGCGATGTCTTCGCCGCCCGGCACGACCTTCTCCACGACCGGTGCGGGCGCTTCGAACAGCGCGTCCAGCAGCTTGATGTCCACGCGCTGCATCAGGTGCTCGTAGGCACCGATGGTGTGGGCACCGAGCAGGCTCTGCGCGTCCTTGAACTGCATGGGCGCGACCTTCAGGAAGCCCTCGACCTTGGCGACCAACTCCGGCAGCACGGGCTTGAGGTAGATGGTCAGCAGACGGAAGGCCTCGATGCAGACGCTGCAAACATCCTGCAGCACCTGGTCCGCGCCGTCCTTCTTGGCCAGCTCCCAGGGCTTGTTCTGGTCCACGTACTCGTTGACCTTGTCGGCCAGCGCCATCACTTCGCGCAGCGCCTTGCCGAACTCGCGCTCTTCGTAGAGCTCGGCAATCGCGGGGCCATGACCCTGCAAGGCGTCGAGCAATTCATGGCCTTCCACGCCGACTTCGGCGCTCAACTGGCCGCCAAAGCGCTTGGCCAAAAAGCCCGCCGCGCGCGAGGCGATGTTGATGTACTTGCCGACCAGATCGCTGTTGACGCGGGCGACGAAGTCCTCAGGGTTGAAGTCCAGGTCCTCGACGCGCGAATTGAGCTTGGCGGCCAGGTAGTAGCGCAGCCATTCGGCGTTCATGCCGAGCTTGAGGTACTTGAGCGGGTCCAGGCCGGTGCCGCGGCTCTTGCTCATCTTCTCGCCGCCGTGGACGGTCAGGAACCCGTGCACAAACACGTGGTTGGGCGTCTTGCGGCCCGAGAAATGCAGCATCGCCGGCCAGAACAGCGTGTGGAAGTAGGTGATGTCCTTGCCAATGAAATGGATCTGCTCGACGTCTTCGTCGGCCATGTAGCCGTCGTAGTCCACGCCGATCTTGCCGAAGTAGTTCTTCAGTGAGGCGAGATAGCCGATCGGCGCATCGAGCCAGACGTAGAAGTACTTGCCCGGCGCATCGGGGATTTCGATGCCGAAGTAGGGCGCATCGCGCGAGATATCCCAGTCGCCGAGGCCGCCATTGCCTTCCTCGTCCTTGGTGAACCATTCCTTGATCTTGTTGAGCACCTCGCTCTGCAGCCGGCCGGGCGTTTGCGTCCAGTCCTGCAGGAACTCCACGCAGCGCGGATCGCTGAGCTTGAAGAAGTAGTGCTCCGAGCTCTTCATCACCGGCGTGGCGCCGGTCAGTACCGAGAACGGGTTGATCAGCTCGGTCGGCGTGTAGACCGCGCCGCAGACTTCGCAGGAATCGCCGTACTGGTCCTTCGAATGGCACTTCGGGCACTCGCCCTTGATGAAGCGGTCGGGCAGGAACATCGCCTTCTCGGGGTCGAAGAACTGCTCGATGGTCTTGACCGTGATGAGTTCGTTCGCACGCAGCGCGCGGTAGATCTCCTGCGAGAGCGCATGGTTCTCGGCGCTGTCCGTCGAGCTCCAGTTGTCGAAGCCGATGTGGAAGCCGTCGAGGTAGGCCTTGCGGCCGGCGGCGATGTCGGCGACGAAACCCTGCGGCGTCTTGCCGGCCTTTTCGGCCGCGATCATGATCGGCGCGCCGTGGGCGTCGTCCGCGCAGACGAAGTGCACCTCATTGCCCTGCATGCGCTGGAAGCGGACCCAGATATCAGCCTGGGTGTACTCCATGATGTGGCCGATGTGGAAACCGGCGTTGGCATAGGGCAGGGCGGTGGTGACGAAGAGCTTGCGGGTCATGCGGCGGGAATCCTTGGGGGAACCGCGCATTTTACCGGCGGGCGTAACGGCCTGCTAAGACGGAGCATGCAATCAGCTGCAGCTGGTGATAGAACATGATCGGCAGCACGATCAAGCCCAGCGCTGGCGAGGCGCCGAAGATCAGCTTGGCCATGGGAATTCCCGAGGCCAGGGTCTTCTTGGAGCCGCAGAAAACGGCGGCGATCTCGTCTTCCACGCTCAGGTGCAGGCGATGCGCGATCCAGCGGGTGAGTGCGAGAGCCGCCACGAGGAGCAACGCGGCGCCGATCAGCGCTTCGATCAGCAGCTCGGCGCCGTAGTTGCGCCACAGCCCGCCATCCACCGAATCGCTGAAGGCACCGAGCACCAGCAGCAGGATGACGAAGCGGTCGATGTAGACCGTGTAGCGCTTGTTGCGATGCAGCCAGGCCGCGAGCAGCGGGCGCGAGAGCTGGCCGATCAACAAGGGCAGGGCGACGAGGCGGCCGAGCTTGATGACCGCATCCACAAACGACAAGCCGCCATGGCCGCCCACATGCGCCGTGAACACCAGGATGGCCGGCGTGAGCACGATGCCCATCAGGCTCGACAGCGTGGCGTTGAAGATGGCCACCGGCACATTGCCACGCGCCATCGCGGTCATGGCAATCGAGGAAGAAATGGTGGAAGGCAGCGCGCACAGATAGGCAAAGCCCAGGGCGAGATCGGGCGGCAGCCAGCGCGAGAAAACCAGCGTCAGCGCCACTCCCAGCAGCGGGAACATCACGAAGGTGGAAAGCTGCACCAGCAGGTGCACGCGCCATCGCAGCAGTCCGCCGCCGAGCTCCTTGAGCGACAGGCCCAGGCCCGTGAGGAAGAAGATCAGCGCAACGCCGCTGTCACTGAGCGCGTCCAGGTGCAGGAGGCCGCCGCTGCGGCCCAGCGCCGGCCACAGGCTGGCCAGCAGGATCATCGAGAACAGGGCGAGGAGGAACCACTCCTTCTTCAGGAGCCGAACCATCACTCGGCGGGAGGCGGCGCAGGTTGCTCGTTGCTGCCCGTTTCGGCGTCAGATGCCTGGTCGGGCGACGTGTCGTTGGGGTCCTTGTTGGCCTTGCGCTGGCGCTTCTCTTCGTTCTTGCGCTTCTTGGCCAGCTCGCGCTGGCGCTTTTCGTAGGAGTAGTTCGGTGTAGCCAAGGATGGGTCTCCTGCGAGCGTTGGAAGGTCCACTGTAACCGCTGACCCGGGCAGGGGCTGAAGGCGTGCTGCAAAGCGGGTCTCAGTTAGCGCCGAAAGCTCTGTTTCGCTTGAGCGCAGGTTTGTAAGTCCATGATTTCAAAGGCCCGTCGAGGCTGTCCACCGATCTTGTGGATAACTTTGTGGATAGCCTCCCCGGGATCGCGCTAAACCCTTGTTTGATGGACCCGGGCCTTAAGCTGCCTCATTTCTAGGCAGATGAATCGAGCCTATATGAATCAATGACTTAAGCGATTGTCCCAGGCCTGCATGATGGGGCGCAGCGGGCTCTTGCATCCCCCACTTGACGATCGTCAATTTTGGGGATAAGTCAAGCGCGGGCTTTCGATTCGCGCAGGAAATCACGGCCTTCAAGCGGCCGAACGGGGCTGCTGGAAACCGGGTTTTGAGCCGATGGAATCGGGGTTCTCGGGCCGTGGCCCTGCTTGGCTGCGGCGCCACACAGCTCCGTTTGGCGCGCCGCAATGAGGCGCCGCTCGTGCCGCCTGGGCGTTTCGGAAACGGGCCGGCGGTGCTCGTTAGAATCCGCGCTTTCACAAGCAGAGCACGATTCCATCAATGGCTTCTGGACATCAGGCGGCGCGTTCGGCCGAAATCTTCGACTTGAAAAGTG
>FSVW01000911.1_pt1 | contig 18148 bp, 14 predicted proteins | sample 1637551 | NCBI WGS metagenome assembly FSVW01 (sample SAMEA3914814, study PRJEB12502) | metagenome | biome: forest; material: soil | place: USA | collected 2011-09-16 | depth 0.1 m | reverse complement strand
GTGCAGCGCATGAGCGCGGGCACGGGCGTGATGCACAGCGAGTTCAACAACGCCAAGGACCGCGCGACGCACTTCCTGCAGATCTGGATCATGCCGGACGAGCAGGGCGTGAAGCCGGGCTATGAGCAGAAGCACTTTGCCCCGGCCGACAAGCGCGGCCGGCTGCGCCTGGTGGCTTCTAAGGACGGCGCCGAGGGCTCGGTGAGCATCCATGCCGATGCGCGGCTGTATGCGGGCCTGTTCAATGGCGACGAGAAGGCCGAGCTGGCGCTGGCGCCTGAGCGCCTGGCCTATGTGCACCTGGTGCGCGGGCAGCTGCGCGTCAATGGTCAGGCCCTGACTGCGGGCGATGCGCTGCAGATGAGCGCAGTGCCAGGCCTGAGCCTGGAGGCCGGACAGGACGCCGAGGTGCTGGTCTTCGACCTGCCGCGCTGAACGGCCGCCCGATGCCCTGCGATCGTCAACCGAGGTAGGGGGCGATGTCCACCTGATCGATCTGTTCCGGGCTCAGGAAGCGCTCGGCATAGCGCCGGTACACGCCGGAGCTGAGGAACAGGTCGAACAAGGTGGGGTCGATGTGCCGGTTGGTCTTGAAGGTGTGGAGGATCTGCACCGACTCCGAGAGCGACTTGGCCTTCTTGTAGGGGCGATCCGAAGCGGTCAAGGCCTCGAAGATGTCGGCGATGGCCATGATCCGGGCGGGGATCGACAGCTCGGAGGCACTGAGCTTGCGGGGATAGCCCGTGCCGATCATGGTCTCGTGGTGGGTGCCCGCGTATTCGGGCACCCGCTTGAGGTTGTCGGGGAAGGGCATGCTTTCCAGCATCACGATGGTCTGGATGATGTGCTCGTTGATCTTGAAGCGTTCTTCGGCATTGAGGGTGCCGCGCCCGATGCGCAGGTTGTGAAGCTCTCCGTGGTTGTAGAGATGCTCGGGGATGGCCATCTCGAAGCCCTTGCTGGCGCTGAGCGCCTTGTCGGGGCCGCGGGGAATGATGTGCTGGCTTTTGTCGGCCAGCAGCTGCTCGACGGCCGGCAGGGGCAACGCCGGCATGCCGTGATGGCGCTTGGACTCCTCTTGCGACAAGCCGATGCGGTCGTCGAAATGGCGCATCCAGGTCTGCAAGGCGATGGCCTCGAGCCGGGCGATGCGCTCGGGTGCCATGAATTCGCCGCCGATATTGCATTCCGCGATGAAGGCAAAGTCCTCCTGCAGCTGCCGCTCGCGAAGATCGCGCGCGGCATGCACAGCCGCCCGATCCTCGCCGGCCTCGATGGCTTCGTGGGCCGCGATCCTGGCGTCGCGCAGGAGCACCTCGAAGCGCGTGCGGATCTCGTGCAGGCGGTTGTAGATCGTCTCGAGCTTGGTGGCCTTGTCCACCACGTATTCGGGCGTCGTGACCTTGCCGCAATCGTGCAGCCAGGCGCCGATGCGGAACTCGCGCCATTCCTCTTCGTTCTGGAAGCGGAAGTCCGCGAGCGGCCCTTCGTCGACGTTCTCGGCTTCCTCGGCCAGCATGAAGGCGAGCTCCGGCACCCGCTCGCAATGGCCGCCGGTGTAGGCGCTCTTGGCGTCGATGGCGCTGGCCAGGATCTGGATGATCGAATCCATCAGGCTGCGCTGCGACAGCGCCAGATTCTGGTTGTCGATGGCCACCGCGGCCTGGGCCGCCAGCGCCTCAACCAGGCGGATGGTCTCCGTGCTGAACGGCACCACCTCGCCCGTTTTCGGGTGCCTGGCGTTGAGCAGATGCAGGACCCCCATCACGCGGTCCCCGGCGGATTTGAGCGGCACGGACAGGATCGACCTGACGGGCCTGTCGAGCTTGGCGTTGATCTTTCTCATCATGCCCAATTCGGTCCGGGGGTCGGTGCTTGCGTCATCGACCACCTGCGTCTTGCCCGTGAGAGCCGTGGCCGCCAGGATCGACTGCGTCTGCGCCTGGCCGGTCTCGCTGTCGTACATGGCCTGGTCATCGGTGCCGACGCCCGCGATCTCGCCGATCGCCAGCACGGATTTCAGGACATTGTTCTCGTCGCGCAGGCGCAGCCCGACCATCGTGCAGTTCGAGATCTCGCGGGTCGTGGAGAGAACATCGTGCAGCAGTGCCTCGCGGTCCCTTTCGCGGCCGAGCTGGATGCCGACCTCGACCAGCTGCGCGAGCTTTTTCCGTGCTTCTTCGAGCTCGCTCGCCCGCTGGGCAATCGACGCGTGCATGACCTCCTGTGCGTGGCCGAGCGCCTGCACCTCCTGCACGAAGGAGCTGACATGTTCGGGTGGCGTGGAGAAGTCCAGCTGCTGCAAACGCTTCGCATGGTTGGCCATCGCCTCCAGCGATGCTGAAACACGGCGGGTGCTCAGCCAGACGATGGGACCCAGGATCAGCAGCATCACGCCGGCAATCAGCAGCACATTGCGCTGGTCGCGTTCCAGCGTGCCCGTGAAATCGCTCAGCGGCGCCAGCACGACCACGCGATAGACCATGCCGGGCACGGGCTCGACGGCGTGTGAAGCAAGAATGAAGGGCCGGCCGCCCAACTCGATGCGGCTTTGCGAATTCGCGCCGAGCGATGAAACCAGGGTGGCGACGCGAGACAGGCGCTCGCTGCCGGCGTCCTTGAGTTTCAGCAATTTGCTGAGTGCGGATGCGCTGCCATAGCCGCGTCCGTTGACACGAAGTGCCAGCAGGTTCTGCTCGGTATCGATGATGAATGCCGCAGCGTTCGGGCTCAGGCGCGGCTTGGTCAGCGCCTCGTCGAACGCGCGCAGGCTCAGCGCGGTGGCAAGCACGCCTGCGTCGCCCTTCAGGCCCCGCACGGGCGTTGCGATCATGAGCCCGGAATCGACCCCGTTGGCGAAGCGAAAAGCGTCGCTGATGTTCGTGGCGCGCGTGGCCACTGAACGCTGGAACCAGGGGCGGGTGCTCGCCCGGTAGCTGGCCTCGCGCTTGTAGCGCGTCAGTTCTCCGCCGGAGGCCGAATGGAAGGTCTGCTCGCTCTGCAGGCGCCCATCGGCGCCGCGCCAGTTGTAGGTGATCGCATAGTCCGCACCGGTGGGTATGGCCATGGACGGCCGTGCAATCAAGCCCGATCCCGCGGCCTCGATCATCACGCTGGTGTCATTGGGGAGCGCTGCTACCAGGGCCGTCACGCGCTCGGTCGAACGGAAGATGCTGGTCAGCGTCTCGATATCAAACTCCCCGGACGCCGCGAACACGGTGGAGCTGTTGGCAAACGCGTTGACGTAGTTCAGGTTGACGTTGAGCAGTTCGCTGATTTCGGCCACGACGCTCTGGGCCAGGGATCCGAACTCCTGCTCGGCGCCTTCCTGCGCCTGCTCCGCCAGCTGGCCTTGCACCAGCCACAGGAATGTGCCGCTGAGGACCAGCACCGTGAGCACGATGGTGCCCAGGATCCAGTACTGGAACTTCAGTGAATTGCGAATCGCCATGGCTCTTTCTCTGTTCGCTGCGACTGGCGAGGCCAGCCGCTTTATCGGCACCGCTTGCTGGCATCCGCAGTGCGGCACAGAGGGCGTGGCTGAGATAAAGCGAGCAACTTGACTGGGGGCGTACCTCGGAAACGGTTCGGGTACTTCCCTAGGAAGATAGGGGAGCCTTTGTGGGGATGCCTTGACCTGCGCCAAAGCTTCCCCTGCAGACGCGTGGCTGCAACTCCCGGCCGTAAAAAAAGCCACTCGGGGTGGCTTTTTCTTGCTGGGCAGGGCGCGAAGCCCTTTCGGTCAGAAGGAGTGGCGGATGCCGACCATATAGGTCTGGAAGGCCGAGAAGCCCATGCCGGCGATGCCCGCTGCGTGCGTGGCACCCGACAGGGCAGTCGCGCTGGTGGCGTCGAGCTGGTAGCCGCCGGTCAGCGAGTTGCGGATATAGGACGCATTGACGAGCGTGCGCTTGGACAGGTAGTAGTCCATCGCGGCGATGTAGGTGTTCTTCTTGCCGTCGCGCCCGACGACGCCGTTGCCCAGGGCGTCGCGCAGGTCGCTGCCCTTGTCGTTGTACAGCGTTGCGCTCAGGTCGATGTTGGCCGCGACGTTCCAGCGCGCGCCGACGGTCCACACCTTGTCGGTCATGGTCGGACGGGTGCCGATGCTGGCGGAATCCAGCTTGTTGACCATGTAGTTGGCGTAGATCTTGACGGGGCCGATGGGCAGGTTGCCGCCGAAGGCCCAGGTCGTGGCCTGGGGACGGTAGCCGCCGGCGAACTCGGTCGGCGACTCGTAGCGGATGTAGAAGGCGCCGAGCGCGTAGTCCTTGGTGGTCTGGCCCACGTCCACGGCGTAGTGGCGGCCTTCGCCGTCGTTGAAGCCGAAGCTGGCTCCGAAATCGAGGCCGGCCGGGCCGGAAACGCGGTACTTGACGGTGTCGTCAGCGCGGTTGTCGTTGGCGATCAGGGTGCCGCTGTTGGGGGCGAAACGGTTCACGCCGAACAGGGCGATCGGGGTGGTGGTCAGGCCCTGGCCACCGGCGTTGTACGGGTCCAGCGTGCGCACGACGCGGTCCACCGCGGCCGAGAACTGGCGGCCGATGGTGATGGCGCCAGCCGGGCCGAAGTCCAGGCCGACGAAGGACTGGCGGTTGAAGAACTTGACGGCGGTCGTGTTGGTGCCGTTGTCGGTGTTGAAGCCGGACTCCAGGCGGAAGACGGCCTTCATGCCGTCGCCCAGGTCTTCCGTGCCGCGGAAACCGAAGTTGGAGACATAGAACTCGTTATTGCCGACCGACCATTGATTGCCGCCGGCACCCGCGCCCTGATGGTCGCGGTACTCGACCGCTGCCGTCACCTGGCCATACAACTGGACCGAGGATTGGGCCGAGGCGGTGGCGCAGGCGGCAAGCGCGGCCAGCGCCACGGGAACGAGGGTCAGTTTTTTCATTCTTGGAGTCTCCAAAGTTGCAGATGTGCTGCTTGTCAGCAATGCGGCTTCTTGTCGCACCCCGGGATGCTACGAATGGCTCCTGAGGGTGACTGTCGCGTTTCGAACAATTGCCGTCTGCCTTCATCGGGCTGTCACCTTGACCGCGCCTGATTCGGCTTTGTAAAGACATTCTGCCCCTATGGATTCGGCGCCTTGTTTGATCCGCCGCCAGATTTCCCGTGCAGGGTTTTCAACTGTGGTGCCGATGACGCACTTTCAGCCTGGCGCCCGACGCCGGATGCGAGCCTTACTTCAGCCCGCCACCCAGGAACTGCTGCAGCCGCGCGCTCTGCGGGCGCGAGAGCATCTCGCGCGGCGGGCCCTGCTCTTCCACGCAGCCCTGGTGCAGGAACAGCGTGTGGTTGGAGACCTCGCGGGCAAAGCCCATCTCGTGGGTGACGACGATCATGGTGCGGCCTTCCTCGGCCAGGTCGCGCATGACCTTGAGCACCTCGCCGACCAGCTCCGGGTCGAGCGCCGAAGTGGGCTCGTCGAACAGCATCAGCTCGGGCTCCACCGCCAGCGCGCGGGCGATGGCCACGCGCTGCTGCTCGCCGCCGCTCAGCTGCGCGGGATAGACATGCTTGCGGTGCGCCACCCCCACGCGGGCGAGCAGGGCCTCGGCCTTTTCGAGCGCCTCGGCCTTGGGAACGCCCAGCACATGCACGGGCGCTTCGATCACGTTCTCGATCGCGGTGCGGTGGGCCCAGAGGTTGAAGTTCTGGAACACGAAGGCCAGGCGCGCGCGCCAGCGCTGCAACTGCCTGGCATCCGCCGCCTTGAGGCTGCCGTCGCGGTCCGCTGTCAGCTGAAGCTCTTCCTTACCGAGCTGCAGCCGGCCCTGGTGCGGTTGTTCCAGCAGGTTCAGGCAGCGCAAAAAAGTGCTCTTGCCCGAGCCGCTGGAGCCGATCAGGGTGATCACGTCACCGGGCTTGGCCGTCAGCGAGACGCCCTTGAGCACCTCGCGCTCGCCGTAGCGCTTGTGGATGTTCTCGACGATGAGCATCAGAAGCCCAGGAGCTTGCCGGAGCGCAGCGCTTCTTTGCCCGCGACCTTGGCCACGCGCATGCCGGCCGTGGCGAAGCGCAGGTTGTCGCGGGCGTAGAGCAGGCCGTCCACCGGACTCTTCAGCTCGGTCACCGCATTGCTGATCGGGTCGATCACATGGGCCAGCACGTCGCCGGCCTGCACCGTCTCGCCGGGTTCGCGCTGGAAGACCAGCAGGCCCGCCGTGGGCGACTGGATCGGCATGCTGCCGGCCAGCGGGCGCGCATCGCCGACGGCGGCGGGGATCGGCTTGGGCGCGCCTGCGATGATGCCGCGGTGGCCCAGGTAGTCGATGATGTTCTGCGCATCGGCGCGGGCCAGTTCGTGGCTCACCTCCACAAAGCCGCGCAGCTCGACGGTGACAGCCAGGCAGGCCTGCGGGATCGGAAAACGGTTGCCGAAATGGCGGGCCCATTTCCACCAGACCTGCGAACAGGCCTCGTCGAAGGGGTTGTCGCCCGAGTCCTGGGCCAGCAGCGTGACGCGGCTGCCCAGGTATTGCGCCAGCGGCTCGCACAGGGCGGCGCAGGGCGTTTCGGTGTAGAGGTGCAGCACCGCTTGCGCGTCGCAATGCAGGTCGAGCACCACGTCGGCATCGCAGGACAGGGCCATCAGGGTGCGACGCAAGGATTGCAGCTCGGTCTCGACGCGCGAGTTGCTGACGGCCTTCTTCAGCGCCGTGCGCAGCACGCGCACATTGCGCGCGGCGTCCTGTGTCAGCTCGTTCACCACCGCCTCGGCCACGGCGTCGATCTGGTCGGGGTAATGGCGGTTGAAGTTCTGGCCCGAGGTGAATTCGAAGCGGCCCATCGGCGAGTGCAGATGATGCTGGGCCAGGCCGATCGGGTTGGCCATGGGCACGAGCACCACTTCGCCCGCAACTTGCCCGGCGGCCTCCAAGGCATCAAGCTTGTTGCGCAAGTGGTGGGCCACCAGCATCCCGGGCAATTCATCGGCATGCAGGCTGGCCTGGATGTAGGCCTTGGGCCCGGCACCGGGCGTTCCGTAATGCAGGGACAGCAGCTCGCGCTGTGTGCCGGGCGCCGGTGAGATCAGCTGGTGGATTTGTTGCGTGTTCATCGTTGCAGCATCGGTTGGAGCCAGCGCGCTTCCATCTGCTTGAACAGGCCCACCAGGGCCAGTGTCAGCACGAAATAGAAGACCGCGGCGGTGATGAAGGCCTCGAAGGGAATGTAGTTGCTGGCGTTGATCGTGCGCGCCGCGCCGGTCAGGTCCATCAAGGTGACCGTGCTGGCCAGCGAGGTGCCGTGCAGCATGAAGATCGCCTCGTTGGAATAGGCCGGCAGCGCGCGGCGCAGCGCACCGGGCAGCACGATGCGGCGCAGCAGCGTGAAGGGCCGCATGCCCATGGCGCGGGCCGCTTCGATCTCGCCATGGGGCAGGGCGCGGATGCTGCCGGCGAAGATCTCGGTCGTGTAGGCCGCGGTGTTGAGCACGAAGCTCAAGCAAGCGCAGAACCAGGCCGAGCTGAACAGGGGCCAGGCGGCGCTTTCGCGCACCCACTCGAACTGCGCCAGGCCGTAGTAGATGAGGAAGAGCTGCACCAGCATCGGCGTGCCGCGGAACACATAGGTGTAGAGCCACACGGCGCGCGAGGCCCAGCCGTGGCCGGCCCGCAGCACGGCCAGCGGCACGGCCAGCGCCAGGCCTGCAGCCAGCGAGATGGCGAGCAGTTCGAGCGTCAGCAGCGCACCGTGCAGGTAGGGGCCGATGTTGTCCCAGATGACGTCGAAGCTCATCTTGCGAAACGCTTCTGCAACTGGCCGAAGACCAACTCGGATGCGCTGGTGAGGATCAGGTAGATCAGCGCGACGGCAAGAAAGAAGCTGAAGGGCTCACGCGTCGTGCCGGCCGCCTGCTGGCCGCGCGTCATCAGGTCCTGCAGGCCGATCACCGAGACGATGGCCGTGCTCTTGATCAGCACCAGCCAGTTGTTGGAGAGGCCCGGCAGCGCATGGCGCAGCATCAGCGGCAACGTGATGCGCCACAGCACCTGCGGCCGCGTCATGCCGAAGGCCAGGCCGGCCTCGCGCTGGCCCGGCGGCACGGCCATGAAGGCGCCGCGGAAGACCTCGGTCATGTAGGCGCCGAAGATGAAGGCGATGGTCAGCACACCGGCCGTCCAGGGGTTGATCTCCAGGTAGTCGGCATGGCCCAGCGCGAGCGCCAGCGCGTTCACGCCGACCTGGCCGCCGAAGTAGATCAGCAGCAGCAGGATCAGGTCGGGCACGCCGCGGATCAGCGTCGTGTAGACCTGGGCCAGGCCGCGTGCGATGCGCGAACGCGAGAGCTTGGCCAGCGCGCCGAGCAGGCCCAGCAGGCAGGCACCGAGCAGCGACGTCAGCGCCAGGCCGAGCGTCGTCAGCGCGCCATCGAGCAGGCTGGGCAGGAAGCCGTGGAGGATCAATTACCTGTTCCTGGGGTCGATCGAATACGGGAAGTACTTCGCATTGATCTTCTTGAAGGTGCCGTCCTTGCTGATCGCCTCGATGGCCGCGTTGAACTTGGGCGCCAATGTGGCCGCGTCGGCCTTGCGCATGCCGATGCCCGAACCCAGGCCGAAGATCGGGCCGTCCACCGGGCCGCCGACGAACGCGAAGCCCTTGCCGTCGGGCTTGGAGATGAAGCCCGTGTCGATGGCCACCTGGTCTGCCAGCGCGAGGTCGATGCGGCCGGCCTTCAGGTCGAGGAAGATCTGGTCCTGCGTCGCGTACAGCACGATCTCGCTCTGCGGGTAGGTCTTGGCGGCGTAGGCGGCATGCGTGGTCGAGCGTTGCACGCCGATGCGCTTGCCCTTGAGGCCGGCCGCTGTCATGGTGAATTGAGCGTTAGCCTTGCCGACGAAGTGCGCCGGGTTGTTGATGTAGGGCACCGAGAAGGCGATGACCTTGCTGCGCGGCTCGGTGATCGACATCGAGGCGATGATGACGTCGAACTTGCGCGACTGCAGGGCCGGGATCATGCCGTCGAACTCCTGCTGCACCAGGGTGCACTCGGCCTTCAGGTAGGCGCAGTAGGCCATGGCGAGGTCGATCTCGAAGCCCTTGAGCTTGCCGTCCGGCCCGATCTCGGAGAAGGGCGGGTAGGCGCCTTCCATGCCGATGCGGATCTTCTTCCAGTCGGGGGCTTGCGCTGTTGCGCCTGCCGCTGCGGCCAGCAGCAGGCCGAAGGTGATCAGGGTTCGCGTGAAGGATCGGAACATGGCAGCCTTGGTCAGATGTGCTGCCCTGGAGTCTACGGTGCCCGATGAGCCTCGCTGGCAGGCCGCTCGATCTCGGTGGCCGGGGCCAGACCCGCATCCAGCGCCTCGCGTTGGTCGAAGACGAAGCAGCCGCCGTGGTAGTGCGGCGCGTTCCTGCCCGACTGCTGCGTCTCCTCGAAGTACTTGAGGATGCCGCCTTCGAGCTGGTAGACCGGCGCGTCCAGGCCCTGCTGCTGCAGATAGATCGCCGCCTTCTCGCAGCGGATGCCGCCGGTGCAGTAGCTGACGATGGTCTTGCCGGCGAGTTCCTCGCGGTGAGCCTGCACGGCTTCGGGGAAATCGCTGAACTTGTGGATGCGCCAGTCGATGGCGCCGTCGAAGGCCCCGTAGTCCACCTCGAAGGCGTTGCGCGTATCGAGCATCACCAGCGGTCGGCCCTCGTCGTCATGGCCCTGGTCCAGCCAGCGCGCAAGGGTCTGCGCCTGCACGGCCGGCGCGCGTTCCTGCGCATCCGGGCGGATGGCCGGGTGGTTCATGCGGATGATCTCGGGCTTGACCTTGACCAGCAATTTCTTGAAGGGCACGGCCTCGCTCCAGCTCTCCTTGGGCGCGAGGCCGGCAAAACGGGCGTCGGCGTGCAGCGTCTCCACAAAGGCGCGAACGGCGTCGGCCGTGCCGGCCAGGAAGAGGTTGATGCCTTCCTCGGCCAGCAGCACCGTGCCCTTGAGGCTCAGCGCCAGCGCGCGGGCGTGCAGCGCCTCGCGCAGGGCGGCGGCGTCGTCGATGCGGACGAATTTATAGGCGGAGATGTTGAGAACAGGCTGCTGCATAGGTCGGCGGGATTGTAAATTCCAGCCATGGAACCCAATGCCGACAACAACGACGCCCGCCTGACCGAACTTGAAATCAAGCTCAGCTTCACCGAGGACATGGTGGACCAGCTGAACGCCGTGCTGGTGCGCCAGCAGGCCCAGATCGACCTGCTGATGCGCCAACTTAACGAGTTACGTCAGCAGCAGCCCGAGGCGGGCGGCCCGGCATTCAGGAGCCTGCGCGACGATCTGCCGCCGCATTACTGACCTGATGAGCGTTCGGCCTCGGCCGGGTCCTTGCTGGCAGCGCGGTCTTCGCGCCCCCACGTGCCGTACATCGGCATCGGCACGCGCACCGGCGTGATGTCCAGCCGCACGTTCAGCACCGTGTATTCCTCGGCGCCTTGTTCGCTGCTGCTCCAGCCGATGGTGTCGGGCGCCTTGTAGAGCCGGAAGTGAAAGCCCAGGTCGGCCAGCCGGTCGGTGGGCTTGACGCGCGGGTCGAAGGCCAGGCCCTGCACCTCGGTCTTGACCGAATCCACCAGCTGCGCCATCGCGTTGGCCAGGGTCGAGTCGCCCAGCATGTCGAGGTCGAAGCGCTCCTCGGTGTAGTAGGGGTCGAAGCCGGGCGCGCCGGCCTGCAGCCTGTCGCCGCGCAGCTTCATGGGCGAGGGCGTGGTGACGTGTGTGCGCAGATTGAAGCGGTCGCCGTGGTCCAGATAGGTGAGCTTGGCGCCGCTGACGTTGAAGGCGCCGAGCGTGGGGTCGGACTTGATGTCGCCCAGGTCGACGATCAGCGCGCCGCGGCCGCCGATGATCTCCACCTCGTCGCCGTGGATCACGGCCGCCGTGTTCTCGTCCACGCCCAGGCCCAGCTTGTAGCCCTTGGCCATCATCAGCGGGATCATGCGGCCGAAGCGCCCGCGGCGCAGGAAGTGCTGGTCCACGAACAGGTCGGGCCCGACGAAGCCGAGGCCGCGGTCCACCTGCTTGCCGTCGCTCCACTTGCCCTTCATCACGTCGATGACGCTGGGCGCGTCGCGGAACATCTGGGCGCTCATGATGGCCGCACCGGCCGAGGTGCCGGCCACCACGCCGCCCTTGCGGTAGACCTCCCAGATCGCCTCCAGCATCGGCGTCGTCTTGCCGCCGGGCAGCAGCACGTCGACGATGCGCTCCTGCGCGCCGCCGGTGAAGAACACGCCCTTGGCGTTGCGCACCTTGGCCACCAGGGCCGGGTCGCGCACGACCTTGTTCAGGTCCACCCAGGCGAATTTGGGCGCCACCGGCAGCGATTCGGCCACGGCGCCGCGGCGCTGCAGCAGATCCATGATGGCCTTGGCGCTGGCCTCGGGGTCCTCAGAGGCCGTGCCGAAGACCACGAAGCGCGCACCCTTGCCGCCGGCCAGCTGCACCAGGCGCTGCCAGACCTCCTCGTTGTCGTTCTTCAGTGCGCCGCCGATGGCGAAGGCATAGCCCTTGATGGGATTGACGGGGATGTCGCTGCTCGCCGTCGCTTGCGGGGCGGATGCCGCAATCGCGGCGGGCGCGGTGCCGGCCCAGGCCGGTTGCAGGGCCAGCGTGAGGAGGACGGGGCGGAGCAGGGTCAAGATAAAGCGTTGCATGGTCGAGAGACTAACAAAACGTTGCAGCTGCCAAGTCCGGGCCCGCCGGGGAATCCTCCCCAAGCAAAGGGAGGCCAGCGCCGACAGGTGGTGGATCAGGGTTTTGCCTGGGCGGGTGTTGTGATGGCGCTGCATGGAGCCGCGCCCGGATAGGAAGCAGAGCCGGCGCGCGTTACCGTGGTGTGAAGCACGATGTCCGGTGCGTTAATCCTGGGAGACCTTCCACCATGCGTTCACGCTTCTCGCGTTCCGTCTTCTTCATGCCTTCGCTGCTGGCCCAGGCGGCACTGCTGGCGTGCGCGCCGCCCGCCATGGCGCAGGAGCAGGCCGTCGACGCCACGCTCAACCGGGTGGAAGTGACGGGCTCGTCCATCAAGCGGCCGGTCAGCGATGGTGCGCTGTCGGTGCAGGTCATCACCAAGGAAGACATGAAGAAGGCCGGCATCACCACCGCGTCCGAGGTGATGGCCCTGGTGACCGGCAGCAGCAACAACCTGACCGATGGCGTGAGCATCGGCACCGGTGGTTTCAAGGACCAGATGGGCCTGAACTCGGCCAATCTGCGCGGCCTGGGCACCTCGAGCACGCTGGTGCTGCTGAACGGCCGGCGCATGGCCAACTTCGCATCGCCCGGCGACGACGCGGGCGTGGACCTCAACAACATCCCGGCCGCGGCGATCGACCGCGTGGAGGTGCTGCTCGATGGCGCCTCGGCCATCTACGGCACCGACGCCATCGGCGGCGTGATCAACTTCATCACCAAGCGCGACTACCGCGGCGTGCAGGTCGATGCCTACGCGGGCAAGACCAGCGAGGGCGGCGCCGGCAAGCGCCAGGCCTCGATCTCAGCCGGCGCGGGCGACTTGGCGCGCGACGGCTTCAACGTCTTCGGCGTCTTCGATGCCCAGCACGCCGATGCGCTCAACACCTCGCAGCGCAAGTTCATCTCCGAGCTGCAGATCCCGCAGCGCCTGCCCTGGCTGCTCTCGGGCTTCGGCTTCCCGTCCAACATCCGCCTGCAGTCGGGCGACCAGCTCGACTACCTGCAATCGCAGAACTTCAAGATCAACGGCCAGCTGCTAGACAGCCGCACCTTCAACCTCTCCGCGCCCGGCTGCAACCCGCCCAGCACGCTGTACCTGCCCAATGGCGTGGGCGGTGCCTTCGGCTGCACGTACGACTTCATGCGCGACCTGGAGCTGGCGCCCGAGTCCAAGAAGCTGAGCTTCCTCGGCCGCGGCGTGCTGGCCCTGGGCGACAAGCACCAGCTCTTCGTCGAGGTTTCCGCGGCGCGCGCCAAGACCTACTACGTGGGCACCAGCAACCGCCTGCCCACCTCGAACGACATCGACATGGCCCTGATCCCGCAGCTCGCGGCCACCGGCATTGTCGATGCCCTGCCGGACGACCACTGGGTCACCGCCCGCGGCCGCCTGGTGGAAGGCGGCCAGCGCAAGAGCGAGCTCACCAGCAGCGGCAGCCGCGTGCTCGTGGGCATGAGCGGCACCTTGGGCCAGTGGGACTACGACTGGGCCTTCAACCACAGCGTCAACACCGTGCACGACCGCGACGTGCGCGGCTATTTCCTCTACGACAAGGCCGTGGAAGGCGTGGAGAGCCTGCTGATCAACCCCTTCGGCCCCCTGACGGCCGCGGGCAAGAGCTATCTCAACAGCATCGAGATCAACGACGAGGCCCGCGGCGCGCGCGGCACCATGGACGCCTTCGACGTGAAGGGCACGCGCACGCTCTCGCGCCTGGCCGGTGGCGACCTGTCCATGGCCCTGGGCGCCGAGTTCCGCAAGGAGGCGTCCAAGTCGCACATCTCCGCGCTGCTGACCTCGGACAACATCCTGGGCGACGACACGCCCGGCGATGCCAACACCACCGACAACTCGCGCAAGGTCTGGGCCGTCTACGGCGAGCTGCTGGCGCCGGTGACCAAGCAGCTGGAGCTGTCGTTCGCGCTGCGCCACGACCACTACCAGGTCGTGGGCAGCACGACCAACCCCAAGCTCGGCTTCCGCTTCGTCGTCGACCCCACGCTGCAGCTGCGCGGCTCGGTCGGCACGGGCTTCCGCGCGCCTTCGCTGGTGGACCTGTACCGGCCCGAGAAGGTCAGCGCCACGGCCATCCTGCCCGACCCCGTCTGCATGGCCGAGACCGGCAACGACCTCGCCTCCTGCGCCGACGCCTGGGAGACGCACACCCATGCCAACGCCAAGCTCAAGCCCGAGAAATCGCGCCAGGGCTCGCTCGGCTTGCAGTGGCAGGCCAGCAAGGGCGCGGCCTTCAGCGCCGACTACTGGTTCGTCACCAAGAAGGACCTGATCAACACCCTGGGTGACGACGTGATCCTGGGCAACGCGACCAAGTACGCCTCGCTGATCCACCGCTACAACCAGGACGGGAACGACCTGTGCGACTACGACCCCGATGACAGCACCATCTGCTACATCGACCTCTACAAGGAGAACCGCGGCAAGCAGAAGGCCTCGGGCATCGACTTCGTGCTCGACCTGCTGAGCCAGCCCACCGCATGGGGCCGCTGGAGCGCCAAGCTGCAGGGCACGCTGACGCTCAAGTCAGAGGAACAAACGGGTTATGGCGATCCCTTCGTCAGCAACCTCGGCAAGTTCGTCACCGACGGCGTGGTGCAGCGCTGGCGCCACCGCGTCAGCTTCGGCTGGGAGCAGGGCGCCTGGAGCCTGCAGCTGGCCAACAGCTTCATCAGCGGCTACACCGACCAGAACTCCGCCATCGACACGACCAGCGGCACCATCGTCTCGGCCAACAAGGTCAAGGCCTACTCGCTGTGGGACGTGGCGGGCGCCTGGGAAGCGACCAAGAGCTTCACCCTGCGCGCCGGCGTGAAGAACGCCTTCAACACCAGCCCGCCGTTCTCCAACCAGGCCTACTTCTTCATCTCGGGCTACGACCCCAGTTATACCGAGCCGCGCGGGCGCTTCATGTACATGAGCGCGACGTACAAGTTCTAGGCCGAACCTAGGCCTTGGCCGGGCGGCTGCAGGCTGCCCAGCAGCGTCGGGATCAACTCGCTGACCGTCGGGTGGATGTGCACGGTGCGCGCGAGCGCCGTCGCCGTGGCGCCTGCGGCCATGGTGTCGAGCAGGCTGTGCACGACCTCGTCGCCATGCAGGCCGAGGATGGATGCGCCGAGGATCCTGTCGCTGCGGGCATCGACGACGACCTTCATGAAGCCCAGCGTCTCGCCCTGCTCGACGGCGCGGCCGACGCGGCTCATCGGGCGGCGGCCGACGCGGATCTCGTGGCCGGCCTTCAGCGCCTGCGCTTCGGTCAGCCCGACGCGGCCCAGCGGCGGGTCGATGAAGAGGGCATAGCAGTCGATGCGATCGCTGAGCTTGCGCGGTGCCTCGCCGAGCAGATTGGCCGCCACGATCTCGAAGTCGTTGTAGGCCGTGTGCGTGAAGGCGCCGCGGCCATTGCAGTCGCCCAGCGCCCAGATGCCAGGTACGTTCGTCGCTAACTGCTCATTCACGCGGACGAAGCCGCGCTCGTCGGTTTCAACGCCAGCTTTTTCCAGCCCGAGATCGTCGGTATTGGGCCGCCGCCCGACCGCCAGCAACACATGCGAGGCGAGCACTTCCGGCGCGCCGGACGCGCAGTTCACGCCGACGCCGATCTCCTGCCCGTGCGCCCGGAAGCTGATGCACTCCGCGCCGATCCGGAAGGCGATGCCCTCGGCCTCGAGGATCTCGCGGATCGCGGCGGAAACCTCCTCGTCCTCGCGGCCCAGCAGGCGCGGCGATTTCTCCACCACCGTCACCTGCGCGCCGAAGCGCCGGTAGATCTGCGCGAACTCCAGGCCGATATAGCTGCCGCCGACGATCACCAGGTGGCTCGGCACTTCGCCAAGTTCCAGCACCGAGACGTTGTCGAGCGTGCGCACCTCGTCGATGCCCGGCATGTCGGGCCGCAGCGCGCGGCCGCCGACGTTGAGGAAGATGCGCGGCGCCGTCAGCCGCTCGCCACCGTCCACGCTGATCTCATGCGCCGACTCGAAGCGCGCATGGCCGCGAAAGACCGTGCAGTTCGGCATCTTCGCCAGCCACGATTCCACGCCGTTGCGCGCATTCATCGTGACCTTCTGCTTGCGCGCCTTCACCGCAGGCATGTCGATGCCGACGGCACCTTGGATGCTGACGCCGTAGTCCGCCGCGCGCCGCGCCAGATGCGCCGCATGGGCGCTGGCCACCAGCGCCTTGGTCGGCATGCAACCGGTGTTGACGCAGGTGCCGCCGAAATGCTTGCGCTCGACCAGGGCCACGCGCAGGCCCGCACTTGTCAGGCGCTCGGCCAGGGCCGGGCCGGCCTGGCCGGCTCCGATGATGAGGGCGTCAAAGGCTTGCGGCATCGTGGTGCTCCTGGTGGCGAGGCGTGGCTGATGTTAGTCAGTCCCGCGTGTTGTGCCAGAAACTCCTGCGAGAGCCGCTAGAACTTGTAGCCCAGGCCCACCGTCAGCAGCGAGTCGGTCTTCTTGGCGCCCGGCGCCACCACCGAGGCATTGCGCAGCGAGAGCCCGGTGTTGAGCGTCCACTGGCCCACGAGTGCCGTGCTCAGCGTCAGGTCCCAGGTCGTCAGGCGGCCGACTTCGCCGCTGGCGATGTGGGTGGTCAGACGCTGCTTGAACTGCGTGGTCTCCGAGATCTTGTGGCTCGATTCCTCGCCCAGGATGGTTTCGAAGCTAGAACCCGAGGGCAGGTTGGTGTAGGCGGCATGCGCGCCGCCGAGGCCGGCGAACACGTCGAAGGTGGTGACGTCTGTGCGGACCACATGCCAGCCCAGGCCGACTTGCGCGCTCTCGCGCGAGCGCAGGCCGGCGATCTTGTTGGTCTGGTATTCCGCCGTGCCGAAGCCGAACAGATCGCCATTGATGTCACGGTCATAACGGCCGCCCAGGCGCAATGAATCCGCGCTGGTGGTGGCCGTGCCGCCCGTGTTCTTGGTCGAGGCGTAGTTGGCCTGGCCGTAGAGCGTGGTCTTGTCCGCCTGCGTGGCCAGGGCGGCGTCGGCATTGGCCGTCAGCACCTTGTTGACGGTGTTGCCGCTGCTGAGCGAGCCGCCCAGCGCGACGGCGCCATGCCACAGGCCATCGTTGGCCGGCGGCGCGGCCCGGCTCGTGGCTGGCAAGGTGGCCGCGATCAGCGCGCCGATGAGGGGAAGAAAGGTGGGAACTGCTGGGTACTTCATCTTCGGCTCGGTAGATGCACGAATGGCCGTGCGGGGTCAGGAGCGTGCGCGAGGCGCGCGCGCTCAGGGGGCAGGCCGCGTGGGCACGCTGGCGCTGCACAGGTCGGTGCGCTCGGGGCTGTGCACATACCAGCCCGTGCGATGGCGGCGCGCTTCGAGCAGCGCCGTGAAGGTCCTGGAATCGGTGCGCAAGACCTGCAGCGCCGGGCGCTCGGCCTCGGGCACGTCGGCCAGCAGGCGCACGCTCTTGATGGTCACGCGCTGCTCGGGCTGCTCGTAAAAGCCCATGGCCGCGCCGCCGCGCGGCAGGGCGGCGAGGAACTCGATGCCTTGCAGCACGCGGCCCACGGTGGTGATGTTGAGATCCAGTGCGCGCGGCGCCTGGCCGATCACGGCGTAGAGCTCGGCGCCGGTGCTCGAATCGACTTCCTGCGCGCGGCCCGCGCCGATCGTGCCGTAGCAATGGGCCAGCCAGGCACGGCCGGTCTTGGGGTCGGCGCCGACGGGGAAGCCATCGACGAAGCCGTTGCTCGGCGCCCAGCCGTCGCTCTCCTTGAGCTTGGTGAAAGGCAGTCCCTTGAGCGCGACGGAGAACTCCGCTGGCACATGCTTGGCCGCGCTGCCCAGCGGCTTGACGAGCTTTTCGTCGTCGCCATTCGGGTCGCCCCACTGCGTCACGAAGTTGTCCTGCACGCGCAGGATGGCGAGGCCGTCCCAATAACCTTCATGCGCCAGGGTGCGGATATTGGCCGCATGTGCGGGCGCAAAACGCGGGGCCAGCTCGATGATGACGCGGCCTTGCGGCAGGTCCATCAGCAGGGTGTTTTGCGGGTCGAGCCCGCGCCAGTCGGCGGCGGGCGAGGCCTTGAGGATTTCCGCCGTCGTGGGCGTGGGCTTGGCTGCTGCTGCCTGTTTTTTCGCCGCATGCTTGGCCGGCTTGGCGGCGAAGGCGGGCATGGTGATGAGGCTGGCAACGAGAGCGAGGGCGATTGTCTTGCGCATGGGGGTCTCCTGGCCGGCGAGCATAACGTTGCGAGACAGCGGATCGCCTCCAGGGAAGCCCCCACGCCAGTCCTTAAAATGCCTCATGTCTTTCGTCCACCTGCGCACCCACACCGAGTATTCCGTCGTCGACGGCACCCTGAGAACCGACGATGCGGCCAACGCTGCCGCGAAGGACGGGCAGGTCGCCCTGGCGATCACCGACCTGGCCAATCTGTTTGGCGGCATCAAGTTCTACAACGCCTGCCGCAAGAAGGGCGTCAAGCCCATC
>FSVW01003997.1_pt1 | contig 18270 bp, 18 predicted proteins | sample 1637551 | NCBI WGS metagenome assembly FSVW01 (sample SAMEA3914814, study PRJEB12502) | metagenome | biome: forest; material: soil | place: USA | collected 2011-09-16 | depth 0.1 m | reverse complement strand
GTGGCCGTCCAGGTCCATGCGCGAGACAAAGGTCTCGTAGCCGCCCACGATCACCATGATCAGCAGGTTGGAGATCATCACCACGTCGATCAGGCCCAGCACCACGAGCATCAGCACCGTCTCGTTGAGGTTGACCACGTCCGTCGCGTTCTTGTAGCCCGAACTCTTGATCAGCGCCGCCAGCGCTTCCTGGTGCCCGAAGGCCGCCTCGATCAGATGCACCAGCTCGGTCCAGAACTGGAAGACGTAGACCGCCTGGGCGACGATCAGGCCCAGGTAGAGCGGGAGTTGCAGCCAGCGGCTGGCGAAGATGAGGCGCGGCAGGGGCCGCAGCGGGCGGGTGGGTTTGGTCGTCATGCCGCGATTCTAGGGACGCTGTATGACTCTCCCTCAGTCCTCCATCTTGAAGCCCGAGGCATGGATGCGCCGGCCCGCCTGCTCGTATTCCGCTTTCTGGACGCGGGCCAGTTCATCGGGCCCGAAGCCGGTCAGCTCGATGCCCAGCTGATCGGCCAGCTGGATGATGGCGGGGCTGTGCAGCGCTTCGCGGATGGCAGCGACCAGGCGCGCCGCAAGCGGCTGCGGCGTGCCGGCCGGCGCATAGATCGCAAAGCCGCCGACGGCCTCGATGTCGAAGCCCTGTTCCCTGAACGTGGGCACCTTCGGCAGATGGAGAGAGCGCTCGGCGCTTGCGACGCCGATGGCCCTGATGCGCCCCTCATGGCACAGCTCGACCACATCCGCGACATTGCCCATGAAGGCTGCGATCCTGCCACCCAGCAGATCGACGATGGCGTTGGCGCTGCCCTTGTACGGCACGTAGCGAAGATCAAGCTTGGCCTGCTGCGCGAAAGCGGTCATGGCCATGTGCCCCGAGCTGCCCGCGGCAGCCGATGAATAGAAAGCAAGCCCGGGCTGGGCCCGCACGGCGGCGGCGTATTCGGCCAGCGAAGTGGCCGCCACGCCCGGCCCGACGACGAGCACATGCCTGAAGGTCGCCACGTGCATCAGCGGCTGGAAATCACGCACCGGGTCGTAGCGGATCAGGTGCAGCCACGGCGCCGAAGTCAGCGGCGAGAGCGGCGTGAACAACAGGCTCAGGCCATCGGGCGCGGCCCGGCGGATCTGCTCCAGCGCAATGCGCCCGTCCGCACCCGGATGGTCTTCAACAATCACGGGCATGGCGAGAACGACGCTCATCTTCTCGGCCAGCGCGCGCGCCATCGCGTCGCCGCTCGCGCCCGGCGGAAATCCGAGCACGATGCGCATCAGCCCGGCGGCATGGCTTGCGCCAGCAGATGCAGCGGCCAGCAAGGCCCAGGGCATGGCGATGAAAGGCCGGCGCTTCATCGGCCCCTTTCAGCGCCGGTACTTGCGCGAAGCCTTGCGAAACTCCGCCGCCACCAGGGCGGCCGCCGACGTGAGCGGGCGTCCGGCCAAGGTGATGAGGTACTGCACCATCGGCGGAAAGATCACATCGACCGGGATGATGCTCAGCATGCCGTAGCGGCAGAAGGTATCAACGGTCGGGATGCTGGCGACGGCGACCATGTCCGTTTCCAGCAGCAGGTGCAGCAGCGCACTGGAGGAATCGCGCTGCACCGCATAGCGTGGCTGCGCGAGGCCGCGCTCCTGGAACAGCGATTCGACCGCCGGCCGCGCATCGGAAATGCGCGCACCCAGCACCCATTCATAAGGGCAGAGATCGGCCAGATCCGTGCAGCCGGTGGCCGGATGGCCTTGCCGCGCCACGATCACGAGATCGGTGCTAAGCAGCCGCTCCTTCTCGAGGTCGGCGGCTTCGAGCGTTGCCGGCACCGAGCCGATCGCGAAATCGACGCGGCCTTCACGCAGTGCTGCAACGGTCGTCGCGAAAGGGCCGCCGACGATGCTCAGCAGCGTGTCGGGCAGCTGCTTGCGCATCTGCGTGAGCGCACGCGGGAGCAGCAGCGCCTCGGCCGTGGACGAAATGCCCGCGCTGACGATGCCGGCATGGCCGCCCGAGAGCGCATCGATGTCTTCCTGGATCTTGCGCAGTTCGTAGTCGATCACGCGGGCGCGCTGCAGGACGGCGCGGCCGAATTCCGTCGGCTCCACGCCATGCGCCGAACGCTGCAGCAGCGAGACGCCGAGCGACCGCTCAAGCGCCGTCAGGTTGCGGCTGATCGCGCCCTGCGTGAGGTTGAGGCGCTTGGCCGCTGCACGCACGCCGCCCGCCTCGATGACGGCAATGAAATCACGTAGATGAGCTTCTCGCATCCAAAGCCTCGGGGAAATACTTGCTTCACAGGTTCCATCTCGCCCCTCCGGGCGGAGCCTTCTTTACCCGCGAACGGTAGCCCCTTGGCGTTGCGACAGTGTTTGCTCGCGTGCAAAGCGCACCGCCTCGGCGGCGGTCGGGAATTCATCAAAGAACTCCCGGGTTTGGCGCAAACTGGCGTCGGCCTCGTTCCAGCTGAGGGTCGCGAGGCCGACAAAACCGCCACTCAGAAGAGGCACCGCCGAGAAATGCGCTGTGTACTTGCCAAGCTTCGTTTCCATGTCACTCTCCATCTCAGCCAACGGCGTTTTTACAGTTCCTGATATCTTAGCTGAATCGTAAACAGTTGATTCAAGTCTACGTGCCGCTTGCATTGGAGCAATGTAGAATATCAGCCTGACCCAGGGAGGGCAGTCTGAATATGTCAGAAACTCAAACATCAGCCCGACAGTCGCTCAGCCAGAACGTGTATCAGGCGCTCAAGCGAGACATCCTCGAATGCAAGCTCCTGCCCAACACGGATCTGCGCGAGCAGTTGCTGGCCCAACGCTTCGTCGTCAGCAAGTCACCCGTCCGCGAGGCCTTGCTGCGGCTTGAACAGGAGCGCCTCATCACCGTCGCGCCGCGGCAGGGCTACAAGGTCGCATCGCTTTCGCTGGAAGACGCAAGCCAGAGCTTCGGTTTGAGGAAAGTGCTGGAGTCCGCGTGCGCGGAAGCAGCCGCGGCCAATGCGCCGAGCGAAGTGCTCGCCGAGCTCGACCGCTTCCGCAGCCTCGATTCCTTCGAGGGCGAGGACCCGACCGATGCCTTCATCCGCTACAACCGCTCGTTCCACAGCACCATCTGCATGGTGTCGGGCAATATGCGGCTCGCGCGCATCACCATCGACCTGATCGACCAGATGGAACGCATGATCCGGCTCAGCGTCAACTCGGTGCCGCTCACCGTGCGCGACGTGCTGGTGAAGGAGCACGGCGAAATCATCGATGCGATCCAGTCCGGCGATTGCCGCAAGGCGATCCGGCTGACCAAGCAGCACATCTCCGGCGCCGAGAAGCGCGTCGTCAGCGGCTTGACGAACGCGGCGATCCACGCCTGACGGTCAGCGCGCTCCAGAAAGCAAAAGGGCCGATCAGCGCAACGCTGATCGGCCCTCTTCGTTCTTGCTTCGTTTTGTTCCGTCAGTCGCTGCGGCTCAATGCGGCGCGTGCTGCGTCTTGCGGTCGTTGACGGCTTCGGGCTCCTGCGCATCCAGCACCGTCTCGCCATTGAGCTGCCGCGTCAGTCGCTGCGGGTCGAGCTCGTTCGTCCACTTCGCGACCACCAGCGTCGCCACCGCATTGCCGACGAGATTCGTCAGCGCGCGCGCCTCGGACATGAAGCGGTCGATGCCCAGGATCAGCGCCAGCCCCGCGACCGGGATGCCGCCGGTGGCGGAGAGCGTCGCCGCCAGCACGATGAAGCCGCTGCCGGTCACACCGGCCGCGCCCTTGGAGGTCAGTATCAGCACGGCAAGAATGCCGAGCTGCTGCACCAGGCTGAGGTCGGTGTTGGTCGCCTGCGCGATGAAGATCGCTGCCATGGTCAGGTAGATGGACGTGCCGTCGAGGTTGAACGAATAGCCCGTCGGTATCACCAGGCCCACGACCGACTTGGTCGCGCCGAGGTTCTCCAGCTTGGCCATCATGCGTGGCAGCACGGTCTCGGATGAGGACGTACCCAGCACGATCAGCAGTTCCTCCTTGATGTACTTGACCAGCTTCCACACCGAGAAGCCGTGCAACCTCGAAATGATGCCCAGCACGATGAAGACGAAGAGCAGGCAGGTGATGTAGAACGCGGCCATGAGCTTGCCGAGCGAGAACAGCGAGCCCAGGCCGTACTTGCCGATCGTGAACGCCATCGCGCCGAAAGCACCGAGCGGTGCCACTTTCATGATCAGGCCGACGATGCCGAAGAGCACGTGCGAGGTCTTCTCGACCATGTCGAACACCAGCGTGCCGCGGCCTCCGAAGCGGTGCAGCGCAAAGCCGAAGAGCACTGCGAACAGCAGCACCTGCAGCACTTCGCCCTTGGCGAACGCATCGACGGCCGAAGTCGGGATGATGTTCATCAGCGTGTCCACCACACCGGTCAGCTTGCCCGGGCCGGTGTACGAAGCAATGCCCTTGGTGTCGAGCGTGTGCGGGTCGATGTTCATGCCGGCGCCCGGCTTGAGCACGTTGATGACGAGCAGGCCGACGAACAGCGCGATGGTGCTCACCACTTCGAAGTAGAGCAGCGCCAGGCCGCCGGTCTTCCCGACCTTCTTCATGTCTTCCATGCCGGCGATGCCGATCACCACGGTGCAGAAGATGATCGGCGCAATCATCATCTTCACCAGCTTGATGAAGGCGTCGCCGAGCGGCTTCATCGCCGTGCCGATGTCGGGATAGAAGTTGCCGATCAGCACGCCCACGATGATGGCGAAGACGACTTGCGCGTAGAGCGATCGGTAGAGCGGCACCTTGCCGCGCGGCAGCGGTGCTGCTGGGCGTCGATCAGGGACTGAGTTCATTGCAAGCTTTCACTGTCTTTTTGGAGCACGTTTCTTCGGCGGACCGATGCAGGCAAGCGCCCGCCGAAAACGAAAAAAGAGACAGTCGCGCTGACTGCCTCTCGTCCGGGGTCTGAAGAAAAAATTCAGGCCTTGCGACGACGGCCCGCGCTGTAGCCGACGACGCCAAAGCCGGCGAGCATCAAGGCGAGGGTCGAGGGTTCCGGCACGGCGGTGATGTGGAAGGTGCCCGTCTCCGAGAAGTCCGCAAAGCCATCGGCCGCGTCGGTCAGCGTCGCGGTCGAGGTGCCCGTGCCGGTCGCGCCAAGGAACATGCCGTCGCCGTCCGTGACGACATAGGTGATCGTGCCGACCGAATTGGCGCCGATCACCGCGGTGAAGGTGCCCGCGAGGCTGTTGTTGGTCGACGCATCCATGAAGCTCCAGGTGCCCGAAGCCATGCCGGTGTCGAGCGCGGCGCTGAAGGTCATGCTGGTGAACCACGAACCCGGGATGGCGTCGCCAACGTCATCAGCAACGCCGAAGGCACTGCCGATGATCGAGTTGGCGGCATCGCCGGGCGCATACACGCCCGACTCCTGGGCGTTGAACTGGAAGTCGGTGGTCGCCGCGTGCGCGCCGCCCGAGAAGGCCAATCCGAGCGCGAGCAAGGAGCCTGCGGCGCCGTGGGCAATCTTGGAAGTAAGGGATTTCATGAGAGTTCCTTCGATGTGTTTTCAATGCATTGCAAGAAGAGCTGCCCTGCCGCGAGCGACGGGGCAGCTCGCTTGCTTTACGGCTGCTGGGTGACCATCAGGGCGCCGACGACCGGGCCGTCTGCGGTGTAGGTGCAACCCGCCGTGCACTGCACGTGCAGCGTGTCCGCCGCCGCGCCATGCACGCCGCCAGCGTTGTGCTGCATGCACACGCGGAAGGTCGCTGCCTGACCGTTGTAGGTGCCCGAGCCTTCGAACTGCATGGACGTCATGCTTTGCGATTCAACCGAGCCGCAGGCATCACGCACGCTGCCGAGCATGGTCAGCTGGCTCATGCGCAGGTTCTCGTGCGTTTGCGCATCCGTCAGCATGAACGAGCCGACCAGGCTGTTGCCGGTGCGGCGTGCCGTCACGGCCACTTGCGCCTTCAGCTTGCCACTGCCGTCCACCATCGAAGCCGCGCCCGAGGCTGCACGCTTCATGCAGGGGTTGTAGTCGGGGTTGGTGATCTCGATGGTCTTCTCGCCGCCCTGGTTCCAACCGGTGTACAGCATGCAGTTGGTCGGGTCGTACTTGATGTCGGGACGGGTGAAGTCGGTGGCACCGGCGGCCGTCTTCGCATCGTTCGGCGCATGGAAGTAGGCGATCTCCTTCGGGTTGGTCGGATCGGCCCAGTCGACGATGCGCACGCCCTGGTTGGCCGATGCGTAGAAGACCAGACGCGCGTGGAAGCGATCGTCGATGCCGAGGTAATGGACCATGCCGCCGTTGGTGTCCGCGGCCATGATGGCGGCGCAGTTCTCAGGCTTGTTGACATCGGTCTTGAAGGTGCCCACGACCTGCGGGTGCTTCTCGTCGCTGATGTCGATCATGCGGCCGTAGGAGCGCTGCGCGCACATGCCGGCCGGTCCGCCATCGAGGCCGCCGCCCGACTCGTCGGTCGTGACCACGTACTCCTTGCCGTTCTGGTGGATCATGTACTCGGTGGCGTGGGCCGACGCGGTTGAACCGTCACCGAAGTCCGGATCGATCTGCTGGTTGGCATCGCACCACGAGGTGTAGCTGATGAACTTCAGCTTCGGGTTCGCGACCTTGTTGACGATGTCCGACGAGTCGAGGATCACCATGCCGTTGGAGCAGCCCTGGTTCTGTTCGGGGATCGGGTTGTTGTTGTTGCCGCCGAGCGAGTTGTTGCCGCCGTACAGCGCCATGTACAGCCGCGTGCCGGCCTTGTTGGTGCTGACGTCATGGAAGTTCGTCGTGGCCAGCGGGTGCGTGCTGAGCGCCTGCACTTCAGGCGGCATCTGCAGGCGGTTCCAGGTCAGGATCGCCTTCGGGTTGCGCGGGTCCGAGAAGTCGGTCACGTGCATGTCGACGCGCGTCGGGTCGATCACCGGCGCGTTGGCCGGCCCCGAGAGCAGGCGCACACCGCCGAAGGGGATGCCGTAGTAGGTCTGGCCATCGGGCGTGAGCCAGCCGTCATGGTTGCCACCCGCCACATTGATGCTGGAGAGGAAGGTCGGGTGCAGGCAGTCGCCGGAGACGTCGTACACGTCCACCGGGTTGGTGCCGTTCGGGCCGAAGTCCTTGTAGGCACCCAGCAGCATGTTGTTCTCGATGTACAGCGCCGAATACGCGCGGATCATGGCCGGCGTGCGCAGCATGCCGACGATCTGCGGATTCGAGGGCACGCTGTTGTCGATCACGGCCGTGCCGGTGGTCGGCGCGGTCAGGTCCGAAGGATCGCGCATGCTGGCGTAGACGCATTTGCCGATGTGCGCCGTGGAGCCGTAGCTGCCACGGTCGTACAGCAGGTTCTGGCCCACTTCACGCGCGGCGCACCAGGTGCCCTGGTAGCCGCCCGGGACCGAGCGCTCGGCCAGCGTCACCGAACCTTGGAGGCCCGCCTCGGGCCGGTCGTTCGGGCCGGCCACGCATGAGGTCGCGGCCTGTGCCTGGCCGGCAAAAAATGCCGACATCGCCAGCACGGCGCCAACGCCGGCCAGCTTGGGTATTGAGTAGCGTGTTCTTTTCACTGATGTCTCCTGGATGAAAACTGTCCGTAGTGCCGACGGTTTGTCCGTCGTGCTCCGGGCGGCTGGACAGATTTGCCCGCCGGAAGCCTGGTTCCCTGAACTTGTTCAATGCCCCATCTGGTGGCCGTTGTTGGGGTCGTAGGCGGTCGACACGGTGGTGCCGGCCGCCGGAGCCGATTGATCGGTGTTGACGCCTGTTGTGATGAGCTGCGAGGGGGGCGGCGTCGCCGCTGGCCTCTGATTCACGGCCACCGGAGCCGACGGGATGGCTGCCATCAAGCGCTGCTCGGTGTTGTCGGGCGCCGTGAGCACGACCTTGCCGGCATCGATGGACACGATCGTGTAGCCGTCGATCTTGTCGCCAGCGGTCACCGTGAAGAGACGGTGACCGGACTTCCTGAGGATCGCGAAGCTGCGGGCCGCGGTGAGGGTGGTGCCCATCAATTCGAAGGGCACTTCGCCGGGCCGGGTCGGCTCGGCAATCGCCTGCACAACTGGCTGGGAGTCGGGCAGGCGCGCCGCGGCCAGAACGGCACCGTCAACACGCGCAGACTGCGACTCGGCCTCACGTCCGCAGCCGGCCAGCGCCGCCACGATGCCGAGCGCTGCCATGCAGCCTGCACGCCGCCAGCACAAGCGGTGCTTTGATGATCCCAGCGCGACCCTCATCGACTTGTCTCCATCCATGTTGTTTCGGCTTGGCCCGTACCGTGACGGAATGCCGATTTCTGAGGGTGAGACTACCGTTCCAGCGCTCTTGCAATAAGCCGTCCTGATCGTCAAGGCGTTCACATATGCTGAACTCCTCCCGACCCGGGGGTTCACTTATCCTGTGCTTCACGCGCAGCGTGACGCTTGACGTGCCGCGCTGCGAATCAACCGAGGAAGACAAGGTGTTGGTGAAAAGAAGAAACACGCGCACAGGCATGCGCTCAAGCGCCGCGTTAGCACTTGCCCTGGCCTTCGCGATGGCGAGCACGCCTGGCGTTGCAGACACGCGCTGGCGCGAGGCCGCCGGCTTTGACCGCTCGGCGCTGATCCAGGTCGGCCACGACAACGTCGTCGTCGATCCCACGGTGCGCCGCTACACCGGCATGGTCGCCGGCCTCGGCGCGCCGGACGGCAAGGGGCAGCTCTATACGTTCAAGGCCGCGCCACTGGGCCCGCGCAGCTTTCCGCTGACCCACGACGACCTGCGCGGCTGGCGCATGACGGTACTGGCCGGCAAGCGCTTCGGCGAGGTCTTCACGGTCAGCGGCAACAGCGAAACCGAGATCACCGTGACAGGCGACAAGGGCCCGCTCACCGGCCTCGGCGAGCACGACGTCTTCATCATCGAATCGGTGGACGTCAACGGCGTCTCGATGTTCGCGCCAGCAGGCGGTGCGAGCGCCCCAGCCGTGGCAGGGGCCTGAGGTGTCGCGCCGCAACGATTGGCGGGTCCGTGCCGCCCGCAAGACCCTGCCGGCGCTGATCGCGCTCGGCCTTGCATGCACGGCCTTGCCGGGCTGGTCGCAAGGTGCACGCATCCCTGCGGACGCCGTCGATGCCTTCCATGCCGCGCTCAAGAAAAAGGACACGGCCGCGGCCTTGTCCTTGCTGGACCGCGGCCTCGTTGTCTACGAGTTCGGCGTGGTCGATCCGACCGTCGAGGCCTACGCCTTCCAGCACCTGCCCTTCGACATCGACGTGGCCGCCGTCTCGACCTGGAACATCGACAGCCGGCGCGTGGGCGGCGAAGGCGACGAGCGCTGGGTGCTGACCACCTACCACGTGACCGGCAAGCAGGCCGACGGCTCGGCCATCGACCAGATCACGCTCGAAACCATGATCCTGCGGCGCGTCTCCGGGCTCTTCCGGATCGTGCACATGCATTGGTCCACCAACGACGTGAAGTTCCAGGCACTCTCGCAATTGAGCGCGCGAGCCAAGGCGGCCTCGCAGCCTGCCGGCAAGTAGCAGCACTGCCGACTCAGCCCACTCAACCCACGATGGGTTGAGCCAGGATCCACAGGCTCAAGGTGGTGTAGCCCACCATCAGCAGCAGCATCGGCACCTGGCTCACCAGCGCGCCGCGGTGGCTGCGGAAGAGCCGCAGCGCCGCCATGTGCGCGAGGTACACGGCGATCACATGGCCGACCACGATGATCACGACCGCGCTGTACCAGAACACATAGGGGCTGACGATAGCGAGATTGACCTTGTAGCCCGCGGTGCCGAAGAGGTTCCAGCCCGCGCCGAAGGGGTCGGAGGCGAGCGGGATCACGAACTGCCCGGCCGTCAGCAGCAGCGAGAAGTAGTGCGAGAGGTGGTAGGCCACGGCAATCGGCACCATCGTCAGCACGAAGGAGCAGGCGGCCATGCTGGCCGTCACCTTTTCCGCGCCCGCTTGCGCGCCGAGCCAGGCACGGGTCCAGCGCAGCATGATCCAGCTCGCCAGCCAGAAGATCGCGACGAAGGCCGCTGCAAAAAGTACGAGCATGACGCTGTGGACGACGCGCGATTCGTCGAAGCCGAGGTCCGAGAGGTCGAACAGCAGGCTCGCGATCGCATGCACGCCCTGCACGGCGGTGTCGACGCGTTGCATCAGCGCCGTCTCCTGGAAGCCGTCGTAAGTGACGGAGGCGAGCATCAGGATCACGAAGACCATGAAGGATCCGTGCACGGGCCGCGTCGTCATCAGCCCCGCGCCATAGGGCCGCAGATTGAGCTGCCCGCGCGCGCCGGGCTGGGCCGGCGCGATGTACTCGACCGGCGCGAACCGCGCGAGCAGGCCGAAGGCGACGCTGAAGGCCTCGCCGCGGGCCAGCCACACCTCGCGTCCGAACAGGACCATGCCGAGCCACGTGAAGACGCTGTAGACGGCGAGCACGGTGGCCAGCTGGATGGGCACATCCTTGCTGCCCCAGATCAGCTCGGCCCAGGCAAAGCTCAGGAACACCAGCACCGCCGGCCAGGCGCCCAGCCAGCGCGGATATGGCAGGCGGAGCGAGAGCCTGCGCCCGCACGCGGCCTCGGCCCACGCGAACAGCGTATTGAGCGGGTTGATCAGCGCCCACAGGTCGCCGATCAGCGCCGAGAAGAAGGCCACACCGACCCACCACACGACCCACACCATGGTCGTGATGAGATTGGCATAGGGGCTCTGGTCACCGAAGAAGCCGGCCGCCAGCGTGAGCAGGTACAGGAGCACCGCGAGCAGCCGGACGAAGGCGACCGCCACCGGATGCGCAGCCCAGCGCACGAGGGCGAAGCGCATCAGGTCGAAGCGCGGGTAGCCGCTGCTGATGCTTCGCTCGCGCACGAAGAGCGCCATCACGACGAAGGTCAGCACGAGGGTCGCGCCGGCGCCTGTCAACCACAGCCACAGCGGCAGTGGCAGATCGAAGCGCTGGCCGAAGCCGTGCGCGAAAGCGGCCGGTGCTGCGAGTGCCGCGGCGGAGCCGACGACGGATGCGAGGAAAGGGCGCGGCAAGGCGCGCACGAAGAAAAGGCGATTCACCGGGCGGATGCTAAGGACGCACCTCCAGGTAAAGCACCGCCTTGTGATGCCCCGGCCCGTGCTGCTCGATCGGGAAGCGGCCCGGGATGTTCGCCTTGAACTTCATCGTCACCGGCTTCTGCGGGGCCAGCTTGACCTCGATGTCGTAGCCGTGCAGGTGCAGCTCCATCGGTTTGTCGCTGCTCCACCTGAGTTCGATCTCGTCGCCCTGCTGAACCTTGAGCGTGTCGTCGGCAATGCCTGCTGCGGCGGCATTCGCGATGGCGCCGTTCACGACGGAGAAATCCAGCGCCCGGTGCTGGGGCGCATCGGCCGCGAGCGCGGAACAGGAAATGAACAGGCTGACGAGCGCCCCGCACGCGAGGCCTCGCATGGAAAGGAAAGCTTTGGGCATGGGTGCTGCGAATATCCGCTGGAGAAGGTGAGGAAGTGGCATCAGTCGCCGGAGGCCGCGCCGCCCGCGGGCGCGAACAGCGACTTGCCCGTGGCGTCCATCGATTCGATGATGAACATGTCGTGCACGCCGATGCCGTCAACGGGACTCTTGCCGGAGACGACCGTCACCTCGGAGCTGGTGTTGGCGCTGATCTCGAACACCGCGGGAAAGCGCTTGCCGCTCAGCATCGTGAGCCGCCAGCCGCGGAACTCGTCCGGCCCCGGCGCCCTGCTCTTCGGGCCCACGGGCGCGAGCCGGAAGCTGTAGCTGTGGCCTTGCGCATCGGGCTTCTCAAGCGCCGTGACCGTGCCCATGAAGCGATGCAGGCTCGGGTCGATCATGACCTGCTCTTCGTGGCCGCCTTCGCTCGTGGACACGACAGACTTCGCGGGCGCTGTGGCGAGGGTCTGCGCACCCGCCGGACCGCAGCCGAGGATTGCCAGCGCGCCTGCGCACGCGGCCATTCGCCAAAACTCACTCCGGTGCACTGCTCGTCTCCTGCTGCATGTCGCGCCGCTTTGCACGGCACTTTGTTGGGTGAGGAGACTACCGCTTGCGCATCGCCGTCGGAGGTTGACCATGACTCAACCTATTGACCAAAAGTGAACTTCAACTTTCGCGAGGCCAATGCGATCATCAAACGGACATGCTTCTTCGCTCGCGCCGATTGAACTCGCTGATCGCGTTTGCCGCGATCTGCTCCATGCTGCTCAGCGCCGCCATGCCGATGCTTGCGCGCGCGGCGGCCGAGATGCAGGGCGTGCCGATTGCGGAGGTGTGCGAGGTCTATGGGGTTGCCCTCCCCCAGTCTGCCCAGGCTGATCCGCATGCGCACCACCATCACCACATGCACACCGGGCACGATGCCGCGGGTGCCCACGGCTCCGACCATTGCGCGCTGCTCGCGCTTGCCGCCATCGCGCCGCCCGGCATGTTGCCCATGCTGGCCACGCATGACGGGGTCGATTTCTTCTTCGATCTGCCGCCCGCGCCAGGCCCGGTCTTCGACGCCACGGCGCAGTGGTTTTCGCGCCTGAAGCACGGCCCTCCGCCGCGCGCCTGAGCCACGAACGCCGCGCCCGATTGCGCGGCATTCCATTCCACTCGCCCTTCGCGTGTGCGCTCCCGCACACGTGCCAAGGCATGCGCACGCGCGTACTCGCTCAGCCATTCCCGTGATCTGGACATCGAAATCATTGCGCGCCGGCCTCGTCCCGGCGCTCGCCCTCGCCTCGCTTCATGCCGCAGCGCAGGAGGGCAGCGTCGATACAAAGCTGGAAAGAGTCGTCGTCAGCGCGAGCCGCTCCAGCGCCACGCTCGAAGACATGCCGCTGCACACGACCGTCATCAGCCAGCAGGAGATCGAGGCCTCGCCTGCGCAGACACTCGACCAGTTGCTGCGCCAGGTGCCGGGCCTGCTCGTGCCCGGTGCGCCCGCCTACACCACCGACCCGACGGGCGCCAACATCAAGTTCCGCGGCATGGACAAGAAGGTGCTCGTGCTCGTGGACGGCGTGCCTGTGCTCGACCCTTTCTACTCGACCATCCAGTGGTTCAAGCTGCCGCTCTCGTCCATTGCACGCGTGGAGATCGTGCGCGGTGGCGGCTCCAGCCTCTGGGGCAATCTAGCGGTTGGCGGCGTCATCAACATCGTCAGCAAGCGGCCGAATAGCGACGACGGCGAGGCCTCCCTCAGCATCGGCAGTCGCAACACGGTGTCGGCGTCGTTCAGCAGGAACTTCATCTTCTCCGATGCGCTGCGCATGAACCTCGCGGTGGACAGCTTCCGCAGCGATGGCTACGACAGCTCGCCCGCCGAGCTGCGCGCGCGCTACTGGCCCGGCCGCGGCGCTTCGTCGGCCACGGCGAAGAACGCGCGCCTGAGCCTCTTCTTCAACCCGACCGATGACTGGAGCGGCTTTCTTCGCATCGGCTATCACGAGCAGGATGAAGACATCGGCGGCTACGCCTTCGGCGCCAACCTGCAACGCAGCCCGGACCTGCAGGCGGGCCTCAGCAGGAGCCTTGGCGATACGGGCAGCATCAGCGCCAACGTCTACGCGCAGCATGTCCGCTTCGACAAGTTCAATGGCGCGGGCTGCTACGCGGCGGCAAGCTTTTCCTGCGGTGCGCCCGTGTCCGGCGCGGGTGCGAGCGAGCCGCAGCAGTTGAGCCCGACGCTGCAGTACGCGTCCTCCTACGACCTCAACACCTACCGCGAGCGCGGCGGCTCGGTCGTCTACTCGCAGCGCTGGACGGCAAGGTTTCTCGAAGAACTGCAAGTCGGCGCCGACTATCGCGGCATCTCGGGCGAAGACGCGCAGCAGTCCTACCGCACGCCCAGCGCCGCCCTGCCCGATGCCTTGCGCGTGCAGCGCAGCAACGACGGCCGCGGCGAGCAAGGCTTCACCGGCGTGTTCTCGCAGATCAAGCTGCGCCCTGCCCGGCCACTCGCGATCACGCTGGGCCTGCGCCTGGACCGCTTCGGCAGCGCCGACGGCAGCGCGGTGCAGACCAACTTCTCCAACATCGCCGCGCCGCTTGCCATCAACACCATGGGCGGCCCCGTGCCCAATCTGACCAAGACCGCCTTCAACCCGAGCGTCTCCGCGCGCTACGAACTCAACGAGCAGCTCGACCTTCGCGCCTCGATCTACAAGGCCTTCCGCGCGCCGGGGCTGAACAACCTCTACCGCAGCTTCGGCAGCGGCTCGATCACGATTGCCAATCCTTTGCTCGGACCCGAGAACTTACTGGGCAAAGAGATCGGCGTCGATTGGCGCGGGAGCGGCTATTCACTGGGCGCCACGCTTTTCCTGGCCGATGTGAAGAATGTGGTCGCCAGCTACGCCATCGTGCCCGGCGCACCGATCCCGGCCGCCGTGCAGAACATCTGCGGCGCGGACTTCACGGGCGCGCCCAATGCGGCCTGCCCCGGCAGCGTCAGCTTCTACACCAATGGCCAGGACCAGCGCGCCAGCGGCATCGAACTTGACGGCAAATGGACCGTCTCGAACAGCCTGAACCTGAGCGCCTACGCCACCGGCACGCGCACGCACTACACGCGAGCCGTGACGGGCGACCCAATCGGCGTGCAACTGCCGCTGGTGCCCAAGGTCGTCGCCGGTGCCAGCCTGGCGTGGCGCGCCTCGGACCGCTGGAGCCCTTCGATCGACATTCGCTACAACAGCGCGATGGCCCTGAGCAGCCTGGCGGTTTCGCCGGCTGTCCGGCAGGGTGCCTACACCGTCCTCGACCTGGGCGCGCAGTTCGTGCTCAACCCGCGCTTCACCTTCTTCGGCTCGATCACCAACCTCTTGGCCAAGCGCTACAGCGACGCGAGCGCGAACAACCTGCAGAGCATCGCCTATGCCATGCCGCGCTCTGCAACGCTCGGCCTGCGCGCCCATTTCTGAAAGAGATCCACCATGTCATTTGCCCGTACTCTCTTCATCGCGCTCTCGGCCTTCGCTTGGGCAGCGAGCGCCTTCGGGCAAGCCGCAAGCATGCATCACGACGCGCACGCGCGAGACGAATGCGCCGGCATCGCGCTCAATTGCGCGAGCGCCGTCACGCCCTTCTTCGACAACGCGCGCGGCCGGCTGTGGATCGCGTGGTCGGCCGGCGGCGCGGTCTCGGTCGCGCATTCCGACGATGACGGCAAGAGCTTCTCGCCGCCCATCGTGATCGGCCAGCATGGCGCGATGCTCGACGTGGGCGCCGACGCGCGTCCGCAGATCGTGCTTGATACGCAGGGCCGCGTCACCGTGGCCTACGACGTCTTCAAGGACCGCCAGTACAACGCGCAGGTGATGGTCTCGACCTCGGCGGACGGCACGGCCTTCTCCGCGCCGCACTCGCTCTCCAGCGAGCCGGCAAGCCAGCGCTTCCCCATGCTCGAAGCCACGCAGGACGGCGCGATCTTCATGGCCTGGCTCGACAAGCGGACCGTGGCCGCCGCCAGGAGCAAGGGCATCGCGCAGGCGGGCGCAGCGCTGGCATACGCCTGGTCGCACGACGGCGGCGCGAGCTTCGGCCCGGAGCAGATTGCTGCGGACCACAGCTGCGAATGCTGCCGGCTCGCCCTCGCCTTCGACGCGCAGCAGCGGCCCGTCGTGCTGCTGCGGAGCATCTACGGCAAGAACGAGCGCGACCATGCGGTGGTCACCTTCTCGGCCGATGGCAGCGCCGGCCCGGCCTATCGCGTGGCCGCCGACCATTGGGCCATCGACGGCTGTCCTCACCACGGGCCCAGCCTCGCCGTTGCGGGCGATGGCAGCTACCAGGCCGCCTGGTTCACGCTCGGCCAGGCGCGGCAGGGGCTGTTCTACGCGCGCTCGGCCGACGGCGGCAAGACCTTCTCAGCACCAAGCGCCGTTGGCGATGCCGACCAACAGGCCGGCCGGCCGCAATTGCTGGCGCGGGGCAATGAGGTGTGGCTCGCCTGGAAGGAATTCGACGGCAAGCGCGTGTTCATCAAGGCCCGCCATTCCGCCGATGCCGGCCTGCACTGGAGCGCGGACCGGCTGATCGGCTCGACCAGCGCTTACGCCGACCATCCCCAGCTCACGGCCGGCCGCCAGCACGTCTACCTCTCGTGGATGACGCGCGCCGAGGGCTATCGGCTCATCCCCCTGGAGCAACCATGAGAGCAATCCTGCTGCATCACTCGGCCGCCGCCCTGCTCGCGGCATTCTTCGTCACCACGGCCCAGGCTGCGGCGCCCCAACCGCTCACCGAGGAGAGCTTCGCGCAGATCCGCGCCCGCTATGCCGGCCAGCCGCTGGTCGTGCACATCTGGGGCATGAGCTGCGGGCCTTGCGTGGGCGAGCTGCCCAAATGGGGCGAGCTGCGGCGCGCGCATCCCGGCATGAACCTCGTGCTGATCCAGGCCGACGCGTCGCCGCCGGAGGCGACCGAGAGGGCTCTGAAGGACGCGGGACTGGCCAAGGCGGAAAGCTGGGCCGCGCCGCAGGAGCTCGACGAATACCTGCGCGCCAGCATCGATCCGAAATGGATCGGCGACATGCCGCGCACGCTGCTGGTCTCGTCCGCCGGAAAGACCGAAACCCTGCGCGGCGTGGCTGACCTGGCCGCCGTGCAACGCTGGCTTCAGCAACAACAACAGCAACAATCGAAAAGCAAGGTTCGCCCATGAGAAGCACAAGACTTCTGCCCTTCCTGATCGCCTGCCCGCTGGCCCTGTCCGCCCACGCGCATGACGATCACCACGAGAACGGTGCCGGCATCGGCGTTGCCGGCGACAAGGCGCATGTCGACCGCACCGTCCGCGTCACGATGAGCGACGAGATGCGCTTCACGCCCGCGAGCGTCAATGCCCGCCAGGGCGAAACCATCCGCTTCATCGTGAGCAACGCGGGCAAGCTCAAGCACGAGTTCGTGCTCGGCACCGCCAAGGGATTGGCCGCGCATGCCGAGGCGATGAAGAAGTTCCCCGACATGCACCACAACGCGCCCAACATGGCCTCGCTCGAGCCCGGCGCCACGGGCGAAGTCATCTGGCGATTCACCAAGCCCGGAACGATTGCCTTCGCCTGCCTGCAGGTCGGGCACTACGACGCCGGCATGAAGGGCGCCGTGCACGTGGCTGCGGCCCCTCATCCCTAGCCTTGAGCGCAAGCGGGATAAAGTCTTGACCTTCTCGTGGGCCCCAAGAGAGTAAGCGCTTCGTCAGACCGGCACGGCACAGTGCCGGCCAAGAACAAATCGCAGACTCTCAGCATCGAAGAAGGAGACAAGATCATGAGCGAGACCCATCTCTACCCGCCCAGCAAAGAGTGGCAGGAACAGGCGCACGTCAAGGGCATGGCCGGCTACCATGCCTTGGTGGACGAGGCTGAGCGCGATTACGAAGGCTTCTGGGCCCGCCAGGCGCGCGAGCTGGTCACTTGGCAGACGCCGTTCACCAAGGTGCTCAACAGCAGCGACGCGCCCTTCTTCAAGTGGTTCGAGGACGGCAAGCTCAACGTCTCGTACAACTGCCTGGACCGCAATGTCGAGCAGGGCCTGGGCGACAAGACCGCGTTGATCTTCGAGGCCGATGATGGCTCCGTCACACGTGTCAGTTATGCCGAGCTGCTGGCCAAGGTCTGCCAGCTCGCCAATGCGCTGAAGGCGCGTGGCGTGAAGAAGGGCGACCGCGTCGTCATCTACATGCCGATGTCGGTGGAAGGCGTGGCCGCCATGCAGGCCTGCGCGCGCATCGGCGCCACGCACTCCGTGGTGTTCGGCGGCTTCTCGGCGCAATCCTTGCGCGACCGCGTGCAGGATGCCGGCGCCGTGATGGTGATCACCGCCGACGAGCAGGCGCGCGGCGGCAAGTCGCTGCCGCTCAAGGCCATCGTGGACGAGGCTTTTGCGGGCGGCGTGTGCCCCACGCTGAAGGATGTGATCGTCTACAAGCGCACGGGAGGCGCCATCCACTGGGAGGCCGGCCGCGACCTGTGGCTGCATGAGCTGATGGCTGCACAAGCCACCACCTGCGAGCCCGAGTGGGTCGAGGCCGAGCACCCGCTCTTCCTGCTCTACACATCAGGCTCCACAGGCAAGCCCAAGGGCGTGCAGCACAGCACCGGCGGCTATCTGCTGCACGCGGCACTGACGACCAAGTGGACCTTCGACCTCAAGCCCGACGACATCTTCTGGTGCACGGCCGACATCGGCTGGGTGACCGGCCACACCTACATCACCTATGGCCCCCTGGCGCTGGGCGGCACGGAGATCGTCTTCGAAGGCATTCCCACCTACCCCGACGGCGCACGCT
>FSVW01002792.1_pt1 | contig 18355 bp, 10 predicted proteins | sample 1637551 | NCBI WGS metagenome assembly FSVW01 (sample SAMEA3914814, study PRJEB12502) | metagenome | biome: forest; material: soil | place: USA | collected 2011-09-16 | depth 0.1 m | reverse complement strand
ACCGATCGTAGGCAGCCGCGCCAGCCTGCGCATCCGGTAGTCAGGGCGTCCCGGCATCGGCCATTCGGGAGGGGCCAGGCCGCGCCGCCTTCTGCACAGTGAGGCCCTGACCACTGCGGTCACCCACCGCCCTACCCTGCAAGGAGTCCCACATGCCCATCACCGCCACGCCCACGCCGGGCAGCCAATTGCTCAACCCGCTCAATCACGCACTCGTGCTGATCGACTTCCAATCGCAGATGGCTTTCGCGACCCGCTCGATCGACCTGGTCGACCTGCGCAACAACGCCGCGCTGATCTCGAACGCAGCCGCCGGCTTCAAGGTGCCGACGGTGCTGACGACCGTGGCCGAGAAGAGCTTCTCGGGCCCGATGTTCGAGGAGATCACGACGGCCTTCGCCGGGCAGGAAATGCTCGACCGCACGTCGATGAACACCTGGGAAGACGCCCAGGTGATCCGCACCATCAACGCGATCGGCCATGACCGCCTGGTGTTTGCCGGCATGTGGACCTCGGTCTGCATCGTCGGGCCGGTGCTGTCAGCGCTGGAACAGGGTTACGAGGCCTATGTGATCACCGATGCCTGCGGGGATGTCTCGGTCGAGGCGCACGAACGGGCGGTCGCGCGGATGCTGCAAGCCGGTGCCCGGCCGATGACCGCGCTGCAGTACCTGCTCGAACTGCAGCGCGACTGGGCTCGCGGCGAGACCTACGCGATGACGACCGGCATTGCCGCGAAGCTCGGCGGCGCCTATGGCCTGGGCGTCGTCTATGCCAAGACGATGTTCGGCGCGCACGAAGGTTGAGCTCGCGATGAAGCCCTACCTGCTCTCACTGGCCGTCGGCCTCCTGGTCGGCGTGATCTACGCGCTGTGCCATGTGCGTTCACCGGCGCCGCCGGTCATCGCCCTGGTGGGGCTTCTGGGTATCCTGCTGGGCGAGCAGCTGCCGCCGCTGGCGCGCAAGGTGATGCAGCGTGATTCGGCGTCGGTCTCCTGGCTGCAGCACCAGGTCAGGCCGCACATGTTCGGCGAACTGCCGCAGTGCACCGGCACGGCTGAAACGAGGAATCCCAAACCATGAATGACATCGCCGATCTGATCCTGCACCGCGGGCTCTTCACCACGCTGAACCGCGCGCAGCCGACGGCCAGCGCCGTCGCGATCAAGGACGGCCGCTTCCTGTGCGTCGGGCAGGACGCCGAGGTGATGGCACTGGCCGGCCCGCAGACCCGGGTGATCGACCTGCGCGGCCGCCGCGTGCTGCCCGGCCTGATCGACAACCACCTGCACATCATCCGCGGCGGCCTGAACTTCAACATGGAACTGCGCTGGGATGGCGTGAAGAGCCTGGCCGACGCCATGGCCATGCTCAAGCGCCAGGTCGACGCGACGCCCGCGCCGCAATGGGTACGCGTGGTGGGCGGCTTCACGGAACACCAGTTCCACGAGAAGCGCCTGCCGACGCTGGAGGAGCTGAACGCCGTGGCGCCCGACACGCCGGTCTTCATCCTCCACCTCTACGACCGCGCGCTGCTCAACGCCGCCGCGCTGCGGGCCGTGGGCTATGACAAGACGACACCCGAGCCGCCCGGCGGGCAGATCCTGCGCGACAGCTCCGGCAATCCGACCGGGCTGCTGCTGGCCAAGCCCAATGCCGCCATCCTCTACGCCACCTTGGCCAAGGGGCCGAAGCTGCCGCTCGAATACCAGCTCAACTCGACCCGGCACTTCATGCGCGAGCTGAACCGGCTGGGCGTGACCGGGGCGATCGACGCCGGCGGCGGCTTCCAGAACTATCCGCAGGACTACGAAGTTATCGAGAAGCTCGCCAGGGACCAGCAGCTGACGATTCGCCTCGCCTACAACCTGTTCACGCAGAAGGCCAGGCAGGAGAAGGACGACTTCCTGCGCTGGACCGCCGAGTCGACCTACAAGCAGGGTGACGACTACTTTCGCCACAACGGCGCGGGCGAGATGCTGGTGTTCTCGGCCGCCGACTTCGAGGACTTCCAGCAGCCGCGGCCCGAGATGGGCCCCGAGATGGAGAACGATCTCGAAGGCGTGGTGCGCATCCTCGCCGAGAACCGCTGGCCCTGGCGCATGCATGCCACCTACGACGAGACGATCAGCCGTGCGCTGGACGTGTTCGAGCGCGTGAACCAGGACGTGCCGCTCGAAGGCCTGAACTGGTTCTTCGACCACTGCGAGACGATCTCCGAAACCTCGATGGATCGCATCGCCGCTTTGGGCGGCGGCGTGGCCGTGCAGCACCGGATGGCCTACCAGGGCGAGTATTTCGTCGAGCGCTACGGCCCCCGCGCGGCCGAGGCCACGCCACCGGTGGCCAAGATGCTCGCCAAGGGCATGAAGGTCTCCGCCGGCACGGATGCCACGCGCGTCGCCTCCTACAACCCCTGGGTCTCCCTGGCCTGGCTGATCACCGGCAAGACCGTCGGCGGCATGCAACTCTATCCGCAGCGCAACTGCCTGGATCGGGAAACCGCCCTGCGGATGTGGACGGAGAACGTCACCTGGTTCTCAAACGAAGAGGGCAAGAAGGGCCGCATCGAGGCGGGCCAACTGGCCGATCTCGTCGTGCCGGACCGCGACTTCTTCGCCTGCGCCGAATCGGACATCGCCGACACCACGGCCTTGCTGACGCTCGTCGGCGGCAAGGTGGTCTGGGGCGCGAGCGACTTCGCGGAGCACGACGAATCCGTGCCGCCGTTGCCTCTGCCGGATTGGTCGCCCGCGCGCCGCTTCGGCGGCTATGCGGCCTGGGGCGATACCGAAGGCGCCCCTTTGCAGGCCCGGATCAACGCCGCGGTCTGCGCTTGCAAGACGAGTTGCGGTATCCATGCGCACCAGCATGCGAAGGCTTGGGGCAGCGCAGCGCCCGTCTCCGACCTTCAGGGCTTTTGGGGTGCGCTTGGCTGCTCCTGCTGGGCGGTCTGAGCGGCGTCACGCTGGCCAGACGAGCCAGATGCGCCAGATGCGCCATTTCGACCGAGCCCCTGACGGGGCGATGGCTGCGTTGGCACCCGCAGGGCCGCTCATCGTCATACAGCGGTCTTCAAAGAGCGCAGGCCGAGCGGCGGCGATCGCTGCAGAGCCGAAATCCAGGGAACCTACGCCACAGGAACGCTTCGTTCAAGACGTGCCTCGCGGCTGGCCGGTCCATGCCGAGGGTTTCAGCCTCTTGCAGGAGGCCGCCTCCTCGCTACGAGGGGCCTGCCCCGCCCGAGAACTCGAAGGATTCGCGGTTGCCGGAAAGCTGGTTCCATAGTTCTATGGATGACCTGCCGCGAACGCGATACCTATGCTTCTGCTCCTACCGCGTAAATTGGCCAAGGCCAAGTGATTTGCCATGCGCTTGCATTTCGCCGTCATCGCAAACGAGAGACATTCGGCCTGGCTTGCCGAGTGGATCGCGCACGTAGGCCCGCAAAACGACCTCGACATGCAAGCCGTTGCGCTGGCGGATATCTGCCAGGAGCTGCCTGCGCTGGACGCCGATGCCTTCGTGGTTCTGGTCAATGGAGACGTCGTGCCCTGGGCGCGCCGCGTCGTCGAGTTGCTGCGCGGCAAGAGCCGGCCCTTCGGCTTCGTCATCCGCTCGTTGAAGGGGGTCCAGCTGCGCGGGCTGCTGGCGCGCGGTGGGCACGACTTCTTTCCCTGCAACTGCCGGCGCGAGGAACTGCGCCTCAGGCTCTGGAAGCTGGGCATGAACGCTTCGCCGCCCCGGCCTGCTGCAGCCGCTGCCACCGCAGCCCCGGCGCGCCACCCGAAGCTCGCCAGCCTGATCGGCACGAGCCCGCCCTTCCTTGCCCAGCTCGAACGGCTGCCCAGGTTCGCCGCCTGCGAGGCCGGCGTGCTGATCCTCGGCGAGACGGGGACTGGCAAGGAACTCGTCGCCCAGGGCATGCACTACCTCAGCCCGCGGGCCGAGCATCCGTGGGTGGCGATCAACTGCGGCGCACTGCCTCCCGAGCTCGTCGAGGCCGAGCTGTTCGGGCACGCGCGCGGTGCCTTCACCAATGCGCATGAGACACGGGTCGGCCTGGTGGCGCAGGCCGAGGGCGGCACGCTGTTCCTCGACGAGGTCGACAGCCTGCCGCCGCTGGCCCAGGTCAAGCTGTTGCGCTTCCTGCAGGACAAGGAGTACCGCCCGGTCGGCAGCAACCAGCTGAAGCACGCCGACGTGCGCATTCTCAGCGCCAGCAGCGGTGACCTGCACGGCCTGTGCGAGCGCGGCGCCTTCCGCACCGACCTGTATTACCGGCTCAACGTGCTGACGGTCACGATGCCCGCGCTGCGCGAGCGCGGCGACGATGTGATCGCGCTCGCACAGCATTTCCTGGAACGTTTCGCACGTCAGTTCGGCAGCCCCGTGTCGAGCCTTGCGCCCGACGCGCTGGCGCGCCTGCGCAGCCACACCTGGCCCGGCAACGTGCGCGAGCTGCAGCACACGATCGAACGCGCCGTGCTGATGGCCACCGGCGAAGCACTGCACGCCGCCGACCTGGATCTGCCCGCCCCAGCACCCGTCGCCGAATCGTTCCACGACGCGAAGGCCCATGCCGTCGCGCTGTTCGAGCGGCACTTCATCGAGGACGCCCTGTCCCGCTGCGACGGCAACATCACCCACGCCGCCGACTCGGTCTCGAAGAACCGGCGCGCGTTCTGGCAGCTGATGCACAAGCACGGGATCGATTCGGCGAAGTTCAGGCGCTTCGTTTGAGCGGCGCCGCCAGTACCCGCCCCACGGCCTCACTGTTTCGTCTTGCGCTTGGCTTCCTCTTCCTGCGCCTGCTTCAGCTTGGCACGGAAGAGCTCGTACTCGTCGTCGCCGACTTTGCCGAACAGGAGTTCGAAGAACCATTGCCGCCTGTCGATGTTGCCCCGGATGTCGTCGTAGAGCGCCTGCTCGTCCGCCGGCCTGTTCATGACGTCGCGCGGGATCAGGCCTTCGCCCTTGGCCCCCAACACCTCGCGCCAGGCAGCGAAGTTCGGCTGGATGGTGTTGATGGCGTCGATCATCACCGCCGCGGTCGGGTCGTCGGCCGTGCGGGCCGCAATGTCCCCGGGCACCGTCTGGCCCGGCATGTCCCAGTCGAAGTACCTCGGCCGCTTGCCGGTGCGGGCTGCCTCCTCGTGCGCCGCCAGGTACATGCGGTCCACGGGCGCGAGCCGCGCCTCGTCGAAGGCGCCGAAGCGGGCATCGATGTCGGAGCGGGCCTTGCTGGTGTGGCACTCCATGCAGCCGCCGTGGACGTTGCCGGCGATCAGCGCCTCGTCGAACATGCGCGCGCCCGGCGAGTTCGACAGGTTGCGATGCTGGTAGACATCCATCATGGCGTGCGGCCCGCGCGTCTCGGGGCCGTTTGCCACGGCCTGGAGCAGCGCCAGCTCCTGCTCGGCCAGCGCCTGGTTCTGGATCGAGCGCGGCGTCTGCGCCTCGATGTTCTTCTCGAACTCCCTCAGCGGCACCTGCTCCATCACCATCTCCTCGTAGTTCGGGATCAGGTCGTTCATGATGAAGCCGACCAGCGCGCCCACGAGCACACCGACGATGAAGCCCACCACCGTCCCCACGCCGGGGAAGACTGCCGTGCCGATTGCCGTGCCGGCCCAGGCGCCGGCGGTTGCCCCGGCCAGCGCCGAGCTGCCGCCGATCACGAAGGCGCGGGTCATCCGGTAGCCGACTTCGGCGGGCCGATGCGTCCGGTCCTCCGACAGGATGCCCTTGACCTCGAAGCCTGCGTCCACCAGGCCGCCGGGCACGAAGCGCGCGCCCAGGCGTGAGGCGAGGGCCCGGCCGCTGCCGGCCGCCAGCCCGCGCGTCAGCGCGTACTGGCTGGCGCGCGAGGCAGCCAGGGTCTCCAGGCCCGAGGTGGCGCCGCCGCGCAGGCCCTCGCGACCGCCGGCCCGCAAGACGCGGTAGAAAGCGTCGGGGTGATCCTGGTCATCGCCGTACATGCCGAGGCCCTCGCGGCCCATGCCGATCAGGCCGGCGATCAGCGCGCCCTTGCCGCCGTACTCGCCGGCCGCATGCAGATCGCCGCGCCATCCGCCGCCGTGTGCCAGTGAACTCATGTATTCGGGCGACACCGCGGCGCGCACATCGCGTGCGCTCATCGTGGCGGGCACCGCGGTGCGCGCGGCGTCGAAGCGGCCGAGCGTGGCTCGGGTGAGGTCTGGGTTCGGGGTGATCCTGGCGGCTGCATCCCGCGACGCGCCGAGCAGCGCCGCCCGGTGCTCGGCGGCACTGATCGAGTTGCTGTCGAGCGCCGCGTCCAGTGCTGCGACGGTGTTGAGCGAGGTGCCGTCGGGCAGCACCAGCGGCCGGTCCTGCAGAACGCCGTCGTAGACGCGCATCAGCGGCGTGCGCCGGTAGTTCGGATCGCGAGCCGGCCGGCCGCCGGGCGTGGTCTCGCGCGCAAAGGGGTCGGAAACGAAGCGGCGGAAGTCCGCAACGTCGTCTGCGTTGATGACCAGGCTCAGTTCGCTGCGCACGCCGGCGGCGGTGCGTCCGCGTGCGGCGTTGTTCATGTAGTGGTCGAAGCCGGCGTAGTCCGGCGCCGTGTCCATCATTTCGGCGAAGCCGCGCAGGTAGGTGCCGTAGCGGCGGAACGGGTCGCCGCCGGGAACGGTGCTGGTCTTGACCGACACCTCGGGCCGTGCCCCGAACAGCAGCCGGTAGTCGACCACCGGGTGGTTGCCGACCTCCACGCCGCGGGTCGGGTGCGTCCAGGGCATGGCGTTGTAGTCCCGCGCGCCAAAACCGTAGCCGGCCTCGGCGCTGCTGCCGAAATACGCCTCGCCGATGGCGCCCTGGCGCGCACGCGGATTGACGAGCGAGAACGCATCCTGCAGCAGATTGGCGCGCAGGCCGCTTTGAGACACGGCACCGGCGAGGCCATAGGTGGGCGAGGTCGACGCGTCCGATGCCATGGGCGTGGCCGGCGCGGCGGGGCCGGCCATGGCATCCGCGAAGTCCTCGCCCGGCAGGTCCGGCGTCTGCACGGCATCGCCCAGTGCGGCAAAGCTCTGCTCCAGCCTGCCCAGGTACTCCTGCACCGTCACCGTGGGCACGCTGCGGCTGGCGAGCGACTGCTTCAGCTGCGCCTCGGTCATGATCGGGCGGCTGCTGATGTCGGTCGCCTGCCCGTTGATCAGCTCCTCGTTCTCGACCGCCACCACGTCCAGCGCGTCGTGGGCGCCCGGCACCAGCTGAAACAGCCGCGTCGACTGGCGGACGTGCGCGTTCTCCAGCCACATATGGCCCATGCCGATGCGCGCCTGGCGCTCGCATTCGAGCTGCTCGCTGCGCGCGCTGCAGGCTTCGCAGTCCTCGCCGGCATCGGCGCGGCCCGGGCCCGCAGGCGCGCCGTCCTCGGCGGCGAGGATGGCGTCGACCAGTTCGCGGTTGCCGAGCATGGCGATGTTTTCCGCGTCGGCATCGCATCCGCACCCGCCTGGCGCGGCCGGCGCCGGCGCCATCGACGAATACTGCAGCGCCAGGTTGCCGAGCCCGCCCTGTGCGGGCGCGAACGGGCCCGGCGACAGTTCGGAACGGTTGCGCGGCCGCGCGGCAAGGCGCGATTGCGAGCGCCGGGTCTCGGGGCCGCAAATCGTGAGCGCAGCATGCTTTCCCATGGCACGAGACGCGGCCGGTGGGCTTCAGGGCCCGATGTTCGGATAGGGCAGCGTCACCGGCGAGGACGGCGACAGTCCGAGTTCGGCGAACAATTCGAGCTGCAGCCGCCAGGCCAGCGCATTGCGCGCTCGCTGCGACAGGCCGGGGATCTGTTCGATCGCCTGCAGCATTTCCGCATAGAGCTCGCCAGCGTTGATCTCGGTCGCCCCGCCGCGGCGCAGATTCATCGCCCAGGACTTCCAGTGCGCATCGAAGGCGCGGTGCGTCGCCGCGTCCATCAAGGTCGTCAGCGCCCGGCCGCGGCTGTAGCCCGGTACGCTGGTCATGGCCGAGGTCGGTGCAATGTGCGCAGAGTTGGCTTCGGCACCGCTCACGCCCAGTTCGCTGCGCACGACCGGCGCGCTGGCATGGCTTTGCAGCGCCAGATCCACCGAGCCGGTGGGCCGGCCCTCGGCGTCGACGAACCCAGCCTCATGCGCGTCGGTGACTGCATCGGCCACGCTGGCGCCGCCCTCTTCCTCGGTCGCGAGGCCGAGTTCGTTGCTGATCTGCTCGAAGACCTCCGGGCCACGCGGCGCGGGCCCGCCGACGGCCGCTCCGGCCGCTGGCGCGCTGCCCGGCGGGCCCGCCATCACCGCCATCGACGCCAGCGCCTGCACGCCCGAAGGCGCCGCTTCCTCGGCCGAGGCGGCGATCGGCATGAGGGCCGTCGCCCCTTCCGGCCCCGTCGCCAGCGCGAAGCCCCCGATCGGCCGGGGGCGCGGCGGTCCGACCCCGCGGCCGAGGCCGCGCGTCAGCAGCGCGATGACGAGGCCCACGCCCGCCTTGGCCACCGCCCGCGCGAGCCCGCGCCCCGCGGCGCGCAGGTCTTCATCGGTCGTCGCGTCGACGGCGCCGAAGTAGGTGCCCAGGTCGCGCAGGATCTCGAAGATCATCAAGCCCAGGAAGATCACCGAAGCCGCGATCACCGCAATCGCCAGCAGGTCGGCGATCCAGCCGACCGGCGTGACCTGCGACGCGACATAGGCCGCCGCGAAGATCGCGATGGCCGCGATCGACGCCGGCGTGATGAGCGCGCGCAACTCGTTGGCCGCGGCCGGCCCCAGCTCCGCCATCGCGTATTCGGCGGCGCGCAGCAGCTTGTCGCCGGCCGACAGCGACGACACCGGCGGCCCGGCCGCAGGCCCGAGCGGCCCGTCCAGCGTCCGCAGGGCCTCGCCACCGGCCGCCTCGATCGCCGTCGTGACCCGCTGCGATACCGGCCCGAACACCGCCACCGCGGCGCCGTGCAGCTGCAGCAGCGAGCTTTCCGGCAGCGACGCGAGCAGCATGCGCAGCGTCTCGTCATCCATCTCGTCAAGCAGCCGCACAGCGCGCTCGTCATCGCCCGCTGCCAGCGCCTCGTTGAAGGACGGGCCCAGCGTCGCCTCGTCTTCCTGGCGATGCAGCAGGCCCGCGTCGCCGTGCGCCACGTGCGCCAGTTCGTGCGCGAGCAGGTGGCGACCGTCGGCATCCTGCGGCGCGTAACGGCCGGCGGCGAAGTACAGGTCGTTTCCGTCGGCGAGGGCCTGGGCACCCCAGGCACGCGTCGCCACGTCCGCCTGTGCGTCCCGATGCACGCGGACGTCTGACAGCCCGGTGCCGAAGAAGGTTTCGTAGGACCGCAGCAGGTGTCCCGGCAGCGCGGTGGTGCCGGCAGCGGAGCGCTCGTCCGGTGCCGCATCGCGAGCGCCGTAGGCATCGGCAGCCGCTTGCGCCTGCCGCTCGCTCGCCGACTCCTGCGGCGCCACGCTGCGGCCCGCCGCCACGCCGAGGCGCCGCAGCTCGCTCTGATTCCCTCCCGCCCTCGCAGGGCCGGCAGCGGGCGCGGCGCGCGGCCGCCCCGCCCCGATGCGGCGCAAGGCCCCGGGCCGGTGCTCGCGCGATGTGCGGCTCATCGCAGCAGCGCTCCGGCGCCCGCGGCGGCGCCAGCAACCAGCAGCCCGCCATACTCCCGGAACTCCGCCCCGCTCACCACCCTCCCCCACTTCGCATACTGCCGCGCCACTGCGCGCAGCAGCTGCGCCATCGTGATCGCCTCGCCGGCCTGCGCGGCGGCGAAGCTCGCGTCCAGCACGATGTTGCGGATGTCGCCGCCCGCGAAGCTGAACTGCCGGGCCAGGAAGGCGAAGTCGACGTCGCGGGCCAGCGGCGCGGCCGGCGGGAACATGCCGCGCCACAGGCGCTCGCGGCAGGCCGGGTCGGGCTGCGGGAACTCGACGACGAAGTGCATGCGGCGCGAGAACGCCATGTCGATGTTGTTGGCCAGGTTGGTGGCCAGGATCACCACGCCGTCGTGGTCCTCCATCTTCTGCAGCAGGTAGGCGGTCTCGACGTTGGCATAGCGGTCATGCGCGTCCTTGACCTCCGAACGCTTGCCGAACAGCGCATCGGCCTCGTCGATGAACAGGATCGCGTTCGCGCTGCGTGCCGCCTCGAAGGCGCGATCGAGGTTCTTCTCGGTCTCGCCGATGTACTTGGAGACGATGCCCGACAGCTCCACACGGTGCAGGTCCAGCGCCAGCGTCTTGGCGATCAGCGCGGCAGCCATCGTCTTGCCGGTGCCGCTCGCACCGCTGAACATCGCCTTGAGCCCGCGCTGCGCGCCGAGCCGCCGGCCCAGGCCCCACTGCTCCAGCACCCGGCCGCGCAGCTCGACGGCGCGCACGATGTCGCCCAGCCGTGCGTGGACCGTGGCGGGCAGCACCAGGTCCTCCCATTCGAAGGGGCTCTGCACGCGGCGCGTCACGTCGGAGCCCGCTGCGGCGCAGACGGCGCGCGCCGCTTCGAGCAGGCCGCGGGTGTCCAGCTGCGAACGGCCTTCGAAGGACGCCTGGCGGCGGGCGACGGCAAGCGCCTGCCCGATGCGCGCCGGGCCGATCGTGAAGCGCTCGGCCAGCACCGCGGGGTCGACGCCATCGAGCGCGCCGGCATCGTCACCGTCGGCGTCCAGCGCCTCGGCCCAGGCCGCGCTGCGCTCGGCCAGCGGCAGATCGTCCAGCCGCAGCTCCAGCACTTCGCGGCGCACCGCATCGGCCAGCAGGCGGCTGCCGACACGGCGATCGGCGTCCACCAGCACCACGCCCTGTGCCTGCGCGCAGAGCTCCGTCAGCGCGGGGCCGGCCTCGAAGGCGGTCGACACCTCGCCCGCTGCAGGCAGCAGCGCAGCCGCCGGCACGAGCACCAGGCCGATGCCGAACAGCGTGTTCGCCAGCCGCGCCGCCTGCACGACATCGCCCGCTGCCGGCGAAGCGCGCAGCGCCTGCAGGTCGATCTGCAGCACCGGCCGCCCGGCCCTGCCAAACAGGTCCAGCGCCACGGCGAGCGCCTCGGCCGTGTCGGCCGCGGCGAGGCTGACGAGGGGCCAGGTCCTGCCCTCGCGCAGCGCGTCGGCGAGCCAGGCCAGGCGCGGGCCGAGCAGCCCGCCGCGGGGTGGTCGCGACACCGGCGCCGGGCACTGCCAGCGCGCCGCGCCAGCCAGCCGCTCATCGGCATAGGGCAGGCCGGCCAGCCAATCGGCCAGCGGCGGCGCGACGCGCAGCCCGCGCTGCGCGCGCACCGGCGCATCGCGCGCCGCCGGATGCCATTCGAGCAGGCCACGCTCGAACAGCCGCCCGCCCGGCGATGCCGCGGCACGCAGCGCGAGCTGCCTCGCCGGCACCTGAGCGCCGAAGAGCCGCGCGGCAAGCTCCGGCGTGGCCCAGCGGCGCGAGGCGTCGTCGTTCAGGTAGGCCAGCAGCGGCCCGTAGCGCGGGTCCAGCTCGGGCGCGAGGCTGACGAGCAGCACGTCGGCCTCGGCGCGGTCCAGCCGCTGCGAGGCCAGCAGCCGATGCCACGCGCAATCCTCGGCCTGTCCACCCAGCAGCGCGGCATCGAGCACGGCGATCCGCACGTCGAGCGCGGCCAGATCGACGCCCCCATCGCGAGGAGCAGCAGCGGCGAGCAGCGCATCGGCCTGCTCGTCGCTGACGTAAAGCCCGCGCAGCTCGTCGAGCGACAGCTGGTAGCGGGCGCGCAGCCGCAGCAGCGCGCGCTCGATCAGCAGGTCCAGGCGCTGGAGTTCCTGCTGCGGCGGGCCACAGCCGTCGCCCCGCAGCGCTGCGGCGAGCTTGCTCATGCGCCGACGTCCTCCACGCAGCGGATGGCCGGCACGCCCGGCAGCTCGATCCGCGCCCGCTTCAGGCCGCTCAGCACCAGCAGCACATCGAGCGGCGCACGGCCCAGGCAGGCGATGCTGTCGGCCCCGTCGCGGCCTGCCTGCAAGCGCGCCGGCAGGCTCAGCGCCTGCGCCCGCAGGAAGGCCGGCGACGAGCCCGCCAGGCCGGGCAGCGCGCGGGCGCAGCCGGCGAGCAGCATGGCCGCGGCTTCCTGCAGCAGGCGATGCAGGGCCCGCGACGGCCCGTCGACGAGCTGCGGTGCGGCGCGGCCGCGCAGCACGGCGCGCAGCGCGCTCACGGCGAGACCGGCGTGCGCATCGACGAGGCCGTCAGGCCCCTCCCGCCCGTCCAGCCCGCAGACCGTGCGCAATGCCGGGTCCGACCACACCCGCGCCGCGCCAGGCCCGGCCAGCGCCAGGCCCGCGGCGCGGACGGCCAGCGCGCGGCAGAGCGCGTCGTCCATGCCCAGCGACTGCCAGCGCGCGAGCCAGCCCAGCCGCTGCGCGCGGCCGAGCAGCAGGAACAGGCCGCCATGCTCGCAGTGGCACCACGGCGCCTCGGCGGCCGGGGCGCCGGCCGCGAGCTCGCGCGTGATTTCTGCCAGTTCGTGATCGCCAACGAGGTCCAGCCAGTCCGCCGCCAGCCGATGCCGGGCCAGCAGTTCACGCCATGCGACGCGGGCCTGCAGCGCAGCGGCCTCAGGGAAGAGACCCGCCGCACGCAGCGCCGCGAGGCTGCGCAGGGCGCTCAGCGTCGCGGCGCCGGCGCTGCCCGGCAGGGCCTGTTCGGCGGCGACCAGCGCCTGCAGCCAGGCTGCTGTCGACGCCGCCGCGGCCGGCCGCAGGCCGGCGCTGGCGGGCCACAGCACGGCCAGCGGCGCCAGCGGCGCGGCCGTGCGCAGGCCGAACCAGCTCAGCAGCCGCATCGCATCGCCCTCGCCCAAGGCGCCCAGCACGGCAGCGCGCGCGCCGTCGGTGAGTCGCGCCAGCGCGGTGATGCCGTCTGCGGCCTCGTTGATCACCAAGGTGCGCAGCGCGGCCGAGGTGCTCAGCGCCAGCAGGCCGTCGAACTCGCGCAGCCACCAGGCCTGGCCGGCGCGCCCTTCGGCCAGCGCGACCAGCGCCGCGGCGACAAACTCGGCGCGGTCGCGGAAGCGCAGCAGGCCCGGATCCGCCAGGCGGGACTGCAGGGCCAGGGCCAGCCGGCGGGCAATGTGGGCGGCGATCTCGGCGTCGTCCCAGGCGGTGTTGGCGCCGCAGTGCACCTCGAGCCGCTCGACGAAGACGATCTCGCCGTCCTCGTCGCCGGTGCCCGGGCCCTGCAGCACCACGCGGGCCAGCGCATCCGGCAGCCGGCCCGCAGCAAGGTCGCGCAGCCGGCGCGCCACAGGGTCCGCGCGCTGCGGATCGCCGCTCAGGCGGAGTGCCAGGCTCAGCCGGTCGATCTCGAGTTCCATGCCCGCTGCCTCATCCTGCTCATCGGCTGCTCCTGCCCTTGGCCGGCGCAGCGCGCGGCTTGGGCGCAGGTGCCGCTGTCTCGATCCGTGCCTGCAGCGCCTGCACCTGCTGCTGCAGTTCCTTCACCGCCTCGACCAGCACCGGCACGATCTGCATATAGGAGACTGCCAGCCCGCGCGGCGTCTGCGTGACGGCCTGCGGCAGGGTCTTCGCGAGTTCCTGCGCGATGAAGCCGGTGCGCTGGCGGCCGGTCGCGTCGTCGCGCAGCTGGTACTGCACGCCATGCAGGCGGCCGAGCAGATCGAGGCTGCCCGTCAGTGGCGCGACGTCCTTCTTCAGCGCCGCGTCCGAGGGCGTGAGCACCTCGTCGCACAGCAGGTCCATCAGGTTGCCGTTGCCCTGGTTCTTCAGGTGCACCAGCCGCACGGCCGCGTTGAAGCTGCCGATCTGCACCTCTCGCGTCGGCAGCAGCCCGTCCATCGATACGGACCCGTCGCTGCCCAGGTAGGCCTGCTCCTGCGCGCTGCCGTCGACGCGCAGGAAGCTGCCGTTCACATGCAGCTTCTGCAGCGGTGCATCCAGGCCGATGCCGACATTGCCGTCGCCCAGGTAGGGGTTCATGACGATGTGGCGCGGCGTGCCGCCGCCGGTGTTGTTGGTACTGCGCAGGAAGAGGTCGTTGGTGGTGCTCTGGAGGTCGACCGCGCTGCCGTCGGTCCGCAGGTCCACGCTGCGCGTCCCGTCCACGCTCTGCAGCCGGATGCGCGTGCCGCGCACATGCACCTGCGTTTCCGCGGCCGGTGCCGGCTCGTTGACGCCCAGCTTGCCATTCAGGTAGGTGACGTCGGCGTAGGCCGAGAAGAGCGGCAGCCGGGTGCCTGCCGGCCCGCTGGCGCGCAGCTCCGGCGAGGGCGCGCCGCCGGCCGGCACGCTGGCTTCGAGGAAGACCTTGTCGCGCGATGCCGCATCGGGCGCACTGCGCAGCTCAAGCCGGCCGCCATTGCCCCGGTCGAGACTGAAGCCGGCGCTGTCCTCGTGAACGTCCAGGCCCGTCTGCGGGTCCTCGACGCCGATGCCGACGCGCCCGTCGGTGGGCGGCGTCGGGTTGATGATCACGCGGTTGTTGTTCTGCGCGGCCGGGCCGGCCGAACGCAGGTAGAGGCGGTTCGTGTCCGAGCGCAGCTCGACGCCGTTGCCGTCGCTGCGCATCTCGATGCGGCGCACGCCAGCGCCGTCCTCCAGCCGGATCGCGTCGCCCCTGGCGTGCAGCGTGCAGGCCGGGTTGAACTGGTTGATGCCCGCGCGTCCGCTGCTCAGCACCACCAGCTGCGGCAGCTGCTGTCCCGGCGTGGCAGCGGCCTCGGGGCCGACGACGAAGCGGTTGTCCGCCTGCGCGTCGCTGCCGATCACGGCGCGCAGTTCGCGCTGGCCCGGCAGGCCGCTGCCGTCGCCGGCACGGGCCAGGTACAGCTCGTTGCCCTCGGCCTGGCCGTCGGGATTGCGCAGCAGCAGCCGGCTGCCGGCGAGCTTGGCATCGCCCTCGCAGCGCAGGCCGCCTTCCACCCACACGAGGTCCTGGCGCAGCTGGTCCAGCGTCTGCCCGGTGAGCAGCTGCTGCTCGAAGCGGTGCGGCGCGGCCGGATCGTCGCCGCGGGCGCGCAGCACGATGGCGCCGTCGCTGGCCTCGATGTTCTGCACCACGCAGCCGCCGTAGCGGCGAAAGGCGCGGATCGACGTCTCGATATTGGCCGCCGCCACCAGACCGCGGTCCACGAAATAGCCGAGCACGCCGTTGCCAGCCACCCAGCGGACCTGGCCGACGGGCACCAGCCAGCGCGGCGGCTTGCCGTCGCCGCCGGGCAGGCTCTGGTGCGGCACCGAGGTGTCGTAGAGCGCGGGCGCGGTGGCCTCGAAAACGCTCAGGGCCTCGAGCGCGTCGACCGTCTCGGCGCCGATAACGACCGGGTCGCGCTGGTCGGCGATCGACAGCTCGCCGATCATGAAGTTGAAGCCCTCCTCCACCCGCGAGCTGTTGTCGGCCGTGCTGCAGGTCTCGAAGCCGGGCGCGGGCGGGCGGCCGCCGGTCTCGGCATAGGCGAGCCACACCTTGACCAGCCGCCCCACAGGCGCTGCGCCGCCGTCCACCGAGGCGTTGTAGGGCAGGCTGGCGAACAGCGTCTCGGCCAGGCGCGTCGGCTGCTGCACGACGATCTGGCGGCCGAAGCCGTCACGCGCCCAGCCGGGCTGCAGCACCACCTCCTGGCGCCCAGCCGCGCCCGGGGCCGGCTGCTCGACCAGGCCCAGGCCCAGGCCGATGCCCCAGGTCGAGGCGCCCAGCGCCTGCCGCGCCTGGGCGCCGCGCAGGTAGTCCACGACGGCGGACAGGTCGTCCGCCGACAGGTACTGTCCCTCGAAGAAGCGCGGCCTTTCGTCGAATGCACCCATGGTGAAGCTCCCTTTTTTCTCAGCCCATCGCCGCCGTGCCGTCGCCCTGCCCGCGGACGATCTGCAAGGCGCTCAGGATGCGGTCCTGCCGGGCGACGGTGGCCTGCAACTGCTCGAGCTGCTCGCGCATCGCGTCGACGCCCAGGCGCTTGTCGATGTCGCTCAGGTCCACCTGGCGCAGTGCCTCGTCGCCGGCCAGCGGGCCGAAGGCCGTGCCGTCGACCATCCGCGCCGCCAGCGCCGACCAGGCCGGCAGGCTGGCGTCCCCGACGCGCGCCTGCTCGTAGTCGGCGAACATGCGCTGCAGCAGGTTCGGCGCGGCCATCGCTTCGGTGAACTTGTCGGTCGCCACCGGGCTGTTCGTCTTGCCCGGGCTGCGCGCGCCGGCGACGGCCACGCCGAACATCGTCATCATCAGCGTGTAGGCCGCGGACTGCCGCTCGCTGCCGCCGCAGCAGATGCGCGCGAAGAACTCGCGCAGCCGCTGCCAGGGCAGCCAGGAGAGCCAGTACTGGATCGTCGGCCAGGTGACGAGCAGCTTACGCTCCTGCCAGTTGCAGATGTCGACGACCTGGCAGCGCTGGCCCTTCGCGGCCGTTCCGCCGGTGCTGATGGTGACGACCGCGAGCGGCACGCAGTTGCTGGTGGACGGCGGCGGACAGGCCGGCAGCAGGGCCGAGCAGAAGCACTCGGTGACGATCTGCAGCCAGGTGGCGTCCAGCTGCCGGAAACCATCCGCCAGCGTGGCCTGGTCCGCGGCGTCCAGCACGCCGGACAGCCGCGTGCCGGACCACTTCAGCACCGCGTCGTACTGGCTGCGCACCGTGCCCAGGAAGCTGCAGTGGTGCAGCGAGAACTCGCTGGCGAATTCGAGCAGCGCCTGCGCATAGTCGCGGTAGGCGGCCACGCCGGCCGTGCCGAGCTGGCGGCCTTCGGCGAGGCTGGCGCGCAGGTCCATGGCGCGCATCACGCAGCACAACGTGCGCTCCAGCAGCGGGCCGAAGCGCGCGCGGTTCGCATACAGCCAGGCGATCATCAGGTCGCCGCCAGCGTTGATCTTGCCGGCGGCGGGGTCGGCCGCGAAGGACGTCAGCCCCGTCGCCGGCGCCGGGGCGCGGTAGGCGGTGAAGCGGAAGCCCTCGCAGACCTGCGTCGGCTCACACTGCGGCAGCAGCTTGCGGCGCTGGCCGGCTGGCTGGTAGGCGCTCGTCTTGGCAGCGCAGCCGCAGCCCCCGCTGCCCGAGCCGCCGCAGCCGCAGCCGCCTGCGCTCGCCGCTGCGGCGCCGCCGCAGCCGCAACTGGAAGACGAGCCGCCGCAGCGGCAACCCGGCCTGGCCAGGCTGTCGCCTGCGCCCGTCAGCGCGGTGGTGCCGCGCGCCGGCCGCTCGTCGTAGCAGACGGCCAGCACCCAGCGTTCGACGCCCTGGGTGCAGGTGGACGGCGGGGTGCTGTACGGCGGATCGCAGAGCACCGGCTTGGCCGGCCGGCAGGCCTGGATCAACTGGCAGACGTCGACCGACTGGTCGGCGCACAGCACGATGTCGTCCCCGCAGGGTGAGAGCGCATAGCCGGCGCGGACGGTCACCGCGCCTGCGTCGCAGGGGCTGCAGGCCACTTCCAGGCCGCAGGCCACGCCCCAGCCGACGAGGTAGCGGTTGTGCAGCCGGTTCTTGTCGATCACGTACTGCTGCAGCCGGTTCAGGTCCTCGTCACCCAGCAGCTGGCCGGGGAAGAAGCGCGGCCGGCACAGGCACTTGAGCCCGCCGCAGACGGGACATGGCGGCGCAGGATCGGCGCAGGGATCGGGGCGCGCCGCCGCGGGGTTCGCGGCGGCCCGGGCTTGGGTGGAGGTGAGAGGCATGTCGACGCTCCGCTTGATGTGAGAGGGATCGGATGGATGAACAGTCGGGCGGCCTGGCGTCAGTCCCCGCTGCGCAGCCACAGCCAGCTTTCGAACACGCCGCCCTGCGCGCCGTAGGAGGCGCCGGCCGGGTGATCGCCGGTGGGGAAGTCCGCCCGGGGGAATTCGGCATCGACGGCACGGCCCTTGTCGTCGATGAAGAAGTCGCCGCGCAGCTGCAGCCGCAGGTGGCGGGTCTTGCCCGCGAGCGCGGCCGACTTGGCAGAGAACACGAAGGCCCACAAGACGGACCGGGTGCCGGCAATCTCGTGGATCTGGTTCTGGTCGAGCTTGGCCGGCACGAGCACGCCGGTGGCATCGCACCAGCACATCAGCGCCGGTGCCGTCTCTTGCAGCGCGCGGTTGCGCTCGGCCGGGTCGGCAGCTCCCCGCACGATCGCGCTCGGTATCTGGACGGTGAACGCATGCGGCGACAGCGAGAGCAGCGAGCCATGGTCCAGCGCCTGCACGGGCTTCTCGAACGCCACCCACAGGCACTGCATGCCTTCGGCGGTGGCGGACTGGCCCAGCAAGATCGCCCGTGTCAGCGTATTGCCGTCGGCATCGTGCTTCCAGCCGACCTTGGCGATACGGACCAGCCCTTCTTCGAGGCCCTGGCCGTTCGTGCCATTGGCGCCGTTGACACCGTTCGTGCCATTGGTGCCGTTCGTGCCGTTCGTTCCGTCCTTGCCATT
>FSVW01001021.1_pt1 | contig 18422 bp, 13 predicted proteins | sample 1637551 | NCBI WGS metagenome assembly FSVW01 (sample SAMEA3914814, study PRJEB12502) | metagenome | biome: forest; material: soil | place: USA | collected 2011-09-16 | depth 0.1 m | reverse complement strand
TGTTCGATGCCCGTCATCAGGTTGCCGACGAGCTTGCCCTTCTTGAACCAGAGCTTGAAGTTGCGCGTGGACTGCAACTCCTCGTTGAGCCAGCTCTTCTCGAAGGCTTCGGGGTAGGCGGCCAGTTCATCCTGTGCACGACCTGCAGCCAGCGCTGGCACGATGGCTTCGGCGCAGAGCATGCCGGACTTGATCGCCGCGTGGCTGCCCTTGATGCGCGCGGCGTTCAGGTAGCCCGCATCGCAACCGATCAGCGCACCGCCCGGGAAGACGGTCTTGGGCAGAGCCTGCGGTGTGCCATTGTTGATGGCGCGCGCGCCGTAGCCCAGACGCTTGCCGCCTTCGATGTGCGCCCTGATGGCCGGGTGCGTCTTCCAGCGCTGCATCTCTTCGAAGGGGCTCATGTAGGGGTTCTGGTAGTCCAGGCCGATCACGAAGCCCAGCGTCACCTGGTTGCCTTCGAGGTGATAGAGAAAGCCGCCGCCGAAGGTGTCGTCCACCATGGGCCAGCCCGCGGTGTGCACCACGAGGCCGGGCTTGGCCTTGTCCGCGGGTACTTCCCAGAGCTCCTTGATGCCGATGGCGTAGCTCTGCGGATCCTTGCCGGCGTCGAGGCTGTACTTGGCGATCAGCTGCTTGCCCAGATGGCCGCGCGCGCCTTCCGCAAAGACCGTGTACTTGCCCAGCAGCTCCATGCCGAGCTGGAATTCGCCCGTCGGTTCGCCGTCCTTGCCGACGCCCAGATTGCCGGTGGCCACGCCGCGCACTTCACCCTTTTCTCCGTAGACGATCTCGGCCGCCGCGAAGCCGGGGAAGATCTCCACGCCCAGGCCTTCGGCCTGCGCCGCCATCCACTTGACGACGTTGGACAGCGAGATGACGTAGCAGCCTTCGTTGTGGAAGTTGTTGGGCACCAGCCAGTCGGGCGTGCGGGTGCTGCCGGTCTCGGACAGGAACAGGATGTCGTCGCCGCTAACGGCCTGGTTCAGCGGAGCGCCGAGTTCCTTCCAGTTGGGGAACATCTCGGTGATGGCGCGCGGGTCCATCACGGCGCCGGAGAGGATGTGGGCGCCGGGCTCCGAGCCCTTCTCGATCACGACCACCGAGGCCTCTGCATTGAGCTGCTTGATGCGGATGGCGGTGGCCAGGCCCGCGGGGCCCGCTCCGACGATGACCACGTCGTATTCCATCGAGTCGCGCGGACCGTATTGGGCGAGCAGTTCTGCAGAGGTCATGGAGTTCTTTCTTCACAGGCAAATATTGGGCCGCATTCTACTGAGGCGCATCGGCAAATCGAACGGTCGTGCTATTCCAGAATCCCATGCGAGACGCGGCTTCGATATCAGCTTGGCCCGGCCTGCGTGCTATCGTCATTCGAGGCTTCCCTGATGAAGGATGTGTATGAGCTACAGCATTGATCTGGCTGGGCGCGTGGCCCTGGTGACCGGAGCGTCGAGCGGCCTCGGCATGCAGTTTGCCAAGACCCTGGCGCAAGCCGGCGCCTGCGTCGTGCTGGCCGGTCGTCGTATCGAGCGCCTGAAGACGCTGCGCAACGAGATCGAAGCCGAGGGCGGCAGCGCGCATGTGGTGGTGATGGACGTGACCGACCACGACGCCATCAAGGCCGCCGTGGCCCACGCCGAGACCGAGGTGGGCACGCTGGACATCCTCATCAACAACTCGGGCGTGAGCACCTCGCAAAAGCTCACCGAGGTGACGCAGGATGAGTTCGACTACGTCTTCGACACCAACGTGCGCGGCGCCTTCTTCGTGGCGCAGGAAGTGGGCAAGCGCATGCTGGCCCGCTCGCGCGGCGCGGCGCCGGGCACCTTCACGGGCGGGCGCATCGTCAACATCGCCTCGATGGCGGGGCTGCGTCCACTGAGCCAGATCGGCGTGTACGCGATGAGCAAGGCCGCGGTGATCCACATGACCCGCGCGATGGCGCTGGAGTGGGGGCGCTACGGCATCAACGTCAACGCCATCTGCCCGGGCTATATCGACACCGAGATCAATCACCACCACTGGTCCACGGAGTCCGGCCGCAAGCTCATCGACATGCTGCCGCGCAAGCGCGTGGGCCAGCCCAAGGACCTCGACACCGCGCTGCTGATGATGTGCGCCAAGGAGAGTCACTTCATCAATGGCGCGATTCTGCAGGCGGATGACGGTTTTGGGGTTTGATCGGCTGCGCAGCCTCGCCCTGCTGCTCTGTGCCTGCCTGGCGGCTGCGCTGGCCCATGCCGATGCATTGCCGGCAGTGCAGGGCACGGCCGTCGTCATCGGCGGCGCGCTGCGCTATGACAACCATGCCGTCTGGCAGCGCGTGGTCGATGCGGCAGGCGGCAAGGGCGCGCGCATCGCGGTCTTCGGTACCGCGTCCACCAACCCCGAGTACAGCACCGAGCAGATCGCCAAGGCCTTGAACGCACATGGGGCGCGCGCCGAGGCGATCCCGGTGGCGCCGAGCTGGCCCGGCTTGAATCTTCAGGAGCAGCTCAACAACCCGGCCTTGATTGAAAAGGTTCGCGCCAGCCAGGGCGTGTTCTTCTCCGGCGGTGCGCAGGCCATGATCACCGACACCCTGCAGCCCGAGGGCAAGCCCACGGCCATGCTGCAGGCGATCTGGGAGGTCTATCAGCGTGGCGGCGTGGTGGCCGGTTCCAGCGCGGGCGCAGCCATCATGAGCGCCACCATGTTCCGTGATGCGCCCGATCCGCTGCTGGTGATGAAGGGCGGCCGCCTGCGTGCCGGCCGCGAGGTGGCGCAGGGCCTGGGCTTTGTGAGCCCGCGCATCTTTGTGGACCAGCATTTCCTCAAGCGCGGGCGGCTCGGGCGCATGCTGCCCTTCATGCTGAGCACGGGCTACAAGCTCGGCGTCGGTGTGGAAGAGAACAGCGCCGCGGTGATCCGGGGCGAGCAGATGGAGGTGATCGGCGCGCGCGGCGTGCTGGTGGTCGACACCTCCGAAGCAAGTACCGATGCGGCGCAGGCTTTCTTCAATGTGCGCAATGTGCGCCTGAGCTGGCTCGACCCAGGTGACAAGCATGACTTCGCCACGGGCATCACCACGCCCGCCGTGATCAAGCAGGTCGAGCCGCGGCTGGACCCGTCGGCGCCCGATTACCGCCCCGCCAGCCGGCGCGATGTGTTCTATCCGAACATCCTGGGCGACGGCGTGATCGCCAGCGCCATGGGCCTCTTGATCGACAGCAGCCGCAGCGAATACCGCGGGCTCGCATTTGCCGGCAAGCCGCTGTTCGGCGACACCGCGCCCGATCTGGCCTTCGAGTTCCGCCTGTACAAGGGCCCGGGCAGCGTGGGCTGGTGCACGGGTGCTTTGGGCGGGGACGATTGCACCGTGCTCAATCTGCGGCTCGACGTCCAGCCCGCCACGGTGACGCGGCCCTTCTATCAAAACCTGGCAGCAGGAGCCATCCTCATGAACAAGAAGATCAGCGGCGAGTTCGACGTCAAGCTGCTGCCGCAGGAGCAGGACGGGGCGGCCGATGCGCCGGGCCGCATGCTGCTCGACAAGGCCTACCACGGCGCACTCGAAGCCGCGAGCACCGGCCAGATGCTGGCCATGCAGACCGGCGTGAAGGGCTCGGCCGGCTATGTGGCGATGGAGCGCGTGACCGGCAAGCTCGATGGCCGCGAGGGCAGCTTCGCGCTGCAGCACACGGGCAGCATGGACCGCGGCGAGCCGACACTGTCGGTCACCGTGGTGCCGGATTCCGGCACCGGTGCGCTGGTGGGCCTGGTGGGCCGCATGGGCATCCGCATCGAAGGCGGCAAGCATTTCTATGACCTTGAATACGGCCTTCCCGAAGCGCCTAACTGACATCTTGAGCGAACACGACGACTACCTGGGCCGCATCGCCGCCGCGCAAGCCCGGCTTGGCATCACGCCCGCCATGCTGGCCGGGCGCGCGCTGACCCTGTGCCATGAAGCCGCGCAGACCGAGCTCGTCCAGCGCGACGAGGACGGCCGCGAACACCGCCTCACAGCTGGCGCCGCAAATGCGTGGAGGCGCATGCAGGCCGCCGCGCTGGCTGAAGGCGTGATCCTGCACCTGGTGTCGGCTTACCGAAGCCTCGACTACCAGGTGCAGCTGATCGAGCGCCAGCTCGCGCAGGGCAGGGCGGTGCAAGAGGTGCTCAAGGGCAGCGCCTGCCCGGGCTACAGCGAGCACCACACGGGCCGCGCCATCGACGTCGACACGCCGGACAACCCGGGTCTGGGCGAAGACTTCGAGCGCACGGCGGCTTTCGTCTGGCTCACGCGCCGCGCCGCGGGCTTTGGCTTTGGCATGTCCTTCCCGCGCGGCAATGCGGCGGGCTATATCTACGAACCCTGGCATTGGCTGCACGAGGAACAGACATGATGAAAGCGATTCTTGCCGCCGCCGCCGCGCTCGTTCTCGGCACGGCGCAGGCCGCGGATTCGAGCCCGGCGGAGCAACTCAAGCAGCTCTTCCAGCAGACCTGGGACCGGGATCTGGCGGGCAATCCGCTCGAAGCGACCTACGCCGGCGACCGGCGCTACAACGCGCAGCTGCCTGACCTGAGCATGGCCGCCATCCGGTCGCGCCAGGCTGCCAACCATGCGACCCTGCAAGCGCTGAGCCTCATCAGGCCGGCCTCGCTGTCGGCGGACGATCAGCTCAACTACACGCTGTTCAAGGACGACATCGAGGACCGCATCGCGGCCGAGCCCTTCAAGCTGTGGCTCGACGTGATCGGCCCGCGCGGCGGCCCGCAGACGGCCAGCGAGTGGGCCGAGGTCATGCCTTTCGAAAGCGTGGCGGACTATGAGAACTGGCTGGCCCGCATCGAAGCCATGCCGCACTACATCGAGCAGGTGCAGGTTTTGATGCGCATGGCCCTCAGCGAACAGCGCACGCCGCCGCGAGTGCTGATGACGCGTGTGCAGAGCCAGTTACGCCATCAGCTCGTCGAGCATGCCGAGGCCAGTCCGTTCTTCAAGCATTTCCAGGCCGGCAGCTATCCGGCAGCGATCTCTGCGGCCGAGCAGTTGCGGCTGACGGCGCGCGCCAAGGCCGTGATCGAAGGCCGGCTCATTCCCGCCTTGCGCAGCTTCGAGCAGTTCTTCAGTGCCGAGTACCTGCCCGCCTGCCGCGAGAGCATCGGCGCCTGGGACCTGCCGGACGGTGGCGCCTTCTACGCCAATCGAGCGCGGCACTACACGACGACTTCGCTCACGCCCGAGCAGATCCACGAGATCGGGCTCAAGGAGGTGGCGCGCATCGAAGCCGAGATGGACGCGCTGATGGCCCAGCTCGGCTATGCCGGCCGCCGCGACGCGTTCTTCACCAAGCTGCGAACCGATCCGCAGTTTTTCTTCAAGGACCCGCAGGAGCTGTTTGCCGCCTATGTGCTCAAGGCCAAGCAGATCGAGCCCGAGCTGCCCAAGCTTTTCGGCAAGCTGTACCGCACGCCCTTTGGCGTGCGCGCCATCCCCGACATCACCGCGCCGCACACCTACACCGCCTACTACAGCCCGGGCTCGCTGGATGGCCGTCGCGCGGGCTACTACTACGTCAACCTCTACCGCCCCGAGGTGCGGCCCAAGTGGGAGATCGAAGTACTGACCTCGCATGAATCGGTGCCCGGCCACCACCTGCAGACCGCGTTGGCCCAGGAGCTCGGCGAGCTGCCCATGTTCCGCCGCAGCGCCGGCTACACGGCTTTTGTCGAGGGTTGGGGGCTGTACGCTGAACGTCTGGGTTATGAGATCGGCCTGTACCAGGATCCCTATTCACATTTTGGTCAACTCAGCTACGACATGTGGCGTGCGGTTCGCCTGGTGATCGACACGGGCATCCATCTCGAGCACTGGAGCCGCCAGCAGGCCATCGACTACTTCATGGCCAAGGCACCGAAGGCGCAAGCCGACATCGAGCAGGAAGTGGACCGCTACATCTCCTGGCCGGGCCAGGCGCTGGGCTACAAGATCGGGCAGCTCAAGATCCTGGAACTGCGCGCCCGCGCAGAGAAGGCGCTGGGGGAAAAGTTCGATCTGCGCGCCTTCCACGACATGCTGCTTTCCGCTGGCGCCTTGCCGCTGGATGTGCTGGAACAACGGGTGGACGGCTGGATTGCCGCGAACAAATCCTGAAAGTGTGACGATCTGTACTCCGGGTCCACGGAAAGCCTTCAGAAAGCGTTCAAATCATGTCCGAAGGAGGATTTGAATATGAAACGTACCTTGCTCACCCTCGCCACCGTTGCCGCCGCCCTGGCCGCTGGCACGGCCCAGGCTGGCGCCAACGTCGGCGTGTCCATCAGCATCGGCCAGCCTGGCTTTTACGGACAGATCGATCTGGGCAACGCGCCACCGCCGCAGCTGGTCTACGCCCAGCCGATGATCATCGAACGCGTGTCCAGCCCGCTGCCGCCGCTGTATCTGCGGGTGCCGCTGGGTTACGAGCGGCATTGGAAGCAGCATTGCTACGAGTACCGCGCCTGTGGCCGTCCGGTCTATTTCGTCCGCGACGATTGGTACAACAACGTCTATGCACCGCACTACCGCGACCACTATTACGGCGGCGGCTGGCACGACGCCCGCCGCGTGGACCGCGACCATGACGGCATTCCGGACAACCGGGATCGCGATCATGGCCAGGGCTGGGCCAACGGGCACGACGACCATCGCGACAACCGCCGCGACGATCACCATGACAACCGCCGCGATGACCGCAAGGACGATCATCGGGACGACCGCGGCCGTGGGCACGACAAGGACCGCGATCACGACCATTGAGCGGCGCTGCGCACGGGCGAAACCAGCGGTTTTGGCGAAATCGCCGGTTTTGCACGGGTGATAGCCCTAGGGGCCGCCCCAAATAAGCTCCCCATAAGAGGCCCTCAATTACAATTGAGGCCTCTTTTTCCCATTTTGGGGCCCCCTCGTTTCATTGAGGCGGCGCCCTGAGCAAGGAACGCATGAACCTTCTCTCGACCTTCTCTGACGCGCTGCTGCAGTGGCTGGGCCACGGCCTGCTTGATTTCAGCGCTTGGCAGATCGTTGTCTACACCCTGGTGGCGACGCATATCACCATTGCAGCGGTGACGATCTTCCTGCATCGCGCGCAGGCGCATCGTGCGTTGGACCTCGGCCCGATTCCCTCGCATTTCTTCCGCCTCTGGCTGTGGCTCGGTACCGGCATGGTGACGAAGGAATGGGTGGCCATCCACCGCAAGCACCACGCCAAGTGCGAGACCGAGGAAGATCCGCACAGCCCGCAGACCCGCGGCCTGAAGAAGGTCATGAGCGAAGGCGCCGAGCTCTACCGTGCCGAATCGAGGAACCAGGAAACCCTGGAAAAGTTCAGCCACGGCGTGCCCCATGACTGGATCGAGCGCAATCTGTACAGCCGCTACTCCTGGCAGGGCGTGGGCCTGATGCTGATCCTCAACCTGATGCTGTTCGGGGCGCTGGGCGCCACCGTCTGGGCCGTGCAGATGGCCTGGATTCCGTTCTTCGCCGCAGGCGTCATCAATGGCGTGGGCCACTTCTGGGGCTATCGCAACTACGAGGCACCGGATGCCTCCACCAACATCTCGCCCTGGGGCGTGCTGATCGGTGGCGAAGAGCTTCACAACAATCACCACACCTATCCGACCTCGGCCAAGTTCTCGGTCAAGCCCTTCGAGTTCGACATCGGCTGGGGCTATATCCGCGCCATGGAGATGATCGGCTGGGCCAAGGTCCGCAAGACCGCGCCCAAGCTGAGCCTGGGCGACATCAAGCCTGCCGACAAGGACACGCTGGAAGCCATCATCACCAACCGCTACGAGGTCATGGCCAGCTACGGCCGCAATCTCAAGGCGGCTTGTGCGGCTGAGTTGGCCAAGCTCAGGGCCGAAGGCGCTCAGCACACGGACAAGTTCGCGCAAGTGAAGCAGGCCCAGCGCTGGCTGCACCGTGACCACGACAAGATCCCGCAAGCCGTGCAGGGGGACCTCGCCCATGCCCGCGCTTCCAGCCCGGTGCTGGACAAGCTCGTGGTGATGCGCGAGGAGCTGCGTCAGCTCTGGACCCGCACCAATGTCTCGGCCGAGCAGTTGGTTGCGGATCTGAAGGACTGGTGCCATCGCGCTGAAGCCAGCGGCATTGCCGAGCTGCGCAATTTCTCGATGACGCTGCGCACCGCGCGCATCTGAGATTGCGGGCACCAAGACAAAGGCACCTGCGGGTGCCTTTGTTGTTTGAGGCCGCCGTCTATGCGGTCAGCCTGTGCCCGGCAGCACCTCAGCCAAAGTGGCCAGCCGCTGGGGATCCGAAATCATCAGCGAGGCGTAGCCCAGCTGGATCAGGCCGTCGACTTCCAGCCGCTTGAGCGCGAAGTTCAGGCGCTGGCGGCTCACACCCACCAAGTCGGCCAGGTCTTCCTGCGAGAGCTTGATGTCCAGCAGCATGGCGTTCTCGCGCGGCAGGCCGTAGAGCTGCATCAGGATGTGCAGGATGGCGGCGACGCGTGCCTCCAGAGGCAGGGCGGTGGAGGCCGCGCTGCGCTCGAACACGAGATTCAACCGTGCGGCCAGGCAACGGGAGATCGCAATGGCCAGACGGCTTTCCCGCAGCTGCAGGCGCTGCACTTCATGCGTGGGAATCCGCAGCACGACGCTGGCTGCCTTGGCCACCATGTCGCCGAATTGCAGGTCCGGATCCGCCACCTCGATGAGATTGAACAGTTCGCCCGGCGCCATCATGCCGGTCAGCTGGCGGGTGCCCGCCTTGTAGAGGCGATTGGTCTGCAACAGGCCGGAGATGACCAAGCCCAGATAGCCCACCGGATGGCCATGGCGCACGAGGATCTCGCCCTTTTCATGGTGCCACAGCGTTCCCGCTGAGATCAGTTCATCCAGCACCGCATGCGGGCAATCGCGAAATGCGCGGTCGCGACCCAGCAAGCGCCGGGCCAGCGTAAACCGGATGTCTGCCACATCGATGGCGTCATGACGCGAGAGATTCAAGGTCTGCATGGAGGTTCTGGCGTCTGGGTGCCTGGCTTGATGGGCCAGGGCCGCGATGGGTTGGACACGCGACCCGAGGGCTGCCGATTTTGCCCCAAGGCTTTCGACCGGCCCGCAGCGTCCACAGGCGTCGCAGCGCTGCAAATATTCGGGATTGCCGGTCTTCGTATCGCATGGGATCGGATATGCTCATAGGTGGCAAACGTTTGCCGACAGGGTCAGCCGGGGACTTCAAACTCCCTGCATCCGCCCGGAAACCATGGGGTGCCGAACCCGGCACCTGGCCCGCCAGACCAGCCTTCAAAAGACCCGTGTGAGCACCATCAAAGACGTCGCCGCCCTGGCCGGAGTTTCCTTCACCACCGTGTCCCACGTGTTGAACAACACGCGGCCAGTGAGTGCTGATGCCCGCTCCCGCGTCTTGGCAGCGGTCGATGAAATCGGCTATTTGCCCAGCGCCGTGGCGCGCTCGCTGCGCAAGAGCGAAACCAAGACCGTTGGCGTGCTCGTGCCCAATGTGCAGAACCCCTTCTTTGCCGAGCTGGTCTGCGGCGTTGAAGAGTACTGCCGGCAGGCCGGCTATTCGGTGCTGATCTGCAACTCCGACAACGATCCCAAGCACCAGCAGCAGTACATGCGCACCTTGCTGGGCAAGCGTGTCGATGGCCTGCTCGTGTCCTCGGCGGGTGACGACGAAGCGCTGGCGCGGGTCTTCAAGATGGTCAGCGTGCCCACCGTCACCGTGGACCGTCTGGTGCCCGGCACGCGCGCGGATCGGGTGGCGGTGAACAACGAGCAGGGCGCGCGCGCGGCGGTGCAATACCTGATCGAACTCGGACACCAGAGCATCGCCTGCATCAGCGGCCCGCAGGAGTTTTCGGTGGCACGCGAGCGCATTGCCGGCTGGCGCCGCGCGCTCAAGGATGCAGGCCTGCCGCACGGCAACGAGCTGATCGTCGAGAGCGATTTCTCCAGCGCGGGCGGCCACCTGGCGGCACAGCGCCTGCTGCGCGAGCAGCCCGGCGTGACCGGCCTGTTCGCCAGCAACGACATGATGGCTTTCGGTGCGCTGCGCGCCGCGGCCGAGGTGGGCCGCACGGTCCCGCAGAAGCTCTCGATCATCGGTTTCGATGACATCGAGATGAGCCGTTACGTCTTCCCGGCGCTGACCAGTGTGGGCGTGTCGATCAAGCAACTCGGCGCCGAAGCCGGCCGCGTGCTGATCGATCGCATCGACAATCCGGACATGGCGCTGAAGAACCTGCTGCTCGTGCCGAGGCTGGTCATGCGCGAGAGCACGGCCGCGCCGCCCAAGAACAAAAAGGGATGACGGATGAGTAAGAAGATGAGCCGTGTTGCCGTGGTCGGCAGCATCAACATGGACATGGTCGCGCACTCGGCGCGGCTGGCGCTGCCGGGCGAAACCATCATGGGCGAAGACTTCGTGATGGCGCCGGGTGGCAAGGGGGCCAACCAGGCCGTCGCGGCGGCGCGGCTGGGCGCGCAGGTGAGTTTCGTCTCGCGCGTGGGTACGCGCGAGCACGGAGAGGCGCTGCTCAAGGCCTTGGCCGACGAAGGCGTGGCCTTTGACGGCCTGCGCGACCCGGCGGCCTTGCCCGGAATTGCCGTCATCATGGTGGCGCGCGAAGGCGGCGAGAACTCCATCGTGGTGATCCCCGGCAGCAATGCCGATCTTCGGCCTGCCGACGTGGACGCAGCGGCTGGTGCACTGCAGTCTGCCCAGGTGGTCGTGGCGCAACTGGAAGTGCCTCAGGCAGCGATCCAGCGCGCTTTCGAATTGGCCCGTGCGGCAGGCTCGGTGACGGTGCTCAATGCGGCGCCTGCGCTGCCGGTGGATAGCGCGTTACTTGCACTGACCGACTGGCTGGTCCTCAACGAGAACGAGGCCGCTGGCCTGGCTCCGGCGGCCAATGCGCGTGCGAGCGCGAAAGCCTTGCTGGCGCGCGGGCCGAAGCAGGTGCTGGTCACGCTCGGCGCGCAAGGCGTGCTTCTGTGCAGTGCCGCGGGCGACCTGCCTTTTGCGGCGCAGGCCGTGCGCGCGGTGGACACCGTCGGCGCTGGCGATACCTTTGTAGGAGGCTTCGCCACCGGCCTGGCCGAGGGACTCAGCGCTGAAGCCGCGATCCGCTTGGGCCAGGCTGCGGCCGCCATTGCCGTGAGCCGCAGCGGCGTGCAATCGGCCATGCCGCGGCGTGCCGAGCTGGGCACTGAATTCGCTTGAGGTGATGCGATGAGAGATGTGATCTTCGACACCGATCCTGGCATCGACGATGCCATGGCTCTGTACCTGCTGGCGCGTTCGCCGGCCATCCACCTGCGCGCGGTGACCAGCGTCTTCGGCAACGCCTCGGTGCAGACGACGACGCGCAATGCGCGCGGCCTGGCCGGCCTTTTCGGCCTGCATGATCTGCCGGTCGCTGCGGGCGCCTCGCGAGCCTTGAATGCAGGGCAGGAGCCGCATTACCCGGACTTCGTCCACGGTGTCGATGGTCTCGGCGGGATGGCCGATCAAGCCGGCCCTGCCGTGCCGCTGGACCCGCGGCCGGCCCACCAACTGATCTGCGACATGGTCAATGCCGAGCCGGGCACGATCACGCTCATTGCCGTGGGCCCGATGACCAACCTGGCCCTGGCGCTGCGCCACGACCCGTCCATCGCCGGCAAGGTGAAGGAGGTCGTCATCATGGGGGGCGCCTTCGGCATGAACGGCCATGGCGGCAACGTGACGCCCGTGGCCGAGGCCAACATCATTGCGGACCCGCTGGCGGCCGACGAAATCCTCACGGCCGACTGGCCGGTAGCCGTGATCGGCCTGGATGTGACGCATGAGGTGGTGATGAGCGAGCGCCACCTTGCCAAGCTGCAGGGCCGCGGCGGCAAGGTCGGTGATTTCTTCTGGAACATCAGCCGCCACTACCAAAGCTTCTACCAGGGCGTGGCCGGCATCGAGGGCATCTATTGCCACGACGCCAGCGCCATCGCCTATGCCATCGACCCGACGGCCTTCAAGACCCGCTCCGGCCCGATTCGCGTGGTGCAGGATGGCATCGCCAAGGGCCAGACGATCCAGGACCACCGCTACCTCGGCCACAGCGCCGCCACTGCATGGAGCGGCAAGCGCGCGCAGCAGGTCTGCATCGGCGTGGACGCCGACAGCGTGCTGCGCCTGTTTGACGCCGCGTTCGATTAAGGATTCAAGAACATGACCACGATTCTTAAACCGCGCTGGATGGTCACCATGGCCGTCGGCAGCAAGACGCTGACCGAGCACGCATTGGTGATCGAAGGCGAGCGCATCGCCGCCATCCTGCCCTGGGCCGATGCCGAGGCGAAGTACCCGCAGGCCGAGCGCGTGGAACTCGGTGACCATGTGCTGATCCCCGGCCTGATCAATGGCCACACGCATTCGGCCATGTCGCTGCTGCGCGGCGTGGCCGACGATCTCGCTCTGATGGACTGGCTCAACAACCACATCTGGCCGCTGGAGAAGAAGTGGGTCAGCGAGGAATGGACCTACGCCGGCTCCATGCTCTCGGCTGCCGAGGCGCTGCGCGGCGGGGTCACCTACCTCAACGACATGTATTTCTTCCCGACCGCGATGGCCCGCGCCGCGCTGGATTCGGGCATCCGCGCCGGCGTGTCCATCAATGTGATCGACTTCCCCACCGGCTATGCCGCCAACGCACAGGACTACATCGCCAAGGGCCTGGCCGCCTACGAGCAGTTCAAGGGTGAGAAGCTGCTGGACTGGACCAGTTCGCCGCATGCGCCGTACACGGTGTCCGACGACACCTTCGTCGCGCTGCGCAAGCTGGCTGAAGCGCACGACCTGCAGATCCACTGCCACATCCACGAGACGCAGGACGAGATCGACGGGAGCCTCAAGCAATACGGCGTGCGCCCGCTGGAGCGGCTGCACAAGCTCGGCCTGCTGGACGAACGCATGATCGCCGTGCACATGGTGCATCTGAACGAGGCCGAGATTGCGCTGATGGCCGAGAAGCGTGTGCATCTCGTGCACAACCCCAATTCGAACCTCAAGCTGGCCTCGGGCATCCAGCCGCTGCGCGCCCTCGAGGCCGCGGGTGTCAACGTCTTGCTGGGTACCGACGGTGCAGCTTCCAACAACCGCCAGGACATGTTCGGCGAGATCCGCAGCGCGGCCTTGCTGGCCAAGGGCGCCAGCGGCGACCCGCTGACCGTGAATGCCCGCACTGCGCTGGAGATGGCCACGATCCGTGCCGCCAAGGCCATGGGCCGCGGCGACGACCTCGGCTCGCTGGAAGTGGGCAAGCTGGCCGACGTGACCGCGGTCTCGCTGGCCGCGCTTGAATGCCAGCCGGTCTACGATCCGGCCGCGCAGCTGGTCTACGTGGCCGGCCGCGAGCATGTCAGCGACGTCTGGGTGGGCGGCCGCCGCGTGCTCAAGAACCGCGAGATCACGAGCTTCGACGCCGGGGCCACCGTCAGGCGTGCTAACGAAATCGTCCAGCGCATGAAGACCGAGACCTGATCGCGGGTCGGTAGAATCCCGGGTTCACCGAAAGCCGAGCGCGTGGCTCGGCACGACCCTGCGGGATTCCATGGCAGCCAACAAGCATCTGACCCATTTCGAGGGCGGCAACGCTCTTTCCGCCTTCCGGGCCCAGGCCCTGCTGCCGAGGCTGCAAGCCGTCAACAAAGCCATCACCGGCGTGCGTGCGCGCCATGTGCACTGGGTGTGGAGTGGGCAGGCTTTGCAAGCGGCCGAACACGAGAAGCTGGCCGCGCTGCTGAACTATGGCGATGCCTTCGAAGGCGGCGCCGAAGGCCCGCTGCTGGTGGTGGCGCCGCGCCTGGGCACGGTGAGCCCCTGGGCCTCCAAGGCCACCGACATCGCGCACAACTGCGGGCTGGCCATCCAGCGCGTGGAGCGGGTCACCGAGTACCGCCTGAGCCTGAAATCTGGTTTGCTGGGCGGGACCAGGACGCTGGCACAAGCCGAGCTGATCGCCTGCGCCGAACTGCTGCACGACCGCATGACCGAAAGCGTGCTGCTGGCCCGTGACGACGCAGCCCATCTCTTCGACGACAAGACTGCGCAGCCCCTGGCACATGTTGATGTGCTGGGCCAGGGCAGGGCGGCGCTGGTCAAGGCCAACAGCGAGTTCGGCCTGGCACTGTCAGCTGACGAAATTGATTACCTCGACGCAGCGTTCAGCCAGCAGCTCAAGCGCAACCCGAGCGATGTGGAGCTGATGATGTTCGCGCAGGCGAACTCCGAGCACTGCCGCCACAAGATCTTCAATGCCAAGTTCACGGTCGATGGCGAGGACCAGCCGCTGAGCCTGTTCGGCATGATCCGCAACACCGAGAAGCTGAATTCGCAGCACACGGTGGTGGCTTATTCGGACAACGCTGCCGTCATGGAAGGCCACGCCATCGAGCGCTGGATGCCGGCCGGCGATGCGCGTGCGCCCAAGTACGAGGCGCGCAGCGAGACGGCGCATGTGCTGATGAAGGTGGAGACGCACAACCACCCGACGGCAATCTCGCCGTTCCCCGGCGCCTCCACCGGCAACGGCGGTGAGATCCGCGACGAAGGTGCCACCGGCCGCGGTGCCAAGCCCAAGGCCGGCCTCACGGGTTTCTCGGTCTCCAATCTGCGCTTGCCGGGCTTGAACGAGCCCTGGGAGCAGGCCAATATCGGCAAGCCCGCCCATATCGCCAGCGCCTTGCAGATCATGATCGACGGCCCGCTCGGTGGCGCGGCCTTCAACAACGAATTCGGCCGGCCCAATCTGGGCGGCTACTTCCGCGTCTACGAGCAGGAAGTCGACGGCATCACGCGCGGCTATCACAAGCCGATCATGATCGCCGGCGGCATCGGCGCGATCCGCTCGGACCTGACGCACAAGATCGAGTTTCCGGCCGGCACGCTGCTGGTCCAGCTTGGCGGCCCGGGCATGCGCATCGGCATGGGCGGCGGCGCCGCGTCTTCGATGGCGGCGGGCACCAACACGGCGGACCTGGACTTCGATTCGGTCCAGCGCGGCAACCCCGAAATCGAGCGGCGTGTGCAGGAGGTCATCAACCACTGCTGGGGACTGGCCGAGAAGAATCCGATCCTGGCCATTCACGACGTGGGTGCAGGCGGGATCTCGAATGCCTTCCCCGAGCTGGTGAACGATGCCGGCCGCGGTGCGACCTTCGATCTGCGCAAGGTGCCGCTGGAGGAGTCCGGCCTGGCGCCGAAGGAAATCTGGTGCAACGAGAGCCAGGAGCGCTATGTGCTGGCGATTGCACCGGAGTCGCTGCCGCTGTTCCAGAGCATGTGCGAGCGCGAACGCTGCCCGTTCGGCGTGGTGGGCGTGACGACCGAGGCGCGCGAGCTGGTCCTGGAAGACGGCCCCGGTGGCGAACGTGCCATCGACATGCCGCTGGAGGTGCTGCTGGGCAAGCCGCCCAAGGTGCATCGTGACGTCAAGCGCGTGGTGCGCTCGGGTGGCAAGCTGGAACTGACCGGCGTGGCGCTGGAGAAGGCCGCCTTCGACGTGCTGCGCCATCCGACGGTGGCCTCCAAGCGCTTCCTGATCACGATTGGCGACCGCACGGTGGGCGGCCTCAATTCGCGCGACCAGATGGTCGGCCCCTGGCAGGTGCCGGTGGCCGATTGCGCCGTCACGCTGGCCGACTTCAAGGGCTTTGCGGGCGAGGCGATGAGCATGGGCGAGCGCACGCCGCTGGCTGCGATCAACGCGCCGGCCTCGGGCCGCATGGCGGTGGCCGAGAGCATCACCAATCTGCTGGCCGCGCCGATCGAGCTGTCGCGCGTGAAGCTCAGTGCCAACTGGATGGCCGCCTGCGGCGAGCCCGGCGAGGACGCGGCGCTGTTCGACACGGTCAAGGCCGTGGGCATGGACATCTGCCCGCAGCTCGGCATCTCGATTCCGGTCGGCAAGGACTCCTTGTCGATGCGCACCAAGTGGAACGACGGGAACGACAAGCAGGTGACGGCGCCGGTCTCCTTGATCATCAGCGCCTTCGCTTCGATTGCCGATGTCCGCACGACGCTGACGCCGCAACTCCAGGCCGGCGATACGAGCCTGATCCTGGTCGACCTCGGCCAGGGCAAGAACCGCATGGGCGGCTCCATCCTTGCGCAGACGCTGAATCAGTTCGGCGAAACAGTGCCTGATCTGGATGACGCCGGTCAGCTGAAATCGTTGGTGAGCGCAGTGAACGAGCTGCGCGCAGCGGGCAAGCTGCTGGCCTATCACGACCGCGGCGACGGCGGCCTGTGGGCCACGGCTTGTGAAATGGGTTTTGCCGGCCACATGGGCGTGAGCCTGAACGTGGACATGCTGGTGCAGGAGGTGGAGGACGGTGACGTCAAGAACTGGACGCAGCAGGTCGATGCGCGGCGGGCGGAACTGGCGCTCAAGGCGCTGTTCAACGAAGAGCTGGGCGTGGTCTTGCAGGTGGCGACGGGCGAGCGTGATGCCGTCATGCAGGTGCTGCGCGCGCATGGCCTGTCCAGGCACAGCCATGTGATCGGCAAGCCGAACACGAGCAGCGAGATGGAAGTCTGGCGCGACGCCAAGAAGATCTTCGCTGCGCCGCTCGAGAAGCTGCACAAGGCATGGGATCAGGTCAGCTGGCGCATCGCGCAGCTGCGCGACAACCCGGCCTGTGCGGACAGCGAACATGAGCAAGCTGGCGCGGTTGCCGACCCTGGCCGCCACGTGAGCCTGAGCTTCGACCCGAACGAGGATGTCGCTGCGCCCTTCATCAACAGCGGTGCACGGCCCAGGCTGGCCATCCTGCGCGAGCAGGGCGTGAACTCCCATGTGGAAATGAGCTATGCCATGGCGCTGGCCGGCTTCGACACGTATGACGTGCACATGAGCGATCTGCAGTCGGGAGCGGCGAGCTTGCGCGACTTCAAGGGCTTCGTGGCCTGCGGTGGCTTCTCGTATGGAGACACGCTGGGTGCTGGCGAAGGCTGGGCCCGTTCGGTCATGTTCAACCCGGTGCTGGCCGAGGATTTCAAGGCATTCTTCGCGCGCGACGACAGCTTTGCGCTGGGCGTGTGCAACGGCTGCCAGATGATGGCCGCACTCTCGCCCATCATTCCCGGGGCGCAGGACTGGCCCAAGTTCACCCGCAACAAGAGTGAGCAGTTCGAGGCGCGTCTGGCGATGGTCGAGGTGCTGGCGTCGCCGAGCCTGTTCTTCCAGGGCATGGCCGGCAGCCGCCTGCCGATCGCGGTGGCGCATGGCGAGGGATATGCCGATTTTTCTCAGCGCGGCAACGAGGCGCGTGTCCACCGAGCAATGCGTTATGTGGACAACGCCGGCAAGCCCACCGAGAGCTATCCGGCCAACCCCAACGGCAGCCCGGACGGCCTGGCTTCGGTGAGCACGGCAGATGGCCGCTTCACGGTGCTGATGCCGCACCCGGAACGCGTCTTCCGCAACATCCAGATGAGCTGGACTCCTGGCGACAAGAGCGAGCTGAGCCCGTGGATGCGGATGTTCCGCAATGCGCGCAAATCCCTGGACTAAAGCCGTAAAGAATTGCAGGAGCTATTGCAGTCGCTGCGCGGCTGCAATAAAACCATGGCATGGTCACATCCAAGGAGCCTGACTATGAAACATCTTCCATCCATCATTGCCGCCGCAATTCCCGTCGCCTTGAGCCTGTGCGCCAGCGCCAGCTGGGCCAAGACCGAGATTCAGTTCATCAAGTCGGACAACTTTGTGGACATCGGCAACCGCATCAGCATTCGAGACGGCGAGGAAACGCTCAAGCGCGTGGCTGCCGCGCTGACCGAACGGGCCGACGCTGTGCTGGCGCCGGGCCAGGACATGAAGATCGAGGTCCAGGACGTCGATCTGGCTGGCGACCCCCATCCCCTGGGCGGGCGCATGGACATGATCCGCGTGATCAAGCCGCTCTACCGGCCGGCCATGAAGTTCAGCTACGCCGTCACGCAAGACGGCAAGACGGTGCGCGAGGGCAGGGCCGAGCTGCAGGACATGGGCTTCATGGACCACTTCAATCGCTATTTCCGCGATGACCCGCTTTATTACGAGAAGCCGATGCTCGACAAGTGGTTCGAGGAGCAGTTCGGCAAGCCGGTGAAGGTGAGCCGTCGATAAGACCTGGCTGAGTTGATGAGCCGGCAATAAAAAAAGCGCCTCGATGAGGCGCTTTTTCTTGGGTCCGCAAGGCCAGCCGAATCACTTCAGCTTCGTTTCCTTGTAGATGACGTGCTTGCGGGCCTTGGGGTCGAACTTCATGAATTCGAGCTTTTGGGGCGTCGTCTTCTTGTTCTTGTTCGTGGTGTAGAAATGGCCGGTGCCAGCGCTGGATTCCAGCTTGATCTTTTCGCGTCCGCCTTTGGATGCCATGGT
>FSVW01003413.1_pt1 | contig 18547 bp, 10 predicted proteins | sample 1637551 | NCBI WGS metagenome assembly FSVW01 (sample SAMEA3914814, study PRJEB12502) | metagenome | biome: forest; material: soil | place: USA | collected 2011-09-16 | depth 0.1 m | reverse complement strand
GCCTGCACGTGTTCCAGGTAGTCCGCGCGCTTGGCTGTGGGAACGGAAGCGACGAATCCATCGACGTAATTCATGGCGGTTCTCCCGTGAGCTTTTTAGAGCTTGAAGGCGGACTCTAGCGGAAGGCCGCTTGTCGCTGATGGCGGAAAAGTGAATTGGGCCTCACGGCCCTTTCGGCCCTTTCGGCGCTAGCGCGCTGCCCGCCTTCCACGCCGGCGTGGCCGGCTGATCGGCGACGCGCGCCACCAACTCGCGGAAGAAGCGGTTGAAATCGGCGGCGGCCTTCCAGTCCATCAGCTGGTTCAGGTCGTCCTGCGGCTTGTGATAGCCGGTGCGGTACCACTCGCGATAGATGCGCTCGCTCGGCGTGCCCGGGCGGTAGCCGAAGACAAAAGCCGTCGCAGGAATGCCGGCCTTCAGGAAGTTCCACTGGTCCGAGCGCCGCAGCAGGTTGCGCTCGGGTTCGGGATCGCGCTGGACGGCGATGCCCATCGAGGCGGTGACGGCGCGGACGTCGTCGCCGAGCGTGGTGTCGTCCAGCGCGTGGACCGTCAGCAGTTCGAGCGGGAAGATCGGCCGCAGCTGGTCGAGGTTGATGTTGGCGGCCATGCGCGACAGCGGCACGGTCGGGTGCGCCACGAACCATTCCGAGCCGAGCAGGCCTTTTTCCTCGCCGGTCCAGGCGATGAACAGGACCGGCCTTCGATACCCCTGGCCCTTGCGTTGCTCGGCCAGTTGGATCAGCAGCGCGACATAGGCGGCATCGTCGAGCGTGCCGTTGTACAGGCGGTCACTACCGACGGGCGTGCCGTAGCCATAACCGTCAAGATGCGCTGACAGGACGATGGCCTGGCCGGCCATCGAAGGATCGCTGCCGGGCAGCAGGGCGATGACATTGGGCGAGACGATCTGCCGGCGCGTCGTCGTGAACACCGCATGCAAGCGCTCGCCCAGCTCGAAGCTCGGCAGCGGCGCTCCTTTGCTGCCGTCGGCGATCAGCGTCGCCGCGTCGTGTTGCCTGTCCTTGCCGAGGACCGTCTTCAGCGCATCGGCGTTCAGCGTGATGCGCAGGAAGGGATCCACAGCATGGTTCGCGCCAGCCAGCGACACGCTGCGGGCGTAAGCAAAAGGCCAGCGCGGCGGCTCGACCGCGAAGCCGGGGTCGGCGATCGACACGATGCCAACGCCACCCGCCGCCTTGACCGCCGCCTCGCGCTGCGCTGCGCTCGTGAGCTCGCCGCGTCGCGTGCCGTGGCACACCACGAGCTTGCCGCGCACGTCGCCGAGCACATCCGCCGCGCAATAGCCTCGATAGGCGAGCGGCGCGTCGACGCTGGCCGGCGTCGATTCGGTCGGCGAAACGAAGACGTCGTACAGCAGCTTCAAGGGACGCCGGCCGACGGTGACGGCTGCGCGCTCGAGCCGGATCTCGTCCATCGGCACGTTCTGGAACCAGCCGCCGCGCTCGCCCATCGGGGTGAGCCCGGCCGCGGCGAAGCGATCAGCGACGAGGCGTGCCGCGCGCTCATAGCCCGCGGAGCCGGTGTCCCGGCCTTGCATCGCGTCGCCCGACAGCGCCGCCGTGATGGACCACCAGGCGCGCGTTTCCGGGTCGGTCGGCAAGGTGCCGGCCGCTGCCGCTTCACACGCCAGGACCGCGGCCAGGATCGATGCGTGACGAAGCCAGTTCATGGCGGGCTCAGCCCTTCTTCCCACCAAACAGCAGGAGAAGCCCGCCGACCACGATGGCTGCGACGCCCGCCCACACCGGGACGTTGACGTCCTGCTTCTCCTTCACGGAGAGCTCGATGGGGCCGAGCTTCACGTCGTGCGTTTCCTTGGTGTAGCTGAAGCCGCCGTAGGCCAGGCCGAGTGCACCGGCCACGATCAGCACGATGGCGACAAGCTTGATGGGATTCATGATGGGTTCCTCCAGGGACACGGCCACGTTATACGCACCTTGTTCCAACGCGGGCACCCCGGGGAATTGCGGGGGCGCCGGGATAACGGATTACGTGAGCGCATCCTGTGCGGCGAGGGCGCCTTCGCCTACGCCGGCAGGGCACGGCGCTGGCCGAACATGATCCGGACCTGTTCCGATCCGGGAGTGCGCCATGAAATTCATGATCCTCGTGAAGTCGAACCCGAGCCTTGAGAAGACCATCGACGCGATGAGCGACGTGGCCATGAAGGCCTCGATGGCAGAGATGGAGGCCTTCAACGACCAGCTCAGGCGAGCCGGCGTGATGAAGGACTGCGATGGCCTGCGCCCGAGCCGCGAGGGCAAGCGCGTGCGCTTCGACGGCGCCTCGCGCAGCGTCGTCGACGGCCCCTTCGAGGGCGACCTCGTGGCCGGCTACTGGCTCTGGGAGCTGCCGAGCATGGAGGACGCCGTGGCCTGGGTCAGGCGCTGCCCGAACCCGATGCCCGAGCCCTCGGAGATCGAGATCCGGGCGATCTGGACGGGCGACGCGGCGGGCTGAGCTGCCGAATCATCTGCTGCGCTTGGCGCGGTCGGTGCTATTCGAGCCTCGCCAAGGCAATCACCTCTGCAACACTCCCAAACTCCGCCGCGTGCAGCGTCTTGTCATGCACGCGCACGATCAGCTTTTCGATCACGACCCTGGAGCCGACCGGGAAGGTCACTTCCTGCTCCGCCGGGTTGATGCTGCCGATGATGCGGCCCTTGTGCGGGGTGCGCGTCTGGAACTTCCAGATGAAGCTTTTGGCCTGGATGAAGTTGTGGTCCTTGGGGTTGCCCACGGTGGTGGACATCACGCCGGGCCAGGTGATGGTCTTGGCCAGGGCCAGCTCGCCATCCGGGTAGCCCTGCTTGACCGGGTCTAGGAAGGGATAGGCGCCGTACATGAAAGCGCCGGTGTCGCCGCGCGTCACGGCGCCGCCGGGGATTTCGGGCGCCTCGTACTTGTCCCAGACGCGCGCCATGCTGCGGATCACGCCATAGGTTTCCTTGAGGTTGTCGCCGTCCCAGGTCTCGACGGTCACCGGTGAAGAGCCGCGTGCGATGGCGATCCGCTTCCAGGCCGCCATCAATTTGGCCTCGATGGGCCGGTAGTCGTAGTCGGGCATCTGGTGCGCGGCGGGGTCGACGCCGAGTTCCTCAAGCGCCGCGAGCAGCGGATTGACGATGCGGTACTCCGAACTCAGGAAGCGCTCGCCCTTGGCCTTGTCCTCGTCTTCAACGCGCTGGGCAGCCGCCTGCGGCGTCTCGCGGTACTTGTCCAGGATCTGCTTGCGCTTGAACGCAGGCAGCTTCTTGAAGGAGGCCGTGGCCTCGGCCTCCTCGCGGCTGATCGTCGTGTGCTTGAGCGTGGCGTCCAGCAGGTCGGCATCGGCGATCACGTCGGCGCGGAACACGGCCAGCAGGTCGGCGATGTCGGCAGGGCCCGCGCTGCTCATGCCCTTGGCCCATTCGACCACCTTGGATTTCACCTCGGGCTTGGCCAGTTCTGCAGCCAGCGTGCCGTCTGCGATGGCCTGGCGCACGCGGGCCTGGCCTTCAGGCAGCGCCGGCGCCGCAGCAGCAGAAGCCGCGCTTGAAGCCGCGGCGCTGGGGCCGGCCATCATCTGCTCGGCGTCGTCGAGCAGGGCGTTGGCTTGCGCAAATTCCTTGTTGCGCGCATGCGTGCCTGCGTCGCTGACCTTGGCCTTGAGCGCGCCTGCATCCGGGCCTGCGGCGACGAGCGCCTGCTTGATCCCGGGCATCAGCCCCGCGAGGCGCGCGTTGAACGCGCGGGCTTGAGCGTCATGCGGGTCAGGGGGCTCATGGGCGGCTTGCGTCGTGGCAGTGGCAGCGGCAGCGGCAGCGGCAGAAGCCGCCGCGCCGGCAGCCACGGTAGCGGCGCCGGCCGCCAGGCCCTCGGCCTCTTCCGGCTCCGGCGCCTCGCCGTCGTCATCGATGTCCTCGGGCGATTCGCCGCGCACGCGCACCTTCGCGCGCATCTGGGTCTGGGCCAGCAGGGCGGCCTTGAGCTTCTTCGCCAGCCCGGCCGCCTGGGTCTGCAGGACGAAGGTGTGGGCGTTCTCTTCCCAGATGCATTCGCCGAGCACGAACCTGGCTGCGCCGCCGCCGAGGTACTCCTGCAGCAGCTTGCGCCGCGTCGGCGCGATGCTGCGCCTGGAAAGCAGCACCGCCGTGTCCTTGCCGGCCAGCGCGACCAGGGCCTTCATCGGCACGCCCTTGCGGACCTGGCGCAGCAGCGGCCCCATCGCCGTCGTCAGCAGCGCGGGCGAGTCCTCTTCGTCGTCGCCGGCCTCTTCCTGCGCGGCCTTCTTCGCCTCGGCCTCGGCCAGCTTGCGCTCCTTGGCGGCGGCCTTGCCGGCCTCGTCCAGGTAGGCGCTCAGCTCCTTGTCGGCCTTGTTGGCCTTGCGCAGCAGATCGGCCTGCTTGTCGATCTCGTCCAGCGCGGCCAGCACGGCGCCGGGGTCCTTGGCGCCCTCGAACGCGGCGAACGCCTTCAGCAAGGCCGCGTCCTTGAGCTCGCGGCCCTTGGAGAACTTCTTCCATTCGACGCCGGTGAGGTGCTTGTCAGTCATGCTCGATTCCTATGCTGACGGGTGGGGAGGGGCAGCGCTGGAGCATAACGGCCAGCCTCAGCGGAGCGCTGCGCGCCCACCGGCTTGCTCAACAGGGCTTTCACCGCTGCTGCCGTCATCGCCACGGCATATCATCGCCGGCTCCTAACAGCTGAATTAAGCGGAGTCTGGCGATGGCTGACAAATTCCTCAGCGAGCTTGAATGGAAGCGCTTCTCCAAGGCGCATCAGATCAAGGACGCGACGCTGGCCAAGGCCCTGGCCGCCCTCGAAACCGCCAAGGGCCCCGAGGGGCAGCTCAAGGCGCTGGACGACATCGAGAAGGCCATCGGGGTCGTCAAGAAGGAGGCCAAGAGCGACAAGGAGGTCATGGGCTGGCTTGAGAGCGTGGAGAAATCCGCCGACAAGCAGCGCAAGGAGAGCGAGTTCGCGCTCAAGAAGGCCGCCAAGGAAGAGTCGGACGACGAGGAGGACGATCCGGTCCTGCTCACCAGCAAGCTGATCCCGCTGCTGCGCCAGGTGAAGAAGGGCGACGAGATGCAGGTGCTGCTCGCGCGTGGCGGCAAGGAAGTGGCGGTGCTGATGTCGCGCAAGGCCATCTCGCCCTCGCGCCGCAAGCTGTTGACGGACTACCTCAAGGACGGCACGCCGAAGTTCCACAAGGGCGTGTGCATCTGGGAAGCCAACGCCTACACCTTCGTGATGGAAACGCAGGCCGCGGGCCTTGCCAAGAAGGTCAAGGCGGCGCTGCTCAAGCAGGTGGAGCTGCGCCTGAAGGTGCGCGTGCGCGGCGAAGAGGGTGACCTCGACGACGACGGCGAACCGGCGGAAGAGAACGACGGGCTGGAGGCCGAAGGCGAGGAGGGCGGCGGCGGAAACAAGGTGCCCGAGGCGCCGCCGATCATCAAGGCCGAAACTCCGAAGGAAGAACCCAAAGCCGACCCGGAGGCCGCTGCCAAGATCGCTTTCGAGCAGAAGTGGCCCGCCATCGAGACGCAGGTGCTGGAGCTGCTGCGCGATGGCGTGGGCGATGCCTCCAAGCTGCGCGCGGTGGCCGAGTTCGTGCGCGAGAAGAGCGATGGCGGCAAGTACGTCGCCGCGCTGGCCGGCATCGGCAGCCTGCAAAAGCTGATCGACGCGGTGCGCCCGCCCGAGGTGCCGAAGGCGCCAGAAATCAAAAAGGAAGAACCCGCGGCCAAGCCGGGCTCGACCGATCCCGAGACGGCCGACTTCGAGAAGCGCGTCGATGTGCTGAAGAAGGCGATCCCCGGCGTGGTGGCGGCCGTGCCCGCCAACCGCGAACCGGCGCGCGAGATCGTGCTCAAGATCAGCGAGGCCAGCGTGTTCTGGCGCAAGGGCGAACGTGATCGTCCCAAGGCCATGCTGGAGGAAGCCGAGGCCTTGTTCAAGACCCTCGACGTCAAGGCGACAGACACCGCGCCGGAGCAGCAATCGCGGGAAACCGAAGGCGAGCAGGGCGAGGGCGGCGACGGCGGTGCCGAAGCGAAATTCGCGCGCCGCTTTGCCGAAGTCGAGCCCGCCTATCTGGAGCTGCTGGCCGCGCGCAACCCCGAGGCCGGCAAGCTGCGCGCCGTGATGGGCTATGCCAACGAGCAGGCTGAAGGAGGCGACCACGCCAAGGCCACGGCCGCGCTGGACAGGCTGGAAAAGATGATCGAGGCCGCGCGCGCGCTGCCCACGGGCGGTGCGGGCGAGCCGCGTGCCGGGATCGTCGCCTACCGCAAGAGCTTGCTGAGCCTGCGCTCCGCCGTGTCCACGGTGGAAGGGCAGATCGCCGCGCTGGTCAAGGCCATCCCCGGCCAGCTGCCCGACGAGCTGGATCTCGCCGAGGACCTGGCCGAGGACCTGCGCGAATCGACCGAGGCCCTGCAGGACCTGGTTGACGAAGCCATGAACGCCGCCGAGGACCCGGCCCAGCCGGCCACCCAGGCGCTGCGCAAGCAGCTCGACGAGTTCATTGCCGAGCTGCACAGCAATGACGTGATCAAGCATGTGGACAGCAACCCCTTCGGCGTGACGCTGACGGTGGAAAAGACGCTGGGCGCCGCGCTCGAAGCCGTGCGCAGCAACATGCCCGCGATTGCCTGATCCGCTCGACCGAATAAGTAAGGACACCCCATCGTGACCGACGCCAAAGACGCCACCGAAGCCACCGCATGGTGCAAGACCGCGCGCGACCTGCTGGGCAAGCGCAAGGACAAGAGCAAGCCGCTGAAGGCCGCCAAGGAACAGATCATTGCCGCCGCCGACAAGTGCGAGAAGCTGCTTGAAAAGCTCAAGGATCTCAATGCCGGGCTGCACACGACCTACCTCGCCGAGTTCACCAAGTACGCCGGCCAGCTGCACGACGCCATCGGCCCGCGCAACCTGGACGAGAACGCCGTCATCGCCGTGGGCAAGCAGCTGGCGCAGCTCAACCTCACGCTGACGGCCACGGTCTCGAACGAGCAGGAGCTGGCCAAGGAGATCAAGAAGTTCGACACGGCCTACACCAAGCAGGAACCGCTGGTGGCCACGGCCGGCGCGCTGCGCGGCGCGCTGCTGCCGGGCAGCACGGTGCAGAACGCGCTCAAGGCTGCGGCCAGGAACATGGACGAGGCCTGGACGCTGCGCGAGCAAGCCGAGACGGAGCACAGCGCGCAGAAGATCGTCGCCGCCGCGCAGAAGCTGGCCGACGTGACCCAGAACCTGGCCGACGCCAAGGCCGGCGCCAAGCTGGCCGAGAAGGAGGCCAGTGCCGACCTCGGCTTCATGGGCGAATGGGCGCAGCTCAAGCCGCTGGTGGAAAAAGAGATCGCGCAGCTGCGCCAACTGCCGGGTGCCGAAGCGCAGGTGCAGACGCTGCAGGACATGCTGGACCGCGCCACGGGCCTGATGGTCAACCAGGACGGCGTGTGGCGCGGCTACAAGGCCGCCTGCACCGAGCTGACCCAGCACGCGCTGGTGCTGCAGCAGGGCAAGAACGCCCACGATGCGCTGATGAAGAAGGGCCAGCCGAAAGAGGTGGTGGACGCGCTGGAGGCGGTGCGCAAGGCGCTGGAGTTGCAGGTGGACCTGGCGCCCGACTACGCGCGCGAATCGCTGGACGGCGAAGCCACCGCGCTGGCCGAACTGGGCCGTCGCGATGCGGCCAATGCCGTGCTCAAGCTCAAGGCCCTGGCCCTGCAGATCGACGGCGAGACCCAGCGCCTGACGACCGACAAGAAGGCCGCCGAAGACGCGCGCACCGAGCTCGACAAGCTGGTCAAGGACATGATCACGAACGAGGCGCCCGAGTCGCTGTACGGCGCCGCCAGGCTGACGCTGCAGATGGTGGACGAGTCCGACCGCGTGGGCCGCGCCTGGGCTTCGGCCGCGCGTCGCTACAAGGTGGCTTCGCAGACGCTGCAGAGCGCCAGCGTCGAGTTCGCCAACCATGGTGATGCCTGGGGCGAGAAGCGCGCGGCCGTGGTGCGCATCCGCACGCTGGCCGTCAACAGCCTGGGCTTCCCGGCCGTGTCCATCTTCGCGCAGGCGCTGCGCGACACGAGCGACGAGGTGTTCAAGATCTTCCAGCGTTTCGACATTCCCGGCAGCATCAATGCCTTCGACACGCGCACCCTCATCGTGAGCAAGAGCGACGGAAAGGGCGGCGATGGCGGCACCACGAAGATGACGCTGACGCAGGCCGAGACGGAACTGCGCAGCCGCCTGACGGCCGGCAAGATCCCGGCCGAGGACAAGGGCAAGCGCGAAGGCTTCACGGTCGCGCTCAAGCTGTGCACCGGCCAGGTCAACACGATCCTGCAGCAGGTCGAGACGAAGGTGCGCAGTTACATCGACGGCCTCACCGACGTGGACCCCAAGCTCGCGGGCTTGCTGGAGCGCTCGCTCGGCGAGCAGCTGCAGGCCGTGATGGAAAGCTGGCTCGAGGTGCGCACCAGCGCCAGCGATGCCGGCACGCTGGAGACCGCCGCGGCCAAGGCCATCAAGGCCCTGAACAAGGTGATTGACGACCAGGCCAAGACCCGCGGCAGCATGCTCGTGGCCCAGCTCAGCACGCTGGAGCAAAAGCGCATCGAGGCCAACAACGACGCCGCACCCGCGCGCATGACCAAGCTCCTGGAGCGCTGCCGGGCGATGGGCATCAACGTGGACGCCGAAGAGCGCGACGTGCTGGCCCAGGCCAACGCCAAGGTGCGCGACTACCGCGACATCTACGCACGGCTGGAAGAGAAATGGGGCGCCGAGCAGACCAGGCGCACGCTCGCCAAGCAGACCGTGAACAAGCAGGTGATCAACGGCATCGACGCTCCGCTGCGCGACCTGCCCGTCAGCAAGACCTACAAGAAGGAGCTGGAGCAGGCCAGCCTGGACGTGAAGTACATGATCGGCACGCCCGACTCCGAGCTGCTGGAAATCGCCCGCGGCATGAAGGACCGGCTCAAGACGCAGATCGACCAGATCAACGCCAACCCCGAGCAGTACAAGAAGAACAAGGAATTGCTGGAGGCGCTGGCGCCGCGCATCGGCGCGCTGCTGGACAAGCTGCCCGACACCAACCGCCGCCTGCAGACCCGGCTGACCGAGGAAGAGGTGGAGTCCAAGCACAGCGCGCCGCAGGCCATGATCCTGCGCATCAAGCTGCTGACCAAGGAGGTCGAGGCCGGCGAGCAGGAGCTGAAGGACCGCGACATCGCGGTGGCCGAGTACCGCACGATCAAGAAGAAGGTGCGCGACACCTTCGACGAAATGAAGAAGGCCACGGCCACGCGTGTGACGGAAAAGTCCGACGCCTTCGAGGCCTGGTACGAGTCGCGCATCGCCGAGGCCAAGTCGCTCAAGGGCCAGCAGGGCAAGATCCCCGAGGCCAAGCTGATCCTCGAAGAAATCCAGACCCGCCTGGACACCATCATCAAGAACGAGAACCCGCGCGCCAAGCTGCGCGAGTTCGACGCGGCCGAGGTGCAGAACGTGCGCACCATGCAGGATCTCTCGCAGCAGTGGCAGAAGGACGTGGCCCTGTTCCTGGAGGTCACGCTGCCCAAGGTCAAGGCTGCCAACAAGGAAGGCGAGGACGGCGACACCACCACGGTTTCGGGCCTGGAGCAGCTGGTGAGCAGCGCGGGCAAGGTCGTCGGCAGCTACCTGAAGACGCTGACCTGGCACGAGATCGGCGGCGTGGACGGGCCGGACATCAAGAAGGTCAAGGCCGACTTTGCGCAGGCGCGCCAGATGCTGGGCGACGCGCAGCGCAGCGCCATGCGCCTGCTGGAGACGCCGCAGTCCACCAATGTGCGCGGCCCGGCCAAGGACGGCCTGGGCAAGCTCCTGCGCAAGTGGACGCAGAACACGCGCGCCTATGCCGCCACGCTGCGCGAGGTGGCGCAGGATGTGCGCACCGCCGGCAAGGACGACGCCGAGAAGGCCAACCAGGACAACGCCGCCAAGGCCTCCCAGCTGATCGAGAGCCTGGCCGGCCTGTTCCCTTCGGACGCCTTCAGCGCCAGCTTCGCCGTGCTGATGCAGGACCCGGCGCAGGTGGCCAAGGAGCAGCGCCCGGCGCTGGAGCGCAAGCAGCTGAGTGAGCGCGAGGCCGTGCTGCGCCAGATGCGCCAGTCGCGCGGCGACCTCGCCCATCCGCTGCTGATGAAGCTTGGCGATGCCGCCTTCAACCCCTTCGATTCGGCGAGCGTGACCGTGGCGGTGAGCGGCCTCTCCACCACGCTCAAGGAAATCGAACTGCAGGCCCTGGCCAGCGCATAAGAAGGAATCGAGACGATGAAACCCGAGCAACTGAAGTTCGTCAATGACGTGGTCGGCATCCAGACCGACCTCGAACAATTCACGCAGGGCGAGACCGAGAAGCGCGCCGCCTTCGACCAGGCCATGGCCGGGCTCAACGGGCAGAAGGACACCATCCGCAAGGCCATGCAGGTGCGCCTGGTGGACAAGCACGGCAAGCAGGGCGAGAGCTCGTTCTCCGAGGACGGCCAGGAATATGCGCTCGATACCTTCAAGGCCACGCGCAAGGGCCAGGGCCTGACGAAGGAAGACATGAAGCAGGTCGGCGAGGCCATGCGCCCGATCGCCGAGGCCGCGCGCGCCATCCTGCAGACCAAGGGCCGCGACGGCAAGCCGCTGTACAAGAGCAAGAAGGCCTTCGAGGCCGCGCTGACGCAGGAGCTGTTCACGCCCCTGGTGCGCGAGGGCGTGCTGCCCGAGAACTTCGTGATCGACCAGTACAGCGAGGTGCAGCAGCTGCTGGACGAGACCTTCGCCGCCTACAAGAAGACCAACGAGGACGAACGCGACGAGCGCGAGGAAACGCGTGCCCGCGACAAGGGCCAGTACTACGGCGCCGGCAGCGGCACCGACAAGGTCAGCGCGCGCTTCAAGGCCCTGGGCCAATTGCCCGACAAGGCCATGGCCAAGGTGGGCCTGGACAGCGAGACCAAGCGCCGCCGCTTCGGCATCGGCGTGGCCGTCGGCAAGATGGGCATGGACATCTACTCGATGGGCAAGACGCTGGACTCCTGGCAGGTCGATGCCAAGACCGGCATGCCCAAGATCGAGAAGAACTTCGACGAGCAGCTGCACCCGGAGAAGTACGGCTTCAAGGACGCCGATCCCGACGAGGCGCGCAGCAAGATCGTCGAGGCCAAGCGTGCCGTCAAGTTCAAGGGTTATGCCGAGAAGCTCGGCCTCAGCGACGGCCAGCTCAAGCTCGTGCTCGGCGCGATGAGCCTGCAGGAGAACAGCGACTTCATCGCCAGCAAGGAAGGCGTCGTCGAAGGCATCAGCAACATCAAGGAAATCATCACCGGCCTGGCCCTGCCCGGCGACAAGGCCAGCAAGCTGACCGAGGCGATCGACTCCGCCCACCACGAGGCGCAGAACGTGGGCGCGGCCGACAAGGCCGCGCATGCCATCGACGCCAAGCTGGTGGCCGCGCTCGACACCCATGTGCGCGCCGGCGCCGGCATGGCCGTCAAGGGCCTGTATGCCGCGGCGGTGGATGCCGACGAGGTGGCCGAGGCTGCCTCGCTGACCAAGCCCGACGACCAGACCATCATCGGCGAGTTCGGCGCCGCTTTCGAGCGCGTGCTCAAGGGCAGCGTGGATGCCGGCCTGGCCGCCGAGGCCAAGGCGATCTCGCGCGCCTTCATCGGCGGTGCCCAGGGCGCGACGCTGCAGAAGGCGCTCAAGGCCGATCCGAAGATCGCCTTCGAGCCGCTGGTGGCGCTGGCCGAGCGCGTGCTCGGCGCCGAGCTGAGCAAGCTGCCCAAGGAGAAGAAGGAGGCCATCAGCGCCGGCGTGCTCAAGAGCGCTTTCGGCGCCATGGCGCGCTCGGTCGACCAGCGCCTGGCCACCGTGTTGGGCAAGGAAGTTGACGACGCGGCCGGCGAGGCCTTTGCGGGCATCTACGCGGCGCAGGTCAAGGTCGACGCTGCGGCCAAGGCCGCGGCGGCGGAACCCCTGACCGCCAAGGGTGGCGAGGCCGTGATCGCGGCCTTTGCCAACGCCTTCGTCACCGCCTTTGCGCACGCCGCGCCGGACCCCAGCGACAAGGGCTTCATCGGCGCCGGCAAGGCGCTGGCGGCGGCCTTCAAGAACGAGGCCAAGGCCGATGACTTCGTGCGCGAGATGGGCACGGGCCAGGGCGCCGCGCTGCGCCTGCTTTCGGCCGCGGCCGACAAGGCCGTGGACAGCGCCATCAAGAGCCATGCCGAGGCGCTCAAGACGGCGCTGAAGTCGCCCGAATCCAAGCGCGCGCTGGCGGCCAAGGCCGTCTACCCCGATGGCGGCGAAGAGGCGCTGAAGGAACTCGAAGCCTCGGACGAGGAGATGGCCGCGTATGAGCGCCAGCTGGTGCTGATCGACGAAGGCGGCGTGGCGGCGGCCGAGCTGCAATCGATCGAGAAGCTGATCGAGCAGATGCAGCGCGACAAGCTGATCGCCGACATGATCCTGTCCGCCGGCGGCGTGCTGACGGGCCTGGGCAGCAGCACCACGACCATCGTCGGCGCGGTCAGCGTGCAGGTGACGGACACGCTGGTGAGCGAGATCGTCGGCCCGCTCAAGGCGGCCAAGCTGATCATCAAGTTTGCCGTGGCCATGAAGGCGGCCAACGAACGCCGCATCCTGTGCGAGAAGTTCAAGAAGAGCCTGAAGCTGTCCAAGAACGCGGTGAGCCCGCTGCAGAGCACGATCCAGGGCTTCTTTGACAACAAGGTCGAGCAGATCACCTTCCGCTCGATCGAGGACGCGCTGACGCTGGTGCAGATCGCCGCGGCCGTGCTCGGCTCCGTGCCCGAGCCCATCACCCTGGCCGTGGGCAAGACCATGGGCGCCGTGGCCAGCGCGGCCGAGAGCGCACACAAGGTCAGCGAGATGATCTACAACGAGGTGGCGCTGTCCAAGGCCTGGACGACGACGCTGGCCGCCATGCGCACCCCGCGCGACCGTGCCACGGGCCTGAAGGCACTGCGCTTGAATCCAACGTTAGGCATGCATGCCATCGCCTGGGCTGGCATGGAGAAGAAGCCGCTCGACCCGATTGCGCGCAACCTGCTCGGCGAGCTGGGCCTGAACGAGCAGACCCTGCAGGTCAGCGGTACGGATGCGAAAGTGCGCAAGTACCTGGAGACCCTGCTGGCCGAGGACCGCAGCATGCTCGACCCCGACGTGATCTCGCCCAAGTGGATCCCCAAGCCGCTGGTGCTGAGCACCGAATGCTGGATGGTCACCGCCTCGCGCGCCGCCACCCTGGCCGAGCCCAAGCTGAACCCGACCGGCGTGCTGCCCATCACCGACCAGCTCAAGAAGATCGACAAGCACGACGTCTTCGCCCTGGGCAAGCGCGCCGAGGCGGGCGCCATCGAGGCCGACGAGATGCAGCGCCTGCAGGACGAGGCCGCCGAACTGTGCAAGCGCCTGCGCGCCTACGCACCCGTGGTGGCCGATGGCAGCGACCATGACGAGATGGCCAATGTCGGCGCCACCTTCCTCAAGATGGCCAACGACCACGAGACGCGCGTGCGCGCCATCGTGCGCGACAACCTCGCCGCCCAGTCGCACGACGTGGCCCGCGTCAGCGTCAAGCTCAACGAGCGCATCAGCGCGCTCGACAAGGCCATCCTCGCCAACAAGGAAGACGGGCTCGACGCCGCCTTCAACGCCGCGCTGGAAACCATCCGCGAGGTGCAGCTGGCCCAGCTGGACGAGGACGACACCATCAAGCCGCTGTACGACAGCGCGATGAGCAAGGCCAAGACGGCGAGCGAGGCGCTGGAGGCGCTGGAAGCTGAGACGACATGAGGCCCGGCCTCATCACCCCCATGGACGGAGCACAACAGCATGAGTAGCGAAAAGAACCTGACCGATGCCGAATGGAAGAAGTTCAGCAAGGGCAAGAAGTTCGAGGACCGCGACTGGCTGAAGGCGCTCGATGCGCTGGAATCCGGCGCCAAGTCCAGGGACGCGACGGCGCAGCTCAAGGCGCTGGACGATGTCGAGAAGCAGGCGGGCAAGCTGCGCGCGGCCAACAAGGCTGACAAGGAACTAACGCGTTACCTGGACGACGCCGAGAAGGAGATCGCCAGCCAGCGCAAGCTGCTGGAAGCCGAGGCGAAGAAGGCTTCCCAGCAGGCAGAGCAGCAGGAGAGCGAGGACGAGGAAGGCCCGGCCGCGCTGAGCACCAAGATGCTGCCCGTGCTGCGCGCCGTGCCCAAGGGCGACGTGGTGATGCAGGCCCTGATCGCGGTGGCCGGCAAGGACGTGGCGGTGCTGGTCTCGCGCCGTGCCATCGGCGCTTCGATGAAGAAGCTGCTGGTCGAGGAGCTCGGTGTTTCCGGCGGCGTGAAGTACATGGCTGGCGAATGCATCTGGGAGGCCAACGCCCACACCTTCGTGCTGGAGGCCAAGGTGGCCAACCTGGCCAAGCTGGTGAAGGCGGCGCTGCTCAAGCAGACGGGCGGGAAGTTCAAGGTCCGGGTGCGTGGCACCGATCCGCACGATGTGGATGAGGACGGCGAATCCGGCGAGGAGATCGAGAGCGCGGAGGGCGAGGGCGAGGAGTCGCCAGAGAAAGCGCAGTACCAAAGCCGCATGGCCGCGCTGAAGCCGCAGATCGACACCGCGCTGCGCGATCTGATCGGCGACGTGCCCAGGATCAAGGCGCTGAAGGCCTTTGCCGAAGCGAAAGCCGGCGAGGACAACCACAAGGCCGCGCTGCAGGCGCTGGACTCGCTGGCCAAGCTGCTGCCCGGTGCTGCGGCTGCGCAGCCGGCGGCCGACGATGAAGCCAAGCACCTGACGGCCGAACTGGCCAAGCTCGCCCCGATGATCCAGCAGGCGATTGCCGCGCATCCCGAGCGGCGGCAGGAATTGCTGGCCGCGGTGGCCGGCTTCCAGGCGCAGCTGAAGGACCATCAGTACCCGCAGGCCAAGGACGCGCTGATGCAGATCGGCCGGCTGCTGGTGGCCTTGAAGAACGAGACGTCCAGTGCGTCGACTTCAAGCTCGACGACCACCACGACCAGCACGTCGACCAAGGCCACCAAGATCCCCGTGCAGCCGCTGATGCCCATCTGGGATGCGGCCACCGCGGACGTGATGGACCAGACCACGGCCCTGATCGTCAGCCTGCGCAAGTACGACGACGCCGAGCTCAACCGCATGGCCGCCGACCTGCTGGAGACCGTCAATGTGCTGCTCGCAGAAGTGGACGATGCGTTGGAAGAGTACGACCGGATGACGGGCGAGGAGCGCGCCGCCAATGCCGACGAAGCCCTGGCCTTCCTGCGCGCGCAGCAGCGCGAGGTCGCGAGCGAGACGCTGATCAAGGCGGCCGACAACAACCCGCTGGGTGTCAAGTCCAGCATCGGCGACACCATGGCCAGCGCGCTCGACGAAATCGCCGCGGCCTTCGAAGCCTGATCGGCTTTTTTTCTACTTCAGCCGAACCAACACCGCATCAAGAGGCCAAGCCATGGACACCCTGGACGACAACAAGGACGACGCGCCCGACACCACAACCCATAACTGGGCCAGCCGGGCGGGCTACAAGCCTGGCGATGTGCTGCAAAGACGCACTCCGCGCCGCAGGAATGTTTTCGCCGAGATCAACAAGATGCAGGTGCCGGAACCGCTCCCGCGCAAGAGGACTGTGTTCGCCGAGATCGGCAAGCTGGTACCTGCGCCGGTCGTGCAGGGCCCCGCACCGATCGTCCCCGGTGACCCCTTCCAAGTCGATGCGACGGATACCCAGGGCGTTGTGCTCAGGCGTGCGCTCAAGGGCGGTTCCGACAAGAAGACCTGCTTTGTCGACTTCGGCGGCAAGACGCTGGTGGTCAAGGGCGGCAGTGGCAACGAGGCGGACCATATCGCCGCGTCGGAGTACATCGGCAAGCTGGGCCTCAAGGGCGTCCGCGTGCCGGCCGTTCGCCAGCTGAGCGATGCCGAAAAGGCGGCGCTCACGGCCCATTTCGCGGGGGGCGATGTGCATGCCCAGGATCTGGCCACGTCCTTGACCATGAAGAACCCCGACGGCACGACGGCGGGGCAAATCTCGGAGCTGGCGAAGGGCATGGCGGCTGACAGCATCTTCATGGATGCGGACATCAAGGAAGCCGTCGAGGAGGCGCACAAGCTCCGGCAGGCGCTGAAGGACGAGGACACGAACAAGGCCTGGGCTGCCGCTGTCGATGCGCTGATGGCGACCTTCACGACCGCCGCCAAGCGCGCGAATGTCCTCAAGCAGGCCAGCGCCACCACCGATGCGGAGCGGGCGCAGGCCCTGAAGTGGGTGAAGACCAACTGCGTGCAGGTCAGGCAGGAGCAGCTGATCGAACTCCTGTCGGACATCGAGGGCAAGCGCATGGCGGCCGGCCTCAAGAAGATGGACGACGACAAGGTGGCGCGGGATGATGGCCAGGTGGCCTTGGCGGCATTTGCGAAGAGCGCCGCAGGCGTCGAGGCCTTCGCCGGCCTGGCCGTGGCCGATCTGATCACGGGCATGGACGACCGCATCCTCACCAAGTTCAACGGCGGCAACTTCCTCTACGACAAGGACAGCCAGGAACTGGTCTGCGTGGACAACTCCAAGAGCGTGTTCCGCAACCTGAATGTGGCCGCCCACGAGGACGGGTGGGCGGGTCAGATCACCAGTTGTGTGGGCGAGGCGCTGACACTGGAGGAGGGGATCTACCTGCGCCTGTATGGCAAGAGCGACAGCAAGGGCTCGGGGGCGGCAACCACCGCGTGTGCGCCTGGCAACTACGTCACTTTCAGTGACGCCGAGGCTACCGCGGCCAAGACCAAGATCCGCCAGACCTTGCTGGACGTCATTGCCAGGACCGAGGCCGATCCCAGCCAGAACCCGGCGGCGATCAAGCGGGCCGGGCTCGTCAAAGCCCGTCTGGCGGTGGACTATCTCTTCAAGGACACCGCGCTGCCCCAGAACCCGCCCCAGGCGCCCGCCAAGCTCGACGCCACGGACAAGATCGCGCGCGCCGGCAAGTCCTTCTTCACCGCCAACAAGAAGGACAAGCGCAAGGACACGCAGAAGATCAAGGACGACCTGCGCGCGGGCAAGATCAACGCTGCGCAGGCGCGCGTGCTGCTGCAGGACGTGGAGAACAAGGCCCCCTCGGTGGCCAACGACCACCGCAGCCAGAAGATCAAGTACCTGGCCGATGTCTACGAGGCTTGCGAGACGCTGCAAGGCCTGGCGGACGACTGGACGAAACGGCTGGCCGCCACGCCGCCCGACCTGCTCAGCGACACCAACTTCGAGCGCATGGGCAAGGCCTTGAATGAATCGTTCGTCAAGCGGTGGAGAACCGGCCTGGCCGGTGACAAGAAGGCGCTCGCCATGTTCGATGCGGCCTGGGGCAAGTTCCCCGCCCAGCTCACCGCCGCCTCCAACGCGCCGCCGCCCACGCCAGCGAGCTGAGGCCATGGGCCCCTCGACCCCGGCGGGTCGAGGCTGTTGTCACGAGGCCGTCTTATCCGCGAACTAGTCTGCTGAGTTGGTCCACCCGGCGCAAGGCCTGGGGTGGGCCACCCCCCACGACTTCCTTCGAGGACAGCAGACATCATGAACACGAAGACCCAACTCGCCGCCGCACTCGCTGCCCTGGCCATGGCCGGCGCGGCACAAGCCCAGGTCCGCATCACCGAGGTCTCGGCCTGGGGCAGCGGCAATGCACCGTACGCCACCGACTGGTTCGAGCTGACCAACACCGGCAGCAGCGCCATCACGCTGACGGGCTGGAAGATGGATGACAGCTCGGCCAGCTTTGGCAGCGCCACCGCCATGACCGGCATCACCAGCATCGCCGCGGGCGAGTCGGTGATCTTCACGGAGACCGCTGCCACGGCTTCGTTCTTGAGCACCTGGTTCGGCGGCAACGCCCCGGCCGGCCTGCAGATCGGCACTTACACGGGCGGCGGCGTGGGCCTCTCCACCAGCGGCGACGGCGTCAACATCTACAACGCGGCCGGCGTGCTGCAGGCCAGCGTGTCCTTCGGCAACTCGCCGGGCAGCTCGCCTTTTGCCACCTTCGACAACGCCGCAGGCCTGACCGGCTCGATCACGCAGCTGAGCGCGGTGGGCGTGAACGGCGCCTTCGCGGCCGCCAATGATGCGAGCGAAATCGGCTCGCCCGGCCGCATCGCCGCCGCCGTGCCGGAACCCGGCAGCTACGCGCTGCTGCTGGCGGGCCTCGGCGTGGTGGGCTTTCTGGCGCGCAAGCGCAAGGTGATCTGAGATGCGCGGCCTCAAGCAACTCGCCCTGGCGGCAGCGGCGGCCTTGGCCTGCTGCGCCGCGCAGGCGCAATCGCTCAACCTCGCCAACTACCAGGTCAGCGCCACCTACGCGCTGGACGCCCTCAACGGCACCAGCGGCGGCATCTCGGGCCTGGAAGGCTCGGCGATTGCCTACGCCAAGGACCGCGGCACGCTGTTCTTCGTCGGCGACGAGGGC
>FSVW01000531.1_pt1 | contig 18590 bp, 15 predicted proteins | sample 1637551 | NCBI WGS metagenome assembly FSVW01 (sample SAMEA3914814, study PRJEB12502) | metagenome | biome: forest; material: soil | place: USA | collected 2011-09-16 | depth 0.1 m | reverse complement strand
TCGGTGAGGCGGAACGCGAGGCGTTCGAATTGCTGGCGCAGGCTGTCTTTCATGGGGACTCTCGGGAAGCTTCAATCGTTGCGATGGGCGGAAGAAATAAATCCGCTTCGCTAAAGCTCCGAGGGTCCCTTGCTGCTGCCGCGCAGGAAGAGGCGCGAGACGGTCTGCGCCAGTTGCTGGCGCTGCTCGCCCTCGCTGGCATTGAGCTCGGCCAGCGTGCCATGCAGCATCTTCTGCGTGAGCGCGCGAGAGAGCGCGTCCAGCACCTCGTCCACCGGCGCGCCGCGCGCGAGCAGCTTGCGCGCACGCGCGATCTCGATCTCGCGCCAACCGTCGGCCTGCGCATTGAGGGCCTGGATCAGCGGCACCGTGTGGCGCCCGCCCAGCCAGTGCTCGAAGCTCTGCACGCCGGTTTCGATGATGGCCTCGGCCTGCTGCACGGCGGCCTGGCGCTTGGCGCCGGCGGTCTGCACCAACTGCGCCAGATCGTCCACGGTGTAGAGATAGACGTCGTCCAGTTCGGCCACCTCGGGCTCGATATCGCGCGGCACGGCCAGGTCGACCATGAACATCGGGCGGTGCTTGCGGGCCTTCAGCGCACGCTCCACGGCGCCCAGGCCGATCAGCGGCAGGCTCGACGCGGTGCAGCTGATGACGGCGTCGAACTCGTGCAATCTCGAAGGCAAATCAGACAGGCGAATGGCCTCGGCCGACAAGCGCGAGGCCAGCTTCTCGCCGCGCTCCAGCGTGCGGTTCGCCACCGCCATGCCCAGTGGCTGGCGCGCCGCGAAATGTGTGGCCACCAGCTCGATCATTTCGCCCGCGCCGACAAACAGCACGCGGATCCTGCCCAGATCCTCGAAGAGCTGGGCCGCCAGGCGCACGCTGGCCGCTGCCATGCTGATCGAATGCGTGCCGATCTCGGTGGAGGTGCGCACCTCCTTGGCCACGGCAAAGCTGCGCTGGAAGAGTTGATGCAGCGTCGTGCCCAGCGTTCCGGCCTGGTCCGCTTCCCTAACCGCCTGCTTCATCTGACCGAGGATCTGCGGCTCGCCCAGCACCATGGAATCGAGCCCGCTGGCCACGCGGAAGGCGTGCCGCGCGGCGGCGCCGTTCTCCATCACATAGGCGTGGTCGCGCAGCGCACTGCTGCCCACGCCGCCCACACCGGCCAGCCAATCGACGGCCGGCTGCAGCATGGACATGTCACCGGCCACATAGAGCTCGGTGCGGTTGCAGGTGGAGAGCAGGGCGGCCTCGGCCGCGCCCGGTGCATGCGGCTGCATGCGCTCGCGGAAACCCAGCAGCGTGGGCGCGAGTTGTTCGAGCGTGAACGCAAAACGTCCGCGCAGATCGACCGGCGCGGACGTGTGGTTCAGACCGAGAGCAAAAACCGTCATGGCGGCGATTATAAATTTGCCCCGCCGACAACGCTGACGAAGGTTTCTTCCTACTCGGTGCTTGCTTGAGGATTCCTGGCAAGTAGACTAGACTTGGTCAGACTTTTGGAGCCTCAGCCATGGACGCCGTGAACATCTATGACGCCAAGACCCGGCTGTCTCAGCTGGTGGACCAGGCCGCGTCCGGCGAGGACGTGGTGGTGAGCCGCAACGGCAAGCCCCTGGTGCGGATCACTCGACTCGTCGAGCCCAAGCGTCGCATCAAGTTCGGCCTGCTCAAGGGCAAGATCACGGTCCCCGCAGACTTTGACGCACCTTTGCCCGATGAGGTGCTGGCCGCGTTCGAGGGCTCTTGATGCGGCTGCTGCTCGACACCCACATCTTCCTGTGGGCCATGGCGGGGTCGCCCCAGCTCAAGGCTCCTGCGCGCAAGCTCATTGAATCGGCCAGCGAGGTCTACGTCTCTGCGGCGTCCATCTGGGAGATTGCGATCAAGGTACGCTTGGGCAAGCTCAAGGCCGATCCGGCCGAACTTGCCGCGGCGATCGAGCCCAGCGGCTTCCGCGAACTCGCAGTCAAGGCAGCGCATGCCGCAGGCGTTGCGCAACTCGAAGCGCTGCACAACGATCCTTTTGACCGCCTGCTGGTGGCGCAAGCCCTGGCCGAGCCTCTCAGGTTGGTGACTGCCGATGGCTTGCTGGCTGGCTACAGCAATCTGGTGGTCGTGGTTTGATAGCTAACGTTCAATTTCGACTGACGGAGCGAGCCCAGCGTGAGTCCTGTTGATGCCTTCTGGCACATTGCCAACCTCTTCGCCCCCGCCTGGGGCGTGGCCTTGCTCGTCGCCTTGCTGGCTAAGCTGATCTGGCGCGCCGACCTCAAGAGCGTGAGCTGGCGGCGCATGGCCGTCTGGGGCGCGGCCGGCGGCAGCGTGGCGGTCGTGGCTGCCCTGGCCTTGCTGGGCAAGGATGGCCGCATTGCCGGCTATGGGCTGATGCTGATCGGCATCAGCCTGCCGCAGTGGTGGCTGCTCACGCGGAAGCGCTGACGTCTTCCTTGAGCAGCACCTCGCCGCGCAGCGAATGCGCAAAGGCCTGCGTGATCCGCACGTCGATCAACTGGTTCATCAGGCGCGGGTGGCCCTTGAAGTTGACGATGCGGTTGCACTCGGTGCGGCCCATCAGTTCGGCCGCATCCTTGCGCGAGGTGCCCGTCACCAGGATGCGCTCGGTCTTGCCGACCATGCTCTCGCTGATGCGCACCGCGTTGGCCTCGATCTCGGCCTGCAGCTCCTGCAGCCGGCGCACCTTTTCTTCATAAGGCGTCGTGTCTTCCAGCGCTGCGGCCGGCGTGCCGGGGCGCGGGCTGAAGATGAAACTGAAGCTCGCGTCGAAGCCCACATCGCGCACCAGCTTCATCAGCTTGGCGTGGTCTTCCTCGGTCTCGCCGGGGAAGCCGACGATGAAGTCGCTGGCAATGCGGATGTCCGGGCGGATCGCACGCAGCTTGCGCACGATGCTCTTGAACTCCAGCGCCGTGTAGCCACGCTTCATGCCCATCAGGATGCGGTCGCTGCCATGCTGAACGGGCAGGTGCAGATGGTTCACCAAGGCCGGGATCTTGCCGAAGGCTTCGATCAGCCGCTGAGAGAACTCGTTAGGGTGGCTGGTCGTGAAGCGCAGTCGCTGGATGCCGGGGATCTCGGCGGCGTATTCCAGCAGCAGGGCGAGGTCGGCCAGCTCTTCAGTGCCGCTCATCTTGCCGCGGTAGGCGTTGACGTTCTGCCCCAGCAGATTGATCTCCACGACGCCCTGATCCGCCAGGCCGGCGATCTCGGTCAGCACGTCGTCGAACGGGCGCGAGACTTCCTCGCCGCGGGTGTAGGGCACCACGCAATACGAGCAGTACTTCGAGCAGCCTTCCATGATCGACACGAAGGCCGAACCGCCCTCGACCTTGGCAGGCGGCAGGTTGTCGAACTTCTCGATTTCTGGAAAGGAGATGTCCACCTGTGGCCGGCGCTGCGCATCACGCGCAGCCAGCAACTGCGGCAGCCGATGCAGGGTCTGCGGGCCGAAGACCACGTCCACATAGGGCGCGCGCTCGATGATGGCCGCGCCCTCTTGCGAAGCCACGCAGCCGCCCACGCCGATCTTCACGCCCTTGGCCTTCAGGTGCTTGACGCGGCCGAGGTCGCTGAAAACCTTCTCCTGCGCCTTCTCGCGCACCGAACAGGTGTTGAAGAGGATCAGGTCGGCCTCTTCCACGTCCGTCGTCTTCTCGTAGCCCTCCGCGGCGCCGAGCACGTCGGCCATCTTGTCCGAGTCGTACTCGTTCATCTGGCAGCCGAAGGTCTTGATGAATACTTTTTTGTTCATGGGATGGTCCGGGAAGGGTGCGCGCCGCACGAACCTGGCCATCCGGCCGCACATGGGACAAGAAGTCCGGCGGCCGAATCACAGCGTTGCATGGTATGTGTCCAGGGGCTGCGAAGCGGGCAATTGTAGTCGCCCGGCCCCATCGTCAGCTCACCGGTCAGCTCAAGGCCTGGACCAGGTCTGCGATTCCCAATCGAACTTCAGATGCGCCGCCTCCTGCGGCGTGCGCGGCCAGAACTTGTTGGCGGCCTCGGCGGGATTCAGGATCCACACGTCCATCACCAGGCCTGAACTTTCCTCGCGCCGATAGTTGACGAGATAGCGCGTGCCCACCAGCGAGCCCGGCTGCTGCAGCAGATTGGTGTCGCTGAAGATGCGGCCGCCGGGCGCCATGCGCAGGGTCTGGCCGTTGAGCTTGACGTCCGGGAAGTTCAGCACCACGAACTCGCCGCGCAAGGTGTTGGCCGTGAAGCGGCGAGCCACCTGGGCTTGAGCGGGAAGGCAGCACGTGGCGGCCAGCAGGGTCGTCAAGGAGGCCAGCAGGGCTCGGCGTTGCATAGGTTTTGTGTCCTGTGTGCGGCCGGTGGGGCTCGGCCAGGCCATGACTTTAACGCCCGTCTCGCGCCAGCCGAACCCCGCTGAACTGCCACTGTGCATCGGGCGGGAAGAAGTTGCGGTAGCTCGCTCTTTCATGGCCCGCAGGCGTCGCAAAAGAGCCACCGCGCAGCACGTACTGCATGCACATGAACTTGCCGTTGTACTCGCCCACCGCGCCGGGCAGCGGCCGATAGCCGGGGTAGGGCGCGTAGCTCGACGAGGTCCATTGCCACAGCTGCCGGTCGATCAGCGAACCCGAACGCGCGGCACATTCCCACTCGTACTCGGTCGGCAGCCGAGCTTCGCTCCAGCGCGCAAAGGCCTCGGCCTCGAAGTAGCTCAGGTGCGTCACCGGCGCCTGCGGATCGCGCTCCACCAGGCCGTTCAAGCCGTGCTGCTTCGTACCCAGCCAATAGAGCGGCGCACTGCGCTGCGCCGCCTGCACCCAATCCCAGCCGAGCGAGAGCCACAGCTCGGGCCGCCGGTAGCCGTCGTCGTCCATGAAGGCCTGGTACTCGGCGTTGCTGCTCAGGCGCGAGGCCAGCGAGAACGGCTCCAGCCAGACGCGATGCCGCGGCGTCTCGTTGTCGAAACAGAACTCGCCGTCGAGCGCGGGTTCGAAGCCCTGCTCGACGAGCCCGCCCTCAAATCGCTGCCAGTTCAGCGGGCCCGCCGCGGCGGCAGGCTGCAGTTCATGGACGCCGCGTCCTGGCGTAGGACGCAAGGCATGCAGGATGTCGGTCAGCAGGAGTTCCTGATGCTGCTGCTCATGGTTGAGCCCGAGCAGCACCAGTGCGCGGAACTCGGGCTCATCGTTGCCATGCCGCGCAATCACGCCGGCCATGCGCTCGTCCACCTCGGCGCGATAACGTTTGACTTCAGCGAATGTCGGTCGTGTGATCAGGCCACGCTGTGCGCGTGCAAAGCGCTCGCCCACGCCCTGGTAATAGCTGTTGAACAGCACCCGAAAGCCCGCATCGAAAGGCTTGAACGCAGGCTCATAACGCTCCAGCACAAAGGTCTCGAAGAACCAGGTCACATGGGCCAGATGCCACTTTGCCGGACTGGCATCGGGCATGGACTGGATCTGCGCTTCTTCGGCCGAGAGCGGTGCGGCCAGCGCCATCGTCGCTTCGCGCACGCTCGCATATCTCAAAGCCAATTCACTTGCAATCTTCTCAGGCATGAGCCGGTCTTCGATGTTGGGCGATGATGCAGTATCAGCGATGCGAGACGAGGTTTGAGGTGGAGTCAGCCGATCCGATATTTCTTGCCGACGTGCTGCATGGCTTGGCCTCGCCGCAGCGCGCAATTCCCCCGCGCTGGTTCTATGACCGCCAGGGCTCCGAACTGTTCGAGCAGATCACCCGCCTGCCCGAGTACTACCTGACCGAGGCCGAGCGCCAGATCCTTTCCACGCAGATGCCGGCCATGGCTGCCGCGTTGGGCGGCGGGCGCATGGTGGTGGAGTTCGGTTCGGGCTCCTCCAGCAAGACGCCGCTGTTGCTCGCTGCCGTCGAACCGAGCAGTTATGTGCCGATCGACATCTCGGGCGAGTTCCTGCGCGAATCCGTCAAGCCGCTGGCGGCGGATTTTCCGCGCCTGCCCATCCATCCGATCGCGGCCGATTTCACGCACGCGGTGGCGCTGCCCACGGACGGGCGCGCGCGCCTGGGCTTCTTTCCAGGCTCCACAATCGGCAATCTCGACGAAGCCGAGGCCATCGATCTGCTGCGCCATTTCGGGCAGTTGCTGGGGCGCGAGGCCCTGCTGCTGATCGGCTTCGACCGCCGCAAGTCGCCCGAGGTGCTGATCCCCGCCTACGACGACGCGCAGGGCGTGACGGCGCGCTTCAACCTCAACCTGCTGGGCCGCATCAACCGCGAGCTGGGTGGCACGCTGGAGCTCGACGGCTTTGCGCACGAGATCCGCTGGAACGATGCGCGCTCGCGCATCGAGATGCACCTGCGCGCCTGTCGCGACCAGAGCTTCGTCGTGGCCGGCCGCAGCTTCCAGATGCGCGCCGGCGAAACGATCCACACCGAGAACAGCTACAAGCACCACCCACGCGCCGCGGCCTTGCTGCTGCGCGCCGGCGGCTGGGAGCCGCTGGGCGAGTGGACCGACGCGCGCGGTCTCTTCAGCGTCTTCGCCGCGCGCCGGGTCGGCGATGGGCGCTGAGGCGCCGCAGCCGCCCAGCCGCTCCGAAGCCTTCGCCTACTGGTTCAAGCTCGGCTTCATCAGCTTCGGTGGACCGGCCGGGCAGATCGCCCTCATGCACGAGGAGCTGGTGGAGCGCCGCCGCTGGATCTCCGAAGGCCGCTTCCTGCATGCGCTGAACTACTGCATGGTGCTGCCCGGCCCCGAGGCGCAGCAGCTCGCCACCTACATCGGCTGGCTGATGCACCGCACTTGGGGCGGCATCGTGGCCGGCGGCCTGTTCGTGCTGCCCTCGCTCTTCATCCTGATCGCGCTGTCCTGGATCTACATGGTCTACGGCAGCGTGCCGCTGGTGGCCGGGCTCTTCTACGGCATCAAGCCGGCGGTGACGGCGCTGGTCATGCACGCGGCCTGGCGCATCGGCTCTCGGGCGCTGCGCAATGCCTGGCTTTGGGCCATTGCGGCGCTGTCCTTCCTGGCCATCTTCGTCCTGAACGCGCCGTTTCCGCTGATCGTTCTTGTCGCCGGAATAACGGGTTACCTGGGCGGCAAGTTCGCCCCGGACAAGTTCAGGGTCGGCGGCGGGCACGGCCAGGCCAGCAAGGATTTCGGCCCATCGCTGATCGATGACCACACGCCCACGCCGCCGCACGCGCTGTTCAGCTGGGCGCGCTTTGGCCGCGTGCTCGCGGCATGCCTGGGGCTCTGGTCTCTCGTCATGGGCCTGCTGTGCGCGCTGTATGGCTGGCAGGGCCTGCTCACGCGCATGGGCCTTTTCTTCACCCAGGCTGCGCTGCTGACTTTCGGCGGCGCCTACGCCGTGCTGCCCTATGTCTTCCAGGGCGCGGTGGAGCAGCAGCACTGGCTGACGGCGGCGCAGATGATCGACGGACTGGCCCTGGGCGAGACGACGCCCGGCCCGCTGATCATGGTGGTGTCCTTCGTCGGTTTCGTCGGCGGCTGGACGCAGCCCATCTTCGGCAGCCAGATGCCGGGGCTCTCCGGCATGGTGGCGGCCGCGGTGGTGACCTTCTTCACCTTCCTGCCCTCCTTCTGCTTCATCTTGCTGGGCGGGCCCTTCATCGAGTCCACGCATGGCAATCTGAAATTCACCGCCCCGCTGACGGGCATCACCGCAGCGGTGGTCGGCGTCATTGCCAACCTGGCCGTGTTCTTTGCGCTGCACGTGCTGTGGCCGGCGGGCGGGCACTTCGACATCGCCGCCGCCCTGATCGGGCTGGCGGCGGCGCTCGCGCTGTTCCGCTTCAAGGCCGGCGTGATTCCCGTCGTGCTGGGCGCCGGCCTGGTCGGCATGGGGCTCAGCTTCTTCAGCTGATCACGGCAGCGGCGCGTAGTCGAAATAGGCGTAGTCCGCCGGTCGCGCCCCGCCCGATGTGTCGAAGGCCAGCATGCCGATGAAGGCACCGGTGAAGGACGCATGCGGGCCGCGCCCGCCTTCGTCCGACACCACGCTTGCGTCCAGCGGCGCGCCGGCAGGCTGCCAGCCCTGGCCCACGTCGTAGAAGAACCGCAGGCTCGCGCCATGCACTTCGGCAGCGAGCTTGACGGCGCCTTTCGCCGGCAGGTCGATCAGCGGCGCAAACACGAGCCGGCAATCGGGCAGGTCGCCGACGCAGGACATGATGCTCAGCACCCGGCCGCGTTGCTCGTGCCAGCTCACCGCGGCGAAGTGGAACTTGTTGCGGTTGTAGTAATGCGTGAGGCCCGCGGCCTGCTGGTAGGTGATGGGGTCGAAATCCACCACGGTCTCGGCGCGGAAGCTGTGGTCCTCCTGCCGGCGCGCCACCAGGCTCTGCTCGAAATAGCTGCCCACCGATTCGCGGCCGTAAAGCCGCAGGCCCTTCTCACCTGTCAGCTTGAACAGGCGGTCAGCCTGCGGCGTGCGCAGCCACTGGAACTCCAGCGGCAGGCTCGCGGCCTTCGTGAAATCCTGATGCACGGCGCCGCGCTCGATGCGCTGCGTGTCGGCATTAGGCGCCTGCACTTCCACCTGCGGCACCACGCCACCCTGCACGAGGTAGAGCCAGCCGTCATCGCGCCACTCGCAAGCCTGGATGCCGGTCTCGCGGCCCAGGGCCGAGAAGGGCTCGCCCTTGGGCCCGGGCAGCGGCCGGCCGCACAGATGCGTGTGATAGGTCAGGCCCTCCGGCGTCTCCACGATCTGGCCGTGTCCCGCGCGCTGCAGTGGCGCATCGGGCGCCGCCTTGGAGGTCAGCGGATGCACGAGCGGATGCGGCTCGAACGGGCCCCACACCGAGCGCGAACGCGCCATGTTCACAGCGTGCTCGTACGAGGTGCCGCCCTCGGCCGTCGTCATGTAGTACCAGCCGTTTCGCTTGTACAGGTGCGGCCCTTCCACCAGGCCGTGGCTGCTGCCGCGGTAGACGTTCTTGACCGGGCCGATGAGCTTGCGCTCCGTCGCGTCCCATTCCTGCATCAGGATGCCGTCGAAGGCCGGGTTCGGCGCGTTGCCGCCCGGCGCCTCATCGCGATGGTTCCAGACCATGTTCATGAACCACTTGCGGCCGTCGTCGTCATGGAACAGCGAAGGGTCGAAGCCCGAGGAGTTGACGTAGACCGGGTCGCTCCACGGGCCTTCGATGTTCGCCGAGGTAACGATGTAGTTGTGCGCATCCTTGAAATTGCCGTCGAAGCGCTTCACGTCGGTGTAGACCAGCCAGAACAAGCCGTCCGCGTGCGAGAGGCAGGGCGCCCAGACGCCGCAGGAATCGGGGTTGCCGCGCATGTCGAGCTGGCTCGCGCGGTTCAGCGGGCGCGGCAGCAGCCGCCAGTTGACGAGGTCGGTCGAATGGTGGATCTGCACGCCCGGATACCACTCGAAGGTGGAGGTGGCGATGTAGTAGTCCTTGCCGACGCGGCAGATCGAAGGGTCGGGGTTGAAGCCCGGCAGGATGGGGTTGTGGATGGTCGTCATGGAAATTCAGCGGCCGAAGGACGGCTTCTTGGGGTCGTAGACAAAATCGGGAACCAGGTAGCGCATGGCCATCGCGTCGTCGCGCGCCGAACCGCCCACCTGCTTGTAGAGCTGATGTGCGGCCTCGATGCGGTCCAGGTCGGGCTCGATTCCGAGGCCCGGTCGGTCGGGCACTTTCACGGCGCCGCCGACGATCTGCAGCGGCTCGCGCGTCAGCCGCTCCTCGCCTTCCTGCCAGATCCAGTGCGTGTCGATGGCCGTGATGCGGCCCGGCGCGGCGGCTGCAGCGTGGGTGAACATGGCCAGCGAGATGTCGAAGTGATTGTTCGAATGTGAGCCCCAGGTCAGGCCCCAATCGGCACACAGCTGGGCCAGGCGCACGCTGCCCTGCATGGTCCAGAAGTGCGGGTCGGCCAGCGGAATGTCCACCGCGCCGAGCAGGCAGCTGTGGCCCATCTGGCGCCAGTCGGTGGCAACCATGTTCGTCGCCGTGGGGATGCCGGTGGCGCGCTTGAACTCGGCCATGATCTCGCGGCCCGAGTAGCCGTTCTCGGGGCCGCAGGGGTCCTCGGCATAGGCCAGCACGTCGCCCTGGCCCTTGCACAACGCAATCGCTTCGGCGAGAGACCAGGCGCCGTTCGGGTCCAGCGTCACGCGTGAATCGGGGAAGCGCTTCTTCACCGCGGCCACCGCTTCCATCTCATCCTCGCCGCGCATCACGCCGCCCTTGAGCTTGAAGTCGCGGAAGCCATAACGCGCCGCCGCGCTAGCAGCCTGATCGGCAATCGCTTCCGCAGTCATCGCGGCCTGGTGGCGCTGCAAATGCCAGCCCTTGCCGCTGGCCGAGGTGGCCAGGTAGGGCAGGTCGGTCTGTGTGCGGTCGCCGATGTAGAAGAGATAGGCCAGCATGGGCGCACTGGCCCGCTGCTGGCCGTTGCCGAGCAACTCGCACACGGGCACGCCCAGGTGCTGGCCGAGCAGGTCGAGCAGCGCGGCTTCCACCGCGGTGATCACGTTGTCCAGCCGCAGATTGATCTCGTGCGGCTGGCGCAACACAGCCGCCTCGGCCTCGCTCGTCACCTGGTGCGCCGGCCCCGCGCTGCTGCCGACGATGCTGGCGCGGATGCGGTTCAGCGTGCGGTTGTACTTGCCCACCTCGCTGCCCACCACCAGTGAAGTGCTGCGTTCCAGCGCGCGCAGGATGCCGTCGCCGCCGGGCACTTCGCCCACGCCAGTGCGGCCGGCGCTGTCGGTGAGCAGCACGATGTTGCGGATGAAGAAGGGGGCATGCGCGCCGCAGAGATTGAGCAGCATGCTGTCGCGTCCCGCGACGGGAATCACGCGCATTTCAGTGATGCGCGGACTGTCTCCTGCCAATGCCATATCTGTTCTTTGTTATGTCTTGGTGCATCTCGGCCTGGGAACAACCCCAAGGCGAACTGAATCGGTGCGCTCTAAGATGCACGCCCAAAAGGTAGCGCTACCATTTAGTTTGGAGGATTCATGGGTTCTCGTCAATACGGACGACTCTCAGGGCTGATGTTGTCGACCCTGTTTGCGGCCTTCTCTGCACACGCGGCGGCGCAGCCTGGTGAGCACTGGGTCAGTGCCTGGGGCAGCGCGCAAATGGTGCCCGAGGGCGCCAATGCCTTGCCCGAGGCGCAGTGGCGCGATGCCAGCCTGCGGCAGGTCGTGCGCCTCTCGCTGCCCGCCAGGACGCTGCGCGTGCGCTTGTCGAACGTCTTCGGCACGGCACCGCTGGTGATCGATGCCGCTGCCGTCGGCCTTGTGCAGCAACTCGGCTCGCCCGACTTGCGGCCCGGCTCGGCGCGGCCTCTGCGCTTCATGGGCGAAGCGCGCGTGATGATTCCGGCTGGTGGCGAGTACCTCAGCGATCCGGTCGAACTCCAGCTGCCCACCGGCGGCGACCTCGCCATCAGCCTGCATTTCCAGGAGCCGCCCGCGCGCCAGACCGGCCACCCCGGTTCGCGCAGCAAGAGCTTCCTCGTCGCCGGCCAGCAGGTGATGGGCGAGCAGTGGCAGGACGCGCAAGCCGTCGAGCGCTGGTACCAGATCGCCGACGTGGAGGTGCGCGCGCCACAGGCCGTGGGCGCGCTCGCCCTGATCGGCGACTCCATCACCGACGGCTACGGCGTGCTGGCCGACACCAACCAGCGCTGGACCGACTTCCTGTTCCAGCGCCTGCAGAGCGAGCGCGCGCCAGCCATGGGCCTCGTCAACACCGGCATCGGCGGCGGGCGCCTGCTGCGAGATGGCCTCGGCCCCAATGCCGTGGCGCGCTTCGAGCGCGACGTGCTGACGCGGGCCGGCGTCACGCACGCCCTCGTGCAGATCGGCGTCAACGACCTCGGTGTGCCGCACCGCAATGGCGAGGACAGCCCGGCGGCGCGCGCGCAGTTGCTCACCGACATCAAGCAGGGCCTCACCATGCTCGCCGAACGCGCGCATGCGCAAGGCATCTGCCTGATCGCCGGCACCGTCCTCTCCAGCATCGGCAGCGACTACTACCACTTCGGCCCCGAGAACGAAGCGGATCGCCAGGAGCTCAACGCCTGGATACGATCTGCCGGCGTGTTCGACGCGGTGGCCGATTTCGATGCCGCCACGCGCGACACCGCTCATCCGGACCGTTATGCCTCGGCCGCCGAAAGCGCCGACGGCCTGCATCCCGGCCTCGGTGGCCGTCGGGCCATGGCCGAGGCGGTTCCCGTCAAAGCACTGCGAAGCTGCAAATGGAAGAAGAACAAGCCTTGTTGAACAAGAAGCTGAGCCGCCGCCAGGTCCTGCCCCTTCTTGCCGGCGGCATCGCGGCCGGCCTGGGCGGCTGCCAGGCCATCGATCCCGCCACCTCGCCCACGCTGAGCCGCTACTTCGGCGACGGCGAGAAGCGCCGCTACGCCAACCCGGTGCTGCCGGGCTTCCATCCGGACCCGAGCGTGTGCCGCGTCGGCAACGACTACTACCTCGCCACCAGCAGTTTCGAGTATTTCCCCGGCGTGCCCATCCACCACAGCCGCGACCTCGTGCATTGGCGCCTGATCGGCCATGCGCTCACGCGCGAGAGCCAGTTGCCGCTGATGGGCCAGGCCGCGAGCAAGGGCATCTTCGCGCCGACGATCCGCTTCAGTGGCGGCGTGTTCTACATGATCACGACCAACATCGACGGCGGCGGCAATTTCTATGTGACGGCGACGAATCCGGCCGGCCCGTGGAGCGAGCCGTTCTGGCTGAAGGAGCCCGTCTTCGGCATGGACCCGTCGCTGTTTTTCGACGACGACGGCAAGGTCTACTACACGCGCCACGGCGGCGGCCGCAACGGCGGCGTCTACCAGGCCGAGATCGATCTGAAGACCGGCCGCCTCGCCGAAGCGCCCAAGCTGATCTGGCCCGGCACCGGCGGCATCTGGCCCGAGGGCCCGCACCTCATCAAGCGCGAGGGCTGGTACTACCTGCTGATCTCCGAAGGCGGCACCAGCTGGGACCACTCGCTGACGATGGCGCGTTCGCGCTCGCCCTGGGGCCCGTTCGAGCCGCACCCGGACAACCCCATCCTCACGCACCGCAACCTCTCCTTCGAGCCGCTGCAGATGGTCGGCCACGCAGATCTCGTGCAGGCGGCGAATGGCCGCTGGTGGCTGGTCTTGCTGGGCACGCGGCCCAACTCGGGCGCCACGCCGCTGGGCCGCGAGACCCTGCTCGCGCCGGCCGCCTGGGATGCGCGCGGCTGGCTCGTCGTCAACGAAGGCCAGCCGATCAAGCCGGCCATGGAAGTGAGCGGACTCCCGCCGCGCCAGGCCTGGCCGCGCGAACCCACGCGTGACGAGTTCAACGGCGCCACGCTGGGCTTGGAATGGAACTTCCTGCGCTCGTCCGCCGAAGGCCTGTGGTCGCTGAGCGAGCGCCCGGGCTGGCTGCGCCTCAAAGGCACGAGCACGACGCTGAACGACAAGGCCACGCCGGCTTTCGTGGGCCGCCGCCAGACCAGCCCGCGCCAGCGCGCCGCCACGCTGATCGACTTTGCGCCACTCGCCGAAACGCAGGAGGCCGGGCTCGTGCTGCGCCGCGACGACGAGCACCACGTGCGCCTGCGCGTCACCGGTTTCGCCACGCGTCGCGTCGAGCTGGTGAACCGCGTGCAGGGCGAGGACAAGCTGCTCGCGCGCCTCGATCTGGGAGCCGCGGCTTTTGGCCCCGTGCAATTGCAGATGCAGGCCTGGCCGGACCGCTACGAGTTCAGTGTCGTCGCCAGCGAGGGGCAGGCGCCGCAATCCCTGGGCAGCGTGCCGGCAGCGGCGCTCTCGCTGCCGAACAGTTTTACCGGCGCCTATGCGGGCCTGTACGCGCAAGGGCCGGGCACCATGCCGCCGGCCGATTTCGACTGGTTCGATCTTGAAGGACAAGCATGAGATTTCTTTTCTTATCCGTGGCGGCTCTGATGCTGGCGGGGTCGGCCGGCGCCGCCGAGTTGCCGCACCTGCGCCAGCAAGGCAGCGCCACGCAATTGATCGTCGATGGACAGCCTTTTCTCGCGCGCGGTGGCGAGCTTGGCAACTCCAGCGCCGAGCCCGACTACCTGCGCCCCTTCTGGCCCAAGCTCAAGGCCATGAACCTCAACACCGTGGTCACGCCGGTGTACTGGAACCTGATCGAGCCCGAGGAAGGGCGCTTCGATTTCTCCAGCATCGACGGCCTGATGCGCGACGCCAAGGCCAACGACATGCATCTCGTGCTGCTGTGGTTCGGCAGCTGGAAGAACAGCATGTCCTGCTACGCGCCGGACTGGGTCAAGCGCGACACCGCGCGTTTCCCGCGTTCGCGCGATGCCACTGGCCGCGCCGAGGAAATCCTCTCGCCGTTTCACGCCATCAACCGCGACACCGATATCAAGGTTTTCGCCGCGCTGATGCGGCATCTGCGCGAGGTGGACACGGCGCACACGGTCGTCCTCGTACAAGTGGAAAACGAGATCGGCATGATCCCCGACGCGCGCGACCATAGCGCGGAGGCCGACAAGGCCTGGAATGCGCCCGTGCCGGCCGAGCTGATGGCCTACCTCGCCAAGCAGCGCGACACGCTCGCGCCCGAACTGCGCGCCGTCATGGCGGGCCAGCGGCGCAATGCGGGCACGTGGGAGCAGGTCTTCGGCAAGAGCGCGGCGGCCGAGGAGATCTTCATGGCCTGGCATTTCGCGCGCTACACCGAGGCCGTGGCCGCGGCCGGCAAGAAGGAACTGCCGCTGCCCATGTATGCCAACGCCGCGCTGATCCGCCTCGGCTACCAGCCCGGCCAGTACCCGAGCGCCGGGCCGCTGCCGCACCTGATCGACATCTGGCGCGCCGCAGCACCGGCGCTGGATTTCATCGCGCCCGACATCTACTTCCCCAACTTCGTCCACTGGTCGGGCCTGTACACGCGCTCGGGCAACCCGCTCTTCGTGCCCGAGGCGCTGCGCAGCGTGGATGCGGCAGCCAATGCGCTCTATGCCTTTGCCGCGCGCGATGCGATCGGCTTCAGCCCGTTTGCGATCGAGTCGAGCACGGAGCCGGGCGCCACCTATCTGACGGGCAGCTTCGACCTGATCAGGCAACTGACGCCGCTGATCGCGCAGAAGCAGGGCACGGGGCAGATGACGGGCTTTCTGCAAGAGGCCGTCGAGAACACGCAGCCGCAGCAGGTGCGCCTGGGCGGCTGGACGATCAACGCGAGCTTCGAGCGCAATGCGCCGCCGCAGTTGGCCGATGGCCTGGCGGTCGTGATCGGCACGGAGAACTCGGCACTCTCGGCGGATCGAAGAAGCGGCGCGTCGCCCGCTGGCGGCCTGGCCATCCAGCTCGGCGACGATGAGTTCCTCTTCGCCGGCATCGGCCTCACTCTGACCTTCACGAACCGCGAGCCCGGCTGGCAGACCGGCCTGCTCAGCGTCGAGGAAGGCCGTTATGAGAACAACGGCCAGTGGAAGCACTTGCGCTGGCTCAGCGGCGACCAGACGCACCAGGGCCGCCATGTGCGGCTGGAGCCCGGGCGATTCACGCTGCAGCGCGTGAAGCTCTATCGCTACAAATGAGATGAACATGCTGCTGCGACTTCTTGCGCTCGCTTTGAGCGTTATGTGTGGCGCCGCCCAGGCTCTGCCTTCCAAGGTCTGGGTGACCGAGAGCGCCAGCCCTGGGGCGGTGGCGCTGGTCGGCGCGCCGTTGGTCGTTGCGGGCGAGGACTGGCCCGCCGTGCGCCGCGCCGCGGGCGATCTGCAGGCAGACTTCGAGCGCGTCGCAGGCCGCAAGCCCGTTCTGGCGAATGCGGCCGGGCGCAGCGATACCGCCGTCCTCATCGGCACACTCGGCCACAGCGCGCTGATCGACGCGCTGATGGCCAGCGGCAAGTTCGACGCGAAGGGCTTGAGCGGTCAGTGGGAAGGCTTCGTGATCCAGACCGTCGAGCAGCCGCTGCCCGGCATGGCGCGCGCGCTGGTGATCGCGGGCAGCGATGCGCGGGGCACGATCTACGGCATCTACGAACTCTCGCAGCAGATCGGCGTCTCGCCCTGGTCGTGGTGGGCCGATGTGCCGGTGCGCAAGCACGCACAGCTGTTCGCGCCCGCGGGCCTGCGCATCGCCGACGCTCCGACCGTGCAGTACCGCGGCATCTTCCTCAATGACGAGGAGCCGGCGCTCGGTGGCTGGGTGCGCAAGAACTACGGCAAGTTCGACCACCGCTTCCACGCGCGCCTGTTCGAGCTGATCCTGCGACTGCGCGGCAATATGCTCTGGCCGGCGATGTGGAACCCGACCTTCTTTGCCGACGATCCCGAGAACGGCGCCACGGCGGCGGCTTATGGCGTGGTCATCGGCACCTCGCACCACGAGCCGCTGATGCGCGCCCATCACGAATGGGACAGCGCACGCATGGGGCCGTGGGACTACCGGCGCAACGCCGAAGCCTTGCGCGAATACTGGCGCGGCGGCCTCAAGCAATCGCGCGGCACCGAGCGGCTCATCACGGTCGGCATGCGCGGCGATGGCGACGAGGCCATGTCGGCCAGCAATGACATCCCGCTGCTGGAGCGCATCGTCCGTGACCAGCGCGAGCTGATCAAGGCCGAGCCCGACGCCGCCACCGCGCCGCAGGTCTGGGCCTTGTACAAGGAAGTACAGAGTTACTACGAGCAGGGCATGCAGGTGCCCGACGACGTGACTCTGCTCTTCAGCGACGACAACTGGGGCCATCTGCGCCGCGTGCCCACGGCGGCGGAAGCGCAGCGCAAGGGCGGCGTCGGCATCTATTACCACCTCGACTACGTGGGCGGCCCGCGCAACTACAAGTGGCTCAACGTGACGCCGCTGCCCAAGATGTGGGAGCAGATGCAGCTGGCCGCCGAGGCCGGCGCCAACAAGCTGTGGATCGTCAACGTCGGCGACCTGAAGCCGATGGAGGTGCCGACCGAGTTCTTCCTGAGCCAGGCCTGGAAGCCCGCCGACATGACGGTGCAGGCGATGGACGGCTGGCTGCGGCAATGGGCAGAGCGAGAGTTCGGTGCGGCGCATGCGCAGGAGATCGCCGAGATGGTTGCGCTCTACGCCAAGTACAACGGCCGCCGCAAGCCCGAGCTGCTGAGCCCGGAGACCTACAGCCTCCAGAACTACCGCGAGGCCGAGACCGTGGCGGGTGACTACCAGCGCCTGGCCGAGCGCGCTCAAACGCTTTATCGACAACTTCCCGCTACGCAGCGCGACGCCTTCTTCGAGCTGGTGCTCTACCCGATCCAGGCCTGTGCCATCGTGGGCGAGCTGGAATACACGGTGGCGCTGAACCGCCTCTATGCGCGACAGGGCCGCGCAAGTGCTAACGCCATGGCTCAGCGTGCCCGCGAGCTGTTTGCAGCGGATGCCGCCCTCACGCATCGCTACAACCACGAGCTGGCGGGTAGCAAGTGGGAGCACACGATGGACCAGGTGCACCTGGGCTATTCCGCGTGGAACGATCCGCCGCTGAACATCATGCCCGCGGTCAGCGAGGTGCAGCCGCGGGATCACGCGGATATGGCCGTGGCGGTCGAGGGCAGCGAGGCCGCCATCGGCCCGAACGGCGTGGCGACGCTGCCGGCGCTCGAATCCTGGGCGCCGGGCCCGCGTCGCATCGAGGTCTTCAACCGCGGCGTCGGCTCGTTCAGCTACACGGCCAGCGCTGATCTGCCTGGCATCGAGCTGAGTCCCGCGCGGGGCACGGTACGCGATCAGCAGGCGCTTGAGGTTCACGTGAACTGGGCGGCCGTGCCGCTCGGCGCGAGCCAGGCGACGATCACGCTGCAGGGCGATGATGGCCGTCGCTTTTCCGTCAAGCTGCCGCTCCAGCATGCGTCGATGGAAGGCGTTAGCGGGCATGTCGAGTCGAATGGCGTGGTCTCTATCGAGCCCGAGCACTACGCCCGCGCCATCGCACCTGCGGGCCGGCAATGGCTGACCATCCCTGGCCACGGCCGCACGCTCTCGGGCATGACGACGCAGCCGCTGGACGCTGCCGTGCCCGCGGTGCCCGACATGCATCTGGACTACCCGGTCCACCTCTTCAAGGCCGGCCCCGTGAAGCTGATCGCCACGCTGGCGCCGACGCAGAAGTTCTGGGCCGCCAGGAGCCTGCGCTTCGCCGTCTCGTTCGACGACGAAGCGCCGCAACTCGTCAACCTCAACGCCGATGAATCGAATGCGGCCTGGGAGCGCAGCGTGATGGATGAGGCGGTGAGCTTCACGACCACCCACGTACTCGCCAGGCCCGGCGCGCATGTGCTGAAGTTCTGGGCGCTGGAGGGCGGCGTGGTGCTGAACAAGTTAACGATCGATGCGGGGGGATTGAAGCCGAGCTACCTCGGGCCGCCGGAGAGTGTGAGGGTGGGGCGGTGATGCGGCGACTTGCGGCCATGTGCTGACGCTCACAACTGACTGCTTTGCGGGCGTAGGCGAGTAGTGGCTCGTGCAAGAATTCGCCATGAACATCGCCCTTCCAAAAGACTACATCGCCTACCTCGAAGGGGAAGGCGTTGCAGAGGGATTCACGGAAGGGATGCCTGGCTATTTCGCGCTGTGG
>FSVW01003217.1_pt1 | contig 18634 bp, 16 predicted proteins | sample 1637551 | NCBI WGS metagenome assembly FSVW01 (sample SAMEA3914814, study PRJEB12502) | metagenome | biome: forest; material: soil | place: USA | collected 2011-09-16 | depth 0.1 m | reverse complement strand
TCAGCCTCCCTGCGAAGCCGCGGATCAGCGCGATCACCACCACGATGCCGGTGGCGGCGGACAGAAAGTTCTGCACCGTCAGCGCCAGCATCTGCGTCAGGTAGCTCATCGCGGACTCGCCGCCATAGCCCTGCCAGTTGGTGTTGGTGACGAAGCTGATGGCGGTGTTGAAGGCCGAGTCCGGCGTGATGGCGGCCATGCCCTGCGGGTTCAGTGGCAGCACGGCCTGCAGACGCTGCAGCGCGTAGACCGCGAGCACGCCGAGGAAGTTGAACAGCAGCAGGTAGACGGCGTAGCGCTTCCAGTGCATGCCTTCTTCAGAGCGCACGCCCATCAGGCGGAAGATGCCGCGCTCCGCCGCCAGCAGCGGTCGCGGCAGCTGCCCGTTCATGACGCGCGTGATCCAGCGCGCCAGCGGCCATGCGGCCACGAACAGGACGACGAGAAAGAGGGCCAGTTGCCCCCAGGCCAAGGTGTCCATGTTCAGAACTCCTCGGCGCGCCACAGCGCCACCAGCAGGTAGACGAAGAGCCCGGCCGTGGCCAGGCCGGTGATCCAGTAGAGGGCAGTCATTGCTTGCCCTCCTGCTTGTTGGCGCTGATCAGCCGGTCGCTGGCCAGCGCCAGCCCGATGATCAGCAGCAGCAGTGCGCTGCCCAGGGCGATGTAGATGAGGTCCATGAGACGCCTCTTTCGAGGTGGTTTGACATGGACTTGAGCTTAGAAATCGCCGGCTCAAACCGGTGTAGAGCTTTGGCGGGCGGGTATCAAGAAAGCGTAAAGACGCCGCTTGAATACCGCGTTAGATCAGCTCATCCTGCACGAGCTCGCGCACGGCCGTCGGCACCGCGTGCTCGGGCACTTCCACGCTCTGCGCGCCCTTGTCGGTCAGGCGCGTGAGCCGGTAGCGGAAAGCATCGGGCATCGCGGTGGCCGGCGGCGGCGTCTTGAAGAGCGCCTCGAGCGTGCGGCGGTCGGCCTCGGCCAGGCTGGACGGATGCACGCGCCCATGGCTGCGGATGCGCCCGCCGGGCCCGCCCATGCCGGCCAGGCCGCCCAGGCGTTCGATATCGACAAAGGGTTCGGCGCTCATGCGGTTCTCAGGGCTGCTGGCGAGAGGTGCTGAAGACAGCGTAACAGTGCCGGCCGCGACCAGGGCCAGCAAGGCAATGAGGGCATAGAGGGCTTGGCCGCGGCGTGCTTCAGAGCCCAACTGCTTTCCATCCCTTGTCCACCGCCGCCGCCACCTTGGGCTCCTTGAGATAGAGCTGCGCGGCCAGCTGGCGCGTGCGCGCGGCGAACTGCGGCATGGTCATCTTCGGCTTGGGCCCGCTGGTGGCCAGCGCCGCGAACCAGACCTGGCCGATGCGCTCCCAGCTCTTGCCGCCGAAGGCCTTGCAGGCCGTGCAGAAGGCCAGGTTGGGCGGGCCGCTGCTGTAGTGCGGGTCCATGCCCGGCGTGATCTGGCTGTACTTGGCGGGCTGCGGCGCCAGCGCCTTCTTGTCGGCCGGATTGGCCATGTTGCGCAGGCAGCTGTAGCCCTGGGCCTTGGCCGTCGGGCCCATGATGTCGGCGCCGATCAGCCAGTCGGCCTTCGTCACGTCCTGCTTGGCCTCCCACTGGCGGAACATGGAGCCGAAGCAGTCCGACAGGCTCTCGTTCAAGCCGCCGGCATCGCCGCTGTAGTCGAGCTGCAGCGTGTACTGGGTGACGCCGTGCGTCAGCTCATGCGCGATCACGTCGTTGCTGCCGGTGAAGTCGGTGAACAGCTTGGTGTCGCCGTCGCCATAGACCATCTGCGTGCCGTTCCAGAAGGCATTGTTGTAGGCCTTGCCGTAGTGCACGGATGACAGCAGCGTCAGGCCCGCGTCGTCCACCGAGTTGCGCTTGAACACCTCCTTGTAGAACTTGGCCACGCTCGTGGTTTCGGTGAAGGAGCGCTTGGCCGTCTTGTCCTTGGAGGCCGAGGGCTTGGCCACCGGCGTGCCGGGCAGGGTCTGCTTGTGCCCGCAGTCGTCCACGGTGATCTTGGGCGCGGACGCCACGGCCTTGTTGCTCACGCCCTGGGTGATGGTCTGCGTCACGGCGGTCAGCGCTGCCGTCTGCACGCGCACCTGGCGCATGGCGTCGCTGACGCGGGCGCTGTCGGCCAGGGTCTTGCGCAGCTCGGCGGGCAGCTTCTTGTTGTTGGCCAGCCGGTTCAGCACATCGGGCGGGATGATGAAGCAGGTGCAGTGGCGCATACGGAAGACCTCCTTGTGGATGCTGGGGCGACTGTAGGCAGATGTGGCCGCCGTGGCGTCCCCTAGCTTACGGAAAGTTGCAGACATACACTCCGCAACAAATCGCCGTTAGGGAGCGCCGATGCCCAGCCAGGAAGTGCCCGCCATCCTCGACATCGAAGCCTCCGGTTTCGGCCGCGGCAGCTATCCCATCGAGATCGGCTTCATCGAGCCGCAGGGCCGCGGCTTTTGCAGCCTCGTGCACCCGCTGCCCGAGTGGAAGCACTGGGACGACGAGGCCGAGTCGCTGCACGGCATCAGCCGCGATGTGCTGATGCGCCACGGCAAGCCGCCCGAGTGGGTGGCCGCCGAGATGAATGCGCGGCTGCGCGGCACCACCGTCTATTGCGACGGCTGGGGCCACGACTACCCGTGGCTGGCGCGGCTCTTCGAGGGCGCCGAGCTGCACCCGACCTTCAGGCTGGAAGACCTGCGCACCCTGCTCAGCGAGGCCGAGGCCGCGCGCTGGCACGGCGTCATCAGCCAGGTGCGGCTGGAGCAGAACATCTGCCGCCACCGCGCCAGCACCGACGCCAAGGTGCTGCAGTTGGCGTTATTGCGGGTCAGGGAGCCGGCAAACGGCCACTAGACTCATGCCATGAACCTCGCCTCGCTGGATACGCCCACGCCCGCCGCTGCCGCTCCCGATCTGCAACGCAAGCGCGCGCCTTTGCAGCCGCGCGCGGTCGAGACCTTCGAGCGCATCCTTTCGGCCTGCGCCGAGCTGCTGGGCGAGATCGGCATCGAGCGGCTGTCCACCAACCTGGTCTGTCAGCGCGCCGGCATCTCGCCGCCCGCGCTGTACCAGTACTTCCCCAACAAGTACGCCATCCTGCATGAGCTGAGCCTGCGCCTGATGGCCCAGCAGAACCACCTGCTGCGGCCCTTTGCCGTGGCCGAGACCTTCAGCCTGGGCGAGGCCGAGTTCGCCTGCGGCGTGGCGCAGCTGCTCACGCAGATGCACGAGCTGACCGAGAAGGCGCCGGCCGGCATCTGGGTCACCCGCGCGCTGCGCGCCGTGCCGGCCCTGCAGCCGGTGCGCCTGCAGTCGAGCGACGCCGTCACCGACCTGCTGCTGGAGCCCCTGATGGCCGCGCACCCCAAGGTCGACCGCGCCCGCGCGCGCCTGAGCCTGCGCCTGATGTTCGACTCGCTCTACGCCGCGCACGAGGTGCTGTTCGACGACCCCAAGCTCGACGTGGCCGCCGTGGCCGACACCATGGGCGAGATGGTGGCCGGCGAGGTCATGCGGCTGATTGCTTCGGCCAAGGCCTGAGGCGAAGCTCCGGCGGCGCTTCGCCCTGCACCGCGAGCGCCGCGGCGTGGCCGGGCCCGACGTCCAGGTTCATCACGGCCCACGGCCCCGGCGGGCTTTGCACCTCATGCACCGCCACGGCGAAGCCCGTGCCCAGGCCCTTGAGCCGGGCCTCCTTGCGGGTCCATGCCGAGAAGAAGGCCGTGCGCTGCGCGCGCTCCGGCAGCGCCAGCAGCGCGGCCTGCTCGTGCGCCGGGAATTGCGCGGCGGCAATCGGCTGCCAGGCCAGGGCCGGGTCTATCCATTCGACATCGACCCCCACTTCGCAGCCGAGCGCGACCGCACACAGCGCCAGGCCCCGGGTGTGGCTGAGGTTGAAGCGCCAGTCCGCGCAAGCCGCCGCGGCATCGAGAACGGGCTTGCCGCCCGCACGCTCGGCCAGCGGCACCTGCGAAGGCGCCAGGCCCAGATACGCCGCGAGGATCTGGCGCAGTGCCACGCGGGTGGCGACAAAGCCCTCGCGCGCCGGCCCGGGGCGCATGCGCGCCGCGCGGTCCAGCTCGGCAGGGCTCAGCAGCGTGCCGTCGGCATGCCGGCCCAGGGCAAGGCGCCAGATGTCGACGCGCTGCGGCACCCGCTCACTCCTGCGCGAGCAAGGCGCGGATGCGGGCGGCCACGGTCTCGACATGCGGCAGGCGCAGGGTGGCGGTCATGCCCTTGCCGGGGATGTCGATGACATCGAACATGCCCGTGCAGCGCGCGCGCCAATAGCGCGCGGCAGCGGCGACCCGGTCCGGCGAATTGGCTCCGCTCAGCAGCAATGCGGTCCGTCCGGAATAGGCGTTAGGGACGAAGCTGTACAGCGCGGTGGACGCGGCCTCGCGCACCTGGATCACCTGCACCTCGGTCCGCGTCTCGCGCAGCAGGTCGCGCCGCGAGAAGATCTCGCGCGCCACGGCCATCTTCTGGCGGAGGAACGCGCGGCGCTTTGTGCGGTCCAGCGTCGCCAGCAGCCTCAGCGCAAGCCAGACGCGCGCCGCGACGAAGCGCGGGATCGCCAGGCGCCGCCACAGGCCGAACGAGCTCAGGTGCGCGGCGCGCTCGGCCCCGTTGGGCGGCGGGTCGAGCATCAGCAGGTGCTCGACGTGGATGCCATCGAGCTCGAGCCGGCCCGCCAGTTCGTGCACGACCAGCGCGCCTGCGCATGTGCCCATCAGCACGCAGCTGCGCGCCTTGGCGTGCGCCAGGATCACGCCGCGCAGGCAGTTGACGACGTCGTCCACGCGCGACTGCGGCGCGCTCTCGCCGGCCAGGCCCGGCATGTTGAGGCTGTAGAAGGGCCGGTCGCCGCCGAGCCGCGCGGCCAGCAGTTCCGAACCCAGGTAGTTGCCGCCGATGCCCAGCAGCGCGTAGATCGGCGCCTTGTCGCCCTGCTGGCGGATCGGCACCAGCAGGTCCGAGGCCTGGCCCACCTGGTCCTGGTCGATGGCCGCCGCCAGCCGCGCAATCGTCCGCGTCTCGAACAGCAGCGGGAGGGGCAGGCGCTGGCCCAGGCGCGTGCCCAGCTCGGCAAAGATGGCCGCTGCGGCCAGCGAATGGCCGCCGATCTCGAAGAAGTCGTCGTCCACGCTGAGGTCGGTGCGGCCGAGCGTGCGGCCCCAGACCTCGGCAATCATGATCTCGGTGCGCGTGCCGGGCAGCCGCGCCGTGCGGCCCACCAGCTCGTCGGTGGTCGGATGGCGCGCCAGCGCCGCGCGGTCCACCTTGCCAATCGGCGTCAGCGGCAGTGCATCGAGCGCAATGATGAAGGCCGGCACCATGTACGAAGGCAGGCGCTGCGCGAGGTATTGGCGCAGCTCGGCCTGCGCAGCCCCGCCGGCCTTGCCGACGATGAAGGCCTGCAGCTGCTTGCCGCGCGCCGACTCGCGCAGCACCACGGCCGATTCGCGCACCGCAGGATGCGTGTTGAGCGCGAACTCGATCTCGCCGGGCTCGATGCGGAAGCCGCGCAGCTTGATCTGCTCGTCCAGCCGGCCGAGGAACTCGATCACGCCTGGCGCGCGCCAGCGCACGCGGTCGCCGCTGCGGTACAGGCGCCTGCCCTCGATCTCGACAAAGCGTTCCGCCGTCAGCTCCGGCCGGTTCAGGTAGCCGCGCGCCAGGCCCTCGCCTTCGATGCAGAGCTCGCCCGGCGCGCCGATGGGCACCACCTGGCGGCGGGCGTCCAGCACCTGCACCTGCGTGTTGGCGATGGGCTTGCCGATCGGCACCGTGTGCTCGATGCGGCTGTCGCGCGTCATCGCATGGCAGCAGGTGAAGGTGGTGTTCTCGGTCGGCCCGTAGCCGTTGATCAGCCGGTGCCCCTCGGGCAGCACGGCAAGCAGGCGCCGCACGTGCTCGGGCGAGAGCGCCTCGCCGCCGGCCAGGATCTGCCGCACGCCGCGCAGGCTCTCCAGCTCGAAGTCCACCATCTGGTTGAACAGCGCCGCCGTCAGCCACAGCGTGCTGATGCGCTGCTCGCGCAAGGCTTCGCCCAGCTCGGCCAGCGCGGGCAGGCCCGGCCTGTAGAGCACCAGCGTGGCGCCGTTGAGCAGGCTGCCCCAGATCTCGAAGGTCGAGGCGTCGAAGGAGATGGGCGCGAGCTGCAGCAAGCGTTCGTCCGCGTCCAGCGCAACGTAGTCGGCGTTGATGACCAGGCGCGCCACGCTGCGCTGCTCGATGCACACGCCCTTGGGCTGGCCGGTCGAGCCCGAGGTGTAGATCACATAGGCCAGGTCGCGGCCGTCCAGCTCGGGCAGGCTGCCGCCTGTGCCTGCCGCGGCGGCGATGGCCTCGCGTTCCTCTTCAAGGCAGACGATGCGGTGCGCGGGCTTGGCGTCGCTGCCCGCCAGGCCCGCCCGCTGCGCGGCGCCGGCGATCACCAGCACGGGCTTGGCATCGTCCAGCATCATCGCGAGCCGCGCCTGCGGGTAGTCCGGGTCCAGCGGCAGGTAGGCGCCGCCGGCCTTGAGGACGCCGATGAGCGCAGCCACCATCCCGGTGCAACGCTCCATGCACAGCCCCACCAGCGTGCCGCGCGCCACGCCCAGCGTGCGCAGGTGGCGCGCGATGGCATCGGCCTCGTCGTCGAGCTGCGCATAGGTGCGCGTCTGCTCGCCCATCACAAGAGCGATCTTGTCCGGCGTGCGCGCACGCACTTGGCCGAACAGCGCAGCGATGCCGGCACCGCCCGGGAAGGCGCGCTGCGTGGCGTTCCACTGCGCGAGCTGGCGGCGATCGTCCTCGCCCGCGGCAAGCAGGCGCGAGAGCGCTTGCGCGGGCGCGTCGATGCCGGCCTCCAGCGCGCGCACATAGGCCCCGGCCAGCCGCTGCAGCGTGGCCATCTCGAACACATCGGTGTTGCAGTCCCACTTGATCGTGATGCGCTCGTCGCGCCCGGCCGCGTCGGTGCCGGCCCGCTGCTCTTCATGCGGGATCACGATCACGTTCATGTCGAACTTGGCCGAGCCGTTGTGCGGGTAGGCGATCTCGCCGCGCACGCCCGGCAGCTCGACCGGCGGCAGCGCCGAATCGTGGAAGCTGAAGGCGACCTGGCAGAGCGGGTTGCGCGAGGGATCGGGCGAGAGCTTCAGGCTGCGCACGATGGTCTCGAAAGGAATCTCCTGCAGCGCCATCGCTTCGAGCGAGGCCGTGTGCGCGCGCCCGAGCAGCGCTTCGAACGAAGGGTCGTCGCCCATCGCCAGGCGCAGCGGCAGCATGTTGACGATCATGCCGATCAGCGGCTCGACCTGCGCGTGCTCGCGGTTGGCAAAGCCCGAGCCGATGACGAGTTCGTCCTGCGCCGCAAAGCGTGCGAGCGTGGCCGCAAAGCCGGCCAGCATGACGCAGAACAGCGAGCTCTGGCGCGAACGCGCAAAGCCTCGCAGGCGCCGGGCCAGCGGCGCCGGGATCTCGATCAGGATCTCGTCGCCGCGAAAGGCCTGGCTGGCCGGCCGCGGCTTGTCGCCGGGCAGCTCCAGCACGGGCGGCGCCCCGGCCAGCTGCCTGGCCCAATACGCCAGCCCCGCATCGAAACGGCCTTGCGCGTGACGCTGCCGCTGCCAGCGCGCGTAGTCGCCGAACTGGATCGGCAGCTCGGGCAGCGGCGAGGCCTGCCCCGCGTGATAGGCGCCATACAGCGCCATCAGCTCGCGCACGAACACGCCGAAAGACCAGCCGTCGTGGATCAGGTGATGCTCCACATGCACGAGCAGATGGTCCTGCGGGCCCATGCGGACGAGCGTCCACCCCAGCAGCGGCAGGCGGGCCGGGTCGAAGCGGCGTTGCGTCAGTTCGCGCAGGCGGCCCGGTGCGTCGTCCACCTGGTCAACGGTCACGGACCACGGCGCATGCACGCGCTGTTTCCAGCCGTCGGCCTCGCGGACAAACGTGGTGCGCAGCGCCTCGTGGCGGCGCACGATCTCGCTCAGCGTGCGCTCCAGCAGGTCCACGCGCAGTGCGCCGCGCAGGCGGATCGTGCATTGGTTGTTGTAGGCCAGCGTGTCGGGCACCAGCTCGGCAAAGAAGAGGGCCGGGTCCTGCGCCAGCGCCGTGGGCGCGAGGCCCTCGCCGATGAATTTCTGCGGCCCGGGGTCGGGCGGCTCGGCATTGCCGGGCTCGGCGGCGTCGATGCGTGCAGCCAGTGCGGCCACGTTCGGCGCCGCCATCACGTCGGCGATGGTGAAGGCCACGCAGAAGCGCTGCTGCAGCGTGGCGCAGGCGCGCGCCACCATCAGCGAATGCGCGCCGAGCTCGAAGAGGTTGTCGTGCACGCCGACTTCCGCGTGGCCGAGCAGGCCGGACCACAGCGCCGCCACACGGCCCTCGGTCTCGGTGCGCGCCACGCCGGCCGTGCTGCTGATGCTGCTGTCGTCCACCCGGTCCTCGCGCCGCGGCGCGGGCAGGGCGGCCTTGTCCAGCTTGCCGTTGGTGGTCAGCGGCCAGGCCGGCACGGTGACGAAGGCGGCCGGCAGCATGTAGGCCGGCAGCGTCGCCGCCAGCGCGGCACGCAAGGCGCCGGGCGAGACGCGGCTGCCGCCCTCGCTGACCAGATAGGCCACCAGTTCCTGGGTGCCACCGCCTGCCGCGCCGTCGCGCAGGAGCACCGCGGCCCGGCGCACATCGGCGCAATGCTCCAGTGCCGAGACGATCTCGCCCAGCTCGATGCGGTAGCCGCGGATCTTGACCTGCTCATCTGCGCGGCCGCAGAACACCAGCCGCCCGTCCGCGCTCCTGCGCGCCAGATCGCCCGAGCGGTAGAGGCGCCCGCCAGTTTCCGCCAAGGCATGCTGCACAAAGCGCTGCGCCGTCAGCTCAGGCCGCTTGAGGTAGCCGCGCGCCACGCCGGGGCCGCCGACGTAGATCTCGCCCACCTCGCCCGCCGCCACCGGCGCGAGCTGTTCGTCCAGCAGGTGGACCTGCAGATCCGGCAGCGGCACGCCGATGCAGCTGTCGCCGCCCAGCGAGTCAGCCGAAATGGGGTGGTAGGTGACATGCACCGTCGTCTCGGTGATGCCGTACATGTTGACCAGCTGGGCGTGGCTGCCATGCCGCGCGAACCACGGCGCCAGGCGCGCGAACTCCAGCGCCTCGCCGCCGAAGATGACGCTGCGCAGGGCCGGCAGCTCGGGCGCCGGCAGCGCCTGCTCGGCGTCGATCAAGGCGTAGAAGGCCGAGGGCGTCTGGCACAGCACCGTGACGCCCTCGGCGCGCAGCAGCGCGTGCAGGGCGGCCGGCGAGCGCGTCACGTCTGCGGGCACGATGACGGCGGTGCCGCCATGGCGCAGCGCGCCCCAGAGCTCCCATACCGAGAAGTCGAAGGCGAAGGAGTGGAAGACGGTCCAGACATCGCGCTCGTTGAAGTCGAACCAGGGCTGGCTGGCGTGGAAGAGCCGGTCCGCGTTGCGATGCGTGATCAGCGTGCCCTTGGGCTGGCCGGTCGAGCCCGAGGTGTAGATGACGTAGGCGAGGCTGTCGGTGCCGGGCTGAGGCGTTTCGACCGCCGCGCCCTCGTCGGCACCGGGCTCGTCCAGCCACAGCAGGCGCGCGGCATCGAGGCCCAGCTCCGCGATCCGCGGCCGCAGCGAGGACTGCGCGACGACGATGCGCGGCTCGGCGTCGGCAATGATGAAGCCGTTGCGCTGCGGCGGATTGGCCGGGTCCAGCGGCAGGTAGGCGCCGCCGGCCTTGAGGATGCCCAGCAGGCCGACCACGGCGTCCGGCGTGCGGTCGATGAAGAGGCCGACCAGCATCTCCGGCCCCACGCCGGCCCGGCGCAGGCGCAGTGCCAGCGCATCGGCGCGCGCGCTCAGCTCGCCGTAGCTGAGGCTGGCTGCGCCGCAACGCACGGCGACGCGGTTCGGGTGGCGGGCCGCCTGCGTCTCGAATGGTCCGTGCAGAAGACCATCGCTTGCCTCGCGCGCAGTGTCCATGGGCTCCTTGGAAGCCCTGCGGGCTCAAGATTGCTAACGCACAACTTCCGCTGACAATAGCAGACGCGGCGGGCCCGGGCCGGTCCTTCAGGCGGCTTGGCTCCGCAGTATTTGGCAGTTTTGCCATTGGCGCCGGAGGTCGCCCTCGTCGCGCCGGCCCGCGCGATCAGCCGAACAGAGCCGGCTCAACGCTTGCGCGGCAGCACCTGGGTTCTCGGGAAGCCGTCCGACGGCGACTGGCGCGGCAGGATCTGCGTGGCCGCGAAGGCCTCGGGTGCGGGCTGGCGCAGCAGCAGGTCCTCGGCCTCCTGGCGCGTCGGCTCGGAGGTGCTGACCTCCTGACGCGGCTTGCTGCGGCTGAGCTGCGTGCGCAGATCGGTCACTTCCCTTTGCAGGTGCTCAACCTGCTTGCGCACCTGCGCGTTCTGCTGTTCCGCGAACTGGCTCGCGTGGTCGAGCTTGCTGATGCGCTCCTTGGCTCGACTGAGCTTGCGGCCCCACAACAGCGCCCCGACGACCGCGGCCAGCAAGCCGCCTGCCAGCACGCCACCCAGCATCGCCGCGATTGTTCCGGAATCCATCGAACCCCCTGCTTCCGTTTGAATAACGGATTAGTTGCATGGCAGCACTCTACGCCTGTAGGCCGATCAGCGGGAGCCGCGGCTGCCGGGGCGTTGGTGCGGCGCAAACAGCGAAGGCCTTCTGAAAGACACGCCCCCGGCCCGGCGCGGCCAGGCGCCGACCTCTGCCGACGGCAACACGGCCCACGCCAAGCAGCGCGCTAGGGATGGCCGCGGGCCGGTGGAGCTTTTAAGGTGCCCCAGCAGGGAGACGTGGACATTCAACACTCAGGAGTGATGACATGAAGCTTCGTCGAATTGCCGCCGCGGCGGCCCTCGCATCCCTTGCCCTGGCTGCGGCGCCTGGGGCCCGGGCCATCACCATCAACCTCATCAACACTGGCGGGGTGGAGCAAGGCACCAACGCCTACACGGCTTTTTCAGCTGCCGCGCATTTCTGGTCCACCGTCCTGACCGATGACGCGACGATGAACTTCAACGTGGGTTTCCGCCCGCTGGGCGGCACGGTGCTGGGGCAGGCCGGCTCGTCCGCAGGCTTGAAGACGCAGACCGCGTGGCGGGATGCGCTGCTCGCCGACGCGAGCACCGCGCTCGATACGATGGCCACGACGCATCTGGCCAGCTTCAGCAGCACCACGGTGAGGCTGAACACCTCGGTCCAGAAGGCGCTGGGCCTGTTCACCGGCAGCGCGAGCGCCAGCGATGCGTCGATCACCTTCAACAGCGACCGGCCCTTCGATTTCGACACCCGCGATGGCTTTGCGGACGTGGCGTCCGATTTCGTCGCCGTTGCCGTGCACGAGATGGGCCACGCGCTGGGCTTCACCAGCGTGGTCAGCAGCTTCACGACGAACAACTCGCGTCCGACGAACACGGACGTGTTCCGCTACAAGAACGGCGCCTTCGACCTCACCTGGGACGGCGACCCGTATTTCTCGATCGACGGCGGGGCGAGCCAGCTCTTTGGTCGCTCGGGCTTTTCCAACGGCGCCGATGGCTTCCAGACCTCGCACTGGAAGGAAGGCGCGCGCGTGCATGACGGCAGCAGCTGCACCGTCCTGACCGAGGCGCAGATCGGCGTCATGGACCCGACCGGCGGCCTGTGCCAGCAAGGCATCGTGACGGCGCTTGACCTGGCGATGTTCGATGCGCTCGGCTGGAACCTGAGCTTTGACATTCTGGCCAATCCCACCTATCAGAAGTTCACCTCGCAGATCCTGCAGGACTATCTGGACGTGACGGCCGTGCCCGAGCCGGGCAGCTGGGCGATGCTGGCCGCGGGCCTGGGCTTTGCGGGCGTGGCCCTGCGCCGGCGCGGCGTGCGCGGCAGCTGAGGCGCGGCCTGCGGTGGCCAAGCAAATTCGCGCCGCATCTAGGGATGGCTGGGCGCCGACTGCGCCCGTAATGTGCGGCCTCCAGGGAGGTCAAGGCAACAGCCAACCTTAGGAGAGACTGATATGAAGTTTCAACGAATCGCCGCCAGCGCGGCCATTGCCTCCCTCGCCCTGGCTGCCGCCCCAGGGGCAGGCGCCATCACCATCAATCTGACCAACGGCGGCGGGGCAGGGCCCGGCACCGCAGCCTTCATCGGCTTCTCGGCCGCGGCGCATTTCTGGGAATCGGTGCTTACCGACAACGTGACCGTGAACGTCCGCATGTTGTTCAACGACACCTTGCCCAGCAATGTGCTCGGCTCGACCTCCTCCGCCGCGACGGACGTGGGCCAGGCGAGCTGGCGCGATGCGCTCATTGCCGATGCAAGCACGCCGCTGGACATGACTGCAACGACGCATCTGGCGAGTTTCGAGAGCAGCAAGGTGTACCTGAACACTTCGGTGCAAAAGGCGCTGGGGCTTTTCAACACGACTGCAACAGGCCTCGACGCGATCATCGCCTTCAACAGCACTTTTTCCTTTGACTTCGACACGCGCGACGGCTTCGCCGAGGTGGCGCCCGACTTCATCGCCGTGGCCGTGCACGAGATGGGCCATGTACTGGGCTTCCACAGCGGGGTGCACCGGAGCACTGAAAACGACTCACGACCTGCAAACGCAGACATGTTCCGCTACAAGAAGGGTGCCTTCGACATCACATGGGGCGGCACCCCGTATTTCTCGATCGACGGCGGGGCGACCCAGGTCTTCGGCCGCTCGGGATTCGCCAACGGCTCCGATGATCACCAGCCCTCGCACTGGAAGGACAGCGCGAGCACCCGCGAAAGCGGCAGCTGCACCGTGGTGGTTGAGGCGCAGATCGGCATCATGGATCCCACCGGCGGCGCCTGCCAGGAAGGCATCGTGACCGCGCAGGATCTCGCCCTGTTCGACGCGATCGGCTGGGACCTGAACATGGACATTCTGGCCAACCCCGACTACCAGAAGTTCACCTCGCAGATCCTGCAGGACTATCTGGACGTGACGGCCGTGCCCGAACCGGGCAGCTGGGCGATGCTGGCGGCCGGCCTTGGCTTTGCGGGCATGGCCTTGCGCCGGCGGCGCGGCGCGGATCGCGACTGAAGAAGCCGTCGTCGGCTCTTGCGCGGCAGCACCTGGGTCCTCGGGAATCCGTCGGAAGGTGACTGCTGCGGCAGGATCTGCGTGGTGGCAAAGGCCTCGGGCGCGGGCTGGCACTGCAGCAGCTTGTCGGGGGCCGCCCAACAGCACGCCGCCCGGCATCATTCCATCGTCTCGCATTCCATGGCGTCCCCGCTACCGCTCGAACAACCGCTTAGTTGCTTGGCTGGGCCTCTAAGCTCGTGCGGGCGATTGGCGTGTTCTTGCGCCTTCCTCGCGGTGGAGCGGCGCTGAAGGCCGGCGCAGCTTCGCGCTCAAGGCTTTTGGTGTGCTGCGGGATTCTCCCGGGAGTTCTGCTGCCCGAGTTGCTGGGCCAGCCCGATGAGAATGCCCTCGGGCCCGCGGATATAGCAGAGCCTGTAGATGTCCTGGTACTGGACCAACTCGCCCACGAGCGTTGCGCCGCGGCTGCCGAGCCGGGCAAGCGTGTCGTCGAGGTCCTCCACGGCGAACATGACGCGCAGGTAGCCGAGCGCGTTCACCGGCTCATTGCGGTGATCGGCGGCCACGGGCGGCGCGAGGAAGCGCGACAGCTCAAGCCGGCTGTGGCCGTCCGGCGTACGCATCATGGCAATCTCGACGCGCATGCCGGGCAAGCCGGTCACGCCAGCGGCCCAGTCTCCTTCGATGGGCGCGCGCCCTTCGAGTTCAAGACCCAGTTCAAGGAAGAACGCGATGGCCGCATCGAGGTCTTCCACCACGATGCCGACGTTGTCCATGCGCTTGACTGTCATGGCTGTTCTCCGGGTGTCTGAGGTGAAGGCTCAGCCGCGACCGAAGGTCGTGCAAGCGATGCTGCCGACCTCCGCGTTACCACGAAGAAGTCGTCAACGCCCACAAGCGGCCGGGGCGTGTCAGGCGCGTCGGGATGGCCCAGCCGGCTGACTCGTTCGGTGATGCGCTCAAGCGGTGTCATGCAAGCATCAGTCGGCCGGCGCCTGCGGCGCTGCTTCACTCGCAGCCGCTCCAGCCGCCTTGTCCTGCAACTCCCTCAGGCACCCCAGACACAAGCAACCTTCAAACTCCCGCGCAAGCCTTTCTCTCAACTCCTCGCTCAAGCGCAGATCAAAGCAATCGCAGCGATCATCCTTGGCCCCGCAATGGAAGCCACCCCCACAGCGCGGGCAGCGGTCGTCGAGCATGTTGATCGTCATTTGGCAAAAAGCCCCGCATGCTGCTCGCGCAGCAGCTTCTTCTGCACCTTGCCCATGGTGTTGCGCGGCAGCTCGGCTTCGATGAACAGTTTCTTCGGCACCTTGAAGTTGGCAATGCGCTTCTTGAGCTCGCCAACGATGGCAGCACCGTCGAGCTGGGCGCCAGCCTTGGGCACGACAACGGCAACGACGGCCTCGCCGAAATCAGGATGCGGCACGCCGATCACCGCGGACTCGGCCACGCCGGCCATGTCGTTGACATAACCCTCGATCTCAGCGGGGTAGACGTTGTAGCCGCCGCTGATGATCAGGTCCTTGCTGCGGCCGACGATGGTCACGTAGCCCTGTAGATCCAACTTGCCGACGTCGCCGGTCTTGAACCAGCCGTCGGCGGTGAACTCCTCGGCCGTTTTCTCGGGCATGCGCCAGTAGCCCGAGAACACATTGGGGCCGCGCACCTCGATGTTGCCGATCTCGTCCGCGGCGCAGTCGTGGCCGGCGTCGTCCATCACGCGCAGGCCGACGCCGGGCAGGGGCATGCCGACGGTGCCGCCCTTGCGGGCGCGTTCGGGCCGGTAGGGGTTGGAGGTCAGCATCACGGTCTCGCTCATGCCGTAGCGCTCGAGGATGGTGTGGCCGCTGCGCGTCTGCCAATCGCGGAAGGTCTCCAGCAGCAGGGGCGCGGAGCCGCTGATGAAGAGGCGCATGGAGCGGCAGGCGTTCTGATCCAGCGCGCCTTCGGCCAGCATGCGCACGTACAGCGTGGGCACGCCCATGAAGACGGTGGCGTCGGCCAGGCGGCGGATCACCGCGCGCGGGTCGAATTTGCCGAACCAGATCATCTTGCTGCCGTTGAGCAGCGCCCCGTGCGAGGCGACGAAGAGGCCGTGCACGTGGAAGATGGGCAGGGCGTGGATGAGCACATCGTCGGCCTGCCAGGCCCAGACCTTCTGCAGCGTGGCCGCGTTGCTCAGCATATTGCCGTGGCTCAGCATCGCGCCCTTGCTGCGCCCGGTGGTGCCGCTGGTGTAGAGGATGGCGGCGAGGTCGTCGGCCTTGCTGCCGGCCACCTCGTGCTGATCGCTCATCTGCGAGCTGCGGTCCAGCCACGTGCCGCTGCGGTCCTCGTTGAGCGTGAACACATGGCGCGTGCCGGCGAGGAAGGCGAGCTTGCTGACCCAGCCGAAGCACTTGCCCGCGCACACGACGACGGCCGGCTCGGCGTTGCCGACGAAATACTCCACCTCGGCCGCCTGGTAGGCCGTGTTGAGCGGCAGGTAGACGAAGCCGGCGCGCAGCACGGCGAGGTAGAGCATCAGCGCCTCGACGCTCTTCTCGGTCTGCACGGCCACGCGGCTGCCGGCGGGCAGGTCCAGCGAGACCAGCAGATTGGCCATCATGGCCGTGCCGCGTTCGAGGTCGCGCCAGCTGTAGTTGAGCGAGGGTTCGCCGTCTGCGCATTCGATGGCGATGGCGTCGAGCTTGGCGGGGAAGCCCGCGCGCAGCGCGGCGTACAGGTTGGCGTTGGGCATGGCAGGAGGCTTGTCAGGCTTTGGAAGGCAACGCGCCATTGTGTGTCACAGCCGCCACTGTGAAAAAACGGGGATCGGATCAAGAATCGGCCCAGGGCGCGCTGACGCTCAAGGAGACCGTTATGCAGCAGGAGAAGAACAACAAGACCTGGACGCTGGCCACCCGCTTGCGCCTGGCCGTGGCGGTGATCCTGCTGGGCTTTGTCCTGCTGATCGCGCTCTTGAGCTCACGCGCCTCGGACAGCCTGATGGCCGTGAAGATGCTCAACACGCTGGACCAGATCAAGGCCGCCGAAGGCATCGTGCGCGGCTACTACGACAAGGCCCATGCCGGCAGCATGAGCGAGGCGGATGCCAAGGCCGCCGCTGCCGCCGCGATCGGCAAGATCCGCTACTCGGGCAACGAGTACATCTGGATCCAGGACATGGCGCCGCGCATGGTCATGCACCCGATCAAGCCCGAGATGATCGGCAAGGACCTCGGCGCCAACAAGGACCCGACGGGCAAGCTGCTGTTCACGGAGATGGTGCAGGTCGTCAAGGCCAGCGGCAGCGGCTATGTGGACTACCTCTGGCCCAAACCCGGTGCCAGCGAGCCCGAACCCAAGCGCTCCTTCGTGCAGGGCTTCGCACCCTGGGGCTGGATCCTCGGCTCGGGCGTCTATGTGGACGATGTGACGGCCGTGGTGCGCAAGGATGCGTCGGTGACGCTGGCGCTGGTGCTCGTCGGCGGTGCGCTCGTCGTGCTGGTGGTCGAGCTGTTCGTGCGCCGGCTGCGCGGGCGGCTCGAAGCCATGCGCCAGGTCGTGCATGCGGTGGCCGATGGCGACTTGCGCAGCCATATCGAGGTCGGCGCGCAGGACGAGATCGGCCGCGTGCTGAGCGAGGTGGCCGCCATGCAGGCGCGGCTGATGGAGCTGGTCAAGGGCATCCGCGATGCCACCGAATCGATCGGCGTGGCCTCCAGCGAGGTGGCGACGGGCAGCCAGGACCTGTCGGCGCGCACCGAGCAGACGGCGGCCAATCTGCAGCAGACGGCGGCTTCCATGCAGGCGCTGACCGAGCGGGTGCAGCTGTCGACCCAGGCCGCCAAGCAGACCCACACCCTGGCCGACACGGCGGCCGGCCAGGCCCGCCAGGGCGCGACGGTGATGGAGCAGGTGATCACCACCATGGACGGCATCTCGGCCGCCAGCCGCAAGATCTCGGACATCATCTCGGTGATCGACGGCGTGGCCTTTCAAACCAATATCTTGGCGCTGAACGCGGCGGTGGAGGCCGCGCGGGCCGGCGAACAAGGCCGCGGTTTTGCCGTGGTGGCCGGCGAGGTGCGCACGCTGGCCCAGCGCTCGGCCGAGGCGGCCAAGGAGATCAAGTCGCTGATCATGGATTCGGTCAACCGCGTGGGCGAAGGCACCGAGCAGGTGGGCCGCGGCGGCAAATCGATGAGCGACATCCTGGCCGCCGTGCAGCGCGTCTCCACCACGGTGGGCGAGATCAGCGAGGCCAGCGTGGCGCAGTCAGACGGCATCCACCAGGTCAACCAGGCGGTCACGCATCTGGACACCATGACGCAGCAGAACGCGGCGCTGGTGGAGCAGACGGCGGCGGCGGCCGCGTCCTTGCGCGAACAGGCGGCGATGCTGAATCAGATGGTGGCGGTGTTCAAGACTTAGCCGAGAGCCTGCTGTGATGGCTCGGCCGAATCGCCAGCACGCGCCGGCCCGCATCCACCTCCGGCCCCGCTGATGTCGGCGGCGGCCGTCCCGGCCGATCTGCGTATCAGTTCGACGGCGGCATCTTCAGCCAGCGGCCGATGCGCTGGCGCAGCGAGACGAAGTCCAGCGGCTTGGTCAGGTGCTCGTCCATGCCGGCGGCGATGCTGGCGCTAACGTCGCTTTCCAGCGCATGCGCGGTCAGCGCGAGGATGGGGAAGTACGGCAGCTGGCCGGCCTTCTGCATCTCGCGCAGGCGGCGCGAGCATTCCAGGCCGTCCATGCCGGGCATCTGGATGTCCATCAGCACGAGGTCGGGCGCCTCCTTCTCGCAGGCCTTGAGCGCTTCCACGCCGTTGATGGCCAGCTGGGTGCGCACATGCATCAGCGCGAGGAATTCCAGGGCCACGACCTGGTTGATGTGGTTGTCTTCCACCAGCAGCACGAGGGGCTGGTTGCGGGCGCCGGAGGGGTGCGCGCTGCTTTCGCCAGGCCTTGCTTCCTTGCCGGCTTCGCCGGTGCCCGAGGCCAGATGCGGCGCGGCCGCCTGGCCTGGCTCGAAAGTGCTGCTGAGGTTCATCGGGGCTCCCTGCTGCTGCGGCCGTTCGTCATTGGAATCGGCTCGTGCCGGCATTGTGCCGCCCGGCTTCTCGGGGTGCCGTCTAGGGTAAACCATGGCATGGGAATTCGACCCAAGCGCATTCATTGCTGCCAAAACATGGCAGGAGCCGGTCCCTAGAATGTCCGCTCCCTGTTTGCAGCGAGCATCCATGTCCGACGAAGGCCAGATCCGTATCCGAGGCGCGCGCCAGCACAACCTCAAGAACCTCGACCTGGATCTGCACACGGGTGAGCTGACCGTCGTCACCGGCCCCAGCGGCTCGGGCAAGTCGAGCCTGGTGTTCGACACCCTGTATGCCGAGGGACAACGGCGTTATGTCGAGACCTTCTCGGCCTATGCACGCCAGTTTCTGGACCGCATGGACCGCCCCGCCGTGGACCGCGTGGACGGCGTGCCGCCGGCCATCGCCATCGACCAGACCAACCCGGTGCGCACCAGCCGCTCCACGGTC
>FSVW01001554.1_pt1 | contig 18676 bp, 14 predicted proteins | sample 1637551 | NCBI WGS metagenome assembly FSVW01 (sample SAMEA3914814, study PRJEB12502) | metagenome | biome: forest; material: soil | place: USA | collected 2011-09-16 | depth 0.1 m | reverse complement strand
TGCTCGGCCTCGACAAGAAGTCCCGCCCGTACTGGCGCGTCATCTACTGGGTCTGTTTCCTGGCCTGCATTGCCTGCGTGCTGCTGTCGTTCCGCCGCACGGCATGGATTGGCCTGCTCCTGGCCGGCATCCTGCTGTTCGCCAAGATGCGGCCTTCGCTGCGTTTCGCGGGCGTCGCTGTTGCCCTGCCGCTGCTGTCCGCTGGCCTGCTCTATGTCTTCATGAAGCGCTTCAGCCAACAGGCTGGCCACTACGGTTTGACGGCTGTGGTCTATGACCTGCTGGAGACCAATAACGGCGTCGTATCGCCGCGCGCGCTGGAACTGCGCTTGGCGACCGCGGAGTTCCTCAAATCTCCCTTTGTAGGCGTCGGCGCCTGGGGCCGTTATGCCCAGACGATCCTGATTCCCTGGCAGGATCCGGCTCGGCCCGGCGCGTTCCTGCACAGCGGCTTCCTGCACGTCATGATGAAGACTGGCATCCTCGGTCTCGGGCTCACGCTCGGTGTGATATGGAGTTTCACTCGCCAGGTATTGCGAACCAAGGACCGCTCGCCGGAAGAGGCCGCGCTGATCTTTGCAGGCTGCTGCGGCCTGCTGTTCATGCTGCCTGACTTCATCATTGGCACGCCGGTGCCGCAGATCCGCACGATGCAGCTTCTTGCTGCCTGTGTGGCCTTGCCGTTTGTCGTGGAGCGGGTCCGGGCGCTTAGCAAGGCCGCGTGAGCCCATGCTGCGCAACGCGCTGAACAATCTGGCCGGCGCACTGGTACCGGCCCTGGTGATGCTGGTCACGGTGCCCGTGTTCATCAAGGGGCTGGGTGCGCCGGCCTATGGCCTCTTTGTCATCGTGACCAGCGTGACCGGCTATCTCGCGGTGCTGGATATCAATGTCAGCTCCGGCGCCATCAAGTTCGTCGCTGAGGCGCGGGCCCTGCGGGACGATCGGCGCATTGGCGAAGTCCTGGGTTTCAGTCTGGGCTTCTATCTGCTCATCGGCATCGTGGGCGCGGCGCTGATCTATGTTTTTGCGCAGCCGCTGGTGGGCCTGCTCGGGGGGCGCGATCTGGTGGCCGTCCAGCCAGCTGTAGAGGCTCTGAGGGTGGCCGCATTTGCCTTCCTGCTGGGTCAGCTCTACACCATGGCGCTGGGCGTTCCCCAGGCGCTGGAGCGCTATGACCTCAGCAGCCGGATCGAGATCGGCAACGGTGTGGCTGTGCCGCTGGTGTCCGCTGCGGTGGTGATGCTGGGCGGGCATCTGGTGGAGGTCATGTGGTTGCGCAACGGCGTTGCCTTGCTGAGCCTGCTCTTGCTGGCATGGATGATCCACCTGCTACTGCCTCATGCACGCCCGGCCTGGCCTGGTGCCGTGGTGCGCGCGCAGTTGCTGAGCTTCAGTGCCTTTGCCTATCTGAATCGGCTCGCGTCTCTCTCGTACCAACATGCCGACAAGCTCGTGATCGCCGCCGTTCTTGACATCCGGGACGTGGCCTTCTACAGCGTCCCCGTCATGCTGGCCAATCGCATCCTGGGCATGAGCTACCGGTTGACGCAGGTGATCTTCCCGGCCAGCAGCGCCTTGCTGGCCCGCGGCGAAATCGAACAGGTGAGACGATTGATGCTCACAAATATGCGCTATGTGTTCGCGCTGAACGCCATGGCCGTGGTGGCGCTGGGTCTCGCCGGACATTGGTTCCTGAGCCATTGGCTCGGCGAAGAATTTGCTCGACGCGGCACCGCGGTGCTGATCCTGATTGCCTGTGGCGCCTTGCTCGACTCGATCACGAATGCGCCTTCCATGGTGACTGATGGTGCGGGCAAGCCACAGGTCACGGGTATCTTCGCGATCATCCGCGCCGCTGCCGGGCTCGCGGGCCTGTTCCTGGGTGCGCGGTGGGGTGGCATCGTCGGTGTCGCAGGCTCGCACCTTGTGATCTCCTTGCTGGGTACCTCGACCTTCCTCGCCTATTTCGGGCGCTACGTGCTGCCCATGCAAGCGCGCACCTGGCTGCTTGAAACCATGCTGCCGGGCGGACTCCTGGCCGCAGCGGGCGCCACTACCGGTCTGACGGTGCTGCAACTGCCCCTGCCTGCGGATATTGGCGTGCCCGTGGCGGTGTGCGGGGCCCTGGGCGTCATGTTGTCGGTGTTCTGGCGCCATGTGCTGAGCAAAGAGCACCGCAGGCTGTTGGCCGGCAGGTATCTGCGAGGCTTCGGAGGCGCAACTTGATGCGCATCCTGATGGCCTGCGAGGACATCCCGCACCCCCATCTCGGCGGTCTGGGCAAGCATGTGTTGGCGCTGTCCCAGGCGCTGGCCGAGCGTGGGCACCAGGTCGATATTCTGGGCAACGGGATACATCCGATTGGCGCCTTGGCTGAACAGGCCGGCCCCGGCAAGTTCTTCGGCGAAATCGTCGGTCATGAGCGACTTTGGAAGCAGCGTCAGCTCGGCCTCTTCCACTGGCCGGCGCAGCGGCTGAACGCACGGGGGCTGCTCAAGCCACTGTTGGAGAGGGCCGCTGCCTATGACCTTGTGCACTACCACGGCCACATGCCCTGGCTGGCCGCTGCCGTCCCGGACCACGTGGCCTTCATCCAGACACGCCACGACCAGGGCGGCGATTGCATGCTGAAAACCCGCTACAGCCGGGTCGGCGAGCTGTGCAAGACCGTCGATGCTCGTGCCTGCGCGAGTTGCGCCACCGCCAACCCCAACCTGCTGCAGCGAAACATCAGCACCGCCGCCGTGGACACCATGCGGCGTGAAACGGAGACAGGCTACGAAAGGCATCCGGTTGTCTTCGTCTCCGATTTTCTGCGCCAAGGGTTTGCGCGTGCGGTGGGTCGCGATGTGCAAGGCACTGTGATTCATAACGCTGTCGATACGCGCAAGCTGGCGCAAGCCAAGGCCGGCGGCGAGGAGCGTCCGGCCATGGCCGCATTGCGCCTGTTCTCGGCCGGCGCAATGTTCCCGTACAAGGGCTATCGCCAGTTGCTTGAAGCCTTGAGCGCGTTGCCGGAATCAGCACAGCCATTCCAGCTGAAAATTGCCGGCTCAGGGCCGCAAGAGGCGCAATTGCGCGAACGCTACGCCTCAGCGCAGGTCGAGTTTCTGGGCTGGTCAAGCTATGAGCAGGTCCTCGCCCAGGTCCTCGCCGCCGACGCGGTGCTGGTACCTTCGGTGTGTGAAGAACCTTGCGCCACCACGATTCTCGAAGCGCTTGCTCTGGGCAAGACCGTCTATGCGCTGCGCAACGGCGGAACGCCCGAAATGCTGCCGCATGCCCAGAGTGCGGGCGGACGGCTGGTCCTGGCAGACTCCATGGCGGAGCTGGCCCGCAATGCGCTGGCGCATCAAAGCTCCGCCCCGGTTACCTTGCTGCAACCCAGCGATTTCACTATCGGCATTGCGCAGATGACCGACGCGCTTGAGGCGCAATATCGCCAGATCATCGAGAACAAGCGCGCATGAAAATCTCCGTCATCACCTGCTGCTGGAACAGCGAGCCCTTTATCGCTGAATGCATTGCTTCAGTGCAGGCGCAGAGCCACCAGGACTGGGAGCAGGTCTTCGTCGACGGGGGCTCAACCGACGGAACACTGGAGCGCATCCAGACGCTGGCTGCGAACGATGCGCGCGTCCGTTGGTTGACCGATGTGCGTGGTGGCATCTCCAACGCCATGAACGTCGGCGCCGAACTGGGCCATGGCGACGTGCTGATCCACCTTCATGCCGACGACTACCTGGCCGGGCCCGAGGTGTTGGCGCAAGTGGCCACGCATTTCAGGGATCCGGCCGTGACCTGGGTCTTTGGCCGTATGGACGCCGACATTGACGGGCAACGCGAGACACCAAGCTGGGCCATGCCGCCCTACAGCTATTCGCGCCTGCTGCGCGGCAACTTCATCATGCATCCGAGCGTGTTCATGCGCCGCGAGATATTCCTCGCCGCGGGCGGCTTTGATACCTCACTCAAATATGCGATGGATTACGACTACTGGTTGCGTGTCGCACGCCTGCGTGCGCCTCGCCCCATCGAGCTGACCACCAGCGTGTTCAGACGCCACGCGGGCAGTGTCTCCACCGCCAACGCCTTCAAGGCCTTTGTTGAAGACCACGAGGTGCGTCGCCGCCATGTGGGGCGCAACCCATTTGCGCAGCTCTATCACGAACTGATTTTCAAATACCGCGTCTGGAGGCGGTGGCGCGGACATGCTTGAGTCGATGCCCCAGGTGGTTGAGCCACCGCAAATCTCGCTGATCATGGCAACCTATGGCCGGGCCACGGAGATCGGCCGCCTTGTCGACTCACTGGCATGCCAGACCGAAAGGCGCTTCGAGCTGATCATGGCCGACCAGAACCTTGATGAGCGCGTGCAGCCTTACGTCGAACGGGCTCGTGCAGCCGGTATCGATGTCCGGCATTTGCGGCTCTCGCAACCCGGGCTGTCGGCGGCGCGCAATGATGGCTTGCAGATCGCGCGCGGTGAATGGGTGGCCTTCCCCGACGATGATTGCTGGTATGCCCCGGATGCACTCGAGCAGCTCCTGGCCGTGGCGGCACAGCGGCCAAGCGTGGTCGGATTCGTCGGCCATTGGATCGAACAGGTCGAGGCCCATGCGGAAATTGCGGCTGACGAACAGCGCCTCCAATTGAAGCGCTGGCGTCGCTTTCGCGGCGGCGATGCAAGTTCCATCACCCTGTTCATGCGTCGCGTCATCGTCGAGGAGCTTCAGGGCTTTGACGCGCGCTTGGGTGTGGGACGCCGATTCGGCTCGGGCGAGGAGACGGATTTCGTCCTGCGGTTGCTCGAGGCCGGTGCCGCGCTTGAGCGCACAAGGGCGGTGTGCGTTCATCATGCATTCGACCGTTCGGACGCACTGGCGCTTGGCAAGCCCTCGCTATGGCGCTTCTACAGCTCGCGTGAGCGCGGCACCGGAGCGCTGTATGCAAAGCATCGCCTGTCCGCCTGGGTGATCCTGCGCGGCATGGCCGCCCCATTGCTGCGCGGCCTCAGCGGGCGCCAAGGTCTTCCGGGTGTGATCAAGGGCGCGGCCAGCAGTTTTGGCCGGCTTCAAGGCTGGATCACATGGCCACGCCGGTGAATTTCTTCAATCCTTCGTGCTGCTTGCAATGGCACGTCTAGGCCACCCGAATACGGGTTCCAGATTGTTTCTGAATTGCAAGGCTCGGGCATCATCGCGCCATCGCAGCAACTAGAACAGCTAGGCGCGTCACTGCGCCGTGTATCCGCTGAACAGGGACGTTATGTGTGGAATCAACGGCGTTGTCAGTCGCAACGCGCTTGGACGGGAGCGTCTGACCCGGGACATCGCCAGGATGAATACCGCCATTGCCCATCGCGGGCCCGATGGGGACGGTATCTTCAGCACCGAGCAGACGGGTCTGGGCCATGTGCGCCTGGCCATTCTTGATCTCAGCCCGGCTGGCGCCCAGCCCATGGCGTTGCCGGCATCGGGCCTGACGCTTGTCTTCAATGGCGAGATCTACAACTACCTGGAAATCGCTGCTGAGCTGCGCGCCCTGGGCCATCAGTTCCACGGCCACTCCGACACCGAGGTGTTGGTGCACGCCTACCAGCAATGGGGCGAAGACTGTGTGCGTCGCTTCAACGGTATGTGGGCCTTCGCCATCTGGGATGAGGCGCGCAAGCGGCTCTTCGCCTCGCGTGACCGCCTGGGCGTCAAGCCCTTCGTCTATGTAGACGCGAAGGAAGCTTTCTACTTCAGCAGCGAGATGGCCGGCCTGCGCGCCGTGCTGCCACTGCACGAGGCCAACGAGGCCAAGCTGCACGACTACCTGGCGTATGGCTACCGCACGAACAACGGCGAAGGCTATTTCAAGAACGTCTTCGAGTTGATGCCGGGCCACAACCTGGTATGGGAAGACGGTCGCATCCACATGCAGCGCTACTGGGCCTTGCCGCTGCCGGGCGAGGGGCCGCCGTTGCCGCCCGCGGGTGAGCGCGTAGAAGCCTATGCCGAGTTGCTGCGCGACGCCGTGCGGCTGCGGCTGCGCAGCGACGTGCCGGTGGCCTTGCTGCAAAGTGGCGGCGTGGATTCCTCGGTGATCTGCACGATCGTCAACGACGAGATCGCCCAGGGCCGGCTTGGCGTGCACGGTGTGGATGCCTACACGGCCACCTACCCGGGCGAGGCGGTTGACGAATCGGCCGCCGTGCGTACGCTGATGGCGCGCTGCCCCAATATCGATTCGATAGAGATCACACCCAGCGGCGAGGATCTCGCCGTTGAACATCGCAGTTATGTGCGCGCCATGCAGGAGCCCAAGGCCGGGCCGCCGTCCTTTGCGCATTGGCGCCTGATGCGCGCCATACGCGCGCAAGGCACCAAAGTCGTGATCAACGGGCAGGGGGCCGATGAAGCGCTGGCCGGCTACGGTTACTACATCCGCGGCTACCGCCTGCTCGACCTGCTGCAACGAAATCCCGCCGAAGCCCTGCGTGAAGCCGCGGCCATGCGCGCGCACATGGGCGGTGGCGTCGTCAATCAGCTGCTTCAGACGGCCAAGGCCATGGCCGGGCGCCGGGCTGCCTCGCATGTGCGTTCGCGCTTCGTGGAAAAGGCCTCGCCGCTGCTGACGCCGGAGTTCCACCGCCAGCATGACGCCTACCTGCCCGACCTGCACATGTCCTGGCACGGCGACAACCTCGACCGCCATCTGCGCTCGCAACTGCAGGACTACGGCTTCAACCAGATCCTGCATTACGAGGATCTGTCCTCGATGAGCCAGGGCATCGAGATCCGGTCGCCCTTCATTGACTATCGGCTGATGGAGTTCTCGTTCGCGCTGCCCGACGAAGACAAGTTCTCGCGCGGCGTGACCAAGAAGATCCTGCGCCAGGCCTTCGATGACCGCGTACCCCATTCCATCATCCGCTCGGGCGTGAAGATCGGCTTTGGTGTGCCGATTGCCGAATGGTTCAAGCGCCCGGCCATGCAGGCCTATATCCGCAGCGTGGTGGCTTCACCGGCTTTTCGCCAGCGCTCGCTGTGGGATGCCGGCAAGGTGGCGCGCCGTCTGCAGGAGCCCGTCAGCGGTGGCATGGCGAGCGCTGTGTGGCGCTACCTGATGACGGCGGTGTGGCTTGAAGAAGCGGGCATCAACAACGTTTAGGGAACAGTGTGAACAGGCGCCTGATCCGCCTTCTTTGCGCGTTCGAGAACCTTCTCAAATTGGCGCGCCAGCATGGGATTCAGCGATCGCGAATTTGCGGCCTGAACTCTGACCGGGTCTGAGTCAGTAGGACCCCAACGGGCAACGATATGTATTCGCTGCCTCGGCGTAAATACCCAGCAAGGCGGTCAGATTGCGCTCCGGCGTGAATTCGGCTTCGTAGACCGCGCGTGCGCGCTGGCCCATGCGAGCCAATTCCATCGGGTGCGCCTCGGCCCACGCGAGCTTGGCACGCAGGTCTGTCGCATTGCCGGGTTCGAAGAGCAGGCCGGTCTCGCCGTCTTGCACCAGCGCAGCCAGAGCGCCGATGCGGCTGGCGATCACAGGCAGGCCGGCGCCCATGGCTTCAACCAAGGTGCGCGGGAAGTTCTCGTACCAGATGCTGGGCAACACCAGGGCCGTGGCGCTCAGCATGCGCTTCTGGATTTGCGCCAACGGCAATGCGCCCAGCACTTCGGCCCTCGGCAGGCCCTGCAGCAATGCGTCCTCGGGGCCAGTACCGGCAATGCTCAACTGGGCCGCGCCTTCATGCAAGCGCCAGGCTTGCGCCAGGGTGGCCACGCCCTTCTCGGGCGAGAGCCGGCCCACAAACAAAAAGCCGCGGCGCGGCGTGTCGGCCGACGGCGCCAGCGCCTCGACGAAATTGGGCTTGATGACGATGCGGTCTGCTGGCAGCCCGGCTTCGATGAACTTGTCGCGGCAAAAGCTGTTGAGCGCGATATAGCGGGACACCTTGTGCTGCCAGGTGCCGAGCGCGCGGTGCAGCATCAGCATGCCGGCCAGCACGCCGGTCTGTGCGCGCGAGCCGCGATAGCAGCCGTGCTGGATGGCGGGCAGTGGCGCGCGGCCCAGGCAGTCTTCGCAGACCTTGCCGTCGCGCAGGAACATGGCCTGCGGGCAAAAGAGCCGGAAGTTGTGCAGCGTCTGCACCACCGGTACACCCGCTTCCGCGCAGGCCCAGTACAGGCTTGGCGAAAGCAACGGGAAGGTGTTGTGTACATGGACCACGGCGGGCCGGAACTGCGCCAGCCGCTCGCGCATCTCACGCACTGTGCGGCGCGACCACAACGTGTCCAGTGCCGCGCTGGCCCGGCTCATGTTGACGAGCTCGTCGTTGTGGCGGCTCATCAGCTCTACGGCGTGGCCATGCTGGCGCAGCAGCGCCGCCTCGGCTTCCACCACCATGTCTTCGCCGCCGCGCTGCTGGTAGGCGTTGTGTGCGATCAGGACGCGCAGCGGGGCTTGGTCGATGGCTGTCATTGCGCGCGTGGGTCTTGTAGGAATGCGTGGAGCCGTCCGGCCACGGCCTGCGTTTCGAACAGTTCCAGGAAGCGCTCGCGTGCTTGCCGGCCGGCTTCGGCCATGCGCGCCGGATCATTGAGCCAGGCCAGCAGGATCGACGCGGCGGCGTCGGGGGTATCGAGCGGGATGAAGCTGCCGCTCCTGCCCGCGTCGACCACCTCGCGATTGCCGCCCACTTCGGCGGCGAAGACGGGCAAGCCGTGCGCCAGGCCTTCGATCAGCACAAGACTCAGGTTCTCCATGCGCGCCACACTCAGGCAAGCGCGATGAACGGGCATGAGCAAGGCCGCATCCGAGCGGAAGCCCAGGAAGTGCACGCGGTCAGCAATGCCCAACTGCTCGGCCCTGGTTTGCAGGGGTGCACGATCCGGCCCGTCGCCCACCAGGCTCAGTGTGATCGGCAAGCCTTGCCGACCGGCGGCAGCCACGATCTCCAGCGCATAAGCCTGGTTCTTGCGCGGTTCCAGCGTGCCGATGGTGATGAGATCCGCCTCCGGTGCGGCGGGCTTGGCGGCCATGCCCGGATCAGCGATGAAGTTCGGGATCACGGCGCCGGGCACCGCCGCGATGCCTGGCAATCGTTGGCTCAGGGCGCTCTGCATGAAGGCCGAGACGAAGACCAGGCCATCGAGCGCAGCGAGCGTCTCCGCCTCGAACTCACGCATCCTGCGGGCCTGCGCTCCGGCCATGTCGATCATGCCCTTCTGCGCCCACTCGTCGGCTTGCGAGACGTTGAAATGCACGACCATCACCACCTTCTGTGACGCGCTCGCGCGGGCCCGCAGCGCAGCCGCAGCCGAGAGCGGGCATTGCGCGTAGACCACGCAGGAGTGCCCATCACGCAAAGTGCGTCGCAGCGCCCGTTGCAAAAACAGTGCATGCCAATGGCGGTACCACCAGACGCTCAGACCCTTGTTCAGGCGATGCAGGATCATGCGCAGGCCGAAGACCGGATAGACCAGCCACAGCGGGCTGTCGTAGGGTGTCACCAAGGACGCCGGCTTGCCTTCTTGCGCGAGCCAGCGCAGGAAGGCGCGGAAATGGGTCTGCACCCCGGTCTCGCCTTCTGGACGCATGATGGTCGCCACGATCACTTCAACCACTGCTGTACTCCTTGGGCGAAATTGTCGGCCATGGCCTCGATCGAATGGCGCTCAGCCGAGGCCAGTGCACCTTGCCGCAGGCGGCTCAGTTGCTCCGGCGAGCGCAGCAATTGCAGCAGCGCTTCGGCGAGTGCAGGCACTTCGGGCGCCACCATCAGCCCGTTGATGCCTGGCTCCAGGTATTCGATCTCGGGGCTGTGGATGGGCAGATCGGTGGTGATCATCGGCAGGCCTGCGCTGAAGGCATCGAGAATGCCCAGGCCCACCAGGCCAGGGTTGAGCCAGGCGTCCGCAAGCGAAAGCAGGGCAGCCTTGTCGCGGCCGAACTGCGGCCCCACATACCGAGCCCAGGAATGGGCCGCGGCGAAGGCCTGCATGTCGTCGGCCATGGGGCCGCCACCGATGGCGATGAACTGCAACTGCGGCGCTTGCGCTTGCGCTGCCACCAGGGCGGGCAGCATCAGATCGAAGCGCTTGTTGGCGTAGAGGCTGCCGCAGTAGACCAGCCGTTGGCCATCGGGTTCAAGCCCAAGCGACAGCAGGTGCCGGGTGCGTTCCGCGGGCGTGATGGAGCGTACGCTGTCGCGCAGCTCGTACGTGTCCACGGCGTTGCCCACTGCGGTGATGCGGTGCGCATCAAACCCCTGTGCCGCCACATAGGAGGCCGCGCCGCGCGTGTAGGCAAACCACCAATCCGCCCAATGCAGGCTGCGACGCTTGAAGCGCTCACCGCGCGAGTCGGCGCTGCGCTGTCGATCACGGCCATGGCCCCAATAGGCCACTCGCCTGGCGCCGAGTTGCTGGGCCAGGGCCAGAGGATAGTTGATCAGGTTCTTGTTGGCGTGTTCCACCACGATGCCATCGGCCTTCAGCAATGAGCCCAGCACCGGCATCCACAGCAGCTTGCCGCCAAGCATGTGGCTGTTCACCCGGCGGCCCAGTGGGGCTGGCAGATCGACGTTGTCGCCGCGCTTGGCTTCCTCCGACCACGGGCGGCCGTAGATGACCTCAAGCTCAATCGCCAGGGCGGCCAGGCGTTGCTGCAGAGCTGCGAAGAAGGGCAGGCGATAGCCTTTCATCACCGGTTGCACGATGGCCAGGCGTCTTGGCTTGCTCAACTCATGTCCCTCATGCGAACGTCCCGCTGCTTTGTCAGCGCGAAGCATAGGCGATCATGGCCAGGGTGCCGGGCTTCGACGGCACCGATAGAGCCTGCCCGGGCGGGGGCGGACGGCCGATAACCACGGCACGGATCAGGCGTTCCGCAGGGATCGGTGTTTGTGCTGATACCGTTCAGCGCGCGCCTTGCGCAGGGACATACTCAAGCAATAGGCCACTGCTTAACTTCTCAAGGCGGTCTGACGCCAGGGTGGCCGCTTCGCACAACGCAGGAGGAAGAGATGGGATCAAGGAGCATTGGTGAGAAGGCATTGTCCAAGTTGGCACATCACGCCTACAAATGGATTCGGCGGGATGCCGTGTCCGGCCTGCCCATCCTGCAGCGCAACGATCTCGTCCACCTTGGTTCGGTGTATGGCGGCTGGGTGATCCCGGCCAGTCTTTTCAGCGCCAAATCAGTCTGCTACTGCGTGGGTTGCGGCGAGGACATCACCTTCGACCTCGCACTGATCGAGCGCTTCGGCTGCCAGATTTATGGCTTCGATCCCACGCCTCGGGCGATCCAGCATGTCAACAAGGTGGCTGGCAAGAACCCGCTCTACCGCTTCTCGGACATCGGCCTTTGGGACCGGGCTGACACCCTGAAGTTCTTCGTGCCCAGCAATCCCCAGCACGTCTCGCATTCGCTCGTCAATCTCCAGGGCACCTCCGACTATCTCGAGGTTCGCGTGGATCGCCTGGCAACGGTCATGAAAGGCCTGCGCCACGAGCGCATCGATCTGCTGAAGCTCGACATCGAGGGCGCCGAGTACAAGGTACTGGGCGCGATGCTGGAGGACAAGCTCGATGTCGGCGTGCTCTGCATCGAGTTCGACGAGTATTCGAGCCCGCTGGACCGTGGCTACAAGGGCCGGATCCGGGACATCATGCTGAACATCGCAAATGCGGGCTACGACCTCGTTTGCGTGCAGGGCGGCGGCAACTACACCTTCGTCCGCCGCGACTGAGGGCCTCGCCTGCCTGCTGCGGATGCCGCGGCTGTGTTGTGCCGGCCTCAATCAGGGCAGCGCCTTGAACTCCGTCTCGAAGGTGGCGTTGCTGCCCGTGATTTCGTAATAGATCGCGTTGCGCGTGGAGGGCAAGGGCGTGTCTGGCGCCTTGGCGGTATAGATGCGCTGGCCGGCGGGGCCAGTGATGGTCATCTGATAACGCTTGCCGCCGCAACTCAGGGTGGCCTGCCATTGAGCGGCGCCCTTGGCCATGGCGCGTTGCGACCAATACGTCTGCATGGCTGGCACATTGGGCAAGGCGTCCACGGTTGCGCTGGGTGTGGTGCCGCTGCCCAGCGCGATAGTGCAGTTGGTGTTGAAGACCACGCCAAGGCGCCGAGCCTTGCCGCTGGGCACTGTGATGCTGCTGCGCTCGACAAAACCCTGCGTGGTCAGCCGATAGCTGCGCGTGAGGCTGGCATCCGCCTGGTATTTGGCGTGCGTGATGGTCAGGCGGTTCTGGCTGGCATCAAACTCGTTCAAGGTGCCCGGCGCCCAGCCGCTCTGGCCCTCGCCATCGATCAGCGGCACATTGTTGGCGGGCCCGTTCCGGAAATAGTCCTGGTTGTAGGGTGAGCCGTAGTCGACAGTGCCCGGATCGTGCGCAATCACGCTCGCGCCCTCGTGCAGCTCGAACGTGGTGAGCTCTTGCTGCGTGTGGTTGCTGATGCTGGCGCCGTAATGGAGGAAGGCCTGCCAGCTGCCGGCACGCAGCACCGCCTGTCGCATGGCGGGGAAGTTGCGCGTCTGTGCGGTCGGCAGCGTTGGGGGCGTTGTGGGCACAGCTAGCGGCGGGTCCAGCAGCGACTCCCACGTGCGCCATGCATTGGCCTTGGCGAGACCCCAATAGGTGGGCGCCGAGCGGAACAGCTGCCAATGCGCGAGTTGCGGAATCACGTCCTGCGTGCTGCGGCTGTCATTGGGGTTGGGCAGGGTGTTGTCGTCAAACCGATAGTCCAACGTGACAAGCAGCATGCGCACGGCCTGATCGCGCAGTGCGGCGAAGCGGGCGCCATAGCCTTCGACACCGGCCTGGGTAAGCAAGGCCCCCAGGCCTTCGATCACATAGGCGTTGTAGGCAAACGTGCCCTCGATCCAGAAGTTGTCAGCCGTGAGGTCGGCCGCCATCACCGAGGCAATGCCCTGCGTGCCGTTCTGCGCGTCGTCCAGCAGGGCAAGGTCACCATACCGCATGGCAATGGCAGCGCGTGCCATCTGATGCCAGAGCTGGATGTTGCTCATCGGCGCGCTGGTGAACTTCAGGTTGGCGGCCATCGGCGCGAAGAGCATGTCGTGCCAAGTTTGATAACGCTTGGGTTCGACGGATGATTGCAACAGCCGAGCGGCGTCGATCAGCTTGAAACTGGCCACGGCCTCGTCCAGGCCCTGGGAATACATCGTGCTGCGGCCCTCGTTCGTGCGCAGGGGCCAATTGGCATAGTTGGCCGCATAGAAGTCCAACTGCTGAGCGGCCCATTCGGCATACTGCCGCTGGCCGTTGACGCGGAAGATGCGTGCTGCGGCCTGAACCTGCGCAATGTTGTAGTCACGACCCAGGGCGACCCAGGCGCGCTTGACGGATGCCGTGTCGGGCGTGCCGGCCGGCTCGTTGGGGGGCTCCGCACTGTCGGGCGTCCAGTTCATGCCGGAGCCGGTCTTGGTATCGATATAGGCCTGGGTCCAGCCGCCGACCAGGTCGGTGCGTTCGAATTTCTTGGCAATCCACGCGTCGACACGCGCCATTTCGATGTTGCGCACCCAGTTGGCCACACTCGTGTCGGTGGCGTAGCGCTTGGCCAGCCCCGTCCAGTCTTCTCGTGCCTCACGCCCGCCGTAGTAGATGTTGCCATCCGCGCCTGCCAGCAAGGCCGTCACGCTGGAGGCCGTGGTGCTCACACCGTCGCCGCTGGCCAGCGCCAGGGCCGGTAGACGCTCAGGCGAATCCCATAGCGAGAGGGCGGGAACGGCGATAGCCACGGCGGCGCTCGCCGCCATGCTGCTTGTTTTGGCCGCCACCGAAGAAGCGTTGTGCACGGCCTCGGCCTGCGCGGTCGGGCCCGAATCTTCCGCCGACGAGCTACCGCCGCCGCAACCGGCCAGGATCATTGAGGAAAGCAGGGCATGAAGCATGAGCTTGGCACGGCGTTGAATAGTGGTGTTCGCATACTGCTTCATGACCGTTTCCAAGCGTTGATGGCATAACGGCTATTCTCAGCAGCATGTACAAAATATCAGTGTGAACTCCTGGGCGCTCGGCGCGCAACGCTGGTAACGCGAAGAAACAGCTGGTATCGGGTGGTTCACGGCTTGCGCGACGGTCGCAGCCATTCCATGAGGCAGTAGGCAATAAAGCGCGAGTTGCCGACCAGATAACGCTTCCACAGCCGGCCCGGCTCCTGGCACAGGCGATAGAGCCATTCCAGCCCGGCGTTGCGCATCCATGGTGGCGCCTGGCTCTTGGTGCCGGCAATCAGCGCGAAGGCCAAGCCTACGCCCAGCGCCACAGGCTCGAGTTGCGGCTGCTGTGCGGCCATCCAGAATTCCTGCTTTGGGCAGCCAAGCCCGACAAAAACCAGGTGTGCTCCGCTGGCGTTGATTCGCTCCACGGTGGCAGCGTCAAAGGTGGGCTCGGCTGGAAGCATGGGTGGGGATTCGATGCCGCCAACACTCAGGCTCGGGAAGCGCGCGCGCAGCGCTTGCTCTAGCGGTGCGATCTCATCGGGCATGCCACCGTAGAAGTAAACCGTTAGTTCGCCGGTTTCGGCCTTGGCACAGAGTTCCAGCACGAGGCCCGGGCCATAGACGCGCGAAGCGGGCTTGCGGTGCAGACGTTTCAAGGCCCAGACCAGCGGCATGCCGTCCGTGACGACGGCAAAGGCGCGGTCCATCACTGCGTGCAGCCTGGGCGTGTGGCGCGCGCGGGTGAGCATGTCCACGTTGGCCACGCAAACCAGGCCACCGACACGCTGCCTCGCGCGGGCCAGGATCTGCGCCACGGCTGCGGCCATGTCACCGACGTCGACCCGCACATCAAACAGGCGGGTGGGACTCAGCTCAGGCATTCAAGCGCTCGGCAAGGAGGCTCACGATGCGCTCGGCCGATTTGCCGTCCCACAGCACCGGCCGGCGCCCGCGCTTGCCGCCGCCGCGCAGCACGTCCAGCGCCGCGGCAATCACCGGACCGGGTGCCGTGCCCGCCAGCACATTGCTGCCCTCGTCCACGGTGATCGGGCGTTCGGTGTTGTCGCGCATGGTCACGCAGGGCACGCCCAGGGCGGTCGTTTCTTCCTGCAGGCCGCCGCTGTCGGTCAGGACCAGGGCAGCGTCCTTCCACAGGTGCAGGAAGGACATATAGGCCTGCGGGCCCATCAGCGTGACCTGATCGCCGAGGTCGATGCCGTGCTTCTCCAGATTGCTGCGGGTGCGCGGATGGACCGGGAAGACGATGGGCGCTTCCCGGCCCACGGCGCGCAGCACCTCGGCCACGCGCGTGAGGGATTCCGCACTGTCCACATTGCTGGGCCGATGAAGCGTGACGACGACATAACGCCCAGCCTGGGCGAGCAGGGCGCGCTTGGGCGCCTCGGTCTCGAAGCTGCTGGTGTCGGTGCGGGCGAGTTTCTCGGCCTGGAAGAGCACGTTGTCCACCATCACATGGCCCACGTCGAACACCACCGAGGCAGGCTTGCCCTCATGCAGGAGGTGCTGCATGCCGCTGGGCTCGGTAACGAAGAACCAGTCGGAAATGGCATCGGTGACGAGCCGGTTGATCTCCTCGGGCATGCTCATGTCGCCACTGCGCAGGCCGGCCTCTACGTGGGCGACCGGAATGCCGGCCTTCTTGGCAACGATGGAGCAGGCGAGGGTGGAGTTGACATCGCCCACCACCAGACAGGCGGCAGGTTTGCCGGCTGCACAGAGTTGCTCGTAGGCCAGCATGATCTTGCCTGTCTGCTCGGCGTGGCTGCCTCCGCCGCAGCCCAGGCGCACGTCGGGTGCGGGGATGCCGAGCTCCTCGAAGAAGACCTCGTTCATGTCGCGGTCGTAGTGCTGGCCGGTGTGCACGATCTTCCAGTCGAGCCGGCCGTCGGCCTGCAGGGCACGCACGATCGGCGCGATCTTCATGAAGTTGGGCCGCGCGCCAGCGACGAGGTGGATGCAGGGGCGTGTCATGGTGCCTTCTGGGTCAGGAGTGCAGGGATTCTATTGATGCCTCGTCCGCAATCTGCAATGGAAGCGGCAGACTTGTCTCCGACTCGCGGCAGAATACGCGATCCATCTCAGGGAGATTGCGTGAAAGTTCTTGTCACCGGCGCCGCCGGCTTCATCGGCATGCATGTCAGCCAGATTCTGCTGGCTCGCGGCGACGAGGTCGTCGGCCTCGACAATCTCAACGACTACTACGACCCGCAGCTCAAACATAACCGTCTGGCTCGGCTGACGGGCAAGCCCGGTTTTTCCTTCGTACAGATGGATGTGGCCGACCGCGAGGGCATGGCCGCGCTGTTCGCCAAGCAGCGCTTCGACCGCGTCGTGCACCTGGCCGCGCAGGCTGGTGTGCGCTATTCGATACAGAACCCGCACGCCTACATCGACAGCAATATCGTCGGCTTCACCAACATCCTCGAAGGCTGCCGGCATGCGGGCGTGCAGCACCTGGTCTACGCCTCCAGCTCCAGCGTCTATGGTGGCAACACCCTGATGCCGTTCTCCGAGCATCACAGCGTCGACCATCCGGTGAGCCTGTACGCCGCCACCAAGAAGGCCAACGAGCTGATGGCGCATACCTACAGCCACCTGTTTCGCCTGCCCACCACGGGCCTGCGCTTCTTCACTGTCTACGGGCCCTGGGGCCGGCCGGACATGGCGCTGTTCCTGTTCACCAAGGCGATCCTGGAAGGCCGGCCCATCGACGTGTTCAACCACGGCCAGATGATCCGCGACTTCACCTATATCGACGACATCGCCGAAGGCGTGGTGCGCGTGCTCGACCGGCCCGCCACGCCCGAGCCCGGCTATGACGCAATGAAGAGCGATCCGGCGCATTCCAATGCACCGTACCGCCTCTTCAATATCGGCAACCATGCGCCGATTCCGCTGATGGACTTCATCGGCGCGATCGAAAAATCGGTGGGCCGCGAAGCGACCAAGAACTTCCTGCCCTTGCAGGACGGCGACGTGCCGGCCACCCATGCCGATGTGGAAGAACTGGCCGCCTGGACCGGCTTCCGTCCCGCCATGCCGGTGCCGCAGGGCGTTGCGCGCTTCGTGGCCTGGTATCGCGAGTACTTCAAAGTTTGATTTAAGAAAGAAGCAGATGAAAGTCACCACCATCGGCACGGGCTATGTGGGCCTGGTCACCGGCGCCTGCCTGGCCGAGATGGGCAACCATGTGGTCTGCCTTGATGTGAACGCCGAGAAGATCCGCGTGCTCAACGAAGGCGGCATCCCCATCCACGAACCGGGCCTGGACGCCGTCGTGGCGCGCAATGTGGCCTCGGGCCGTCTGCAGTTCACGACCGACGTGGACGCGGCCGTGGCCCATGGCACGCTGCTTTTCATCGGCGTGGGCACGCCGCCGGACGAGGACGGCTCGGCCGACCTGCAGTACGTGATCGCCGCGGCGCGCTCCATCGGCCAGCGCATGACCGACTACAAGGTCATCGTCGACAAGAGCACGGTGCCCGTGGGCACGGCCGACAAGGTCAAGGCGGCGATTGCCGAGGAACTGGCCAAGCGCGGCGTGCAGGTGGCGCATGCCGTCGTCTCCAATCCGGAGTTTCTCAAGGAGGGCGCGGCGGTCGAGGACTTCATGAAGCCCGACCGCATCATCATCGGCTCCGAGGACGAGCAGGCCACGCTCTTGATGCGCGCGCTCTACGCGCCCTTCAACCGCAACAACGACCGTGTGATGGTGATGGACCTGCGCTCGGCCGAGTTCACCAAGTACGCTGCCAACGCGATGCTGGCCACGCGCATCAGCTTCATGAACGAGCTGGCCCTGCTGGCCGAGAAGGTCGGCGCCGACATCGAACTCGTGCGCCGCGGCATCGGCAGCGATCCGCGCATCGGCTACAGCTTCCTCTACGCCGGCGCCGGCTATGGCGGCTCCTGCTTCCCCAAGGACGTGAAGGCGCTGGTGCGCGCGGCCAAGGATGAAGGCATTCCGCTGCGTGTGCTCAACGCGGTGGAAGAAGCGAATGATCGCCAGAAGCTGGTGATGGTGGACAAGGTCAAGGCGCGCTTCGGGGCCGACCTGAAGGGCCGGCACTTCGCGCTCTGGGGCCTGGCCTTCAAGCCCAATACCGACGACATGCGCGAGGCGCCATCCCTGGTCATCATCGAGGCCTTGCTGGCCGCCGGGGCCACCGTGTCGGCCTACGACCCCGTGGCCATGGCCGAGGCGCAGCGCATGCTCGGCGAACTGGCGGGCCTGTCTTATGCCGAACGCGCCGAAGATGCGCTGGAGGGCGCGGACGCACTGCTGCTCGTCACCGAGTGGAAGGAGTTCAAGAGCCCGGACTTCAATGGCATCAAGGCGGCGCTCAAATCCCCCGTGGTCTTCGACGGCCGCAACCAGTACGAGCCTTCACTGATGCTGGCGCTCGGGATCGAGCACCACGGCATCGGCCGCGCGGGCGGCTGATCAGCTGCTGGCTTCTTCGACACCGCTGTAGGCCTTCACGGCCTCAGCCGCGCCATTGCTCAGCGCTGCCTTGGCCTGCTGCGAGACCTGGTAGACCTCTGCCTCCTGTGCGCTGACCACGCCATCCTTGTTCGTGTCGGCCGGGTCGTAGGTCTTGGCCTGGCTGGCGCCTGCCGCGGCCCCCCCACCGCCGCCGCCACCATGGCCGTGGTGCCCATGTGCGCCTTGCGCGCCCT
>FSVW01003681.1_pt1 | contig 18718 bp, 14 predicted proteins | sample 1637551 | NCBI WGS metagenome assembly FSVW01 (sample SAMEA3914814, study PRJEB12502) | metagenome | biome: forest; material: soil | place: USA | collected 2011-09-16 | depth 0.1 m | reverse complement strand
GCAGCCTTGGCGGCCGGCTTGGCAGCGGCCTTGGCCGGAGCAGCCTTGGCAGCCTTGCGGGCAGCAGCCTTCGGGTCCACGGCAGCCTTGAAGGCGGAACCGGGGGTGAACTTCGGCAGCTTGGCAGCAGCGATCTTGATCTTGTCGCCGGTGCTCGGGTTCACGCCGGTACGCGCTGCGCGCGAGTGCTGCTTGAAGGAGCCAAAGCCGGGGATGGAGACAGCGCCACCCTTCTTGACGGTCGTGACGACCACGTCCAGCAGGGTTTCGAGGATGCGGCCGGATTCGGCCTTGGTCAGCTCGTGCTTGGTGGCCAGGTGCTCAATCAGTTCGGTCTTGTTCATTCAGGATCTCATGTCAAAGATGACGCCCGACAAGTTCGGGCGGGCGTATTCTCACCGAAATCGAGCACGACTCCGATGAAGACTGGGGATAACGCTGAAACTCAGCGCCTGGAAACGCCGGGAATTCGATAGATCCGTCACGCTCAGGCAAGTCCTGACCCCCGTGGGTCAGACGAAACCGGGAGCCACTCGCAGCAGGCGGCCCCGTTTTTTCGCCCGAAACGCGAAAAGCCGCGGGGCTCTTGCTTTCCGTTCCCACAACGCAAAAAGCCGATGCTTTCGCATCGGCTTTTCTTGATTTGGTGCCCAGAAGAGGACTCGAACCTCCACGGAGTTACCCGCTAGTACCTGAAACTAGTGCGTCTACCAATTCCGCCATCTGGGCTAGTTTCTCTTCGCTAGCAGCGCTTGCCGCTTGCGAAGAGGCCGAACTATAGCATGTGTTTTTCGGCCTTCTACTCGGTCCTTCGCGGCCTCGTCGTCGGTCTCAGGCCAATGACGTCATCTTGAAGATACCGGTCGCGTTACCGGCATCGAAGCCGAGATCCAGCGCGCCTTCGAGCAGCGATGCCCGCTGGATGAACTCGTAGAACGAGCCCGGCACCTGCCGGGTCACGACCTGACCCTCGTGCAGAAAAGTCCGGCGCACCTGAGCGGCGCGCAGCGCCGTCTGCCGGACCCGGCCGGACGACGAGATCTCGATCGTCTCCTTGATCGGGCGGCCCAGCACGCGCTGCGAAAGGGCCACGGCGTCAATGTCTGCCACGCGGTCAGTCGCGTGGTTGAAAGCATTGCCCTCGGTGGCGATCCAGGCCATCTCGGCGGATTCGGCCAGCAACACTTCGTAGTCGGCCAGAGTGAACAAGGGATGCTGGCGCGCGAAGCAGCGCTGCAACGCTGGAAGCAGCGCCAGCGCCGCATCCCAGGGCAGGACCTTGTCGCGCGACAACTGTTCCAAGCGAGCCACGTCGGCCGGTGACAGCGGATCAGCCGACCCGTCGACGACCCGGTTGACCGCCACTTGGAACTCCGGCGAGAAGCGCTCCGGATGCAGCTCCGAAACGAAGAACTGGGCGATGTCCTCCGGCATGTCCGCATGGCGCCAGGCACGACCGGTCATCTTCAGCTTGGGCAGCGGATAGGTCTCGGCCAGCCGAAAACCCAGCGGCCGCAGGATTCGGGTGATGGCGGCCTCGCCCGGCGGCAACGCGCCGCCGGGCGAGGCGACCGTGCGCAGCGCGCCATGGTCGAACACCACGCGACCGCCGGCCTTCACGCAGTCGCTGACGTAGTCGACAGCATCGGGCACACGCAGCAGCAAATCGCGGAACAGCAGCATGTTCAGCGCCTGCGCCAGTTCGACGCGGCTAACGCCATTTCTCAGCGGCATCAGAAGCCCCGGCGCGACGTGCAACTGGGCGAAGGTTTCAAGAGTGGCCGACTCGCCCAGGCAGGCGGTCAGCAGGCGGTGAAGGCCTGATTCGGGAAGCGTCGTATTCATTTATAGAGAGTGCCGGCCGCATGGTTGCGCGGCCCGAGGTCAAACATCAAACGTCAAATATCGAACTTCACGCCCTGCGCCAGCGGCAACTCGCGCGAGTAGTTGACGGTGTTGGTCGTGCGGCGCATGTAGGCCTTCCACGCGTCAGAACCTGATTCACGGCCGCCGCCGGTTTCCTTCTCGCCGCCGAAGGCACCGCCGATTTCGGCCCCGGAGGTGCCGATGTTGACGTTGGCGATGCCGCAGTCCGACCCGCTGGCTGCCATGAAGGCCTCGGCCTCGCGGACATCGTTCGTGAAGATCGCCGAAGACAGGCCCTGCGGCACATCGTTGTGCAGCGAGATCGCTTCGTCGAACGTCTGGTACTTCAGCGTGTAGAGGATGGGAGCGAAGGTCTCCTGCCGAACCACGGCCGACTGCGCCGGCATGCGCACCAACGCCGGCACCGCGTACCAGGCCTCGGGACATTGCGCGGCCAGCGCGCGATCGCCACCGCTGACTTCTCCGCCCTGCTCTCGTGCATCGGCCAGCGCCTTCTGCATCGCATCGAAGGCGGCCTTGTCGATCAAGGGTCCGATCAGATTGCCCGTTAGGGTCGGGTCGCCGATCTTCAGTTGCGCGCGGGCGCGATCCAGGCGAGCGACCAGTTCATCGTGGATGGACGCATGCGCGATCACGCGGCGCGTCGTCGTGCAGCGCTGGCCGGCCGTGCCGTAGGCGCCGAACAGGATGCCGCGCACGGCCAGGTCCAGGTCTGCGGACGGCGTGACGATGATCGCGTTGTTGCCGCCGAGTTCGAGCAGGCAACGGCCGAAACGCGCCGCGACGCGCGGGCCGACCGCGCGGCCCATGCGGGTCGAACCGGTCGCGGAAACGAGCGCCACGCGGTGATCGTCGACCATCGCCTCGCCAACGGCGGCGCGTCCGTTCAGCACTTGCGACAGATGCACCGGCGCCGCACCGCCTTGCTCGTCGTTGAAACGCGCCACCGCCCTCTCGAACAAGGCCTGCGTGGCCAGGGCCGTCAACGGCGTCTTCTCGCTCGGCTTCCAAAGGCAGCTGTCGCCGGCCACCAGCGCCAGCGCGGCGTTCCAGGCCCACACGGCAACCGGGAAGTTGAAGGCCGAGATGATGCCGACCACGCCCAGCGGCAGGTACTGCTCCATCATCCGATGGCCAGGGCGTTCGCTGGCGATCGTCAGGCCGTGCAACTGGCGCGACAGGCCAACGGCGAAGTCGCAGATGTCGATCATCTCCTGCACCTCGCCGGCGCCTTCGCTCGTGACCTTGCCGGCTTCGACAGAGACCAGCCGGGCCAGTTCGGACTTGTGCCTGCGCAGTTCCTCGCCGAGCAGGCGCACCAGTTCACCACGCTTGGGTGCCGGCACCAGGCGCCACTGAAGAAACGCGTTATGTGAGCGGACAACGGCGTCAGCCACTTCGGCGACTGTCGCTTCGTGAACCGCGCCGATGGCCGAGCCGTCGATCGGCGACCGGACTTTCAGGCTTCCGCCGGTGTATGCGGATGTTGGAACGCCGAGGGCGTTCAGCAAATCTGTTGTGGAACTCATGGTCGTATTTTCCCCGATGTGCCTGACGCGCCTCAGCCGATCGATTCCACTTGGCGCGACTGCTGGTAGGCCTTGCCGAAACGGTTCGCCAGGAACTCCGGCAGCGCCACTTCCTCCTGCCGGATGAAGCCCTGCTGCGGCAGCTTGCCTTCGCGGAAGAGATCCACGGCCGCGCAGATGCCGGCGGCAGTGGTGATCTGGATTGCCGACAGCGGCGCCGTGCCATCACGCTCCGCGAAGATCTTGCGCGCGAACACTTCCTGCAGCAGCGATCCGTTCTTGATGCCGGAGACGGTCACGAACACGAGCACCACGTCCTGCATCGTCGCCGGCATGCTCTTGCGCATGATTTCCTTGAGCTTGTCCTGGTCGTTCTTCAGCTGCAGATCTTCCAGCAGGAACTTCATCAGCTCGCGATGGCCGGGATAGCGCACCGTCTTGTAGTCGAGGTTGCGGACCCGTCCCTCCCAGGTCTCGCACAGGGTGCCCAGGCCGCCCGAGGTGTTGAAGGCCTCATACTCGGTGCCGTCAAGCGAGAAGTGCTCCAGGCCTTCGAGCGGCAAGGTGCTGGTGGCGACGCCGTCGTGGATCGATTCGCAGGGGTGGCAATACTCGTTGATCAGCCCGTCGACGCTCCAGGTCAGGTTGTATTTGAGGGCATTGGTCGGGAAGGCCGGCAGGGCGCCGACCCGCATCTTCACGTCGTGCAGCGCGTCGAAGCTGCTGGCCAGATGATGGGCGACGATGCCGATGAATCCAGGCGCCAGGCCGCATTGCGGCATGAACGCAGTGCGCGCGCCTTCGGCGATTCGCTTGATCTCCTTGGTCGCGGCCACGTCCTCAGTCAGGTCGAAATAGTTGCAACCGGCCTCCAGCGCCAAGTGCGCGGCGGTGATGGCCAGGTGGTAAGGCAACGCGTTGACGACGGTGTCCTTGCCGCGCAGTGCGGCGGCCAGCGCGCGGGTGTCCTCGGTGTCGACGACCTCCGTGTTGATGCCCTCGCCTGTCAGCTTGGCCAGGGCGTTAGCACTCCTGTCCATCACCGTCACGTCGAAATCGCCGCTGGCATGCAGCAGGCGAGCGATGGTCTGGCCGATATGTCCGGCGCCGAGCAGTGCAACTTTCATCGGGGAGCTCTCGAGTCTGAAAAGGATGACGCTGAGTCTAGAAACTAGCCCTGACGAAAGAAAGCACTTATTCGACGAAAATAACCCTACCGTCGACGATACGGCAGAGAAACAATTCATAACGTCCAAATGCAGGTGATTCGATGAACGATGATCTCGACCGAAAGTTGCTGGCCCTGCTGCAGGGGAACGCCCGCGAGAGCACCGCGAACCTCGCACGCAAATTGGGCGTTGCCCGCACCACCGTGGTGGCGCGGCTGGCGCGACTCGAGGCATCGGGCGCGATCGTCGGCTACACCGCGCGGCTGGGCAGCGACGCGACCGGCCGCGGCATCCAAGCCTATGTCGGGATCACGGTGCAGCCCAAGGCGGGCCGCGACGTAACTCGCAAACTCAGCAGCCTCCCGGAGCTGCGCCAGCTCGCCTCGGTGAGCGGCGAGTTCGACTACATGGCGGTGTTGAGTGCTGAGTCGACGATGCGTCTGGACGCCCTGCTCGACGAGATCGGCGAGATCGAAGGCGTGATCAAAACCACAAGCTCGGTTGTTTTGGCGCTCAGAGTCGATCGCAATGCCTGAGATCGGGGGGTTGCATGTCTACCTGGCACGGCAATTGCGCGTTATACCTGCATGACCCGGATTTCCCGACTGAACCACTTGGTTACCTGGGGCCCAAGGAGCGCATGATGAACAGCAAGGTTGTGATTCCGCACGGCAAGAGCGTTTTCGGCGGCAGCACCGTCGTGACCGCGGCCAAGGTGCTGGTGCTCGTCGCCGTCACCTGGGGCGTCGTGTTTCCGGCGCTCTTCTGGAGCTTCAGCCGCTTGATCAACTGACGCCCGCGGGCATCAGCCCGCGCGTTTGCGCCATCACGCGCGCCATGCCCAGCAGCGCATCGGTGAAGGGCGTGGCCACACCCAGGTGCTGGCCGATCTCCCGAACGGCGCCGACCAGCGCGTTCAACTCCAGCGGCCGGCCGGCCTCCAAATCCTGCAGCATCGAAGTCTTGAATGCGCCGAGCTTGCGCGTTATGACGTGGCGATCCTCCGGTTGCTGGCCAACCGCACAACCGATGCGATCGCCGATCAGCGCCGCCTCCTGCATCACTGAGGTCATGAAGCCCAGCAGCAACTCGTCGGCCATGATCCGGTCGGTCGTCGCGCCGGTCAGCGCGGAGATCGGGTTGGTCGTCATATTGCCCCAGAGCTTGTACCAGATATCCCGCTGGATCTGATCCGACACCGTCGCATCGAAACCCGCGCGGCCGAGCATCCCGGCCAACTCTTCCACATGGGCCGGGCGCCCGCCAACCGGCACGCCCAGGATCAGGCCCATGCCCATCACATGCCTGACCACACCGGGCTCCGGCGTCGCGCAGCTGGCATGGACGACGCAGCCAATCACCCGCTCGGTCGGGATCAGGTCGGCGACCAGGCCACCCGGATCGACGGTCTGCAGTCGCAAGCCCTGGCCCTCGCCCTTGAGCCCGTCGAAGAACCACCAGGGCACGCCGTTCATCGCGATCAGCACGCGGGTCTGCGGCCCCAGCAACGCCTTGATGGCCGGCGCCACCGCGGCCAGTGACGGGCCCTTCACCGACACGACGATCAAGTCCTGCGGACCCAGCTCCGCCGGATCGCTGCTGACATGGACCGGCACGGTGATCCGCTCGCCGCCGCCGGGCAGGTCCAGACGCAAGCCGTGCGAGCGCAGGGCCGTCAAGGTTGCGCCGCGCGCGAAGGCGCTCAGGCGAACCTCGCTGCGCAAGCGATGGCCGACGTAAGCACCGAACCAGCCGCCAATCGCGCCCATGCCCACTATGCAGATCTTCATGCGCAAGCCCTCAATCTCAAATCCGATGCGGCAAGTCTCGCATGCAGGAGCGGTCCGCTGCCGATGGCGTCGGCGCGACAATGCCGCTCGCCAAAGTCGAGAAAACGAAAGGGCTCACCATGAAATACCTGCACACGATGGTCCGCGTCACTGACATCGAGGCCTCGCTGAAGTTCTACCGCGACGGGCTCGGGCTCGACGTGATCCGCCGCATGGACCACGAGGCCGGCCGCTACAGCCTGGTCTTCCTCGGTGCACCCGGCAACGAGGCCGGCCCCTACCAGCCGCAGGTCGAGCTGACCTACAACTGGCCGGATGCCGAAGGCAAGAGCGAGACCTACGGCGGTGGCCGCAACTTCGGCCACCTGGCCTACGCGGTGCCGGACATCTACGCCGCCTGCCAGCGCCTGATCGACCACGGCTTCCCGGTCCTGCGCCCGCCGCGCGATGGCCGCATGGCCTTCGTCCGTTCGCCGGACCAGATCTCCGTCGAACTGCTGCAGGACGGCGCGGCGCTGGCCCCGGCCGAGCCCTGGAGCTCGATGCCAAACGTTGGCAGCTGGTAACGGTCCACAACGGTCGAAACCGATTTGGCATCCCGTTCGCGGGATGCGCCGCTCGCGGCGAGTTTTTAGAAAGATCTGGGCTCCGATAGCCCTGAACGTCCTCCCTGGATGGTCCGCGAGGTCCCTACATAACGTCAAAAATCAGCGCAGGGACGTTCAAGTGGGCACGCGCTCCCGTTCGCCCGTCTTCATCCTCAAGCGCCTCGGCGCGGCCGGTGCAGCGTTGACCGACGAGGTCTGGGTGCGCGCCAACTTGCTCGTGCACTCTACCTGTCATACATGTTGAGGTCTTATCCGAGGACGCCAATATCTTCGCTTCGGACATCAAGGCATGAAAGACACCCAGAGCACCCGGGCGGCCTCTAAGTGTTTTCACCCAGTTTCACATTAAACCCATCAAACCTGTTTGACAGGTTTAGAAGCAGCCACTACTCTTCGTCCCATCGCAGGATCGCCATTCATGATCTCCAACACATCCCCGCTGTCTTCCATCGAGCGCCCGACCCTGTCGGCGCAGGTTGCACGGCATTTGCTGGCGCTGATCAACAGCGAGCAGCTGCGCCCGGGCGATGCTGTGCCCAGCGAGATCAAGATCGGCCTGGACCTGCAGGTCAGCCGGGGCAGCGTTCGTGAGGCCTACCGCTCATTGGCGGCGTTAGGCATCCTTGAGATCGAAGGTGGCCGCAAGCCGCGGCTGCGCCTGGTCGATGCCAGCGTGCTGGCCCAGGTCTTCGACTACGCACTGAACACCGCGCAGGTAAGCCTCGCCCACGTGCTGGAAACTCGCCGCGCGATCGAGTTGCAGACGGCCCAGCTGGCCGCGCGCTACGCCACCGACGCGCAGCGCCAGCGCCTGCGTGACCTGGCCGCGCAGATGCGCTCGGCCGGCACGACCAACAACCACGCCCGCCGCATCGCCGCCGACTCGGCCATCCACACCGTCATCGCCGAAGCCAGCGCAAACCCGCTGAACAGCCTGCTGCTGGGCGCGCTGCGCTCGCCGCTCGAGGCATCGGCGGCAATGCACCTGGACGAAGGCCGCAGCGAGAGCGAGCTGATCCGCGTCATCGATGCGCACGAGGCGCTGGTCGACCGCATCTGCTCGGGTGACGTGATGGGCGCCTCATCCGCCATGTCCTATCACTTTGATCTCGCCATGGTGCATGTGCAGCGCCAGGGCGACCAGGCTGCCGACGCAACGGCAGCCCCAAGCATCCCGGCTGGAGACCCCATGCCCAATTCGTCCTGACCGAGCTCCCTCGGCGGGGCCCGTAAGAAGGTCCTCAAACAATGTCACCCTACACCGAATTCTCGACGGCGCCCGGCGCGGTCGAGCAGGCGGTTTCGCGCCTGCAAGAAAGCTTCGGCGACCGAGTCAGCCTCAGCCGCGCCGTCCGCGAGCAGCACGCCCGCGGCGAAGGCCTCGCTACCAGCCTGTCGCCGGATGCCGTCGTCTGGCCGCTGGATAAGCATGAAGTTTGCGAGACCCTCAAGCTCTGCCATGCGCTGAAAGTGCCCGTTATTGCCTTCGGCGCGGGCAGCTCGCTGGAAGGCCACGTCAGTGCGCCGCACGGCGGCATCTGCATCGACATGTCGCGGATGGACGCGATCCTGGAAGTGCATCTGGAAGACAGCGACTGCGTTGTCCAACCCGGCGCCAGACGGGAAGACGTCAACGCTCATCTGAAAGGCACCGGCCTGTTCTTCCCCGTCGATCCCGGCGCCAACGCGACGATCGGCGGGATGGTTTCCACCGGCGCTTCGGGCACGACGACGATGCGCTACGGCTCGATGCAGCACAACGTGATGGCGCTCGAAGTGGCGCTGGCCGATGGTCGCTTGGTGCGCATCGGCACACGGGCTCGCAAGTCGTCGGCCGGCTTCGACCTCGTGCACCTGATGGTCGGCTCCGAAGGCACGCTCGGCGTCATCACCGAGATCACCCTGCGCCTGCATCCGCTGCCGGTCGAAGTGGCCGCCGCGGCCTGCGCCTTCCCGACTCTGGCCGGTGCCGTCGAGGCCGTCACCGAGATGCAGATGAGCGGCGTGCCCTTCGCCCGCATCGAGTTCCTCGACGACCAACAGGTGCGCGCCTGCAACGCCTATTCGAAGCTCGGCCTGGCCGAGCTGCCGACGCTGTTCCTCGAATTCCACGGCAGCGAAACAGGCGTCAAGGAACAGGCCGAGCTGGCCCAGGAGATCGCCGCCAGCCATGGCGGCATCGAGTTCAAGTGGTCGACCCGGCCCGAAGACCGCAGCCAGCTCTGGCAGGCTCGCCACATGGCCTACTTCGCCGCGCTCGCGATGCGGCCAGGCTGCGTCAGCGTCGTGGCAGACGTCTGTGTGCCAATGTCTGCGCTGGCCGAGCAGGTGCAACTGGCGCGCGAGCAGATCGATGCGGAGGGTCTCGTCGCGCCGATTCTTGGCCACGTCGGTGACGGCAATTTCCACGTGCTCTTCATGCCGATGCCCGATGCACCCGCCGAGCACGAAGCCGTCGATCGAATTTACGCCGCGATGGTCGAGCGCGCGCTCGCCGCCGGCGGCACGTGCACCGGCGAGCACGGCATCGGCATGGGCAAGAAGTCCAAGTTGCTCGCGCAGTACGGCCCCGAGGTCGTCGGCCTGATGGAAGGCATCAAGCGCAATTGGGACCCGAACGGGATCCTCAACCCCGGCAAGATTTTTTGAATCTCGACGGCGATCAGGGCGCGACAGACGCCCGGCTTCACAGCAAGACCTGACCCCACACTACATCGGAGACAAACCATGAACACCAACCGCCGCCCGACCTCCCGCGCCGCCTCGCTGCTGTGCCTGCTCGCTTCATCGGGCGCCGCCTTCGCAGCCGCTGACGACGACAAGTCACCGCAGACCCTGGACAAGGTTATCGTGACCGCGCAAAAGCGCGAACAGGCCGCCCTTGACGTGCCCGCCTCGGTTACCGCCGTCAACGCCGCTCGCCTGTCCAACGCCGGCCTGTCGCAACTGGAAGACTACGTGGCGCAGATCCCCGGCATGTCGATCACGTCCAACGGCGGCTCCATGCAGGTGACCTTGCGCGGCATCTCCACGGGCCTGTCGCAGTCGGCGCCGACCACAGCCATCTACGTGGATGAAGCGCCGATCGGCTCGGTCAATGCCTACACCGTCGGCGCCGGCCTGGTGCCCGACATCGACCCCGCCGACCTGCGCCGCATCGAGGTGCTGAAGGGCCCGCAAGGCACGCTGTTCGGCGCCGGTGCGATGGGCGGCATGCTGCGCTACGTGACCGTCGGCCCGAGCTTCGACAAGATCAGCGGGAGCATCACCGTGGGGGCGGACACGGTCTCGCAGGGCGATGCCGGCAGCCTCGGCCGCTTCTCGGTCAACCTGCCTTTCGACGACCACAAGATGGCGCTGCGCTTCTCGGCTTTCAGCCGCAAGGAAGGGGGCTACATCGACAACGTCGCCCCCGGCGGCAAGGCCGATTTCAACGACGTGAGGAACAGCGGCGGCCAGCTCGCCTATGCCTGGCAGATCAACCCAGACTGGCGCCTGGACCTGATGGCCTTGTCGCAGACCACCGATGCCAACGGCGGCAATGGCATCGACGTCGACCGCAACACCCTGCAGTCGATCCACGGCGGACTGACCGCCTCCAACGCCGTGCCGGTCGGCAGCAAGCGTGAACTCAAGCTCGGCAACGTTGCCATCCACGGGCAGGTCGGCGACTTCACCCTTGTCTCCTCGACCACGCTGCAGAACGTCGATGCCGACGCCCTCGGCGATGGCTCGAACTCCTACGGCACCTTGCTCGGCATCCTCGGCATGCCCGGCCTGAACGTGCAGTTGCACCAGATGACGCACACGCACCGCCTGTCGCAGGAGCTGCGCGCCGAGTCGACCGCGCTGGACGGCAAGCTCAGCTACCAGGCCGGCGTCTACTACACGCAGGAAGACGACAGCAACCGCATCCCCGGTTTCAACACCTTCGTGGCCGCCACCGGGGATCCCTTCACGATCCCGGTGCCGGACGGCCTGGCCAAGGCGCACATCGACACGACCTACCATGAGACCTCGCTGTTCGCCAACGCGACCTACTCCATAACGCCCAAGTTCGACGTGCAGCTCGGCCTGCGCTGGGGCCATGACCGCCAGCACTATGACCAGCTCTACTCGGGCCTGCTGTTCACGCCGCCCGTCGGCTTCGCGCAGGACTCCAGCCACTCGAAGGCCACCTACCTGCTGACGGCGAGCTACAAGCCCAGCAGCACCGATGCCTTCTACGCGCGCCTGGCGACCGGCTATCGGCCTGGCGGCCCCAGCGCCGCCACCCCGCTGACAGGTGCACCGCCGGTGGTCGGCCCGGATTCGCTGACCAGTGCCGAAGTGGGCTGGAAGTCGGTCTTCTACCAAGGCAAGGCTTCGTTCGAGGCGGCCCTGTTCCACACCAACTGGAAGGACATCCAGATCCAGACCAGCTCGGCCGGCTCGCAGTACTTCGTCAATGGCGGCGCGGCCGTCAGCCAGGGTGCTGAAGCGACGTTCTCCGTCTACCCGACGCCCGGGCTCAGCGTGCGCGCCAGCGCCGCCTACACGGACGCCCACCTGACGGAGGACACGACCAAGGTCATGGTCTCGCCCGGCGTGACGCTGGGCAAGGATGGCGATCGCCTGCCCTTCGTGCCCAAGGTCAGCCTGTCGCTGTCCAGCGACTATCGCTGGGGTGTCGATGCATTCGGCGGAGGCTGGTCGGCTTCGGTCGGCGGCTCCATCAGCCACATCGACGAGCGCGTCAGCGACTACAGCGGCAAGCCCAACTTCAGGCTGCCCGGCTACACCACGGTGGACCTGAACGCCGCGATCGACAACGCCAGCTGGCGTTTCTCGGTCTACGCCAAGAACGTCACCAACAGCCAGGGCATCATCTACCTGGGCGACTCCGGCCTGCCCCCATACACGCCGACGGCTCCCTATGGCGCCGGCCTGACGCGGCCGCGGACCATCGGCGCACAGGTCACCCACAGCTTCTGAGAAGGGCCATGCAGTTCCACACGACTCGTGACTTCCACCTGGCCAGCGGTGTGATGCTGCCCGAGGCCACGACGGGCTATCGCGCACTGGGCCAGCTCAATGCCGACGGGACGAACGCCGTGCTGATCTTGCACGGCTACACGACCGGCCCGCAGATGCTCGACGCAGGCGCCAGCGTGGCCGAAGGCTCGTGGAGCGAACTGGTCGGCCCCGGCAAGCCCGTCGATTCGGAGCGTTACTTCATCGTCGCACCGAACATGCTGGGCTCCTGCTACGGCTCCACCAGCCCGGGCAGCCTTGATCCGCTAACGGGCAAGCCGTACGGCATCTCGTTCCCGCGCATCACCTTGCAGGACATCGTCACGCTGCAGAAGCGTCTGCTCGACGACCTCGGCGTCAAACGCCTGGCCGCCGCCACCGGGCCTTCGTTCGGCGGCTACCAGTCCTGGCAATGGGCGGTCCAGTATCCGGGCTTCGTCGAGCGCATCGCTCCGGCGGTCAGCGCGCCGTTCAATCCGGGCAGCATCAGCGCGGCCGAGATCGTGCGCACGCAACTGGCTGCGATGCCCGGTTGGCATGAAGGCGACTACAACCGCGCAGAAATGCTGCCAGGCCTGACGGCGATGAGAGTGGCGACCTTGCAGCGCTATGGCGTCGATGCGGAGCTGACACCGAAGATCCCCGATGCCATTGCACGTAACGCCGAGATCCAGCGCATGGCCCTCGACTGGGCCCAGGGCTTCGAGCCGGGGTCGCTGATCACATTGATGCAGGCGGCCGAAGTCTTCGACATCCGGCCGCGCTTCGCCGAAATCAAGGCCCGCGTGCTGATCGCCAACTCGCGTACCGATGCGGTGTTCCCGCCGGCCATTGCCGACCAGATCGCGCCGCAGCTGGATGCGGCCGGCATACGCTGGCAGGCTCACCCGATCGACAGCGAGAAGGGGCATTTCGCCTCCGGTGCCGATGCGCATCTGTGGGCCGACGCCCTGCGCGAGTTCCTCGCCCTTCCCGCCTGAAGTGCCGCCTAACCGTGAAACAAAGCGCATGAACACACGCCACCTGATCGACGCCGAAACGGTCGCCATCATCGAAGCCCTGCCCGTGACCGAGGTGAGCCGCGAGAACCTGGCCGCCCTGCGCGCCCTCGGTGAGCAAGCCACGCTGGTCGCCCAGGCTCAGACGGCGTATTACCCGCAGCTGGAAGTCAGCGAACGCCATTGCCCCGGTCCTGCCGGCGCGCCCGATGTGCGCGTGCTGACGTATCGACCTCGCGCTGCAAGCAAGGTACCGCTGGCGGGCCTGCTCTGGATCCACGGCGGCGGCTATGTAGGCGGTAGTCCGGAGGGCGACGACGCGATGGTGAAGGCGATGGCCGCCGGCCTGGACAGTTGCCTGATCGTCTCGGTCGACTACCGGCTGGCGCCCGAGCATCCGCACCCCGCGCCGATCGAAGACTGCTACGCCGCGCTGAGGTGGCTGCACGCGCAGGCCGGCGAGTTCGGCGTGGATCCGGCGCGCATCGGCATCGCGGGCCAGAGCGCCGGCGGGGGCCTTTGCGCTTCGCTCGCCTTGCTGGCACGGGACCGCGGCGAAGTGCCGCTGTGCCTGCAGGCCCCGATGCAGCCGATGATCGACGACCGCACCTGCACGCGCGAGCCGCATCCAACCGCGGGTGAGTTCATCTGGACGCGCAAGTCCAACCACTTCGGCTGGTCCGCGCTGCTGGGCCACGAGCCGGGAGACGCGGACGTATCACCCTACGCAGCGGCCGCGCGGTCCGAGGATTTGCGCGACCTGCCGCCTACCTTCATCGGCGTCGGCTCGCTCGACCTGTTTCTCGATGAAGACACCGTCTATGCGCAAAGGCTGGTCGCGGCGGGCGTTCCGGCCGAACTGCACGTCTACCCCGGCGGCGTCCATGCCTTCCATCTGCTCGCGCCGCAAGCCGCGATCTCCAAAGCCTACGAACGCGACTTCCTCCAGGCGCTCCGCCGCGGCCTGGGCATCGACAAGGCCGAGCCCGCGAAACCGGTCGACCTCAGCGGCTTGACGGCCCAGTTGCAGATGCTGCTGCCCGGTATCCCCGCTCACGATCTGCCGCGCTTTGCGCGCAGCGCAGCCGGCGCCGAGCCTTATGGGCCAGGCCCGGATTCACGCTCGCGCGATGGCGTGCCGCGCGGTGAGATCCGCAGCGGCCAATGCTCGGCAGGCGACCTCTATCCCGGCGTGCCTCACGACTACAAGGTCTACGTACCAGTTGCATACGACGCGAGCCGCCCAGCCGCGCTGATAGTCTTCCAGGATGGCGGCCGCTATCTCGGCCCGGAAGCCAACGCAGCCACCGTCCTGGACAACTTGATTGCCGACGGTTCGATCCCGCCGACGATCGCCGTCTTCATCGAGCCCGGCGCCCAAGGCCCCGGCCTGCCGATCTACGGCGGCCCCGGCAATCGCAGCGTCGAATACGACTCGGCCGGCGACGCGTATGCGCGCTTCCTGATCGATGAACTGCTGCCCGCGGCGACGCTCGATTTGAGCGTTAGCACCGATCCCTCGCTGCGCACGATCATCGGCCTCAGCTCCGGCGGCCACTGCGCCTTCAACGCTGCGTGGGAACGGCCCGATGCCTTCGGCAAGGTCATCAGCCACTGCGGCAGCTTCGTCGATCTGCGCGGCGGACATGAACTGGCGCGCAAGGTCAGGGGCAGCGAGCGCAAGGCGCTGAAGGTCTTCCTGCAGACCGGCGAACGCGATCTCGACATCGCCTTCGGCCACTGGCTCAGCGCCAACCAGCAGATGGCCGCCGCGTTGGCCTATCGCGGCTACGAACACCAACTGGTGATCGGCAGCGGCGGGCATTCGCTGGCCCACGGCGGCGCGTTGCTGCCCGACACGCTGCGCTGGCTTTTTGCGCCGGCTTCAGACCAGGGCAAGACCTGACCCCGGCGTCAGCATCGCGGCATGGAAGCGCTCCCCGATGAGGCGATGGCCGGTGCCGTTCGGATGGACGCCATCCGGTTGAAGATGGGCGTCGGCGGGACCGAACAGCGACAGCCCGTCGACATAGTGCAGCTCGGTGTCGCCCGCCGCGCGATGCGTCGCCACGATCCCTTCGAGCATCGTGCGCATCTGTGAGGCGCTGAGGCCCTGCTGGTCGCCGACGTCCTCGCCGGCCTGCAGCAGGAAGGGCGACACGATGGCCATCGGCGTGTGTCGGTGACGCTCGCGGATCAGCGCAATCATCGAATGGGCCGAGTCATGGAAGGTGCGTTCCTTGAGCATGCCTTCGTTCCACACATTAACACCCAGTTCGAGCACGATGCCGGCGGCAGATTCATCTCGCACCATGCGCGCGGCCGAACCGCTCAGCAGGCAGGAGCCGGCCCAGCCCAGGTTGAGCAGGCGCGCATCGGCCAGCGCGCTGGCGATCGCCGGCCATGACTCCGAAGCACCGGCGGCGCCCGCGCACTGCGTGTTCGAGCTGCCGTGGAAGACAAGCCTGGGCCGACCATCGGGCCAAGGCGCAAAGCTGGCGCCCTGATCGACGGCGATGCGCTCGATCGCAATCGTCGCGGCGCCCGGGAACCACAGCTCGATGCTCTTGTCACCCGGCGGCAGGTCATCGAGCGCGAGCGTCGCGTGCTCGTCGCCGAACATCTCTCCCATCGGAATGAGGCGCGCACCGCCTTCTGCCGACACGCGCCGCACGCGTTCGCCATTGATGAAAAGATCGTAGGCCGATGGCCACGCCGGCACATCCGGCCGCCAGGCCAGCCGCTGCTGCGTGAACAGATGCAGCGAGCGCGAATCGGTGCGCAGACGCAGACGCACGCCGGAAGGGATGGCGGCCACCCAGCGCGTGAAGCGATCGTGTAGACGGCGATCGGCCACCGGCATGCGCAGCGGTTGCAAGGCAGTGCCACGCGGCAGCAGGCCGACGTGGCCGTCGAGGAACTCGGCGAGGCGGTCGAGCGGAATGTCGGTCATGGCGCGATGCGCTCCAGCGCGCGCAATTGCAGCGTGGCCGGATCTGGCGCTCCGTCGGGCGCGCTGACGAGCACCGCGTGCGACTCGCCGGCGGGCAGGTCGAAATGGTTGTCGCTGAAGACCGTGGCCGGATGCGGGGCAATCAGGTGGACGAAGCAGGCATAGACACCGTCGCTGGTGACCGTGACCTTCGTCGTGTGGGCATCAATGCGTTCAGCGCTCATGCGCAGCGAGGCGGGCTCGAGCGGCAGGTCCTTGAATGGCGCGAACAACAGCCGATTCGCCGCGACCTGTGGCGAGCGCAAGGTCAGCACGCGGTCCGGCGCCGCAGCGAGGCGTGCGGCATCGGCGCGCCACAGCACGCGGCTCGTGTACGGCGCGACCTCGGCCTGTACGTCCTCGCGCCAGCACTCTACGCCCGAAAGCGTCACCACCGCGAGCGTCGTTTCCAGCCGGATGCCGACCAATTCCGCGTTGGTCGCCCATAGTTCGACGCTGCCGTCCTCCAGACTCTTGAACGAAGTCGCCACCGGCGCATACGCGCGCTTGACCGCGAAGTAACTGGCCTTGCACGTGCGGTCGTGGTCCACCAGGCTCCAGCTGATGCCGGGCCAGCAATCGTTGAGCTGCCAGATCAGCGAGCCCGAGCAATGCGGCATGCGCCTGCGAAAATGCTCGATGCCGAACTTCAGCCCTTCGGCCTGCGTCAGCTGGGTGAAGTCGACGTACTGCTGCAGCGTCTGCGGCAAGCCCGTCGTGGACACCAGCATGTCGTCCACCTTGTTGAACGGCTTGTCCTTGATGCGATTCAGGAAGGCCGCGTTGCCCAACGCAAGCGTGCCGGGTTCGACCCAGCGTTCGAGCGTTGCCAATGCCGGAGAGGCCTGGATGCCGAACTCGCTGACGAAGCGCGTCGTGTCCTCGGCATAACGGGTATACGCGACGGACTGCGGGCTGCGCTCGATGGCACCGATCATCCGGTCCTCAGGCACCGGCGGTATGCCGTGCCAGACGGTCCAGTTGTGCTCGTCGCCGACCTGCATGCTGTTGGCATTGGCGCCGCCGAAGGGGCTGCTGGGCCGGTAGGGCGTGGTCGGGTCCAGCGCGGCGACGATCTCGGGCATCACGCGCTCGAACAGGTCACTGCCGAGCATCCGCGTCGGCTGCTCGACTTTTTCAAGATGGTCGTGGATGTTCTGGATGACCTGACATTCGTTGTTGCCGCACCAGAGCGCCAGCGACGGATGGTGGCGCAGTCGGCGGACCTGATGGCTGATCTCCGCACGGACGCTGGCGATGAACTCGGCATCGTCATCCGCATCATCCGCGTCATCCGGATAAGGCGCGCAGGCGAACATGAAGTCCTGCCAGACCAGCAGGCCCAGCCGGTCGCAGGCCTCGTGGAACTCGTCGAACTCGTAGATCCCGCCGCCCCAGACGCGGATCATGTTCATGTTAGCCGCGGCTGCGCGTTCCAGCAGGCTCGTGGTGTCCTGCTGCTTCAGCGCGCCGACGAAAGGGCTGGCCGGCACCCAGTTGGCGCCGCGCGCGAACAGTGGCTTGCCGTTGAGCACGAAGCGGAAGAACTGCGTGCCGGGTTCTTCGGGGTCAGGTCTTGTGTCGAGCGCAATGGTGCGCAGGCCGACGCGCAGCGAGCGCTGGTCGATCGCGTCGCCGGCATGGCGCAAGGTGACGCTCAGCGTGTAGAGCGGCTGGTCGCCGAGGTCGGCCGTCCACCAGAGGCGCGGCTGCGCGACGGCCAGGCGCAGGGTCGCGGCGTGCGCCGAAAGCTCGGGCGAGAGTTGCGCCACAGTGTTGCCGTCGGGATCGGCGAGAACGATCTCGGCGGTCAAAGCTGCCTCGGCATCGAAAGCATCGACGCTGACATCCACCTCGACCTTCGCAAACGCGGCATCGAGTTGGATCGTTCGCAGCGCCACGTCCTCAAGCATCGCGTGGCGCTGGCGTTCGAGTCGCACCGGTCGCCATAGCCCCACGGTGAGCAGGCGCGGCGCGAAGTCCCAGCCCCAGCCGAACTGCGCCTTGCGCACCAGGTTCCGCTTGGTCACGGCGACCGGCGACGAGCCCAGCGGCCAGAACGGCGCCTGGCGTTCGGCCATCACCACATCGTTGGGCAGGAAGCGCACGGTGAGCCTGTGCGTGGCGCCGGCCCGCACGCGCCCGGTCAGGTCGAAGCGGGCGGGCAGGAACATATTGCTTGACGTGCCGAGCGGCTCGTCGTCGAACCAGATCGTCGCGTGCGTATCGAGACCTTCGAACACCAGGACGAGACGCTCATGCGGGCTGGCCGCGGGGGCGGTGAAGCTCGTGCGCCACCACCATTCGCGGCCCTCGACCCAGGCGCACGCGGCCTCGTTGTCGTCGCGCAGCGGGTCGGGCAGGCGGCCGGCCCTATGCAGGGCCAGGAAGGTGTCGCCAGGGGCCGTGGCGGGGATCCATTCGTTGTCGGCGGCGCGCATGCCCGCGCCGGGCTCGGCGTCCCGGATCAGCCAATTCTCGAGATTCATGCGGGCTTCTCCGCGTCGCCCAGCACTGTGCCCACCAGGCGCCCGAACGAGCGCTCCGTGGCGCGCAGCACCGCCGCGCCAAGGATGCCGGTCACCAGGGTGAGGATGACGATGGCGATCGCCAGCGCGTTCGGTGCAATCGCGTTGATCGAGTCCGACAGGCTGCCGATGGCCAGCGGCCCGGCCACCTGGAACAGCATGCCCACGGTCGACATCACGCCGACGGTGCGTGCGCGCAGCATC
>FSVW01001389.1_pt1 | contig 18731 bp, 16 predicted proteins | sample 1637551 | NCBI WGS metagenome assembly FSVW01 (sample SAMEA3914814, study PRJEB12502) | metagenome | biome: forest; material: soil | place: USA | collected 2011-09-16 | depth 0.1 m | reverse complement strand
CGCCAACATGAGCCACGAGATCCGCACGCCGCTCAACGCCATCATCGGCATGGGCCACCTGGCGCTGAAGACCGAGCTGAACCCGCGCCAGCGCGACTACCTCGACAAGATCCGCACCTCGGGCCAGCACCTGCTGGGCATCATCAACGACATTCTCGATTTCTCGAAGATCGAGGCCGGCAAGCTCGGCGTGGAGATGCGCGAGTTCCGGCTCGACGCGGTGCTGGAGAACCTGGCCAACCTGATGGGCGGTAATGCCGAGGCGAAGGGTCTGGCGCTGATGTTCGACGTGGCGGCCGACGTGCCGCGCCGCCTGGTGGGCGACGCGCTGCGGCTGAGCCAGGTGCTGATCAACTACACGAGCAATGCGATCAAGTTCACCGAGAAGGGCCAGATCGACGTGCAGGTGCGCGTGGACGAGCGTGACGACGATGAGGTGTTCCTGCGCTTCGCCGTGCGCGACAGCGGCATCGGCCTGACACCTGAGCAGCAGGGTCGCCTGTTCCAGAGCTTCAGCCAGGCCGATGCTTCCACCACGCGCAAGTACGGCGGCACCGGCCTGGGCCTGGCGATCTGCAAGAAGCTGGCCGAGCTGGTGGGCGGCGAGGTGGGTCTCACGAGCGCGCCGGGCCAGGGCTCGACCTTCTGGTTCACGGCGCGCTTGGGTGTTGCGAGCGGTGAGGACTCGGATGAGGCCACGGTTGGCCTGCAATCGCTGGAGGGCCTGCGCGGCGCGCGCGTGCTGCTGGCCGAGGACAACGCGCTGAACCGCCAGATCGCCACCGAGATGCTGATGGACGCCGGCCTGCGCGTGGATGCGGCCCAGAACGGCGAGGTGGCCGTGGCGATGGCTCAACAGCAGGCCTATGACATCGTGCTGATGGACATGCAGATGCCGGTGATGGACGGGCTCGAAGCCACGCGCGCGCTGCGTGCGCTGCCCGGCTTTGCCGCGCTGCCCATCGTCGCGATGACCGCCAACGCGATGGCTGAGGACCGCGAGCGCTGCATCGAAGCGGGCATGAACGACTTCATCAGCAAGCCGGTGGAGCCCGACGATCTGTGGCGCGCGCTGCTGCGCTGGGTGAAGCCGGGCGAGCGCGAGGCGCTGCCGCTTGTTGCCACCGAGCCTGCGGCATCGAATGCCGAGCTGCCCGCGCAGATCGAGGGCCTGGACATGGCTGCCGGCCTGCGCCGCGTGCTGGGCAAGCCCGATCGCTACCTGGCCATGCTGCGCGGTTTCGTCGCTGGCCAGGCGCAGGCGCCCCAGCAGATCCGCGCTGCGCTGGCCGCGAATGATGTGGGCACGGCCGAGCGCCTGGCCCACACGCTCAAGGGCCTGGCCGGCAATATCGCGGCCAGCGGCGTGCAGCAGCGCGCTGCGGCAGTGGAGGCGCAGCTGCACAAGGGCGAGCGCGAAGTGTCGGCGCTGCTGTCCGATCTCGAAGCCGAACTGTCCGCGCGCTTGAGCGTTATTTCAGCGGCGTTGCCGCCCGAGGTGCAGGTCGAAGCGGCGGCTTCAGATCCGGTCGAACGCGAGGCCATGCTCAAGCAATTGAAGGACTTGCTGGCCGATGACGATGCGCAGGCCGAGCAGCACCTGGTCGACCACGCGGGGGTGCTGGCCCAGGCGCTGGGCAACCGCTTCAACGCCGTGCGCGAGGCGGTGCGAAATTTCGATTACGAGCAGGCATTGAATCTGCTTGAAGCAATGCAGGGAGAAGCTCAATCATGAACACGACAACCATAGCCACGCGCCCCATGGTGCTGGTGGTGGACGACACACCCGAGAACCTCTCGCTGATGAATCAGCTGCTTCAGGATCTCTACCAGGTGAAGGTGGCGCCCAGCGGCGCGCGGGCGCTGAAGATCGCGCGGTCCAGCACGCCGCCGGACCTGATCCTGCTCGACATCATGATGCCCGAGATGGATGGCTACGCCGTCTGCCGCGAGCTCAAGGCCGACCCGCTGACGCGCGACATTCCCGTCATCTTTTTGACCGCCCTGGCCGACGACGCCGACGAGGAAATGGGCCTGGGCCTCGGCGCGGTGGACTACCTGACCAAGCCGATCAACGCGCCCATCCTGCGGGCTCGCGTGCATGCGCATCTGCAGCTCAAGGCTGCAGCGGATTTCCTGCGCGACAAGAGCGCCTTCCTGGAGCAGGAGATCGCGCGGCGCACGCAGGAGGTACGCGATGTGCAGGATGCGACGATCCTGATGATGTCGTCTCTGGCCGAGACGCGCGACAACGAGACCGGCAATCACATCCAGCGCACGCAGCGTTATGTGCGTGCGCTGGCCGAGGCGCTGCGCACGCACCCGCGCTTTGCGGCGGCGCTGGATGATGAAACCATCGAGCTGCTCTACAAGTCGGCGCCGCTGCACGACATCGGCAAGGTCGGCGTCCCGGATCGCATCCTGCTCAAGCCGGGCCGGCTGACGCCCGAGGAATTCGAGGTGATGAAGCAGCACACGACGATGGGCCGCGATGCGATTGCGCAGGCCGAGGCGCGGCTCGGCCGCTCGGTGCCCTTCCTCGCGCTGGCCAAGGAGATTGCCTACGCGCATCAGGAGAAGTGGGACGGCAGCGGCTATCCGCTGGGCCTGCGTGGCGATGCGATCCCGGTCTCCGCGCGGCTGATGGCGCTGGCCGATGTGTACGACGCGCTGATCAGCAAGCGTGTCTACAAGGCCGCCATGCCGCACGAGCAGGCGGTGGCCATCATCAGCGAGGGGCACGGCAAGCACTTCGACCCCGATGTGTGCGACGCCTTCCTCGCCATCCAGGCGCAGTTCCAGGCCATCGCCCTGCAGTTCAGCGACGGCGAGGCGGAGCTGCAAAGAGAGGTAGAACGCCTGGTGCGGAACAACACGGAGCAAGCATGAGCGCATTGGCTCTGAACGATCTCAAACTGATGGTGGTGGACCCGGTGTCCGCCCTGCGCCACCAGACCGCCGGCCTGCTGCGCGGCCTGGCCGTGGGCAGCACGATGATGGCTGACAGCGGCGAGAACGCGCTGGCGCAGATGCGCCTCGAAAGACCTCACCTCGTGCTGGCCGAATGGAACATGCCCGAGATGGACGGCCTGGCGCTGTTGCAGGCCATGCGCGCCGACGCGCAGCTCAGCCAGGTGCCCGTGGTGCTGGCGACGAGCGACGTGGCGCGCGAGCTGGTGGAGAAGGCGGTGGTCAGCGGCGTGAGCGACCTGCTGGTCAAGCCCTACACGCTGCGCCGGCTCGAAGAAAAGATCATCGGCTCGGTGCGCCGCGGCGTGCCTCCGCCCATGATCGGCGTGAAGACCGTGGTGCCGCAGGCGCTCGCGGTGCCCGAACAGAAGCCGCTGCTGCTGGTAGTGGACGACACGCCCGACAACCTGCGCATGATGGCCGGCATCTTCGGCGACGAGTTCCGCGTCAAGGTGGCCGACAACGGCGAGAAGGCGCTCAACATCTGCAACAGCGACACGCCGCCCGACCTCGTGCTGCTCGACGTGATGATGCCCGGCATGGACGGCTTCGAGGTGGCGCGGCGCCTGCGCGCGCAAGCCAACGGCGAGACGATTCCGGTCGTCTTCGTCACCGCACTGACGGACGAGCAATCTCAGATGAAGGGCCTGGACCTGGGCGCCGTGGATTTCGTCTCCAAGCCCATCGACCCCGATGTGCTGAAGCTTCGCGTGCGCAACTTCATGCGCTACGTGAGCCTGCACAAGCGCAAGCAGGCCGAGTTCGACGCCATGCTGGCCGAGGCGCGCGAGAAGCAGGCGCTGGCCGGCCAGCTGCGCGAGGAGGTGGCGGCGCCGCTGCAGGGTGCGCTGCAATCGCTGCAGGCCTTGCAGGGTGACAGCCGGCTGGATGAACAGCAGCGGCAGACGCTGCTCCATATCTGCCAAGAAATGCACAAGGCGGTGGCTGCTGCGGGGCGGTACTCAGAGTAGGCGTACTGCCTGCGTCAGCTTGGCGCGTTAGGCTACCGCGAACGAGGAGACAACGATGAGCTTGAACAATTTCCGTGTGGGTGCCCGCCTGGGTGTCGGTTTCGCGATCATCCTGGCGCTGCTCGCGCTGATGCTGATCGTGAGCGTCATGCGCTTCAAGAGCGCTTCCGCTGCGGTGCAGGAGATGATGGCCACGCCGCTGGCCAAGGAGCGGCTGCTGGAAGAGCAGCTGCGCAATGTCGCCATCGGCGTGGTGCGCGGCAAGGCCATCGCCAAGAACGCCGATGGCACGCTGGAAGCGCTGTTCCGCGACGAGGCCAAGGCTTCCACCGTGCGCGGCACCGAGATCCTCAAGATCCTCGGCGAGATGCCGACCAACGCGGCCGAGAAGGCCCTGCTCGACAAGTTCGGCAGCGCCCGCAATGCCTATCTGCAGGGCCGCGACAAGATGATGGCGGCCAAGCGTGCCGGCAATGCGGACGAGGCCAGCCGGGCCTACGACGCCGAGTTCGTCCCGGCCTCGTCGGCCTACCTGGCTGCGCTGGGCGATGTGCTGGACTTCCAGCGCAAGTCCATCGACGACATGAACAAGACCATCGCCGCGGACACCGCGCGCGGTGAGGTCCAGCTGGAGATACTCGGCGTGCTCGCCATCGTGCTCGGCGGGGTGCTGGCCTTCTCGCTGACGCGCTCGATCACCCAGCCCATGGCCCGCGCCAACGCGCTGGTGGATGCGGTGGCCGGGGGCGATCTGTCCCAGCATCTGCAGATGGATGGCAGCGACGAGATCGCCCAGCTGGTCGGCTCGCTGGAGCGCATGAACGCAGGCCTGCATCAGATGGTGACGCAGGTGCGGCAGACCTCGGAGGGCATCCAGACCGCCAGCGACGAGGTGGCCATGGGCAACAACGACCTGAGCGCGCGCACCGAGCAGCAGGCCAGCTCGCTGCAGGAGACCGCCTCGTCGATGGAGCAGCTGAGCTCGACCGTCAAGCAGAACGCCGACAGTGCGCGCCAGGCCAACGAACTGGCGCAGAGCGCCTCCAAGGTTGCGACGCAGGGCGGCGAGGTGGTGGGCCAGGTGGTGCAGACGATGAAGGGCATCAACGACTCGTCGCGCAAGATCGCCGACATCATCAGCGTGATCGACGGCATCGCCTTTCAGACCAACATCCTCGCGCTGAATGCGGCCGTTGAAGCCGCACGCGCCGGCGAGCAGGGCCGCGGCTTTGCGGTCGTCGCTTCCGAAGTTCGCTCGCTCGCGGGCCGCTCGGCCGAAGCGGCCAAGGAGATCAAGAGCCTGATCAGCGCCAGCGTGGAGCGCGTGGAGCAGGGCACGGCGATGGTGGACAAGGCCGGCGAGACCATGACCGAAGTCGTCAGCAGCATCCGCCGCGTGACCGACATCATGGGCGAGATCAGCTCGGCCAGCGCCGAGCAATCAGCCGGCGTGGCGCAAGTCGGCCAAGCCATCACCCACATCGACCACGCGACGCAGCAGAACGCGGCGCTGGTGGAAGAGATGGCCGCTGCGGCGAGCGGGCTCAAGGGCCAGGCTCAGCAGCTGGTGCAGGTGGTGGCGGTGTTCAGGCTCGGAAAGCAGCGCTGATTCGCGCGGCGGGAGCCGCGTTTCGCTGAGTCAGCCGGGCCGGATTGCGCCTCGTCCGCCATTTGGCCAGCCCTGCTGAGGCTGCGCATTGTTGGCGCAGCGACACGCGCGCCTGACCCGTTCGCTGCGCACGAGCCGATTTCCGGTCCGGCCCTGAGCCAGGCACAGGTCCCGGCTGGCCCCCGCAGCGAATGCATTCGCCAGCGGGGCGGCGGCGCTGACGCACTGTTTGCGCCCACGAATGATCCGCAAATCGCCCTTGTGCCCGGATTCGGGCCTTTTGGGCGATGGCTGGCCGCTGCAGCACCCGCAGCGCGCACACATGCACCAACGCTGGACCGTCTGCCGCAGCCCCGGGATGGCGCTGATAGCAGCGCAAGGATTCCGCAAGATAAGCAGGCCTGCGCAGGCGCTTGCCAATCGGGAAAGCCCCCGGGGCGAACCCTAGATGGCGGGCGACCTAACTGCCCATTCAATCGCACCCCACGGGCGCATCTCCATCGATTTGCCGCCCCATCAAATCCCTTCACGAAAGGAAACCACACGTGCTGTCCTCGTACTCGAAACTCTCCGTCGGCCTGACGCTGGCCATCGCCAGCGGCCTCGCTCTGGCCGATTCCACCGGCGCAGGCGCCGTCACCTCGGTCAGCTACACGCTGATCGATCTCGATCCCACCGACGGCGTGACGCCATCGATCACCTTCGCCGCTTCCACCAGCGACTACCCCGGGCCCTACGCCAACGGCTATGTGCGCGCGTCGACGCCGAACGAGGACATCTATCGGGAGTTCACCCGCCAAGGCGCCACGCCCACCAGCAATGTCAGCGGCGGTAGCAGCACCGCTTGGTCGAGTGCCAGTGCCTCGGCAACCGGCGCGGCCGGCGTCGGCTTCGCAAGCCTGGCGGTCAGCGGTTCTGCGCTGAGCGACATCAACATCAGCGGCGTGTACTACGCCATCACCAATGCACCGGCCGCGCAGTTCACGCTGTCGGCCAACACCGAGGTCGTCTTCACCGTCACGGGCTGGCTGACGGGCAACACCACGCTCGGCGGCGACCCGGACACCGGCTTCGTCGAAAACGGCGGCGCGGTCCTGCAGCTCGAAACACGCGGCCCCAGCGCGGATGGCACCGGCACGGTGTACGACCGTGAGCAGGCGGCCGCAGTGGCCTGGTACACCGTGGCAGCGGACGGCACCGTCAGCGGCGAATCGCAGTCGTGGCAGGGCCAACTGGTCAGCGGCTACAGCAACACGACGGCCGACGCCGTCGACGGGCGCTTCGCGGCTTCCTTGTCCGTTGCGGGCACCTCGGTCGTCGCTACGCCCGTGCCCGAGCCCGCCAGCTACGCGCTGATCCTCGCAGGCCTCGCCGCCGTGGGCGCCATCACCCGCCGCCGCGCTGCCATCGGGCACCGCGCCTGACCCGCAACACCACCTGAATCCACGCTCACCATGAAAACCTCATCTCCCCACACCCTGGCGCTTGCGCTGGGCATTGCCCTGGCCGCGGGCCCGGCCTTCGCCGACAGCTCGGCCTCCGCCACGCTCGGCAACGTGCACATCAGCTTGACGGACCTGGACGCGAGCGACGGCATCTCGCCGGCACTGGCCATCAACTTCGGCAGCCAGCCCTATCTGAACGGTGCGATCGGCAGCTACGGTACCGAGTTCCTGCGCGACGGCTACGCGCATCTGGGCGCGAACGCGTCGAGCGTCGTGAGCGACAGCGTGCAGGCCGCTTTTGCCACGTCGAGCGCGACGATGGTCGGTGCAGACACGTTGGCCGGCATCACCTCGATGGTGGTGTCCGGAACTGCCGGCAGCAGCAGCGTCGGCTTCGGCGAATTCGGCGCCCTGGCGGCGAACTACACGTCCGCATCCTTCACGCTGTCGGCGCACACGTCGATCACCATCACGCTGGACGCTGCCATGTTCGTGCAGACCACCTTCGGCTACGACCCCTTGACGGGCATCGCAGAAGGCGCCTCGGGCCACGTGATGATGGTGTTCGACGGCTACGACGCCGATGGCAATTCCTTGTATGACGATGCCTACCAGGAGCTCGTCGTGGACGCCGCGCTCGACGCCAACGGCAACATCACGGGCGCGCAGCAGAGCTGGAGCGGCACGCTGAGCGTCACCTTCAGCAATGCGTCTTCACAGGACGTGGTCGGTACCTTCTACAGCGAGCTGGGCGTCGGCGGCAGCTCCATCCCCGCGCCGGTGCCGGAGCCGGCCAGCTATGCGCTGTTGATGGCAGGGCTGGGTGTCGTCGGCTGGACGGCCCGTCGGCGCGCGAGCTGAGGTTCGAGTTGGCGAGTGGCGAACTTCTGGTCGCGAGACCTGTTCGCTACTCCACCTGAATCTGACGGCGGCTCAGCCCGTAGCGCTTGAAGTAGTACTGGTCATAGAGCGCAGCCAGCGTGCCATCGCTACGCATGTCGCGCATGGCCTTCTCGAGTTCAGGAAGCAGGGCCATGGCCTTGGATCGGCGCGACACGCCGACAGAACGTGTGCCGTGATCAGGGATGTGCAGCAACGCCGGCTCAAGCTGCGACTGCAGGTGCATCTCGCTCCTCAGCGCGGCCGCCTGATCTTCTGCGAGGACGACGGCGTCGACGCGATGGAGCAGCAGCTTGTGGAAATTGGCGACATTGTCAGGGGCCGTCTCCTTGTGCAAGCGCGTGTCCTCGTCGAATTGCCTGAATTGCGCGCTGCCGTTCGCGATCCCGATATTCAAGCTGTAGAGATCTGAATACTTCTTGATCCGAGAGGCATCGCCGGCACGAACATAGAAAACGCGGTCTGAACTATGACTGCGATGCGGCGTGCTCAGAAACTTGATGTAGGCCTCGCGTTCCGGCGTTTGGATCACGCCGATGATGATGTCGGCCTGGCCGGTCTCCATCATGAGCAAGCAGCGTTTGTAAGGGCAATCGACGATCGCCAGGCTCCGACCGACGCGGCGCGCGAGTTCGCGCAGGATCGCAGGATGGACACCGCCATATTCGGAGCGGCCCGGCCCCTCCTTGATCTTCCATGGCGCCAGCTCGCTGAAAGCGAACACAAGCGGCGGCGAATCAGCGGCGGCGGCTGAAGTCGATCCAGCAATTGCCGATGGAGACCCAGACAGGGACAGCGCCAGCGCGATGCCGAGACCGAGCCGCGACCCAATGGGGAAATGTTTGCTGACGATGGCTACCATGGCCCGTTTGGCAAGGCAAAGATCAATCTGGCTTGTGCCCACAGCGGAACTGGCTTTCATCGAGCTGATGACGGAATGTTGTACGCATGTGGCGCGCAGTATCAGGCAAGAGGGTGACCGTGGGCTACCCGAAAGCTCTTGCTTGGGCGGATGCAGTGCCGGGTGGTGTTGGCGAGTACGTGTTGAGGTTCGCTGACTGATGCTCATGCCAACTTGTCGCGCTGCGGGCGGGGCCTCTGCTTCCCGGCGAGACGAGCGGCTTGCGACAAGGCCGCAGGAGGTCATGCAGGACCGCGCGGCCGGCGCTTCGGCTTCGCGCTACATTCCAGCTCGTTCATGGTCACGCACACCGCCAGGCTTGCTGGCGCAAAGCCGATGCCCGCTTGATCCGGCGCACCCCCGGCTCGACGCATCCCATCCAGCCTCATTCCAGCCCGAGAGAAACCGTGCTTGCACACGTCCGTAGCCTCCTGCGGTCAGGAAAACTGAGCGAAGCCCGCGAGCCCTTGATCGCGCTCGCATCGCAGCTCGGCGCCACGGCTGAAGTGATCGCCCTGCTGGTCCGTTTCGACCTGCTGCGCAAGGCGCCGCGCGAGGCGGCTGCCCGGCTGACGACGGGCCTGCAGCGCTACCCGCAATCGGGCGAACTCTGGCTCGAAGCGGGGCAGTTGGCCCTGGCCCTGGGCAACGCCGACGCGGCGGCCGAGGCCATGGAAAGCGCCCTGGCGTTCGAGCAAGCCAGCATGGCGGCCGATATCGCCCCGGCCGTCGGCGTCGTCGCATCGCGCCGGGTCGCACAGCGCCGCTGGGCCGAGGCCGGCGTGCTGCTCGATCGCTCGGTGCAGCTCGAACCGAACAAGGCCAGCGTGTGGAACCTGCGTGCCATCCAGCGCGCCAACCTGGGCGACCTGGCCGAGGCCGAGCGCTCGGCCCTGCGCGCCCAGCAGCTCGACCCCGCCGACACGCACCCTTCCACCAACCGCTGCCTCTTCGCGCTGTACCGCGACGACCTCACGCCATCGGAAGTCCTGGACATTCACCGGGACTGGGACCACCGTCATGGCAGCCAGGTTCAGCCGCTGCCGGCACCGGACACGCCGCGCAAGCCCGGCCGGCTGCGCATCGGCTACGTGTCCAACGACTTCGCCGCTCATTCGGTGGCCACGTTTCTCGAACCGGTGCTGGCCCGCCACGACCGAGCCCGCGTGGAGGTCTTTTGCTATGCCTCCGTGCCGCGGCCCGACGAGGTCACGCGTCGCCTGCAGGCCTGCGCCGAGCACTGGCGCGATGTCCTGCCGCTGACGGACGAGCAGGCGGCCCGGCAGATTCGCGCTGACGACATCGACCTGCTCATCGATCTCGGCGGCTATACCGCCCATTCGCGCCTGGGCATCTTCCTGCACCGCCCGGCGCGCCGCGCGGCCACGTGGTTAGGCTATCCCGCCACCACCGGCCTGCCTGCGATGGACTGCCGCATCGGCGACGCCAGCGCCGACACCGCCGGCGCCGAAGCCTGGCACAGCGAAAAAACACTGCTGCGGCTGCCGCACACCTTCTTCACCTATCCCGGCATCAGCGACGCGCCTGACGTCGCAGAGCTTCCGGCGCTGCGCAAGGGCCACATCACTTTCGGTGTGCCCACGAACCTGTGCAAGGTGCGCCCCGACACGGTCCGCTGCTGGGCCGAAGTGCTCGCTCGCGTGCCCGGCTCACGGCTTTCTCTCATGGCCCCGGGGGCTGACGCACCGGAGGCCCGCGCATGGATCTCCGCGGCCGTGGCCGCTGCCGGCACCGATCCCGCGCGGGTGGACTTCCATGCCAACATGCCCTTCGACGACTACCTGCGCGCCCATGCGCACTGGGATGTCGTGCTCGACACCTGGCCTTTCAACGGCCACACCACGAGCTGCCACGCGCTCTGGATGGGCGTGCCGGTGCTCACCCTGGCCGGCACGATGCACGCCGGCCGGATGGGCATCAGCATCCTGCATGCGCTGGGCCTCGACGAACTCGCGCCCGATACGCCCGAACAGTTTGTCGATACCGCCGCCCGGCTCGCGCTGGACCTGAACCGCCTGCGCACGCTGCGCGCCGGCCTGCGCGAACGCATGCGGGCCTCGCCGATGATGGACGCGGGGCAGTTCACACGCGACCTTGAGGCCGTCTTCAAGCAGGCTGCGCGGGTCTGACCCACCAGGAAGACAAGCCGCCTACCGAACGGCCGGCGGACTCTCGGAGCTCGACCAAGACGGGCGGCTTGCAATGAGGCCGAGCAGCAGCAGCACGCTGCCCACCAGCATCCAGTTGTCCAGGTCCCAGAACGCGAGGAACAGCGCGGAGCCGGTGACGATGCACAGGGAAGCCGCGCGGGCACGGGTACTGCGGTCCCACAGCACCCCGCCTTGAAATGCCAGGCCGGCAAAGGCGAGCTTGGCGAGCGTCGTGGTGAGCAGGAACGCGCCGTGCGGCGCACTCATGGCAGCGAATGTCGCGATGGCGCCATCGACGTTGCGCGCATCGACGTGCGACAGGCCGTCGTAGAACGCGGTCCACATGCCGAACAGGCCTCCGAGGTAAATCGTGCCGACCACGGTTGTTGCGCAGGCCACGGCGCTGAGCACGGGCCGGCGCAGCCGCGAGAGGCGATGCAGCCACAGCGCGGTCGCAAGAAACAGCGGCAGCGCCAGGTAGGCGATGACGTGCGGGTCATGCAGCAGCGGTCGCTGCGCGCCACGGTGCGCAATCAGCCAGGGCACGACGACCTCGGGCGGCGTCGGCACGTAGTGCAGGCGGAAATCGAGGAACTGCGGCAGGCTGCGCAGGTGCATGGCGAAGACCAGCACCAGCAGCACCGGCAGCAGCAGGGGCAGCGCGGCGGCAGCGAAGGAGCGCAAGCGGATGGGTGACATGAATGAGGCGAGGGGAAGTGGGGACGGCCCCTATCATTTCGCGCATCCTCATCGCATTCCACCTGCAACATGCCAGCCCTGTCTCATACCGGACGGCCACGCGAAGATGTCCGGAAACCCGTGGACCGCCGGGTCTCTCGCACGCGACGCAGCATCGACGCCGCCTTCCTCGCGCTGCTGCAGACGCGCGGTTACGACAGCGTGGGTGTGAGCGACATCGTGCGCGAAGCCGATGTCGGCCGCGCGACGTTCTACGAGCACTACAACTCCAAGGACGACCTGCTGCGCGCGCAGCTGCTTCGCGTTTGCGAGGCGATGCTGCGTGGCGGTAGCCTGATGGACCCGCCGGGCCTGCTCGACGCGATGCCGCTGTTCGCGCACGTCCGCGATGTGCCGGTGCTTTACCGCCTGGTGGCGGGCCGTTCGGCGGCTGCCCGCTCGCTGCGAATCCTGCAGGAGGTCATGCAGGAGCGCGCGGCCGTGCTTCTGGCCGAGGCCATGGGGGCAGGCGTGTCTCTGCGCGCGCCGCTGACGCCGCCTGTCGCCACGCGCCTGATCGTTGCGAACCTCGCGGCGCTGCTGGCGTGGTGGACCGAGAACGGCATGAAGGAGACCCCAGGGGACATGCAGGCGCTGTTTCAGTCCTGCGTTGGGCCGATGGTCGTCGCGTGAACCGGGCCGGGAATGACTGCGCTCGCCCACGGGGCATGCATCTGCCAGCCCAGCGACTCGTAGAGGCTACGGCCTTGGGGTGTCGCGACCAGAACGCCGCCGTGGCGGCCATGCCTTTGCGCGACCACTTGCAAGGAATGCATGACCGCGCGTCCGAGTCCGCGCCGCTGGTGCTCCGGCTCCGTCACGATGCGGTCGTAGATGGCCAGCCGTTCATCCAGCGCGAGATGACCGGAGGCCGCCAGGGTGCCATCGTGCGCGAGCACCTGCACGCAGGCACGCCGAGTGCGCGCGCCCTCGTCCGTGACGTGGAGTGCATAGCGGGATGAGAGCGCGCCGCTGCCGGGAAATGGCGTTTCGTCGCAAGTCATCATGAAGGCGTCCGGCTGCATCTCCCAGTTGGCCGGGAGCAGCGCATGCAGATCGGCAGCGTCGGCGCACGCCTTCAGGTAGATCCAGGGCTTTGTGATCGTGGCGCCGAGTTCGCGCAGCAATGGCGAGGCATGCGGGAAGACGTATCGGGCGACCTGCGTAGGCAGTCCGACATCGATTCGCAAGCCATCGCCATACGCTGTCGGGGGCGCAACTTCTCGGGTGAGGGCCCAGCCGCGTGACCAGGCGGAGAAAATTTCAGAGGAAGATTTTTTCGGAAACGGCATGCGCGACGACTATAGCGAGCGCTGCCGCAGGGGCAGAGTTGTCAAGGCTTGAGCACGGCCAATTTTGAGTGGCGCGGGGACATAGCCAGTCCGTAGGTTGGAGTGAAGGCAATGAACTCCAACAGCTTTCCTCGCCGTCAGGGTGCCTGCTTGGACTGATCCGTTGCCGGATGAGTAGGTGTTGGAGTTCGCGATGCTCACTCCAACCTACCGAGCTGGTGCGCTCAACGGAGGCGTCAGGCGCCTCATGGTCCGCGAAGAACCTTGTCCACTCGTTTTGAATCGATATATCTATCTAACTGCAACATGGCGGCAGTCACCGATGGGTGTGACGCCAGTTCATTCGTTGCAACTTCACCAAGCGCTCCGAAGGCTGCCTCGATTGCCGCACTACCTTCATTTTTGCTCGCGGCTCTGGCTTCCTTTGCGCATGTTTCGGTCAGCAAACGAGTAAATACGGCGCCCGCCGCTCTGGAAATTTTCTCTGCCTCCGCTGGCGGTACGTTGTAGAGGTCATGAATGACAGGATTGCTTGCGAGCGCCACGAACATCCACCGCGTGAGGTCTTTGCGATCTTTGCCCGTTGCGTTGTCGGTCAGGCAACTGCCGAGTGCGTCGGCATACGTACCTGCAACGGCAAGATTGCATACAACGAGTGCGCCAAGAAGTACAAGAATTTTTCTCACAGAACATTCAGTTGAAGACAGATAAAACCCAGGCAGGTGTCAGCCCAAGGGCCTCGAAGCGAACATGACAAGCGACCGCTCGTGGCCGATCAAGTCGCGGCTATTCGGTCTGGCCAGTCCGTGCGTTGGAGTGAACGCAATGAGCTCGAACATCATCTCCATCAACGCCGAAACGAATCTCCACTCGGGTCGAAGTCCGCGATCTTCAGTGGCGAGTGCTTTTCGATGTAGCTGCGCAGCACCTCGGCATCGATGAAGCCGGTATCCACGAGCGCCGGATGCTGGTCCAGCTTGGGATAGCCATCACCGCCCACTGCCGTGAAGTGGTTGATCGCCAGGCGGTACTTGCGTTTCAGTTCCAGCGGCTGGCCCTTGATGAGCACGTCGCGCGGCTCGCCGGTCTGCTTGTCCACGCGCAGGCTCACACCCGCCGTCTGCGGCAATCCGCCCGAGCCCGGCGTCATCTGCGCGGCGGCGCGCAGGTAGTCGAGCAGCTCTGCGCCCGAGAGTTCGACCACAGCCAGCGTGCCGCCAAAGGGCAGCACCTTGCGCACATCGCGGTAGCTGAGCACACCGGCCGGGAGCGAGTCGCGCAGGCCGCCGGCGTTGGCCAGGGCCACGTCGGCGCCCGTGCGCTCCAGCATCGAACGTGCGACCAGCGTGCCGAGGTTGGTGGGCCGCTGGCGCACTTCGCTGCGTGCGCCTTCGAAGCGGCCGTCGCTGCGGCCCACGGGCACGCCGAGCAGTTCGTCGCCGGCTTTTTGATACGGCTCCAAAAACGCCCTAACGCCCACGTCCTGCGCAATCTCTTCCGTGTACGGCTGCTTGCTTCCGTCGGCCAGCGTGCGCTTCAAGTTGATCGGGATGAGCTGGTAGCGCACGAGTTGCACCTTGCCCGCATCGATCACGAAATCCGCGCGGCCCACATACTTGCCCCACTCATGCGCCTGCACGATCCAGGTGCCGTTCTGGCGGTCGGGCGCGCAGGGCTGGCCGGGCACATAGGCCTCGTTGCGCACGTTCTCGGCCAGCATGCACACCGGGTCCTGGCTGTGGCCGCCGACGATCAGGTCGAGCCCGGGCACCTCGCGCGCCATCTCCACATCGCCCGGCGTGAGCCGGCGGTGCTGGCCGTCGGGATAGTGGCCCATGTGCGTGGCGGCGATCACCATGTCGGCCTGTGCGCGCAGCCCGGGCAAGAGCTTGGCCAGCTCGGCCGCGGGGCGGCGGAACTCCAGGCCGCTCAGGTTGTCGGGCAGCTCCAGCTTGAGCGTGTCCTCGGTCGTGAGGCCGATCACGGCGATCTTGTAGCCGCCCTTGCTGAAGATGCGGTAGGGCTCGAACAGGCGCTGCCCATCGCTTGTCTTGTAGATGTTGGCTGAGAGCAGCGGGAACTGCGCCCAGCCGCGCTGCTTGGCCAGCACGGCGGCGGGCTTGTCGAACTCGTGGTTGCCCACGGCGCTGGCGTCGTAGCCGAGCAGGTTCATGCCCTTGAAGTCGGGCTCGGCATCCTGCAGGTCGCTTTCGGCCGTGCCGGTGTTGATGTCGCCGCCATCGAGCAGCAGCAGCTGGCCGCCCGCGGCCGCCACTTCGGCGCGGATGCGGTTGATGACCGTCTGGCGCGCGGCCAGGCCGTACTCGCCGTCGGCGTTGGTCCAGAAATGGCCGTGGTGGTCGTTGGTGTGCAGGATGGTGAGGTGGAGCGGTGCGCGCGCAGGAGGCGGGGTGCTCGCGCAGGCGCCGAGCAGCGCGGCGAGGAGCAGGGCGAGATGCTGTGGGCGAGGAAGGTGTTGCATGGGGGCAATCCGTGGTCAGTCTTTGCCGGCGGCGTCAGGCCATTGGCGGAACACGACGCACACCGTTGTCTTGTCCACCATCGCGAACTCGCGCGAGCCCCAGGGCCGCTGCACGACGCGCGGCACGTTCGGGTGCAGCAGCTGCGGCACGCGAGCCGACATCTCCTGCCAGATCGCGTCGATGTCATCGGTCTCGATGCACAGCTCGGGCCGGTCCTGCGCCGCGCCTTCGGGGTAGTGCATCAGATAGGCCTTGGCGCCATCGCGCGCCACCACGGCCAGGGTTTCATCCTGGTGCAGGAGCTGGAAGCCCAGGCCGTCGACGAAGAAGTCGAGGCCGTCCTGCAGCTGCGCGTAGAAGATCTTCGGGATCAGGTTCTTGAACATATGGAACTACTCCTGTGCGCCTGCCTTGACCCACGCCAGCACCAGCAGCACGCAGATCGCGACCGACAGCACCAGCGGCGCGGCGAAGAAGTACTTCAGCGTCAGCGCGCCGATCAGCAGGAAGGACACGAGCAGCGTCAGCAGCATCGGCCGCACGCGCTTGGCATCCGCCTTGGCCATGCCAGCCAGCTGCCACAGGATGACCGCCTGCGCCGCCAGGTAGACCGTGATGCTGGCGCCGAAGCCGTAGTAGAAATCCCAGTAGGTCCGCTCGGTCCCCATGGCCTCGAAGTGCAGCAGCTTCATCGATTCGACCAGTGCCTTCTCTGGCAGGCCGGTGGCCGGCGTCCAGGGTGCGCCCATGGTGTGGCCGATGGCAAAGAGCAGGGCGAAGACGGCGGCGGCGCGGAGCAGGACATGGGGTTTCATCGGCTCTCTCAATCTGGAGTCACTTGCGTGCCCCGAAGTTTGGCCGCCCGGGACGGATGGCGCCCTAGGGATAGCACTGGCTTTGCTGACGCGGCTTTTCTCTTGGACAACAAGCTGTGACTTGTATTTACATATTACAAGCTATAACTTATTTATTGACATTACAGGATGAAGCTTGTAATTTGTCGTCATCGATGCTTCGATGACGCCAATATGGACTACCCCCTCAAGGTCGCCGAACAGCTGCGCCCGCAGCTGCAGGCTCTGCGCAAGAGGCGCGGACTGACCCAGGCCCGCCTGGGCGCAGCGATTGGCGTCACCCAGGCCCGCGTTGTTGAGATCGAGGCCAACCCGGGTGTTGTCAATCTGCGGCAGCTCATGCAAATTCTCAACGTACTCGGCGCCGACCTGGTGATCCGCGCAGAGGATGCGCAGAGCCTGGCCGCCCGGCAGGAGGCCAGTGAGATCGGCGTCGTCAATGCGAAGCCGAAGCGGGGCAGTTGGTGAGCGCCAGCCTTGGGCTCTGGATGAACGGCCAGTTCGTCGGGACCTGGATCGTCGAACGCGGAATCCACATGCTTCGCTATGACGACAGCTGGCTTCAATCGCCCAAGCGGCGCGCGCTGTCCTTGTCGCTGCCAGTCACGCCGGCCTTGGAGGTTCGCGGACCCGTCGTCGAGAACTACTTCGACAACCTGTTGCCGGACAACCCGAGGATTCGGGATCGAGTGGCGAGGCGTTACAAGACGGGTTCAATCGAGGCGTTCGCGCTGCTTGAAGCCATCGGCCGCGACTGCGTGGGTGCCGTGCAGTTGCTTCCCGAAGGCACGCAGCCGCGCGGCTGGGATCGCTTGGACGCCGAGCCTCTGTCCGAGGCGCAGGTGGCTGGCATTCTTCGCGCCGTTCCGTCCGACGCTGTCTTGGGACTGGGCCGTGACGACGAGCATTTCCGCATTTCCCTCGCGGGCGCGCAAGAGAAGACGGCGCTCTTGTTCAACGATGGGCAGTGGCATCGTCCGCAGGGGGCCACGCCGACCACGCACATCTTCAAGCTGCCCCTGGGCCTGGCCGGCGGTTCGCGGCGCGTGGACCTGAGCGACTCGGTCGCGAACGAATGGCTGTGTGCACGCATCCTCTATCAGCTCGGCATGCCGGTTGCGGCAACGGAAATGTGGCGCTTTGAAGACCAGCAGGCCTTGGTGGTAACTCGCTTCGACCGCTCCTGGCGACGGAACGAGGACGGCAGCGAATGGATTGCGCGCCTGCCGCAGGAGGATTTCTGCCAGGCGCTGGGCTATCCACCCAGCCAGAAGTACGAGAAGGACGGCGGCCCCGGCATTGCCCAGTGCATGCGCTTGCTCGAAGGCAGCGAGGACACGGGTGATCGTGAATCCTTTGCCATCACCCAGCTGACCTTCTGGCTGATGGCTGCGACGGACGGACACGCCAAGAACCATTCGATCTTCCTGCTGCCCGACGACGCCTACATCACGACGCCGCTGTACGACGTGCTGTCGATCCACCCCTATGTCGGCAACGGGCCCAACCAGCTTGCCTGGCGCAAGGCCGGGCTGTCCATGGCGCTGCGCTCCAGGAACGTCCACTACCTCCTGCACAGCATTCAGGCGCGCCACTGGCATGGGCTGGCGATGAAGTGCGGCGGCCTGCGGGTTTGGACGCAGATGCTGCAGCAGGTCGAACTCATCGAATCTGCGCTGCAGAGCGTGGAGCGGGCGCTGCCCGCCGATTTCCCGCTGCGGACCTGGCTCAGCATCTCGCAGGGGATGCGAGCGCAGGCTGCGCGCTTTCGGGCGGGCCTGGTGGGTCTCCCGAGTTAGCCTTTGCGCGCCGGCCCCACCGAATCCCGCCACGCCACGCTGATCTCGAACTCGCGCTCGACCGGCAGCTCCGAGCCGTAGCAGCGGTTCATCAGCCAATGCAGGCCGTTGAGCGTGACCTCGCGCAGCGGCAGGTGCACGCTGGAGAGCCGCGGCGCGGCGAACTCGGCGCTGTCGGTGTCGTCGTAGCCGAGCACCGAGATGTCCTGCGGCACGCGGATGCCGCGCTGCTGGAAGTAGGAGAGGGCGCCCACGGCGCTTTCGTCGTTGCAGCAGAACAGCGCCGTGAACGGATGGCCGCCCTCCATCAGCGTCTGCGCGCAGGCCCAGCCGCCTTGCGGCGAGAAGTCGCTGTAGAGCAGCTGCACCTGCGCGGTGTCCACGCCGTACCGCGCCAGTTCGCCCATGAAGCCCTGCACGCGTTCCACGTTGTCGGGCGAGGTGGCCGGGCCGGCGATGACGGCGAAGTGCTTGTGCTTGTGCTTGAGCAGGGCCTTGGCCGCGACGATGCCGCCCTGCACGTGGTCGACCGTGAAGCACTGGCTCTTGAGCCGCGCGAAGTGGCGGTTTAGCACGACGATGTGGCGCAGGCTCGACT
>FSVW01003701.1_pt1 | contig 18791 bp, 17 predicted proteins | sample 1637551 | NCBI WGS metagenome assembly FSVW01 (sample SAMEA3914814, study PRJEB12502) | metagenome | biome: forest; material: soil | place: USA | collected 2011-09-16 | depth 0.1 m | reverse complement strand
GTAGTCGAAGATTTCCATGAGATTCAAGTTCGCAAAGTCGGGGTGCGTTGCGGGCAGTGCACCACCTGGGCTGCGAGCGCTTGATTTGGAGACCCGGTTCCGTCCACGAGGCCATGCAGCGGGGCATGGTGCAGACAGCAAAAAAAACCGGACACCAACATTTGGGCCCGGTGCCTGATTCTACGCACTTGACGGCCGCGCGAAGGCCGCGCCGCTAAAATCCGCGCCCCACCCGAGCTTTTCGGGCGCATTGCACAAGCCTGCACAAGCCAGTACCAATGAACGCACCCATCCAAGCTGTCATCACCGGCACCGGCCTCTACCAGCCGCCGCACGTCATCACCAACGCGGAACTGGTCGAGTCCTACAACCGCTACGCCGATCTGTTCAACGAACAGAATGCCGCGGCGATTGCCGGCGGCGCGGTGGCAGCGCTGACGCATTCGAGTGTCGAGTTCATTGAAAAGGCCTCCGGCATCAAACAGCGTTATGTGATCGACAAGGCCGGCGTGCTGGACCCGACGCGCATGTACCCGCGCTTTGCCGAGCGTGCCGACGACGAGCTCTCGCTGATGGCCGAGATCGCCGTGGACGCCGCGCGCAAGGCCATCGCCGCAGCGGGCCGCAAGCCCGAGGATGTGGATGCCGTGTTGTGCTCGTCCGCCAATATGCAGCGGCCCTATCCGGCCATGGCGGTCGAGATCCAGCAGGCGCTCGGTGCGGGCGGCTATGGCTTCGACATGAACGTGGCCTGTTCCTCGGCCACCTTCGCCATCGACCAGGCCGTCAGCGCGGTGCGCAGCGGCCAGTCGAAATGCGTGCTGGTCGTGAACCCCGAGATCACATCCGCCCATCTTGAGTGGAAGGACCGCGACTGCCACTTCATCTTCGGCGACGTCTGCACGGCAGTGCTGGTCGAGCGCGCCGACACGGCCGTGTCGCCCGAGCAATGGGACGTGCTGGGCACCCAGCTCGCGACCCAGTTCTCGAACAACATCCGCAACAACTTCGGCTTCATGAACCAGGCCGAGGACGGCGACCGGGATGCGCGCGACAAGAAGTTCCGCCAGGAGGGCCGCAAGGTCTTCAAGGAAGTCGTGCCCATGGCCGCCGCGCACATCGAGGCGCATCTGCAGGCGATGAGCTTCGAGCCGACGAACGTGCGCCGCTTCTGGCTGCACCAGGCCAACCTGGGCATGAACCAGCTCGTCATCAAGAAGCTGATCGGCCAGGACCTGGCCGAAGCCGGCCCCGATGTGGCGCCGCTGATTCTCGATACCTACGCCAACACGGCCTCAGCCGGTTCGATCATCGCCTTCCACGAGCACAAGGCCGACCTCAAGAGCGGCGACCTGGGCGTGATCTGCTCGTTTGGTGCCGGCTATTCCATCGGCAGCGTGCTGGTCAGGAAACGCTAGAAGCGAACCGAGAAGCCGACGGTCCACTGCCAGTCGGGGCTCTGGTGGTTGAGGCCGCGGAACACCGCGGCGTCCACCTGCATGTCTGAACTCAGCAGATAGCTGACGCCCGTATCCAGCGTCACCAGCTTGCCGCCGTTGTGCTCCGAGGCGATCTGCTGCCCGGCCAGTTCCGCGAAGGCGTGGGTCTTCTCGTTGAGCGCCTTGCCCAGGCTCAGCGCGAGCACGCCGCCGGTGAAGTTCTGGCCCGCATCGTTGCGGTCGCGGTAGAGGCCGGGCATCACGCTGAGGTCGAAGCCGGCGGGCAGATCCCATTCGAGTGCCAGATCGATTTCCGGCCGCGTGCCTTGTCCGCGAAAACCACCAGAGCCGGTTGCAAAACTCAGGTGGCCGAGCAGGCCCACGCTCGGTGAAGCACCTTCGCCTTCCGACAGATGCCATTTGGTGCCGAGCCCGAGGTCGCCCCAGCCGTGCTGGGTGACGCTGTCCTGGCTCATCCGCTGATAGCCGTCGCCATCGATGCGCAGCTCCCAGGCTTCGCTCAAGCCCACGCGCAAAAGAAACGGCGTACCCCAACTGTGCTCGCCGCGGCTCTTGTCGCCGGCCAGGCCGGTTTCCAACTGGATGCGGCCCTTGCCAACCACGTCGGCGCCATTGGCGATGTCGGGCCGGTCGGTGTTGATGCTGTCATCGGCCCAGACTGAAAGCGAAGCCAGGGCGAGGGCGAGACCTAACGCGAATTTCATGCGGATCCTTGTTCTTTCTTTTCAGCGGAGCTTGAACTGCGCGACCACGGCGGCCAGGCGGGCCGCCTGCTCCTTGAGGCTTTCAGCCGCGGCGGCGGATTCTTCCACCAGCGCCGCATTCTGCTGTGTCATCTTGTCGAGCTGGGCGACTGCCTCGCCGACCTGGCCGATGCCCTGGCTCTGCTCCTGGCTGGCCGAGCTGATCTCGTTGATCAGGTCGCTGACCTTCTGCACCTCGGAGACGATGTTGGCCATCTTGGCGCCCGCTGCGCCGACCTGGCTGCTGCCAGCTTCCACCTTGCTCATGCTGTCGCCGATCAGTGCCTTGATCTCGCGCGCTGCGGCGGCGCTGCGCTGCGCGAGCGTGCGCACCTCGCCGGCCACGACCGCGAAGCCGCGGCCCTGCTCACCCGCACGCGCGGCTTCCACCGCAGCGTTCAGCGCGAGGATGTTGGTCTGGAACGCGATGCCGTCGATGGTGCCGATGATGTCGGAGATCTTGTGGGCGCTGGCCGAGATGTCGCCCATGGTCTGCACCACCTGGCTCACGGCAGTGCCGCCTTGCGCGGCCACGGTGGCGGCGCTGCCGGCCAGGGCGGCGGCCCGGCGGGCGGTCTCGGCGTTGTTCTTGACGGTGGCCGTCAGCTGTTCCATCGAGGCGGCGGTCTGCTCCAGGCTGCCCGCCTGCTCCTCGGTGCGCTGGCTCAGGTTGAGGCTGCCGCTGGCGATCTCGGCCGAGCCATGCGCGATCGCGTTGGCGCTCTCGCGCACCTGGCCGACGATCTCGCCGAGGTCCTTGTTCATGCGGCCCAGGGCGGTGAAGAGCTGGCCAGTTTCATCGCCGCCGCCGGTCTCGATGTGGGTGCTGAGGTCGCCGCCCGCCACCACCTCGGTGACCTTGACCGCGCGCGACAGCGGCACCGTGATGCCGCGGCCGACCACCACATTGATGGTCAGCAGAATGGCCGCGGCCAGCAGCGCCGCGACCAGCAGGACCATGCGTGCGCGGCTCTCTGTCTTGGCGCCCTGGCCCTGCACTTCCTTGGCCTGCGATTCGATCAGGTCGCTCATCGCGGCCATCTGTGTTTCGAGTGTCTTGAAGGCGCTGTCGAAGCTGGCCATGCGCGTCTGCGCGGCCGGCAGATCGCTGAAGGCCAGGTTGACCTGGTCGCTGGCGCTGGCGATGTACTTGGCCAGCGGATCTTCGGCCTTGGCGACGCTGTCGCGGATCGCGTCGCTCAGCGGCATGGCCTTGAGCGCGCTGATCTGCTCGCGGAACTGCTTCACGTGCTCGTCGAGCTCCTTCCTGATCGCGGCCTGCTCGTCCTTGTGTTCCTGCGTGGCCGCGAGCATGGCGCTGAGCACGTCGCCGCGCAGCGCATCGTGCATCTGGTCTGCGGCCATCTGCGCCTTCAGCGAGGAGCCCGAGAGGTTCAGCGCTTCGTTCGTGTCGGCCAGGCTGTTGACGGCTTCATAACCCACGAGACCGACGGCCAGCACGAAGGCCAGGCTCAGGAGGCTCAGGGCCAGCATGCGCTGCTTGATGGTGGTGAAGAGGCTCATCGTGTATGTGCTCAGAACTTGGCGGAGATGCCCACGGTCCAGCCCACGTCCGGGCTGGTCTTGTTGAGGCCGAAAGCGAAGGCGGTGTCGATCTGCAGCGAGTTGCTGAGGAGATAGCTCGCGCCGGTGTCGAAGGTGACGAGGCTGCCGCCGTTCTTGCGCGAAGTGAGCTGCTGGCCGGCCAGCTCGACGAAGCCATGCAGCTTCTCGTTGAAGGACTTGCCGAAGGTGACGGCCAGGATGCCGCCGGTGAAGTTCCGGTCGTCATCGTTGCGGTCGCGGTAGACGCCGGACATCACGCCGACGCCGAAGCCCTCGGGCAGGTCCCACTCGGCGGTCAGGCGGATCGAGGGCCGCGTGCCCTGGCCGCGGAAAGCGCGCGCGCCGGTGGCCAGATCGGCATGGAAGAGCCAGGCCAGGGCAGGGCGGCCGGTCTCCTCATTGCCGTCCTGCACATGCCATTTGGTGCCGATGGAGATGTCGGTCATGCCGCTGGCGCGCTGGCCTCCGGCGGTCTCGCGCATCCAGCCATCGGTTTCCAGGCGCAGCTCCAAAGTGTCGCTAACGCCCAATCTCAGCAGCGTCGGGGTGGAGAGGCTGCGCACCCGCAGGCCATCGACCTTGCTGCGCTCGCCCGCCAGGCTGGTCTCCAGCTGGAAGCGGCCCTTGCCGACGACGTCGCTCGATTCGACGAAATCGGGCCGGTCGGTGACGATGCCTTCGTCCTCGGCCATGGCCGGCGGAGCCAGGAGGCTTGCCAGCAAACAGCAAATGACGGCCGGAAATCCTCGGTTCTGCATGACAACTCCCTACGAACTAGGGGGCATGCTAGCAAGGAGCCGTGACTCGCGTGTTGGAAGAAAGGCAGCGATTGCAAGCCAGACGACACCTGCTCGCCGCCGCGCCGACGTTCGTGAAATCTGGCGCAACAACCGTTGATCCGCTATTGACTCGCCTCGCTGGCCGCGCTTGATGCGGCGCTGGGCAAATCTTCCAGCCCCAGGCTCTTGACGCCCGCTTCGCCCGCGTATTCCTCGAAGCTCCAATCACCGCCGGACATCACCACGCCATCGGGCTGGGAGATTTCGCGCACCGGCACGTTCTTGAGCGCGACCGTCATGTAGTCGATCCAGACCGGCAGGGCCAAGCCGCCCCCGGACTCGCGGTCACCCAGGCCACGCGGCTGGTCGTAGCCGATCCACACCACCGCGGCCAGCGAGGGCTGGAAGCCGGCGAACCAGGCGTCCACCGAGTCATTTGTGGTGCCGGTCTTGCCATAGATATCGGGGCGGTGCAGCGCCGCCTGCGCGCGCGCAGCGGTGCCGCTGCGGGTGACTTCCTGCAGCAGGCTGTCGATGACGAAGGCATTGCGCTCGGAGATGGCACGGCGCCCGTCGGCGGCCGATGCGACGTCACCCGCAGCGCCCGAGGCGGATGCCTGCGCGGCGTTGGCGTTGGCCTCGAACAGCACATTGCCGTCGGCGTCGCTGATCTTGGTGATCAGCAGCGGCGTGGTGCGCAGCCCGCCGTTGGCGAAGACCGAGTACGCGCCAACCATCTGCAGCGGCGTGACCGAGCCCGAGCCCAGGCCCATCGTGAGGTTGTCGGGGATCTTGTCCTCATCGAAGCCGAAGCGCGAGGCCCAGGCGCGCGCGCGCTGGGGGCCGAGCATCTGCATGATCCGCACGGTCACCAGGTTCTTGGAATGGGCCAAGGCTTGGCGCACGCTGATCGGGCCGTCGAAGGTGCCCTCGTAATTCTTGGGCGACCAATCACCGATCGTGATCGGCGCGTCGTTGACGATGGTCGAGGGCGTAACGCCCTGTTCAAGCGCAGCCGAATAGACGAAGGGTTTGAAGCTCGAACCCGGCTGCCGCCACGCCTGGGTCACGTGGTTGAGCTGGTTGCGCGAGAAGTCGAAACCGCCTACCAGCGCATGCACGCGGCCGGTGGCCGGCTCCATGGAGACGAAAGCGCCTTCGGCCTCGGGTGACTGGGCCACGACCCAGCTGTTCTTCGGGCCGCTCCTCAGTACGCGGATGATGGAGCCGCGCTCGATGCGCAGGCTGTCCTTGGCCTTGGCCGAGAGTGCGCTCTGCACATTGCGCAGGCCTTCGCCGCTGATCTCCAGGTCTTCGCCGCTTTGTAGGCTGGCGAGGATCTTGCCGGGCTTGACTTGCGTGACGACGGCCGAGCGCAGGTCGTCGTTGTCCGGATGGTCGGCCAGGGCCTTGGCTATGGCGGCATCTTCTTCGCTCGCATCGTCGGGCAGATCGACGGCGTCTTCCGGCCCCCGGTAGGGCTTGCGGCGTTCCAGCTCCAGCAGGGTTCGGCGCAGGGCGCGGTAGGCCGCTTCCTGCTCGGCGGAGATCAGCGTCGTCGTGACCCTGAGGCCGCGCGAGTAGCTTTCTTCGCCGTACTGGGCGAAGACGACCTGGCGGGCCATCTCGGCGGCATATTCGGCGTGCATGCGCGTGTCTTGCGCGCTGCGGATATGCAGCTTTTCTTCGCGGGCGTTTTTCTCTTCTTCGGCCGTGATCACGCCGGTCTCGCGCATGCGCAGCAGCACCACATGCTGGCGCCGCGTGGCACGGGCGAAGTTGGTGACCGGGTTGGCGTAGGCCGGGTTTTGCGGCAGGCCGGCCAGCATGGCGGTCTCGGCGATGTCCAGCTCCTTGAGCGGCTTGCCGAAATAGGCGTTGGCCGCTGCCGAGAAGCCATAGGCGCGCTGGCCCAGGTAGATCTGGTTCATGTAGATCTCGAGCACCTGGCCCTTGCTGAGCTCGCCCTCGATCTTCTTGGCCAGCAGCATCTCGATGAATTTGCGCGAGTACAGCTTCTTCTTGGTCAGGTAGAAATCGCGCGCCAGTTGCTGGGTGATGGTGGAAGCGCCCTGGCTGCGGCTGTGGAAGAGATTGCTCAGCCCCGCGCGCAGGATGCCGGTGTAGGAGATGGCGCCGTGCTCGTAGAAGTCGGAATCCTCCACCGCCAGCAGGGCTTGCTGCATGCGCTTGGGGATCTTGTCCAGCGGCAGGTAGTCGCGTCGCTCGGCGCCGTACTCAGCCATCAGCACACCGTCCGCCGAATACACGCGCAGCGGCAGCTTGGGCCGGTAGTCGGTCAGCTCCGAAATATCGGGCAGGGTCGGATAGATCAGCGCGGCGGCGATGCCGAGCAGCAAGAGGATCAGGCCGACGCCGGCGGCGGCGATCAAGGCAATGCGTTTGCGGGCAGCGGGGGAGGGCAACGAGGGCAACTGCATGGAGGTCCTGTGGTGTCCTGTATATGGGCAGTGGCGCGATTATGGCGATGCGTTATCGTGCCGGACATGAGTGATATGAGTTTCTTCTGGCACGACTACGAGACCTTCGGCCGCGTGCCGCGCCGCGACCGGCCCGCGCAGTTCGCCGGCATCCGCACCGATGCCGAACTGAACGAGATCGGCCCGCCGCTGATGCTGTACTGCCAACCGGCTGATGATTTTCTGCCCGACCCCGAATCCTGCCTGCTGACCGGCATCCTGCCGCAGACCTGCTTGCAACAAGGTGTGCCGGAGCATGAGTTCGCCAAGGCCATCGAGGACCAGCTCGCGCTGCCGGGCACGGTGGGCGTGGGCTACAACACCATCCGCTTTGACGACGAGGTCACACGCTTCCTGTTCTGGCGCAACCTCATCGACCCCTACGCGCGCGAGTGGCAGAACGACTGCGGCCGCTGGGACGTGCTCGACGTCGTGCGCTGCGCCTATGCGCTGCGGCCCGAGGGCATCGAGTGGCCCACGCACGAGGACGGCCGGCCTTCGTTCAAGCTGGAACACCTGAGCGCAGCCAACGGCCTGCTGCACGAGGCCGCGCACGATGCGCTGTCTGACGTGCGCGCGACCATCGGCCTGGCCAAATTGATCCGCGACCGGCAGCCCAAGCTCTTCGAGTTCTGCCTGCGCCTGCGCAGGAAGCAGGCCGTGTGGGATGAGATCGGCGTGGGCCGGCCCTTCCTGCACATCTCGGGCATGTATGGCGTGGAGCGCGGCTGCATCGCGCTGGTCTGGCCGCTGGCGCCGCATCCGACCAACAAGAACGAGCTGATCGTCTGGGACTTGAACGTCGATCCGAGTGAATTGCTGACGCTCAATGCCGACGCCATCCGTGCCCGCATGTTCGTCAAGCAGGATGAATTGCCCGAGGGCGTGAGCCGGTTGCCGATCAAGACCGTGCACGTCAACAAGTCGCCGGTGGTGATCGGCAATCTGAAGACGCTCGCGCCCGCGATGGCCGAGAAATGGGGCTTGGACATCGAGCAGGGCCAGCGCCATGCGCAAGTATTGGCGGAGAAGGGCCGGCTGCTGGATGGCCTCTGGAGCGACGTGTTCAAGCGTGATGCCCTGCCGCCGCAAGACGTGGATGAGGATCTCTACGGCGGCTTCGTCTCGAACGACGATCGCCGTGCCTTGCAGCGCGTGCGCAGCCTCACGCCCGAACAGCTGGCCGAGCGCGCCGCGCAGGGCAAGCTGGCGTTTGGCGATCACCGGCTGGATGAGCTTGTGTTTCGCTGGCGCGCGCGGAATTTCCCGGCTCAGATGTCCGCGGAAGAAATGCAGCGCTGGCAATCGCACCGTGCCGAACGGCTGAGCGGCGAAACGCTGGCAGCATTCGCCGAGCGCATCGACGAGCTGGGCCAGGCCCTGCCTGAAGATGACGAGCGCGGCCAGGAGATTCTGGGCGCCCTGTACGACTACGCGGAGCAGATCGCCCCGCAATAAGGGGAATCTCGATGAGGAAGACCGTTGCTCTGGTCCTGGCGCTGCTGGCCGGCGTTGCCGCGGCTGACGAGGCTCAGATGAAGACTTGGCAGGCCCAGGTGCGCGAGGCCGAATGCAGCTTTGCGGCCAGCATGGCGCAACGCGATCTGGCGGCTTTCGAGCGTCATCTGGCCGAGCCCGCGCTGTTCTTCGGCGGCGGGCGCCAGATCCTGGAAGGCAAACCCGCCGTGGCAGCGGCCTGGAAGGCCTTCTTTGACGGCCCCGATGCGCCGTTCTCCTGGGAGCCCGACCAGATCGCCGTGGTCGGCGACGGCAGCCTCGGCTACTCTACCGGCCTGGTGCGCGACCCCAAGGGCGAGCTGATCGGGCGCTTTACTTCGGTCTGGCGCCAGGAGGCACCGGGCCGCTGGCGCATCGTCATTGACCGCGGCGTGCCATTGTCCGACAAGGACAAGGCCCAGCCCCAGTCAGCGGGCGAAGGATGCAGCAAGAGGCCCTGAACGGTTGCCTAACTGAGACGTTCGACGGACTCCGACGGGACATTCGGCACGCGGCAAGCTGTCTGGAAGGCGCTGGGGTTTTCTTCCTCGCCTAAAACGGTTACACCAGCGGCAGTGATCGAGGAGCATTTATGCAAACCCAGCAGGACGTCGACGGATTGGCAGATTTGACGGCGGCACGCATGCGCGCGCTGCTCGTGCGCACGCCCACCGCCGTGGCCTTTGTGCGCGAGGGCCGGTTCGAACTGGTCAGCGAAGCCTTCAACACCGCTTTTGGCCATGCCGACGACACCGATCTCACGGGCAAGTTGCTGCGCGAGATCCATGTCTCGGACGCAGCGCTGAGCGGCGTGAGCGAGCGCATGACGGCCGCCTTCTCCGCCGGCCGGCCGCTCGACGAGGAGATCGAGTACGTGCGCGGGGATGGCAGCCGCTTCTGGGGGCGTATCCAGGCCACGCCGCTGGACTGGAAGATCCCGACCGGCGAAGCGCTGTGGGTCGTGGAGGACGTGACGGCGGCGCGCCTGCAACGCTCGCAACCGACCTGGATCGCCAAGCACGACGGTCTCACCGAACTGGCCAACCGGCGGGAATTCGAGCGCCGCCTGGCCGAGCACGTGGGCAGCCTGCGCCACAAGCCGGTTTCGGTGCTCTGGATCGATGTGGACAAGTTCAGCGAGGTGCTCAAGAGCATGGGCCCCGAGGTGGGCGACCATTTCCTCTATGGCCTGGGCCAGATGCTGATCACCAAGGTGCGTGCTTCGGACATTGTGGCCCGTATCGAGGAAGATCATTTCGCGGTGCTGCTGCCTGATTGCGACCAGCACTTCGCCGAGATCGTGGCCGAGAAGATCCGCTCCTCCGTCGCCGGCTACCGCCTGCGCTGGGGCCTGCACCGCGCTCGCGTCAAGGCCTGCGTGGGTGTGGTTCAGGTGCAGGAAACGTTGGAGTCCATCGATGCCGTGCTGGGCGCAGCTTCGCTGGCCTGCACCGAGGCCAAGGCGGCCGGTGGCGACAGCGTCAGGGTCTTCATCTCGGCGGGCAAATTCGAAGAATTGGCCGGCTGAACCCCCGCTTTTTCGCGGATCTGCCAACTCCTGACGTGCAAGGGCGGCGGAATCCGTCTATCCTTGGCGTTATGACTGTCGACCTGTCCACCGCCCTGTCCGGCCTTTCTGCTGCCAATGAGCGCCTGCGCGCCTCGGCCAGCAATATCGCCGGCCTGGCAGATGCGAACCAGAAGCGCAGCCAGGTGAACCTCAGCACGGCCCCGACCGGTGGCGTGCAGGCGGACACGGTGCTGACGGACCAGCAGGTCCAGCCGACTAATGAAGTGGTTGAGCAGCAGTCGGCCACTTATTCCTACGTGGCCAATCTGAAGGTCCTGCAGACCCAGTTGCGCGCCGAAGGCAGCGTGCTCGACATCCAGGCCTGAGCTCAGGCCTGCTCCCGTTTTGTCTAGACCAAGCCTTGCTTGCTTGCCAGCACGGCGGCTTCAGCGCGGCTGGACACATTGAGCTTCTTGTAGATGCTCTTGATGTGGTCATTCACCGTGAACCACTTGATGCCCATCAGGTTGGCGATTTCCTTGATGGTGAAGCCTTTGCTCAGGTAGGTCAGCACCTCGTTCTCGCGCGGCGTGAGGCGTTCCCACTCGGGCGGCGGGTCGAGCACCACACTGCGGCCCGGTGCGAACTGCGAACTCGACGAAAGGCCGCCGAAGCCTGAGTTGAGCGGGATGGGGCCGCTGTCGCCCGTGGAGCCGGGGCGGAAATGCGAAAGCAGGCGGCGCGCGATGGCGGGCGAAAGCGGAGGCTGACCCCGCACGATGCGCTGCAACTCTTCCACCAGGACCTCAAAGCGGTCCTCCTTGAGCAGATAGCCGTCAGCGCCGCATTGCAAGGCGGGGAAGAGGTGGTCGTCGTCGGAGTAGAGGGTGGTGACGATCTTGGTGGCTGCCGAGCCGGACAGTTCGGCCAGGAATTCCATGCCATTGCCATCGGGCAATTCAAGATCGACGAGGATCAACTTGAAACCGTTATCGGTGCCGTGACTCGAGTGGCGTGTGACCTGGCGGCGTGCATTCTCAAGGTCGCCAACTTCAGTGATCTCCATCTCATCACTGAAGCTTTCCCGCACGACACGGCACAGAAAGCTGCGCGCTACGGGGTTGTCTTCGATTATTAGTACTTTGACAGCCATGTTGTCGGTTTCTCCAAGCCCGTATCGATACTAGCGCACATCCCTAAATACTTTCTCAGTTGTAGCCAGTTGTTGGTTGAATTACCAAGGGGGAAGCCCAGGGGGTTGCGCAGGATCATGGCTCACTGTGGCCACTTGCGAACGAGGGCCGTCTGCCCGATTGGCTTCTCGAAAGGCGCAAGCTCCGCTGGCGCTTTGTGGGGGCTGCCTACAATCAGCTGATGCGTATCCTCATTTCGAATGACGACGGTTATCTGGCGCCGGGTCTGCACGCGTTGGTCAAGGCTTGCCAGGGATTGGGCGAGATCGACGTGATCGCGCCCGAGCAAAATGCCAGCGGTGCCTCCAACTCGTTGACCCTGAGCCGGCCGCTGTCGGTCCATACCGCGGCGAATGGTTTTCGCTTTATCAATGGCTCGCCCTCGGACTCTGTCCATCTGGCCTTGACGGGCGTGCTCGACCATCGGCCGGACCTGGTGCTCTCGGGCATCAACAACGGCGCGAATATGGGTGACGACACGCTGTATTCCGGCACCGTTGCCGCCGCTACGGAAGGCTATCTATTTGGCATTCCTTCCATCGCCTTTTCCCAGGTCGAAAAGGGCTGGGGGGATCTGGATGCGGCTGCCGCAGCGGCGCGTTCGCTGGTGGAGCACGTGATTGCGGGTGGCTTGGTACAGCCCTTCCTGCTCAACGTGAACATTCCTAACCGCGCGGATGCACTGACATTGCCGCGGCGCATCACCCGATTGGGACGCCGACATGCGAGCCAGCCGGCGGTCCGGCAGCAGAGCCCTCGCGGCGAAACGATCTACTGGATCGGCCCGGCCGGGGACGCACGCGAGGCGGGCGAGGGCACCGACTTCCATGCCACCGCCAACGGCCAGATCTCGATCACGCCGTTGCAGGTGGACTTGAGCGACCATGCCGGCCTGCCGCAATGGCGCACGCGCCTCGGCCTGAGCACATGACCGAGCCCAAGGCCAAGCCGCGCAGCTTTCCGCTGGGGCTGGACAAGATCAGCAAGGCACCGACCAGCACGGCTCGTCAGGTGCTGATGCCGCAGCGCCATCTGCAACAGGCTGCAGCCGATGCTGCGCGGCAGGCCGCACCCAGCGGACTGGGGCTTGATTCGGCCCAGGTGCGCCAGCGCATGGTGCAGCGCCTGCGCCGCGAGGGCCTCAATGACGAACGCGTGCTGCAGGCCTTTGCCGAAGTGCCGCGGCATGAGTTCGTGGATACCGCCTTGGCTATCCAGGCCTACGAGGACACCAGCCTGCCCATCGGCCACGGGCAGACGATCTCCAAACCCTCGGTGGTGGGGCGCATGCTGGCCTTGCTGATGATGGGCGCGAAGGCTGCGGAGCAAGGGCAATTGGGGCGCTGTCTGGAGATCGGTACGGGCTGTGGCTATCAGGCTGCGCTGCTCGGTGACTTGAGTCGGCAACTCGTTTCCATCGAGCGGCTCAAGCCCCTGCATGACAAGGCGATCGAGAATCTCGGCAAGCTGCGCCGGCAGAACATCCGGCTGATTTACGGCGACGGCCGGCTTGGCCATGTGCCCAATGCACCGTATGACAGCATTGTTGCGGCGGCAGGCGGAGAAGATATCCCCGCGGCCTGGCTGGCACAGCTTGCGCCGGGTGGGCGGCTTGTTGCCCCCATGGCCAAGCCGGGTGGGCGCACGCAGGTGCTCGTCGTGGTCGATCATGTGCTGGAAGCTGGCGTCAGCCGCTATATGCGCACCGAGCATGAGGGCGTACTCTTCGTCCCTCTAAAATCCGGCGTCATGTGAGCGCAGCTCTTGCGCCTGACATTACAACCACACACCCACCCCGACGCATGACCTCCCAACGCCTTTCGTGGATCCGTTTCGTCTTCGTCGCCCTGATGGCCTTGATGCTCGCGGCCTGCACGCATGTCTCGCTCAACCAGCCAGCGCCAGTCGAAAGCCGGGCGGTCAAAGTCAAGCCGGCACCTGCTGCTGCCAGCGCGCCCGCGTCTGCCGCCAGCGCTGCCGAGCCGGACGACACCAAGCCGCAAGCGGGCTTCTACACCGTCAAGCCCGGCGACAGCCTGATCCGCATTGCGCTGGACAACGGCCAGAACTGGCGCGACCTTGCCCGCTGGAACCAGATCGACAACCCCAACCGGATCGAAGTGGGCCAGGTATTGCGCGTGGTGCCTCCGGGCGCAGATGCTTCCGGCGTCAGCATCAAGCCGATCAACACGGCAAAGGTCGATGCGCGCCTCTTGGACAGCAAGCCTGGCGCGGCAGCCTCGGCCCCCGTGGCGTCGGCTGCATCGAGCCCGTCACCCGCTGCCAGTGCGCCTGCCGCGACGGCGCCCCGCGGCGACGACGAACTCAACTGGGCCTGGCCTGCAGGTGGTGGCCTGATCAGCGGCTTCGATGAAGCGCGCAGCAAGGGGCTCGACATCGGCGGCAAGGTGGGTGACCCCGTGCTGGCCGCCGCAGATGGCCGAGTGGTCTATGCGGGCTCTGGCTTGCGTGGCTACGGCAATCTGGTCATCATCAAGCACAACGACACCTACCTCAGTGCTTACGCGCACAACCAGACGCTGTTGGTCAAGGACGAGCAACTGGTTCGCAAAGGTCAGAAGATTGCCGAAATGGGTTCCACCGACAGTGATCAAGTGAAGCTGCACTTCGAAGTGCGCAAGCTCGGCAAGCCGATTGATCCGGCGCGCGTGCTGCCGACCCGGTAGCCCTGCGTCAATGGGTACAGCATCAGCTTGTCATGAAACGCGCTGCGCCCAAATCCCCAGACACACCGCAACTGCCGCCGGGGCTGCTGGCTGGCGCCGCTTTCGCGTTTGACAAGCCGCTGGATGGCGACGCGGCGCCTGTCGATGTAGAGGCACAGTTGCTGCGCAATGGCGCGGCAGGCGAAGTGGAGTTGGGCAACGCTCTGCAGGCCTATTTGCGCGATATCCGCCGCACTCCGCTGTTGAGTCCCGAGCAGGAGTTCGCCACTGCGCAAGCGGCGCGCGGCGGCTGCTTCGAGTCTCGCCAGGCGATGATCAAGCACAACCTGCGCCTGGTAGTCAGCATCGCAAAGAACTATCTGGGCCGTGGCCTGCCGATGAGTGACCTGATCGAAGAAGGCAACCTCGGCTTGATGCACGCGATCGGCAAGTTCGAGCCGGAGCGGGGCTTTCGTTTCTCCACCTATGCAAGCTGGTGGATACGCCAGAGCATCGAGCGCGCGCTGATGCATCAGGCGCGGCTGGTGCGCCTGCCCGTGCACATCGTGCGCGAGCTCAACCAGGTGCTCAAGGCGCGTCGCGTGCTCGAGGCCCAGCAGGGCCAGCGCGGCGAAGAGGCGCAGGTGCGCGCCGAAGACATCGCGCACATGCTCGGCCGCCCGGCGCCGGAAGTGAACGAATTGCTGGCCTATGCCGAACTGCCAAGCTCGCTCGATTCGCCCGTTGACCGCACGACCGAAGGTGGCGAGTCGCTGATGGATCTGGTGGCCGACGAGCAGGCCGTTGATCCCCTCGGACTGCGTCTGAGCCATGAGCTGGCCACGCTGCTGGGACATGGCCTAGCTTCGCTCAACGAGCGCGAACGCGAAGTACTGTCCGGTCGCTACGGGCTGTCTGATCGCGAGCCCGAGACGCTGGACGTGCTGGCCGTGCGTCTGGGCCTGACGCGGGAGCGCATCCGCCAGATCCAGCTGGAGGCGCTGGCCAAGCTCAAGCGCAATATGGCGCGGCAGGGCATCGATCGAGACTCGATCTTCTGAATATGTATCGGCCCGTAAAATTGCGGGCATGACGCAGAACTCGGAATGGCTCAAGGTCGAATCGCTGGACCTTGAAGCCCAGGGCGTGGCCCACAACACAGAAGGCAAGGTCGTATTCATCGAAGGCGCGCTGCCGGGTGAGGAGGTGCAGGTCACCGTCGGCCGCAAGAAGAACAATTGGGAGCAGGGCTCGCTCGTTGCAATGCGACGCGAAAGCTCGCAGCGTGTGCAGCCGGGCTGTCCGCATTTCGGTCTGCACGCAGGTGCCTGCGGCGGTTGCAAGATGCAGCATCTGCATCCTGGCGCGCAGGTGGCCGTCAAGCAGCGGGTGGTGGAGGACAACCTCTGGCATCTGGGCAAGGTCAAGCCCGAAACCCTGCTGCGCCCCATCGAAGGCCCCGCTTGGGGATACCGTTATCGCGCGCGCTTCTCGGTGCGCTATGTGGCCAAGAAGGGCCAGGTGCTGATCGGCTTCCACGAGCGCAAGAGCCGCTACGTGGCGGACATGCAGACCTGCAAGGTCGTGCCGCAGAAGATCGGCGACATGCTGTTGCCGCTGCGCGAGCTGATCATGAACATGGCCGAACGGGACCGCCTGCCGCAGATCGAACTGGCCATGGGCGACGAGGTCATCGCGCTGGTGCTGCGCCATCTCAACCCGCTGCCCGAGGGCGACAGGGGTCTGCTGCGCGCCTTTGCCGCCGAGCATGGTGTGCAATGGTGGCTGCAGCCCAAGGGCCCCGACACCGTCCACCTGCTGGACGAAGGTGGCACAGAGCTGGCGTATTCGCTGCCCGAGTTCGGCGTGGTGATGCCTTTCAAGCCGACTGACTTCACCCAGGTCAATCCGCACATCAACACGGTGCTGGTGGGGCGCGCGCTGCGACTGCTTCAGGTGAAGCCCGATGAGCGCGTGATCGACTGGTTCTGCGGTCTGGGCAATTTCACTCTGCCGCTGGCGACGCAGGCACGCGAGGTTCTGGGCATCGAGGGCAGCGAGACTCTGGTGCAGCGCTCCCGTGAGAACGCGCGGCTCAACGGCCTGGATGGCAAGACGAGCTTTGTGGCGCGCAATCTGTTCGAGATGACGCCCGCGCAATTGGCTGCTGACGGTGTGGCCGACAAGTGGCTGGTGGACCCGCCGCGCGAGGGTGCGTTCGCATTGGCCAAGGCCGTCGCAGATATCGCGCAGGATCCGAGCCTGACGCCAGGCTGGACGCCGCCCCAGCGCATTGTCTATGTCTCCTGCAACCCGGCCACGCTGGCGCGCGACGCGGGGCTGCTGGTCAATGTGGCCGGTTACCGCTGCACGGCGGCGAGCGCGGTGAATATGTTCCCGCACACGGCGCATGTAGAAAGCATTGCGGTCTTTGAGCGCGGCGATTGAACGGCGCCTATGACGTCTGAATTCGGTGTTAGCCCGGAGTGTGTCTTCGAGATGGAAGGACAAAATAGCTAAACAAATGGATGTTTAGTTGTTGCGTCGGGCATCCGAACTACGATGGAGGAGCATCATGGGTTTCAAACATCTGCCAGGGCTCGTTTTAGCCTTGTTGGTCTGCATCTGCCTGCAGCCGGCAGTGGCGCGAGCCGACGCACCTGCGCTCAAGCGCGGCGTCAACATCGTCGGCTACGACCCGCTCTGGAAGGACCCGGCCCAGGCGCGCTTTCAGCTGCGCCACCTGCAGGCCATCAAGGACGGCGGTTTCGACCACGTGCGGATGAATCTGCAAGCCTTCGCGCACATGGACGCGCAATACCAGCTCTCGCCTGAATGGTTGAGGACGCTTGATTCGCTGGTGGACGCAGGGCTGAAGGCCGGGCTGACGGTGATTCTCGATGAGCACAATTTCGAGGAATGTGCCAAGGATGTGGCCGGCTGCCGGCTTCAGCTGCAGGCCTTCTGGCGCCAGATCGCGGCGCATTTCCGCGAAGCGCCGCCGGCGGTGCTGTTCGAGATCCTGAACGAGCCGCATGGCCCGATGGATGCAGTCTGGAACGAGGTGCTGGCCGAGAACCTGCAGATCATCCGGGCATCGAATCCGACGCGGCGCGTCGTCGTCGGCCCCACGCAATGGAACTCGCTGAGCCGCCTGGAAAGCCTGCGCCTGCCCGAGGCCGATCGCAATCTCATCGTGACCTTTCACTACTACACGCCGATGGAATTCACGCACCAAGGGGCCTCGTGGACGCCGGAATTCAGCAAGCTCTCCGGCGTGACCTGGGGCACTGCCTTTGACCGGGAGCGCCTGCAGAAGGACTTCGACCAAGTCAAGGCCTGGGCCGAGCGCAACAAGAGGCCAATCCTGCTGGGCGAGTTCGGCGCGCTGGAGCGTGCGGGCCTGGCCCAGCGTGCCATCTGGACGGATGCGGTGGCACGTGCCGCCGAGGCGCGCGGCTTCGGCTGGTCGTACTGGCAGTTCGATTCCGACTTCGTGCTCTGGGACATGAAGAAGGACGGCTGGGCCAAGCCCATCCAGGGCGCGCTGATTCCCGAGCAGGCCGACCCAGCCGTCACGGCAGCTGTCGCTCGCTCGATCGATCCCGCCATGGAGTTTGTGATCAACACGGTTCGTTCGACGGCCTGGAACGTATACGGCGAGAAGCAATCCAGTGTGCAGATCGCCTGCGAGATGAGCGGCAAGAGCTGCCTGCGCATCGAGCTGCAGCAGCGCTTGCCCAATGCCTGGGACGTCGGCGCTGTCGTGCCGGTGCTGGCCGACATCCACAAGGGTGATCGCCTGCAGGCCATGGCCTGGGCACGCCTGGATGGCGACGACCCGAAGGCGACGGCCGTGGTGCCGATGCTGCTGCAGATGGGCTCGCCGCCGTATACGAGCCTGGTGTCGGGGTCCGTCACGCTGAGCGCCAAACTGGAGCCGGTGATGATCAGCGGTGTTGCGTCCGAAAGCTTCGCGGGCGGCACGGTCAATCTGGCCCTGCAACTGGGTCAATTGGGGCAGCCCATCGTGCTCAGTGCGCCTTTTGTGCTGCGCAACTACAAGCCCGCGAAGTAGCTTTGGGTTATCGTTGCAGCCTATGAAGACCAAACCCTTTCTGAGCCTCGAAGACGCCCGCCGCATGTCTCTGGCTGCCGAAACCGAGGCGGCGCGCAACGGATGGTGCGTCAGCGTCGCCATCGTGGATGACGGCGGCCATCTGCTGTGGTTTCAGCGCCTGGATGGTGCCTCGCCCATCTCGGCCCAGATCGCACAGGCCAAAGCGCAGACGGCTGCCTTGGGCCGGCGCGAATCCAAGGGCTATGAGGACATGATCAACCAGGGCCGCGTCTCCTTCCTGAGCGCGCCGGGCCTGGCGGGCATGCTCGAAGGCGGCGTGCCCATCGTGGTCGACGGCCAGTACATCGGCGCTGTGGGCGTCAGCGGCGTCAAGTCCACGGAGGACGCGCAGATCGCCAAGGCAGGCATCGCCGCGCTCTGACTCCGCGCCAAGGCGGACTGCAAAAATATGGTGATTGAGAGCCCGAACTGCGGGCCGGGATAACCCTGGTCGGTTATACTCGTTCGGTTTACCTGCAACCTACCGCCTCCTAGCGAAACTCCACCGTTTCCCCACCGGAATCTGGCTCGCTCGACGCCTTTTCAATCAGAGAAATGGCGCTTGAGCGGAGCGGAGCGGAGCTGGGTGTGCGACATAGATGGAGTTTCCCGTGCTGCCCGATCTGCTTGCCCCCACCCCCGCGATCCTGGCTTTGGCAGACGGCACGGTCTTCAAAGGCGCCTCAATCGGTGCCCCCGGCCACACGGTGGGCGAGGTGGTGTTCAACACCGCGCTGACCGGCTACCAGGAAATCCTCACCGACCCGAGCTACTGCC
>FSVW01001082.1_pt1 | contig 18856 bp, 23 predicted proteins | sample 1637551 | NCBI WGS metagenome assembly FSVW01 (sample SAMEA3914814, study PRJEB12502) | metagenome | biome: forest; material: soil | place: USA | collected 2011-09-16 | depth 0.1 m | reverse complement strand
GCCCGGCACGCGGGGGCGCAGTTCCACGCGCTCCACGGCTTCGAGGCGGCCCGAGAATTCTTCCCAGCTCTGGATCTCGCTGGCCTGCACGGCGGCCACCGAAACCGGCGTGGCCTGCGGGGCAGCGGGGCCTGCATCGGCCTCGGCGGTGTTGGAGGCGAACAGGCCGTAGCTGGCGGCGGCCACGGCGGTCAGTGCGGTGAAGGCGGTGCCGGCGACCCAGAGTCGGCGGCTGTCTTGTGCGGTGTGTGAGTGCGACATGAGGAAGAGCTCCAAAAGGTTTGAGGCAAAGCGCGGCCCAACCTGGGCCACGGCGGGCAGGTGAAAAGAGAAGAGGGGAGAAGGCTCGGCCCGGGACGTCTAGAGCGTCAGGGCCGGGTAAGCGTCAACAACAGCGGATCGCGTCGGCCAGGCTCGGGACCTGACAATGCAAGGAAATTGGACAAGCCATGACGGGCTCCTTTTTGAATTTCGTAATAACCATTACGATTTGATGGAGCGCAATGTAATCCGCTTGCGATCGGCCGTCAACACATTTATTATCGATCATTATGGATATCGATCAAGTCAAGACTGTGAAGCCCCGTGGCAGGCCTTTGTCCTTCGACCGGGACCAGGCGCTGGAGAAGGCCATGCACGTGTTCTGGCAGCGCGGCTACGAGGCGGCGTCGGTGGCCGAACTGATCGCCGCCATGGGTATTACCGCGCCGAGTCTGTACACCGCCTTCGGCGACAAGGAGCACTTGTTCCTCGCCGCCATCGAGCGCTACGCCAACGGCCCCGCGGCCGGCTACCCCTTGGCTCTGGAAGAAGAGGCCACGGCCTATGCCGCCATCCGCCGCCTGCTGCTGGAAGCCGCTGAAGAACTGACCCGCGACAACCAGCCCAAGGGCTGCATGATCGCCATGGCCGCCACCAACTGCTCGCAGGCCTCGGCGCACATCCAGGCCGCGCTGATCAAGCGCCGCGAGGCCGGCATGACGGGCATCCGCTGCCGCATCGAATGCGGCATCAAGGGTGAAGAACTGCCCTCCACGACGGACGCCGCCGCGCTTGCCAATTTCTACGCCACCGTCTACCGCGGCATGGCCTTGCAGGCGGCCGACGGCGCCAGCCGCGAGACGCTGCTCGGCGTGGCCGAGGCGGCGATGCGCGCCTGGCCGGGCGAGGCGCCGAAGGCTTGACCGGGCACGGCGGACTGTGTTCGCTGTCTCTTGCATGGCACCTCCTTGAACGATTGAGTTCACTGTAGGTGTCAGTCGACTTCAGGCGTTAGAACCATCCTCGCGGGTCTTTGCCCGATCCTCTGCACTTGCAAGCAGCGCTTGTGCGATCCTCTCGACTGTTTGCACATTCGTCCAGGACTGCGGCTTCGGCGCCCACAAGGTGCAGGAGAGTCGCTAAGGTAGCTCCATGCTGACAGCCTTCAAGCGCCCCGAACATGGTGATCGTTCGGCAGAGCAGATGCAGATCACCGTCATGCGCGCCGACCTGGCCGCACAAATCGAGCGCCATACCGGCGGGGCTGATGGCATGTACGCCACGCCCATTGCGCAGCTGAGCCTCGCGCGCCTGACCAAGGCACCGCCGATGGGCCACGCGCTGCACCAGCCGGCCTTCTGCCTGATCGCGCAGGGCAGCAAACGCCTGCTGCTCAACGACGAGGTGTTTGTCTACGACAGCGGCCACTATCTCGTGGTGTCGCAGAACCTGCCGGTGGCGGGCCACGTCATTTCGGCGTCGGAAGACATGCCCTATCTCGGCCTGAAGCTCGAATTCGACGTGCGCGACATCGCCGCGCTAACGCTTGAATTGAGCGCCATGGACACGCCGGCGCACCGCAAGTCGCAGCGCGGCATGTTCACCGGCGAACTGAACACGGCCGTGCTCGACCCCGTATTGCGGCTGATGAACCTGCTCGACGCGCCCGAGGACATCGCCACCCTGGCGCCGCTGTGCAAGCGCGAAATCCTCTATCGCCTGCTGCGCGCGCCGAACGGCTGGCGCCTTGCGCAGATGGCCATGACCGACAGCCACAGCCAGCGCATGACGGCCGTGATCAACTGGCTGCACCGCCACTTCGACCAGCAACTGCATGTGGAGCATCTGGCGCGCGAGGCGCACATGAGCGTGTCCTCCCTGCACAGCCATTTCAAGGCCGTCACGGCGATGAGCCCGCTGCAGTTCCAGAAGCAGTTGCGCCTCCAGGAAGCGCGGCGCATCATGCTCAGCGAGCAAGTCGACGCGGGCCTGGCGGGTCATCGCGTGGGCTATGAAAGCCAGTCGCAGTTCAACCGCGAATACAGCCGCTTCTTCGGCGCGCCCCCGGCGCGAGACATCCGGCGGCTGCGTGAAGAGCAGCTGGGGATGAACTGACAAACAAGAAGAAAGAGAAGAAAAAGAAGAAGGGCCCCAATCGCTTGGGGCCCTTTTTGCTCATTGCGCTGAACTAACGCGTTACTTGGATGCTTAGTTACTCGGCTGGCGAAGAAGCCGGCGGTGTCACGGGCGGTGGCACATCGATCGGAGGCTGCACCACCGGGGGCGGCACGACGACCGGGGGCTGCACCACCGGCGGGGCCTGGATCGGCTGGACCGGCTGAATCGGTTGCACGGGCGTCATCTGCGTGGGCTGCACGGGCTGCGGCGCAACAGGAGTGGGCACCACTTGCGGTGTGTCCATCAGTTCGCGCGTCGCGCTGGGCGCCATGGCCTGGAGCTGCCTGGTTTCCACCGGCTGCTTGGCGACCGCGACGGCAGGCTGCTTGACGACGGCGACTTCAGGGGCGGGGTGGATCACGCTGCGGCCGGCCGCGGGAGCGATTGCCGGCAGGGGCGCGTCGGAGGACAGCGTCGGGTCCGGGACGGTCGCCTGCGCGGTCGTGGTCGGAGCCGGGTCAGCTGCGGCGGTCGGCGCCGGAGTTGTGGAAGGCGTTGCAACCGAGGCAGGAGCCTCCGCCGTCTTGGTCGCGGACGAGGAGCCCGTCAGGCTCTTCATCTCGGCCATTGCCGAGTCCAGACGCTCGCCCAGCGTTTCCGGGTCGTGCATATGGGCCACGGCCAGTGCGCCGCCGGTGGCGCCGATTGCCAGCAAGAGGATCCATGCGCTGGCATGGGTGCGCTTGATGCGGCGCGGCGGGGCGCTGACCAGATTGATGGCGGGTTCGTCCGGCTCCGTCATGACAACGGTGGTGGGACGCAGGGCCGGGCGAACGCTGGGACGAGCGATGGGCCGGACGCCGACCGCGCGGGGGGCCGATCCGTCACCGGTGCGCAAGATGCGCGTGCCCTCGTCGTCCATCAAGACATCGATGCGATGGCCGGGCGGCATGTAATCCCAATATCCATCGGCATGAATGCTGTAAGGCGATACCTTGGTCATGTTGTTCTCCTTCTTTTGTGGTCAATAGGTGCGCAATGCGTTGCGGATTTCGAGGCTGGCCTCGTCGCATGCGGCTTCGTGGCGGCGGCGCTGCGTGGCGTGACGTGCGCGATCGCCCTTGTGTTTCGGTGCGTGGGGCTTGGCCGTGCGGCGCCGCGGGGCGCGAACGTTGTGTGCAGCCAGTGCATCGAGATTCGAAAACATGGAGCCTCCTGAGGGGTGGCGTTGCGATGTACAAAGTTTCCTCGCCGGCCCTCGGGCACCGCGTCAGCCGGTGTGGGACTGCCTCGTAGGACGAGGCGCTGGCCCGGTATCAAGCGATGTCAGGCGTATCAGCGCGTATCAGGAAACGCTGATGCGCGGCAGGCGCGCCTGGATCTCGGTGCCCTGGCCGGGCGCGGAATGGAGGCTCAGCGTGCCGCCGAGGCTTTCCATCCGATAGCGCTTGCCCAGGAGGCCGTGATGGCCCGCGGGCACGGCGACTGCATCGAAGCCGAGGCCGTCGTCGCGCACGCTCAGCACGATCTGTTCGTCCTCATGGTCCAGTCTCACCCAGACCGTGTTGGCCTGCGCGTGGCGCATCACATTGGTCAGCGCTTCCTGCACGAGGCGGTAGATGGCGAGCTTGCCGTTGGGGCTGGCGTCCACTTCGTGCAGATCGGCGCGCACGGTCAGCGAGGAACGCTCGCCGAATTCGCGCACCAGAATTTCGAGCGCCGCGCTGAGGCCCAGATTGGCCAGTGCGGACGGGTGCAGGTCTTCGATGATGCGACGCTTGAGCGTGATGCCTTCGTCGATGAGACCGCTCATGTGGCTCAGGCGCTCGTCGATGTCGGTGAGCAGGCCTTTGGCGACGAGGCGGCGCACGCGCGCCACGTCGAGCTTGGCGGCCGTGAGCAGGGCGCCCAGTTCGTCGTGCAGTTCGCGTGCAAGATGGGTGCGCTCGTCTTCGCGCACCGTTTGCAGATAGGCGGCGAGATCGGTCAGCTCGGCGGTGCGGCTGCGCACCACGTCTTCCAGGCCGTCGCGTTCATCGCGCAGGATCTGCGCGTGCTCGCGCCGCGCTTCGTGCAGCGCTTCGTTCTTGCGCAGGAAATACAGCAGCCACAGCAGGCTCAAGAGCGTCAGCGCGTGCACGCCGAAGCGGCCGAACATCAGGGCGCGGTAGATGGCGCTGCGGTCGGTGGCAATGCGGTCGCGCTCGTGCGCTTCCAGCCGCTGCGTGGCCTGGCGCAGCGCTTCCATTTTTTCGCGGCCGTAGTCGAAGGCCATGACCGATTGCCAGGCCTCGTGCGAGCCGTTGCGATACAGCCCGACCGTCGTGCGCATCTCGGAGAATTTGTCTTCGGCGCGCTGGCGGGTCTGGGCCACCAGATCGGCCCATTCGGAGCCCTTGTACTGAGCGGACAAGCGCTCCAGCACCTGCGGCAGCTGCTGCTCGGCCTGCTTCATGGGCAGCAGGTATTGCTCGTGTCCGGTGATCAGGAAACCGCGCTGGCCGGTCTCGGCATCGGCCATCAGGCTGCGCAGCAGCAGTGCATCGAAGCGCGCCTCGTTGCGCGTGCGGGAACTTTCAACGGCCTGGTCGGCAAAGCGGTAGGCGCCTTCGCTGATGGCCATGACGGCCGCACAGACGAGGATGGCCAGCAGTGTCGTGGCGGCGCGGCGGCGGCTGGCGTGTTGGAGCAGCGGGTCGAAGTCGAACACGGTCGAGAAAGTTGACCGCATTCCAATTCAACGTTCGGCGGGCGAGAGCGGGATGGGCTGGCTCGGTGTGCCGGCAAGATCGGCGCAGTAGCTGATCAGCTCGTCGAGCTGGCGGCTTTTGTCGAACACGCGCTCGGCACCGAGGCTGGCGCAGCGGCGACGCATGTCGTCGGTGGCGTAATTGGTGAGCACCACGCGGCGTGCGGCCACGCCCAGGCGCTGTGCAGCCTGCAGCACGCCTAGGCCGGTGCCGGAACGCAGAAAGACGTCGACGATGAAGACATCGGCGCCGTCTTGCGGATCCTGGCTCATCCAGCTGATGGCGGCGGCTTCGTCGCCCACACTGCCGACGACTTCGACGTTGGCCAGCTCCTCCAGCGTGCCCACGAGGTTCTCGAGGATCACGGGGCTGTCTTCGACGATGAAGGCGCGCAGGGCTGACATGACTACTTCAGAATTTGGGTGCTTGTTGGAATCTTCTCAAGTTCCGTGGCGGCGACTTGTAGGACGTGTCCTATTCGTCGCCGCCACGGATGACCTGGCGCAACACGAGGCGTATGGATCACGCCCCGTTCACGACCTTAGCCCTGACGGATGGCGATGTCGTTGCGCACGGCACGAACGCCGGACGTTTCGCGTGCCAGCTTCTCGGCCATGGCGCGCTCGTCATTGCTCTTGGCAAAGCCCGAGAGCTGCACAACGCCCTTCATCGTTTCCACGCTGATGGCCATCGCGCTGACCGTCGGGTCGGCGGCGAACTTGCCCTTGACGCGGGTGGTCAGGGTCGCGTCGTCGATGTAGGCACCGACGGTTTCCTGGTCACGGGTGACGGCACAGCCGGTGGTGCTCAGTGCAGCGATGGCAGTGGCGAAGGCAAGCAGCAGGGTAGGGATCTTCTTGGTCATGGTGGTTCTCCTTGGGTTATCGGATGGGGATGGATCGGTGGGTCAGCGGTGATCAGCCCTTGGGCGTCACAACCAGTTGGTTATCCACCGAGTGGACGCCTTCAACTGCGGCGGCCAATGTGGTGGCGCGGGACTGGGAATCGGTGTCGGGTGCGGTGCCGGCCAGCGTCACGCGGCCATCGACGCTGCTCACGTCGATCTTGCGGGCCTTGAGCTTGTCGTCGGCCACCAGCGCAGCATTGATCTTGGTGACGATGGTGGCGTCATTCATCGCTTCCGACGTCTTGTTGGCAGCGCTGTTGGCAGCTTGCTTGGTATCAGCGATGGCGCTGTCAAGCTTCTGGCCCGCAGTGGGCGAATCGCCCGGCTTGTTGCAGGCGGCAACGCCCATTGCGAGCGCCATGACGGCAACCAGCGGCAGGCGAGCTAGGAGGGTGGATCTGTTCATCATGCGTCCTTTCTTGAGAGCTGCTGGTGTTCAGCAAAGGGATGGAGGGGACGTCACAACTATGGTCTGGGGCTTTGGCCGCTGGCATCGGCTGCAGTGCTGACTGCGTGTCGGACGGGGCTGACAGTGCCTCTGAAATGAAAATGCAAATGAAAAAGGGAAGGGCGCCGAAGCGCCCTTGTTCATGCCTGGACAAGCAGAGGTCAGCCGATCCGAACCTTCTCGTTCTTCTCAGCCTTGGTTTCAAACCAAGCATCGGTGGCCGAGCGTTCCCAGGCGGCGATCTGCTGTTCGGCTTCGTCCTTGGCCACGCCATAGCGTTCCTGGATGCGGCCCGCCAATTGGTCGCGTCGACCGGCCACGACGTCCACATCGTCGTCGGTCAACTTGCCCCATTGCTCGGTCACGCGGCCTGTCAGTTGCTTCCAGTTACCTTGAATGCGGTCCCAGTTCATATCGGACTCCTTTGATGCGTTGAGGTACGAGGCGTTTTGTGCCTCGCGCCACGGGGCGGAGTGCGCCGCGGTCCCTGAAAGTTAGGGCTTTATCGGCCCGTTCAGAATCGGCGCAGATGGTTTCGGCTTGTAGGACACCGCTGATCGCATGTGGGACATGCGACTGCTAGGCTTCTTTCTATCGAAGCAGAAATAAAGACGGAGGACTTGCCATGATCCGAATCGGTATCGTTGATGACCACGCCATCGTGCGTTCCGGCTTGCGCCAGTTTCTTGGCGACAACGTGGACCTGCGCGTCACGGGCGAGGCCGCCAATGGCCGTGACGCCCTGGAACTGGCCCGCGGCGGCGAGGTGGACGTGCTCTTGATGGACATCTCGATGCCCGACCAGAGCGGCGTCGATGCACTCGCGGCCATCAAGGCCCGCTTCCCCGAATTGCCCGTGCTGATCCTCAGCGGCTTCCCGGAAGCGCATTACGCCACCACCCTGCTGCGCCAAGGGGCAAGCGGCTACCTGAACAAGGAATGCGACCCGGAAGAGATCGCCAACGCGATCCGCACCGTCTCGCGCGGCCGGCGCTACATCAGCCCCGCGGTGGCCGAACTGATGGCCGACACCATGGCCGGCGGCAGCCCCGACAAGCCCTTGCACGAAGGTCTGTCCGAGCGCGAGTTGCAGGTTTTCCTGCGCTTGGCCAAGGGCGAAACCGTGGGCGACATGGCCAAGGCCATGTTCCTCAGCGTGAAGACGGTCAGCACCTACCGCACGCGCACGCTGGAAAAGCTCAAGCTCGAAACGAACAGCGACCTGACCTACTACGCGCTGAAGAACGGTTTGATCCAGTAACTAACGAGTTACTTCAGCGGATTCGTTCAGGCCGATGTGGCGCGCTGGCTGAACGACAGCACCATGAAGTCCACAAACGCTCGCACGCGCGCGGCGAGCTGGTGGCGCGGCGGATAGACCGCGTGGATGTCGGCGTCGGGCGTGGCGCATTGCGGCAGCACCTGCACCAGGCGTCCGTTCTTCAGATAGCGCTCGATGTCCCACTCCGCGCGCATCAGGATGCCGTGGCCGTCCAGCGCCCAGTTCACCGCAATCTCGCCGTCATTGGTTGTCAAGTTGCCGCGCGTCTTGATCGCCTCGGCGCTTGCGTTGCGGCCCCGGCCGCTCGAGAGCCGCCACAGGCCGTAGGCTTCCTCACCCTGGCGGATGCCGATGCAGTTGTGCTTGGCCAGATCGGTCGGCACTTTCGGAATGCCGTGCTTGGCCAGATAGGCCGGCGAGGCACAGAGCAGCCGCCGGTTCGGCGCAATGTGACGCGCGATCACCCGCGCATCGGGCGGCGCGCCAAAGCGGATGCACACGTCGAATGAATCCTCGGTCAGGGGTGGCGGGTTGACCGACAACTGCAGCTGCACTTCCACCTGCGGATGCTTGCGCACGAAGCGCGAGATCAGCGGCGCCACGTGGCTGCGGCCGAAACCCAAAGTGGCATTCACGCGCAGCAGGCCCCGGGGCGTGGCCTTCGAAACACCGAGCAGCTCTTCCATATTGCTGATGTCGCCGAGGATGCGCCGTGCGTGCTCGAGGTAGAGCTCGCCCTCGGGCGTGAGGCTCATGCGCCGCGTCGTGCGGTTGATCAGCGACACCCCGGCGCGCGATTCCATCTGCGCCAGATGCTTGCTCACGGCTGGTGTCGTCACGCCCAGCTCGCGCGCCGCGGCGCTCAGGCTGCCGGCGCCGGCCAGCGTGGAGAAGAAGCCCAGATCGGCTGGCTGTATTCCATGGGCCATGGTGTTTGATTGTTAGCCTGAAGTAAACAATGGATTCACTTTAGCCGCGCACCGAAAGTCCGTCCACTTCCTACAGTCGCCCATTTGCCGATGGGAAAAAGGACAGCCATGAAGACCTACGCGATTGCCACGATTCCGGGCGATGGCATTGGCAAGGAAGTGATTCCTGCCGGCCAGCAGGTGCTGGAAGCGCTGGCCGCAACGAGCCAGAGCTTTCGTTTCGAGTTCGAGAACTTCGGCTGGGGCGGCGACTGGTACCGCGAGCACGGCGAAATGATGCCGGCCGATGGACTCGATGCGCTGCGCGACAAGCACGCGATCCTGTTTGGTTCTGCGGGCGACCCGGACATCCCCGACCACATCACGCTCTGGGGCCTTCGCCTGAAGATCTGCCAGGGCTTCGACCAATACGCCAATGTGCGTCCGACGCGCATCCTGCCCGGCATCGATGCGCCGCTGAAGCGCTGCAAGGCGGAAGACCTGAACTGGGTCATCGTGCGCGAGAACTCCGAAGGCGAGTACTCCGGCGTGGGCGGCCGCGTGCACCAGGGCCATCCGATCGAGGCGGCGACTGACGTGTCGATCATGACCCGCGCCGGCGTGGAACGCATCATGCGTTTCGCGTTCAAGCTGGCCCAGTCGCGGCCCCGCAAGCTGCTGACGGTGGTGACCAAGAGCAACGCCCAGCGCCACGCCATGGTGATGTGGGACGAGATCGCGGTGCAGGTGTCCAAGGAGTTCCCGGACGTCAGCTGGGGCAAGGAGCTGGTGGACGCGGCCACGGCGCGCATGGTCAACAAGCCCGAGACGCTGGACACCCTCGTCGCCACCAATCTGCACGCCGACATCCTCAGCGACCTGGCCGCCGCGCTGGCCGGCAGCCTGGGCATCGCGCCCACCGGCAATATCGACCCCGAGCGCCGCTATCCCTCGATGTTCGAGCCCATCCACGGCTCGGCCTTCGACATCATGGGCAAGGGCCTGGCCAATCCGGTCGGCACCTTCTGGTCCATCGTGATGCTGCTGGAGCACCTGGGTGAACACGAAGCGGCAGCGCGCGTGATGGCGGCCATCGAGGAAGTCACCGCCAACCCCGCGCTTCATACAGGCGACCTCGGCGGCAAGGCGACCACGGCGCAGGTGACGGCGGCTGTCTGCAGCCGGCTCGCGGCTTGATCAACAAGAACGATCTAGGAGACAACACCATGCACAAGAAGTCCCAAGCCGCAGCGTTGCTGTTCATAGCGCTGGCCAGCACCAGCGCCCAGGCCGACACCTGGCCCAGCAAGACCATCACGCTCGTCGTTCCGTTTCCGCCGGGCGGCACCACCGACGTGCTGGCGCGCACGCTCGGCGAAAGGCTGACGCTGAGCCTGGGCCAGACCGTCATCATCGAAAGCAAGCCCGGCGCGGGCGCCACGCTCGGCGCGGCCTATGTGGCCAATACAAAGCCGGACGGCTACACGCTGCTCGTCGGCGCCGTGCATCACACCATCGCCAGCAGCGTCTACAAGAAGCTGCCGTACGACTTCCAGCGCGACTTCGCGCCCATCACCATCATCGCGATGGTGCCGAACGTGCTGACGGTCAACGTGGCCACACCGGCCAAAAACGTGGCCGAACTGGTAGCCCTGGCCAAGGCCAAGCCCGGCGAGATGACCTTCGGCTCGAACGGCAACGGCACGGCGCAGCATCTGATCGGAACGCAGTTCCAGAACATGACCGGCACCGACATCCTCCACATTCCCTACAAGGGCAGCGGCCCGCTCGCCACCGACCTGCTCGGCGGACAGATCTCGATGTCCTTCGACACCATCACGCCCGTGCTCCAGCACATCAAGGCCGGCAAGTTGCGTGCGCTGGCGGTGACGACCTTGAAGCGTTCGGCCGCGCTGCCCGACGTACCCACGCTCGACGAAGCGGGCTTGAAGGGCTTCAACATCGGCACCTGGTTCGGCGTGTTGGCACCCGCGGCCACGCCCAAGGACATCGTGGCCCGGCTCAACACCGAGATGGTCAAGGTCATCCAGTCGCCGGAATTCAGGAAGCGCATGGACGAGATCGGTGCCGAGCCCATCGGCAACAGCGCCGAGCAGATGGCCGCGCAGATCAAGTTCGAGACCGAGAAGTTCGCCAAGCTGGTGAAGGAGGCGAAGGTCAGCATCGACTGAAAGGCTAGGCAGGCGGGCACTGTCGGCGCCGTCCCACACGCTGTGCGTGCCGCGTCCCACGGTCGGCGCGCGCGCTGGAGACGACCATCCACGCATGAGAACCTCTCTGCGTATTTTTGGCCTCTTCGTGCTGCTTTTCGTGGTCATCGTGGCGGCCGGCGAATTGGCCGGCTGGCCTGGTCTTGCACCGCGTCTGGCCACGCGGATTGCACCGGCGCTCGGCCTCTCGGTCGACGCCGACAGCCGCATGCACCTGATCGGCACACCGCGTCTTTTGGCGCCTTCGGTCAGCGTGTCGCGCGACGGCGAGACACTCGCCCAGGCCCGCGACCTCGAGCTGCATTGGGCCTGGATCGACCTGTGGCAATGGCATCGTCACAACGGCCCCTTGCGGCTGCGCCAGGTGCATGCCGAACAGCTCGACATCGCCTGGGATCGCGACGCCGAAGGGCGCAGCAACTGGCAGGCCAAAAATCAGCCGAAGGCGGTGGGCGAGCCCATGCCGCTGCCCGTCATCGACAGCCTGCTGATCCGCCACGGCAACGCACACATCGCCGACGCGCCGCTGCAGCTGCAGGCCGACGCGAAATTCAACACCGCGGAAGACGGCAGCTGGAAGGCCAGCGTGGACGGCAGCTTGCGCGGCCAGAAGCTGGCGCTGCAGGCGCAGGCCAAGGAGACGATGGCGCTGCTGTCCGCCGCCAACACGCAGCCATCGCCCACGCAGGTGCAGGCCACGCTGACGCAGCAAGGCAGCCGCATCCATTTCGAAGGCGCCGCGGCTTCGCTGCTCGACGCGCGTTCGCTCGATGGGCATGTTGAAGTCAGCGGTCCGTCGCTGGCCGCAGTGGGCAAGCCTTTCGGCGTGACGCTGCCGGCCACGCGGCCGTTCGAACTGAAGGGCCGCCTGCAGCATGTGGCCGGCCTATGGACGCTGTCCGGCACGCAGGCCAGCGTGGGCCGCAGCCGTTTGGGAGGCGACTTCCGCTACGACACGCGCCGGGACAATGGCCACGGCCGTCCCTTGCTCAGCGGCGACCTGCGCGGCGGCCCGTTGCTGCTGGCCGACCTGGGCCCGGCCGTCGGTACCGATGCGCGGCCGAGCCGCCCGGGCCGCGTGCTGCCCGACCGGGCGCTGGACATTCCTTCGCTGGCCCGCATGGATGCAGACATGACGATCCATCTGAGCTCGCTCGACCTCGGCAGCTCGGCGCTGGCCGCGCTCTCACCGGTGAATGCCAAGCTCACCTTGCAGGACGGCGAACTGGCGCTGCGTGACGTGCATGCGGGCATTGCCGGCGGCCAGCTCAGCGGCGATACCACGCTGAACTCGCGCGTGGATCCGCCGGCATGGCAGGCCCATCTGATGGTGCAAGGCATGGCGCTGGAGCGCTGGCTGCAAAAGACCGACACCATTGCCGGCAAGCTGCAGGTGAAGGCCGATGTGCGCGGCCATGGCCGCAGCACGGCGCAGCTGCTGGGCTCGATGGATGGCACGGTGAGCATGGTGCTGCAGGAAGGCCGCATGTCGCACCTCGTCACCGAGATGATGGGCCTGGACCTGGCCCAGGGCCTGGGCGTGTGGATCCGCGGCGACGACCAGTTGCCGATCAATTGCGCACGGCTCGAAGGCCGGTTCACCAACGGCGTGATGCGGCCGCAATTCGCCGTGGTGGACAACACCGACAGCCGCATCGAAGTGGGCGGCAGCGTCAACCTCGGCACCGAGGAACTGGCGCTGCGCGCCGTGGCGCGCCCCAAGGACTTTTCGCCGCTGACCCTGCGCGCGCCGGTGCGCCTGCAGGGCACGCTGGCCGATCCGCGCGTGGCGCTCGAAGGCAAGAAGCTTGCCGGTCGCGCCATTGCCGCCATTGCGCTCGGCGCGCTCGCTCCGCCGGCGGCGCTGCTGGCCTTTATCGATCCCGGTGACAAGCTTCCCCCGCTGAGTTGTGCTGTGCCTCAGTCCCATCCCTCCAGCTGAGTTTCACAAGCCACCATGACCGAAGAACCGAGCCACGCTGCAGTCAGTGTCGACACCCTGGCTCACCAACTGCCTGGCCTGCGCTTCGTCGTGGGCGGCCTGGCGTTGACGCTGGGCATCGCGGCGCTGCATTACGGCAAGCCCTTGCTCGCGCCGCTGCTGCTGGCGGCCTTGCTGGCCTTCATGCTGGCGCCGGCGGTGTCCCTGCTGCGCCGCTGCCGCTTTCCGCATGTGGCCGCGGTGACCTTGGTGGTGGCCGGTGCCGTGGCGCTGTGCGGCACGCTGGCGCTGATCATGGGCCAGCAGGTCGTCGCGCTGAGCCACGATCTGCCGAGCTACCAGGACACGGTGCGCGACAAGCTGCGCGCGCTGCGTCCCACCGCGCTGCACGGCCCCTGGCAAGACGGCCTGCGCATGCTCGGCGTGGTGGAGGGCGAACTTGACGCCACGCGCCGCGCGCTGGCACCCAAGGCCACCGCGGTGCAGCGCGTGCAGATGGAAGCCGTGCCGCCCACGCCGTTGCAGGCCATGGCCGGACTGGCCGTGCCGCTGATGCTGCCGCTGGCGCAGACCGGCCTTGTGCTCGTGCTGCTGTTCTTCATGCTCTTGCAGCGCCATGAAATCCGCGATCGCGTGCTGCGGCTGATGGGCCAGGACCTGGCCCGCTCAGCCGAAACGCTGACCGAAGCCGGCCGGCGCGTGAGCCGCTACCTCATGGCCCAGCTGCTGGTGAACAGCTGCTACGCCGTGCCGCTGGGAATGGGACTTTGGGCGATCGGCGTGCCGGGCGCCTGGCTCTGGGGCCTGTTCGGCGGCGTGATGCGCTTCGTGCCTTATCTCGGGCCCGTGGTGGCCTCGTTCTGCCCGCTGCTGATCGCCTTCGCGGTGGACCCGGGCTGGCAGATGGTGCTGCAGACGCTGGCCCTGATCCTCGTGCTGGAACTGGCGCTGAACAACCTGATCGAGCCGCTGGCTTACTCGCAAAGCACGGGCGTGTCCTCGCTGGCGGTGCTGCTGTCGGCCGGCTTCTGGAGCCTCGTGTGGGGCCCCGTCGGGCTGGCCATCGCCACACCGCTGACGGTCTGCCTCGTTGTGCTCGGCCGTCAGCTCGGGCCGCTGCGCTTGCTGGACCCACTGCTCGGCGCCGAGCCCGTGTTCGACGCGCCGATGCGCCTGCATCAGCGCCTCGCGTCCGGCGATCTAGAAGAGGCGCTGGAGCAGGCCGAGGAAGTGCACACGGCCGAGGGCCTGCTGAGCTTTTACGACGACACCGCCCTGGGCGCCCTGCGCCATCTGGTGGACCCGAACAACACGCCGCCGAGCGCCGCCCAGCGCCAGCGCGTGGTCGCCAGCATGACGCGGCTCCTGACTGCGCTGCAACGCGAAGGCCCCGAACGTACCGAGACCGGCCCGATGGTGCTGTGCATCGGCGCACGCAATGAGGTCGACAGCCTGTCCGCGCAGATGCTGGCCCATGCGCTGCAGGTGCAGGGCCTGAACGGCCAGGCGATGCCGGCCTCGGCGTTGTCGGCCGATCGCATCGGCGAGCTGCCGCTCGATGGCGTGAGCGTGGTCTGCCTGTGCAGCTTCAACCCCGCGCCGCTGGTGCACACGCGCTTCGTGCTGCGCCGCCTGCGCCGCTACCAGCCCGACATGCCGATGCTTCTTGCCGCCTGGGCGGAAGATGCGGATCTGACTGACAACAAGGCGCTTGAGCAACTGGGCGGCGTGCACCTCGTCACCACGCTGCATGCGGCCTGCGAGCAGGTGGCGGAGTCGGTGTCGTCCTACCCCGAGGCGCGATCCGAGCCGGCAGTTGCCGAGTGGGCCGAGGCCTAAATTAAACCCATTCCTCAACCACACCCGGAGACCACCATGCTGCGTTATGCCATCACCTTCTTCGTCATCGCGCTGATCGCCGCCCTGTTTGGTTTTGGTGGCATTGCCGCCAGTGCCGCAGGCATCGCCCAGCTGCTGTTCTATGGCTTCCTGGTCCTGGCTGTCATCAGCCTGGTGGCCAGCCTGATCCGCAAGAGTTGACGTCCTTCACTCGTTTTATCGCCCTCGTCCGACCCCACCCCAAGGAGATTCCCATGACCACCAAGACCACCAACACCACCAGCGCTCTCGCCGACCAGGCCCACGCCGTGCAAGACAACGCCGAAGCGCTGTTGAGCGCCGCACCCGGCCTGATCCAGGGTGCCCTCAAGGACGCACAAGCCATGGCCCAAAACGGCATCGAGCGTGCACGCCAAGCCAGCGCCAAGGTGCGTGACCAGGTTGGCGCCGCTGGCGAAAAGACCGTCACCTACATCCAGGATGAGCCCGTCAAGTCGGTGCTGATTGCCGCCGCCGTGGGCGCTGCCAGCGCGATGCTGCTGGGCTGGTTGGCCCGTTCGCGCGCCCAGCGCTAAGCTGCGCTCCGAGCCGCACCCATCTCCCCTTGCGGCAGGCTTCGGCTTGCCGTTTTTCTTTGCCCGTCATTTTTCCAGGAGGCCCCGATGCTGCACCCGCTCTACAAGACCTTGGCCAGCGACCCCCAGCTGGTGTTGGAGCACGCTTCGGCCTACCTGCAGCTGGCCGGCGTCGAGTCGCGCGAGGCACTCCAGCATTGGCGCACGCGGGCCCTCGTCGGCACGGGTGTGGTGGCGTCTTGCTGGCTGGCCTTGGCCCTGGCCGGTGCGGCCCTGCTGCTGCTGGCCGCCAAGCCCTGGAGCACGCTTGATCAACCCTGGCTGCTGGTGATGACACCGCTGCTGCCGCTGCTGGCCGCGGGCGGTGGCGTGCTCTGGCTGCGCGCGGGCCGTCCGTCGCCAGCCTTCCTGCTGCTGCGTGAGCAATGGGAACAGGACCTGAACCTGCTGAACCGCGCCGAGGAGCAGACATGAACACGCCGTCCAAGCAGCCCGTGCCTGTGCCGGCCCCGGTTTCCCTGGCCGATGCACGTGTTGCAGCACTGGCGCGGCTGCAAGCCTCGCGCGAGCGGCTTGTGCAGGAGATGAAGCCCGGCTCGGGCGGCGGCGCGCTCAGTTGGCTGGAGCATCCCTGGCGCATGCTGCGCCGCTGGTGGCGCCGCAGCCGCCCGGCAGTGGCCGCGGGCCAATGGCTGCAGACGGCCTCGGGCGATCCCACCGTGTTGCGCCAGGCCGGCGAGGCTGCGGTCGAGCGTGCTGATCAATGGGTGCGGCGCCATCCGATGGCCGGCATTGCGCTCGCGGCCGGCATGGGCGCGCTGATGGTCTACAAGCGCGGGGCGCTGTGGTCCATCGTGCTGGGCGTGGGCCGCGGCCTGATGCGCCAGGGCCAGATGTGGGCCGTGCAGCAGGTCAGCGACCCCGCGCTGTACGCCACGCTGGTGGCGGCCTTCATGACGAAGTCCGCTGCTCCTGAGGAAAAGGACGAATGAGATAAGATCGCATGCGATCAACAATCACAATCCGCCCAGGAGCCCGATGAAAGCCGACAAGCAGAAGAGCCGCGCCGAGAGCTTCCCGCTGACCGACTACCTGTGCTTCGCCGTGTACTCGACCAACCTCGCTTTCGGCAAGGCCTACAAGCCGGTGCTCGACAAGCTGGGTCTGACCTACACCCAGTACGTCACCGTCGTGGCGCTGGGCGAAGAAGACGATGTGACGGTGGGGCGCCTGGGCGAGAAGCTGTTCCTCGAGTCGAACACGCTGACGCCCATCCTCAAGAAGCTCGAAGTGATGGGCTATGTGGAGCGGCGCCGCGATACCGAGGACGAGCGCGTGGTGCGGGTGCGCCTGAGCAGGGCCGGCCGCAAGCTGCGCGACCAGGGCGTGGAGTCAAACGCCTGCGTAGTGACGGCGGCCGGGCTCGGGCCGGCGGATTTCGCCAAGCTGCAGAAGAACATCGTTGCCCTGCGCGAGAGCCTGCTCAAGTCCAAGCAAGGCTAACCCGGGCCTCGATCTGGGGCACAGAAGACCTCCTCGATACATGGGGATTACCCTTGATGTATCGTATGCGACTTAATCGAATGCGATGGTAGTTCGGGCGCATTGATTCACTCGCCAAAGGATGAGTTTTCAACATGACCGGATCACCTGACCTGCTCGTCGACCGAGCGCTGCTGCGGGAGCTTGCTCGCCTGGGCAACCTGCTGGAGCAGCTGCTCGTGGCGGTTCAAGACGGCGCCCTGTGCGGCGACCCGACCGATGCCAAAGACGTCCTGAGAATGCTGGCCCGCATCGAGCACGGCGTTCGCGGCCTGAGCCGCCAGGGAGTCGCATGATGGCCGCGCTGATGAAGCCCCGGCTGGCCCTTGCGCCCGACGTCGAGCAAAGGCGCCTGGACGCGCTCTACCGTTATCTGCAACTCGACTCCGTCCGCGACGAGGCCTTCGACCTGCTGACCGAAACGGCGGCCGAGATCTGCAACGCGCCTTACGCCACGGTCTCCCTCGTCGACCGCGACCGCGTCTGGATCAAGTCCGGCGTTGGCATGACGCAAGGCGCCGCCGTCCCGCGGGAAGAAGCCTGCTGCGCCAGAGCCATCGTCGTCGAAGGCGATTTCCTCGAGATCCCCGACCTGTCCGCCGACGCCCGCACCCACGACATGACCCTGCTGCGCCGCGAGCACGGCACGCGCATGTACGCCGGCGCCAGCCTGGTCACGGCCGATGGCTATCGCATCGGCACGCTGTGCGTGATGGACAAGCAGCCGCGCGAGCTGACCGAGCGCCAGCGCCACATCCTCGCGGGCTTGGCCAAGCAGGTCATGGCCCTGATCGAATTGCGCGCCCACGAACGCATGCTGAAAGACGCGCTGGCCCGCGCCGAATATCTCGCGTCCACCGATGTGCTCACCGGCCTGACGAACCGCCGCGTGCTGTTCGAACGGCTGGACCAGGAAACGGCCCGATGCCGCCGCTACGGCACGCCGCTGTCGGCCGTGCTGATCGACCTGGACCATTTCAAGCGCATCAACGACACCCACGGCCACGCCGCGGGCGACGCAGTGCTGAAGAAGGTCGGGCAGTTGATCGGCAGCTCGGTTCGCGAGCTCGACATCGCGGCTCGTTACGGCGGCGAAGAAATGTGCGTGCTGCTGCCGCAGACGGGGCTGGAGGGCGCGATGAGTTTTGCGCAGGCGATGCGCCGCAAGCTGGCGGAGCTAACGTTCGAGTTCGACGGTGTTGAAGTGCAGGTGACAGCCAGCTTCGGCGTGGCCAGCACCGAAGGTCTGCAATCGGATGGGCAGGCGCTGCTCAAGGCCGCCGACGTGGCGCTGTACAGCTCGAAGCGGGAAGGGCGCAACCGGGTGTCTTCGGCGCAGCGGGAGGCGGTCTAATATCGCGGCTCCTCAGTCTCAAGCGTCCCAATATGCGTCTTGCCTTCTGGATTCTTTTCGCCGCGTCGGCCCTGCCAGCACACGCCGTCGAGATGGTTCCAATTCCCACCGAGAAGGCCTATTGCGGCGAGACCGACGGCTACTGCTACGAGTGGAAGTTCGTTCGGGATCCGTCCCTGCGCTTCTTGGCGACCGGACACGAAGACGGCGGCGGCTTCTACTTCTACAGGCGCGGCGCCAAGGGCGATTACCGGATGCTTTTTGCGGTGCATCCCGCGATGACGGATGCCAAGTACCCCGGTGAGCTGTTCTGGGGTTACGCATGGGACATCCAGGACATCGTGCTTTCTTCTGCGAACGTCAGGACCTTTGAAATTCAAGCGGCCTTCGATCACAAGCACGAAGAAGACGGGAATTGGGCGCCGCCAGAGGGACAGCGTGTAGTTCCGTTTGTTCTCGTCACAGGTGTGGCGACTCAACCGGACATCAAGGTGCAAGGGCCATTGCGTTTTCGCGGCCTGTCCGTTGAGGCGCTGCAGCGTCAGTCGAGGCTCAAGACGGCGGCCCCGACCTCATCCCCCGCTCCCGCTCCCGCTGCTTCAGCACATCGATCATCACGTTGAAGGTGCGGCCCAGCGCGCCGATTTCGTCGCCGCTGCTGACCTTCACGTGGGCCTCGTCGTAGTCGCCGCGCTTGAG